>Ga0070748_1000674_pt1 | contig 16060 bp, 16 predicted proteins | sample VirMetDEL_Nov_12_FD_77015 | JGI IMG/M metagenome (GOLD analysis project Ga0070748, IMG submission 77015) | Aqueous microbial communities from the Delaware River and Bay under freshwater to marine salinity gradient to study organic matter... | ecosystem: Environmental > Aquatic > Marine > Coastal... | reverse complement strand
CGATGGACATGTTGGCGCTCGTTCCTCACCGCCAACCTACATCACGCGTTGACCGGGTTTGGCGCCGGTGTTGGGCTCCAGCAAATAGATCTCTTTATCGCCGGGGCCTGCGGCCAGCACCATGCCTTCGCTCATGCCGAACTTCATTTTGCGCGGCTTAAGGTTAGCTACCACCACAGTGAGCTTGCCCACCAAGACTTTAGGGGCATAGGCGCTTTTAATGCCAGAAAAAACATTGCGCGTTTCGCCGCCCAGATCCAGAGTCAGGCGCAGTAACTTGTCGGAGCCTTCCACATGTTCGGCATTGGCGATAAGGGCTATGCGCAAATCTACCTTGGCAAAATCATTAAAGTCGATCTCGGCTGCAATAGGTTCGTCTGCCAAGGGGCCTGTTGGCTTTTCATTCGCGGCGCTGGCTTGGGGCGCTGCGGCGGCAAGGGCTTCTTTAGTGGCGTTGAGCATGGCGTCTACCTTGTCTTTTTCGATACGGGTTAACAGTGGTTTAAAGTCATTTAGCTTTTCGTTGGCGCGGAAGCTAATAGGAGCAGCCCATGTGAGTGTCTCGCCTAAGAAGGCTTCTGCATCGGCGGTGAGCGCGGGCACTACGGGTTTCAAGTAGGTCAAAATCGCGCGGAACATATTAATGCCTAGCGTGCAGACTGCCTGAGTTTGCGCTTCTGCGCCTGCTTCTTTGGCCAGCTTCCAGGGTGCTTGGGTGGCAATGTATTCGTTGGCGGCATCGGCTAAGGCCATGATTTCACGCATGGCTTTGCTGAACTCGCGTGCTTCATAGAGGGCGGCGATGGTTTCGCCTGTATCGACAAACTTCTGCCAAAGCACGGGGTCGGCAATCTCATTCGCCAAGACACCGCCCGCATTGTTAATAAACTTGGCGGTGCGGCTGGCGATATTAACGACTTTACCCACTAAATCGCTGTTAACGCGCTGTATAAAATCTTCCAAGTTCAGGTCAATGTCATCGACCGCGCCGGTGAGTTTGGCGGCGAAGTAGTAGCGCAGGTACTCAGGGTTTAAATGGTCGAGATAGGTCTGGGCATTGATAAAGGTGCCGCGCGACTTGCTCATCTTGGTGCCGTTAACGGTTACGAAGCCGTGTACGCATACCTTAGTCGGCGTACGCAGCTTGGCGCTGTGGAGCATGGCGGGCCAAAAGAGCGCGTGGAAGTTGACTATGTCTTTGCCGATAAAGTGATACACCTCAGCGGTGGAATCCTGCTTCCAGTAGTCCATCCAGTCGATGCCGTTCTTGTCGCCATAGCTTTTAAGGCTGGCGATATAGCCAATAGGCGCATCGAGCCATACATAGAAAAACTTGCCTGGCTGGCCGGGAATCTCAAAACCAAAGTAGGGCGCATCGCGGGATATATCCCACTCCTGCAAACCGGAATCGAGCCATTCAGCCATTTTGTTGGCGACTTCATCTTGCAAGTGACCGGCGCGGGTCCAGTCTTTTAAGAAGTCGCCAAAGGCGGGCAGGGTGAAGAAAAAGTGTTCAGAGTCTTTGGCGACAGGGGTAGCACCAGAAATCGCTGACTTTGGGTTGATCAAATCCATGGGCGAATAAGTAGCGCCGCACTTTTCACAATTGTCGCCGTATTGGTCTTCGGTCTTACACTTGGGGCAGGTGCCTTTAATATAGCGATCTGCCAAGAACAATTGTTTCTCGGGGTCGTAAGCCTGAGTGATCTTGCGCGAGGCTATGTGACCATTGGCCTGCAAGCGCTCATAGATCATGTAGGAGAGTTCGCGGTTCTCCTCAGTGTGGGTGCTGTGGAAATTGGCGAAGTTGATATTAAAGCCTTTAGATACGGCTTCGTGATCGCGTTTGATATTGGCGATGTGCTCTTCGGCAGTAATCCCCTTTTCTTCAGCCTTGAGCATAATCGCGGTGCCGTGGGCATCATCAGCACAGAAATAGAGGCAGTCGTGGCCGCGCAAGGTTTGAAAACGCACCCAGATATCCGTTTGAATTTGCTCCAGCATGTGACCGAGGTGCAGGTCGCTGTTGGCATAGGGAAGGGCGCTGGTGACGAGAATTTTGCGTTGGGTCATAGAAGCTCAAAGCCTTTGATCAGTGCAGGTGTGCTGAACAGTAGAGTAGGTGGTCAATTAAGCGCCATACATAATATGACGATAAATAAAAAGGCGCGCACTATAGCATTTTTCCGCGCAGGTATCAGGCTGGTGCGACCTTGGGGTGTATTTCACAGAGGCATAATGCATACTCCCCGAGCACCTACTATGGCTGCTGGGCAAATTCTTTGTCGACAGCTGATCTTTCCTCGCAATAATTTGAAAAAGGATAGTCACATGAATCAACAAGACTCTAATGCTCAAACACAATCTACTTCTGGCGCATCACAGGATTCCAAAAACTTGGCGGTGTTGCTTTGGGTTATCTCTATATTCTTTATGTTTATCCCAGGTTTGGTCATTTATTTACTGAAAAAAGATGATGCTTACCTGGTTGATCAAAGCAAAGAGGCGCTTAACTGGGGCATTACAGCAGCACTTGGCTATCTCGTTGGCAGTATTTTAATGTTTATTGCTATAGGTGGTTTAGTGATGTCTGCTGTCGGACTCTGTCACTTGGTGTTCTGTATTATGGGTGTTATAGCGACCTCTAGCGGCCAAACTTTTCGTGTGCCCTTTGCGTTGCGATTAATTAAATAAGCGCGTTTTTAGTCGTATTAAAACTGTTGGCGACACTCAATCGCCAGCAGTAATTCAGATGATTGTTTTAGATTATTATTGTGCTTCATCCAATTGTTTGCGTCTGGCAGCTTCGGCCTGTTTAAGTGCTTCCTCTACCGCTTTGGTTTGCTCTAGGGCTTTAGTCTGCGCAGCCGTCAGCACGCCTTGGGTTTTTTCTGCGGCACTGGTATTGGTATTGATATTTGAGGTTTGAGTGTGATCTTTGCTGCAAGCCGAAAATTGCAATGCGATTAATATGAGTAGCGTGCGGTGAATTATATTCATGTAAGTTGCCTCTTAAAAAATGACTCGTTGAGTGTAGCCCTGTCTGCATCTCACTTCTGTGTTTAAACCTAACCTAGGGAAAGACTATGTCGCTCACCCGTATCAACGAATTTCAAGCTGCGCCCGGTAAAGCCGAGGAATTGTTCACTTTTTTACAATCGCTAATACCCTTTATCAGTTCCTCCCCGGGCTGTAACGGGTGCGAAGTATTGCGCAATTGCGAGCAGGCCGATACTTTTGTGGTCATTGAACGCTGGGAGTCAAAAGCCGCTCATCAAGCGTCTATCGCGCGTTTCCCCAAAGAGGATATGCAAGCCGCCATGGCTTTGTTTGGTGCCGCGCCTAGGGGCAATTACTATCAGGTGGAGTAAAGGAATAAATGACACTTAAATTTGAAGCTAAGGTTTTGGAAGGCGACCTGGTGCGCCTAGAGCCCCTGTCTGAACATCATAAAGCGGGCTTAGCGGCAGCGATTGCCGATGGCGAATTGTGGAATCTCTTTGTAACGCTGGTGCCGCATCCCGACAAGCTCGATGACTTTATCGCCCATGCCCAGCAGCAATTTGCCGCGGACGAAGGCATTACCTATGTCACTGTCGATAAAGCCAGCGGCTTGATTGCGGGCTCCACTCGCTTTATGAAAGCCAATTTATCCAATAAGCGGGTGGAGATTGGCTTTACGTTTTTAGCCAAACGCTGGCAGAAAACCCGCATTAATACCGAAGCCAAATACCTGATGCTGCGTCATGCCTTTGAAACTATGCAGCTTAATCGGGTTGAATTGCTCACCGATTATTTAAACAAATCGTCGCGCACCGCAATTTTAGGTTTAGGTGCGAGGGAGGAAGGTATTTTGCGCAGCCATATGGTAATGCCCAATGGTCGCGTGCGCGACACAGTAATTTACAGCATTACCGCTAACGACTGGGAGGGTGTGAAACAGCATTTGAGCTATAAATTAACGCTCATTTAATACGCTGTGCAGGTTATATTGGTCTATAAATACAACTCCGATGTTATCAATAATAATTGCGAGGAATGCTGTATGAGCGTCTCTATTACCGCTGCCGATATCATGACCACAGAGCTCTTAACGGCCTATGAAGGTTGGACTATTCACCGCTTAGCTGAATTTTTTATTAAGCATCAAATTTCTGCTGCACCTGTCATCGCCTCTGACCATGAACTAGTGGGGGTGGTGAGTGTGGCTGACGTATTTCGTTTTAATGCCATGAATGATGATGCAAAAGGGCACTTGCTGCGCAACCATTATCGCGACAGTTGCGGCACTGAAATACCCGAAGAAGATTTGCGTTCATGGGTAAAAGATGCAGAAAAAAATTGTACAGTGCATCGCATTATGGTGCCGGAAGTTATTGCTGTGGAAAAAACAGCGTCTTTACATCAAGTGTCTGCAGTGTTATTAGAAAACCACATTCACCGTGTTTTTGTCACAGAAGACAAAAAAGTAATAGGCGTGATTACCTCCATGGATGTGTTGCGTACGCTGCATCAAGCAGCCTAGCAGGCGATTAAATAGCCTTAATATGTGATTTGTTTTATTAGGCTCCGCTTTTGCACCTTTTTTATTGCGGGCTGCGTTCAGGCCCGCAAGCTTTCTTAGTTCTCTCGATTTTCCTCCTCTGATTTTTACTTGAGTATTCCCTGTTTAAAATACATTTCTTTGTGGCATTTGTTCTCATGCCATGAGTTGCGCACCTTTGGCTTAAATTGTCACTGAACTTTCATAAATCTTTAACCTGATGTCCTCAAGATATTTTCTTTGCGGTCTCCAGCTTAACGGGCGGCTAACACTAAGATTGTCAAGGGACGTTATGGGTTTGAAAGTGCTATTAGCTAAACACAGTTGGCTGTGTTTGTTTGCGGCTTTATTGTTATTAAGTGTATGGCGACTATGTGCGCGCGAAGCTATACAGATGGAATTGTTTTTTGATGAGGCCTACTACTGGGGGTGGGCGCAAGCGCCGGCCTGGGGCTACTACTCCAAACCGCCTGTGCTTGCATGGATAATTAGCTTAACAACAGCGCTTTTGGGGGATAGTGAATTTGCATTGCGCTTGGGCTCAGCAGTGCTTTACCCCGCCACGGCATTGGTTATTTTTGCGTTGGCGCGCAGGCTTTTTATGGCATCAGCACAGCGCGATCTTATTGCGCTTGCGGGTGGCATTACCTTTATTAGTTTGCCCGTAATCGGTTTTGGCAGCTGGTTTATGACCACTGATGCACCACTGTTATTTTTTTGGAGCCTTGCGCTCCTGAGCTACGTGGCTGCGCTAGGTACAAATAGCTGGGGAGCCTGGCTCGGATTAGGTGCGGCCTTAGGTTTGGGAATGCTAAGTAAATACAGCATGGTTTTTTTTGGTGTTTGTATGCTATTACATCTATCGCTTTCCAATGAAATCTGGCGGCAGTTGCGCAATTCACGACTTTGGGTTGCAGTAGGTTTGGCACTTTTTATTTGGTCGCCCAATCTCTGGTGGAATGCCAGTAATGACTTCGCTAGCTACAGGCACACTGCAGAAATTTCTCAGCTAGATCATGCGTCTTTTAATTTTAAACATATGCTGGAATTTGTTGCGGCGCAATTTGGACTGTTCGGGTTTATTTTATCGGTAGGCTTATTGTGGGCACTATTGCGCACTAAGTCCTTGTGGCGCGATGCTCGCTTAAAGTTACTGGCCTGCTTTAGCTTTACACCGCTGGTGCTGTTCGCTGGTTTGGCGTTCACGTCGCGCGCCTTTGCCAATTGGGCTGCTTTTTCATATGTGGCTGCGGCGCTCTTAATTGCTGCACTCTGGGTGCAGCAAGCGCGCTGCCGTTTATTGTTAGCCGGTATAAGTCTTAATGTGGCGCTGCTGGCCGTGTTAATGCACTGGCATAGCATTGCGCCGATATTGGGTATAACACTCAGTGCGAAAACCGATCCCTACTATCGTGTGAGCGGTTGGCGCGGCTTGGGTGAGCAACTTATTCCGCTGTTAGAGCAGTATCCGCACGCGCGGCTACTCGGTGACTCGCGCGACACTCTGGCAGAGATGAGTTTTTACGCTGGGCGACAGACAGCTAATGGCCGCGAGCCGCTTATTTATAATCCTACGGGTGCTATTACTAATCACTATGCGCTCGTGGCTGATATTAGCAATCATCCTCAAGGCGAATTTATTTGGGTGACCAAAGAAGATGTCACATCTCAAGCCTCACAGTTGTTTGCTCAAGCGCGTCACTTAACCCTGCTAACACAAACAATTTATCCCGGAAAAGCGCGTCAGTTGCACGTGTGGTGGGTTAAAGACTATCACCAGCAGTCGCACAATAGCGCGCAAAAAAATGCTGCTAGCAAACTCGGAGGCGTAGAGCATGCTGAATAGAGGTTGGAGCCTTAGCTTGGCATTGTTCCCGCTGTTGGTGATTCTCTTTATTTTATTTCCTGCAATCGATTTGTGGATAAGCCAATTTTTTTGGCAGCCAGCTGAAGGGTTTTGGGGCGAACAGCTCGGGTTATTTACCTGGGTGCATCGCAATATAAAATTTTTAATTGCTGTGGTTTTAGTTGTCATGTTGAGTGCTTGGTTGTTGAGTACTTGGCGGCGAGCACCGCCGTGGTTGAAAGCACATCGAAAAAGCCTTAGCTATTTACTTTTGGTGTTTTTGTTAGGTCCAGGGCTGTTAGTGAATTTGGTATTTAAGGATCAATGGGGGCGCGCGCGTCCGCATCAGGTTGCCAACTTTGGCGGCGATAAACAGTTTACGCCCGCGTGGATACCCAGCAATCAATGCGGTCATAACTGCTCTTTTGTCTGTGGTGATGCATCCGTAGGTTTCGCGCTCTTGGCGGGCATTTTTCTCAGCCGTCGCCCGCGTCGCTGGTTTATTGCAAGCCTTGTTGTGGGAGGGTTTTTAGGCTTTATGCGCGTTGCACAAGGCGGGCATTTTTTTAGTGATGTTATTTTTAGCTGGTATGCTGTTGCCTGCAGTATTTGGCTTTTAGCCTATTGGCGCAATCTTCATAATGCGCGTGCAGTTCGCCTAGTCGCGCAACCGACTTGAGTTGTCTACGGGGATCAGGTGCTTGAGGTAAATTATAGAAATGCTACTATATTGCGGCTTGTGATTCTCATACGTACTGCACCTCGTAATACCTAGGATGCCCCATGCTTCATAATCCCACAGATATTTTTATTCGCTACTTGCAACAACTCGCCGTAATACTCGAAAAAATTGCTCAGCGTGAACAGCAGAACCCCGCCATATTGAGTGCGCGTTTAACCGCGGATATGCTGCCGCTTATTCAGCAGGTGCGGGCGACGGCAAACTTTAGTCTCAGGGCCTGTTGCCCTCTTGCTGCTATACCTCTTGTGCTGTTTAATAATCCTGAGTGCACCTTTAATGGCTTGCAAACACAAATTGCACAGACCATCGCTTTTTTGCAGGCTATTCCAGCAGAAAATTTTACACATTCCGAAGCAAAAAAATTGCCAGAAAAAGCAGGTTTTGCTGAGTTGAATTTACCGCCAGAGGACTTCCTCTATCAATATACGCTGCCTAATTTCTTCTTTCATATGAGCATGGTATATGCGATTGCGCGCAGTCGCGGCGTAGCGTTGAGTAAAGGAGATTTTGACGGCTATCACCGTTATCCCACAGGCTTTTCATTTGAGAAAAAATAAGCTTAGCCGCTTGGTTGTCATCAAACCGTCAGCGAACAAGCGCAAGGTATTCAAGGGCGGATGTGGTAGACTGCGCCTACTCGGGCTGTTATTGCTATTTTTTAGCCATACTGCCCCATAAAGTCGCTTAGCAGCTTTCTCTTAAGACTTTTTTCATCTTATTCCTACGAAATTTTTATCCCCTCGTCATAATTCTGCGCCTAATGTGTGCAAAATTTTGTTCTATTACTTTTTCGCACTTAATGACACTCAGCAGGAGTTAGTCAGATGCAACAACTTACTCAAGCCGGCCAGCAAATGGTCAATGATCTTTCTTATCGCTATAACCTCAGCCAAGATGCAGTGGTGCATATGCTGGTTGCAGTTAGCAACGGCGGCGGCACTATGGCGCAATTTAATTGCCCAGAGTTGGGTGGTGGCGGCCAGTGGATGCAAGGCGGCATGACCATGGTGGGCGATATGTTTAACCACGGTTTAAAAAATACCGTAAATAATCTCTGTGCGGAATTATCCAATGGGCTTGCCAATATGCAAGTATTCCCACCTGCACCTAAAGGTACTCGCGCTAGCAATCAATGGTGGCCTGGTGACTTGGGCTCGCCTTTTAGCAGCGGCGGGCAAAATAATATTCGCTATGCGGTTTTTCCGCGCCGTCTTGCAGTTGAATTAAATGGTCAAGTAACGGTTTACGACACCTTGGATAATAATATTGGTGGTGTAAGTCAGCAGCAGGGCGGTGATAACTCGCTTACGTTTAGCAGCCAGTACGGTACTATCGCAGTATCAAGCTTGCCAATTATTTCTGGTGCAGGTATTGCGCCTGCGCCACAAACGAATTTTTTAGCTCCGGCCCCAGCCTCTTCGCAATCGAGTAGCCAGTCGAACAACAACTTTAGTCAGCCCGCTGTCAATAACAACAGCAATATGAATAATTCAGGTAATAACCAAAGCAATAATCCATCGCATCATGAGTTGGTGAGTTTGATTGAAAAGCTAGCGGCATTACATGCAGCGGGTGCGCTTACAGATAGTGAATTTAACACCAAAAAACAAGATTTATTAAATCGTCTTTGATGGTTGGCGCAGGTACGCAAATACCTGCGTTTATTATTTTTTCGCTTTCGGTTTTCTTTCTTTTAAAAAACGTCCTAAAACCACGTAAATCCCGCCACACGCGCTTTAAAGAAATCGCCGTTAAAAGTTCGAGTAGCCGTAGGTGATAATAGGCTCGCCGCACCAAAACATACCATCAAGGGGCGCAAGTGTTCTTCGCGTGGATGGCAGAAGCGAGCTTCTGGCGCTTGTGCCCAATGTATAAGCGCGAGTTTGCGTTCCTCATAACGTAGGTTTTCACTGCATAAAATGTTATCGAGCCAAGCCCAGCTCAGCCTGCATTGGCAATGGAATGCTAATTATCAGCCTGAGTGGTATTCGCTCAGTGCGCGCCCTGGTTATTTGCGTTTGAACGCGCAGCCTGAGGTTGTGGGCGCCAATAAAAATCTCTGGTTAATGCCATCACTTTTATTGCAAAAACTAAGCGCTCCAAATTTTCGCGTTGATGTGAAAGTAGATTTTCCCGAACAATTGGGCGAGGTGACTGCAGGATTATTAATTTTTGGGGAAGACTACGCATGGATAGGGTTTAGGAGCAATTCCAATACCGATAGCGTAGAAATAGGCTACGGCGCTTGTCATGGTGCGCGTATAGGTTGCAGTGAAAGCTTTACCCCGGTCGAGCAAATTCCGCTTGATAAAACGCGAGAGGCGCGCAGTATTGAGCTGCGCGTAACCATGAATGAAGGTGGCAGCAGCGTTTTTGCCTATAAGCTGGCCAATGGTCGCTATCGCACTATAGGCGAGATGTTTCAAGCCACGCCGGGGCGTTGGGTAGGTGCGAAGATGGGATTGTTTGCGCGGATTGATGCCCAGGCAGCAGATTCTTTAAAAACGAATAAAATAGAGCAGGGTGCAACAGAGCATAATTATATCGATGTGGATTTTTTCCGCGTTACTACGCCTACACCTCAATTTATAGGTGTGGCGCAGTGCAGTTTGGTTACTCTGCTTGATCAACTTCAATGGCGGTGAGAAAAGATTTTTTGCCTTTCTTGTAACGCTTTAAGGCGGTAGCTTCGCGAAATGCTTCAAGCAGTGCGCTGGTAAAATCATACACGCGCGGATCAAATCCTTTTTGGTGTACTGCTGCCTCATAGCCTTGGGTGTGAGCATCCCCAAAAAGCGCGACACTTTCAATAATATTAGTAGCGATACTCATATCCGTAGGTGCATCAAAAGACGCTGCGCAAATATTGGCATCAGTTGCGTGATAATTACGGCAGCGAAACGGGCGCACAGGGTAGATGCCGCATTGCTTATCGATTAGAAAGGGGCACTTAATATTTGTTGTCAAATGCTGTTCGGCAGTAAGGCTGCGGATAACTTTTTCGTTGACCTCCGCTTCTTTTAAAATATTTAGTCTTGTTTCTGCTGGCAGCGAGGACTCCATAAATTCTTTAATTAAAAAAACTTCGTGGGCGCGTACTTCCACTTTGTAGTGGCAGCAGTAAGCACAGCCTGCTTCACAGGCCGGCTTAACACTTGCTTGGTCAATACTGGTCGCAATTAATGCTTCATGGCGTTGGTAGGATTTTGCCAGTGCCGTTTTCGATTTCTTCTCGGTGGCGTAGTCGGCAGCTACACGTCCGTACTCGCTGAGGGCAGTTTGTTGGTAAATATCAGACATAATGGTTGTGTTAGTGGTTAAGAGATCGTGGAGGCAAATTCTACGGGAATATAGCTATTATCGTAAGCAATTTATCAATACGGGGAGCTGCACCTTGAATGTTGTGTAGGGTTTTTATGGGGCTGCGCGCTTATGTTTATCCCCTATCTTCTTCACTGATAAGTTGGCTGGTGTGTTTTGGTCCTGCGCGGCCTGAGTTCCCGCTGTTGGGTTGTTATTCTCAAGGTTGCCTTGGCTTTGTAGGTAATCGCCAAATTCTTGGCCGAAATTTTCCAGCATGGACTGAATCATAGATCTGGAGGTGATAATGAGATTTTCTTCATCAAGGTAATAAGCGCTTAGCGCTGGATCTGTAGTCGAGTTGTCATTGGCTTCTGTAGGTTCTATAAGCGTTATACGCGTTACCTCTATGCTAATGGCGTAGGGGAAATTTTTGTTACCTATTAAACGATAGAGTGCATTAAACAAAATGAAATGGCTTTGGAATAAACTGAGTGCATCATTAAAATTGGGCAATTCAAGTTGTAGTTTTTGATAGGCCATTTTTAATAGTTCATGCTCATTCCAAAAGTGCTTCGCCAGCAATAACTCACTAAACACACTGAGTTGTTGGTTGTCGAATAGTTTACTGTTAATGGCGTAATGCATGTTTATTGGGTTCATATTCTTAGTACATAGCAGCTGATCCGCGAAAGCGAAATATTGAGCTTATTGTAGCAGCTGGTGGCGAAAATTAAATTTTAGGCAAGAGGTTTGCATACCGGCCTAGCTTTTAAATATTTTTTATAAGGAAAAGGCCAGGCAATAGATGTCTGGCCTTTTTGTTGAGAGTGATAGTCAATGGTGTGCGTTAATCTAGTTCATATCAACGCAGCGCCAAATTAAAACGTGTATCCAATCTTCGCATACCAATAAGCACCGTTAAAACCGAAGGGTGCTGAGCGGCGCGAGTAGGTGAATACGCCGGGGCTATCAATCACCATATTGCCACCCACTGACTCCTCTAATTTACCGCCACGGCTTTGCCCAATCATATTCTTGTCGGGATATTTATCAAAAATATTATTACCGCCAAAGCTTAGGCTTAAACCACTGGCAAACGCATACTCTACATTTAGGTCTGTGAGTAATTTAGCCCCGTAGGTCTGACGCCCTCCATCCTCCACCGTGTATTCGCCGTAGCGGTTAAAGGCGAGGTTCACACGCCAGTTTTCCAGTTGATAGTAACCGGTCAGGCTGATTCTATTATCGGGCTGCCACTCCTCAATAATCGAAATATCCTGCGAGCTAAATACAACATTTGCATTCAGTTGCGCGAGTGAGCCGGCTTGTGAGGTAAACACATCGACCACTTCTGTTTTGGTTTTGTTGCCCGCCAGGGTTAAATCAAGATCGCCGCCAAGAAAATCTATGCCGCTATAGTTCAATACCAAATCGAATCCGCGGGTTTCGGTATTGGCGCCGTTCAAAAAGAACTGGCCTGCGCCTGCGCCTACGGTGGCGAGAGCATTGCCCAAGGTGCCGCTGGGATCATTGGCCGCACTTAAGCGATTACTGATAACGATGCGATCATCGATATCAATTGCGTAGTAATCAAAGGTGATGGTTAAACGGTCGGCGGGTGTTAATACAATACCTGCGCTGTAGTTATTGGACTCTTCTTCTTTCAATTGTGGGATGCCAATCGCTTTTGCCAATTGGCTGTCGTTGCGGAAGGTGCCAACTTGCACGGCTATTTGTGGGCCAGAGGGGTTGGCAGGGTTAGCAACAAATTGGGTGCCTATGTTGTTGAAATAAAGTTGTTGCATGGACGGCGCGCGAAAACCGGTGCTTATTGCCGAGCGCAGGCGCATAACATCATTTACTTCCCAGTTTGCGCCCAGCTTAAAGTTGGTGGTGTTGCCAAAGTCTTCGTAGTCATCAAAGCGAAGTGCCGCACTCACCAGCAAGCTGTCGGTTAATTGGTAGTCTGTATCGACGAAAGCAGACATCACTTTGCGACTTTCATCAACGGTGGAGCTTGGCGCTATGCCGGGGAATCCTTGAATGCCCCCTTCGGCATTTTTAGGGTAGAGCGCCATGCCGCCGTTATCTAAATCCGTATCGTAATCGGTGTACGCATACTCTTCACCGGGGATAATTTTGTAATTATCAATGCGATACTCAAAACCCGTTGCGAGCGATAAATCGCCAAAGGTGTTATTAAAGTCGAGATTAAATGTTTGCAGGCCCAACTCTAAGCCGTAGGCATCTGCGGCACGCGGCACTGCTGCTCGTATCTCAGCATCCGCTAATCCTTGTTCATATCTAAGGTAATTCACATAGGAATAATTAACGGAGTTGCTGGTGTTGTAGTCGATTTTATTGATGCCATTGGTGTAGGACAAATCCATTTGCCAGCCGTTGCTGAATTCAGTGCGATAACCCAGGTTGGCAGAAAGGTCATCGATTTGTGAATTAATCAGTGGCACAAAACCATCAGGGATTACATTGTTTCCATCACTTAAGGCGGCGGAATAGCCAGAGCTAGGGTTGCGGAAAAAAGCGCCTGACTGGCTCTCGCGGGTTGAATAGGTGACAAACCCATAGGCCTCGCCTGCACCTACATCCATAGCGCCATTGAGCACCAGTGCGACTTGTTCTGAATCGGCATCACCAATGCGAAATTGGCTGCGATCAAACGTAATTTCACGCGGATCACCCACTTCTGCAATCCCGTTGCCATCGCTGTCACTGCAACCGCCATAGACACAATCGCCCTGCAACCCGGCGCGATTACTTTTAGCGCGATCGCGATAATTCAACGTCACATTGACATAGCCCGAATCACCCAGCGCAAAGCCACTATTTAAATCGACGTTAATTGTTTCGCCATCACCTTCACTATATTCCCCGTAGGAGCTGCTGATATTGCCGCCGTCATTGGCATCTTTAAGCACGATATTAATCACACCTGCAATCGCATCGGAACCGTACTGAGCGGCGGCGCCATCGCGTAAAACTTCAATGCGTTTAATCGATGCCGCTGGAATTGCATTCATATCGACACCGGCAGTGCCGCGCCCAACAGAGGTATTGATGTGAATTAAAGAGGCTTGGTGGCGTCGCTTGCCATTAATCAACACCAAGGTTTGATCCGGCCCTAAACCACGCAAGGTTGCAGGGCGCAGTGCGTCAGTGCCATCGCTAATAGATGATGTGGGGAAGTTAAATGAAGGGGCCAAGCTTTGAATCATGCGGCCCACTTCTGTTTGCCCTGTTTTTGTTAAGGCCTCGGTATCGAGCACGTCAACCGGCACAGGAAGGTCTTCCGCTGTGCGGCCTTTGGTGCGCGTACCTACAATCATCAGTTCTTCCACACCGCTCGCTTGGTGCGTTTCTTGCGCTTGCACCACAGCTGCACTTATCGCAAGTGGTAGGGGCAGCATTAGGCCGAGCAAATTGGGTAAGGTAAATTTACGGGTGATTTTTTTAAGTTTAATCGATGAGTGTGTGTGTGATCCTATTGTGCTGAGCATAGTAACTCTCCATGGTCTTTGAAAGATATGTCTTAAACGTAAAAAATAGCATTTCTTATGAATGGTATAAAATGTTAATAAATAGAAAATATTTAATAAATTTTACATTTTTTTGATTTGAGTATTATTTGTTGATGATGGGGCCGTTACGTAACAGTGATGTTTCTGTAAATCAAATGTATATGGTTTGTAAAAAATAAAATTTTACAAAAAACAGGAATGGAATAGCGCAAAAAAATGTATTGGGTAGAGTGTAACCCCATTGTTGTATTGTTAGGCTTAAGTCTCATCGCTCCGCAATACTTTTTAAGCCTTTCAATTGCTTTAAGGATTTCATTTGGTTATATGGGTTAATTAATGTGCAGCTTTAGAGTGTTTATGTGCCAGATAGGGTGAGGTGCTTGCGGTTTTAAATTCGCATGTCAAGTAGGTGTGACGACTGTTTTGTTTAAATGGCTTGCTTCTGCATGTAGAGCCAGCCTTGCTGTTCACAAAAAATTGCAAAATCTTGAAAATTGCCACTGATCCACATTTCATCTGGGTGATCGTGAAAGCCTAGAATGCCTGTATCACCGTCAAGAATTTCGAAGTTGATGCAGTTTAGAATATTTTTTCGAGTCAGTTTTCCTTGCTCTGAAAAATCAGTAATTACCTGCTTATCCATGATAACTTTTGGGTCAGTGGCGAGCTCAATGGCGTGTAATAAAATACAGCGATAATTTTTTGGTAACACCGAGATTAGTTTAATTAATTTTCTACTTCTCCAGAACATAATATTGATTTTTTGTTGCTCACCACCTTCGCCCCCGAAATAAAATGATTACAAATCCACCTTAATAGCTGAATTTTCTGTTACGACTATTCGTTTCATGACGGCACCGCCTGATGGAATGGGTGCTCCATCCTTATTTTCATCCCACATTATGAACGCGATAAGGTAGAAATCTCCCTTAGGTATATTGGTGAAGATGAATTCATTTTTGGTGTTGCAAGTGGTGGAAATAAGCATTTCATGGTATGCCTTGACATCAGGATTAAATTTTGGTGGGTTTTGAGAGAGCAAAATTTGCCCTCCTTTATTGTTACCATAGGTTAACTTGATTCTTTCATTTGAGTAGCTTGCTACAGGTAATAATTCAACATTAAAACTGGCGCAGCCTTTTGTTTCTCCATTTTCTAATCTTATCTCGGCTGAGCCGGATACAGACGAGTTGCCCGCAGTTTTGACCCACTCAATCTCTTTTGCATTGAAGGTGCTAGTAAGTTTGATGGGTTCTGCAGCCAAACAAATTGAGAACTGCGCCAACAGAAAAATAGGTAACATTGGTTTAATAAAAGTATTCATTTTTATTCCTTGTCTATTAAGGCTCTAGATAGATAAAAGGGACTAACGCCAGCTGAGGGATAACCACTTGTGTGTGTTCGCTTATGCTTCTTGCTTCATTAACTTAATGCTTATGACAATAGAGATAAGGCTAGCTATTAGCATGATCGGGCGCCAATAGGTCTTGCGATAAATTGCTACCCCACCTCTATCAATTCCCACGCACAACTTAACAATACGCGATGAGTAAACTGTAACCTGCTCACCCGGTTTGAGCAGGTCATAGCTTGCTTGGTTGATATTACACTTACCCGCGCGCCCTTTAAGGAAAACTAAAAAATCGGCGCTAAGATAATTCCTACGGCTCATGTTATCTATTTCATAGGAAACTACCTTGCTGGGCAATAGTGCTTCGATAATAAACACTAGGCAAAAAACGATACATAATTTCCCTGCTAATTTATTGAACATGGTTATTTTACTTTTGTTCGCTGCTTATTGATGTTGGGCCAATATTCTATTGGCAATATGCCCTGTTGATATTGTTATGGTGGGCTAATACTTCTGCTACGACTATGTATTGAAAGTGTAGAAAACCCATGTTAAAACCAAGTTGAGTTGTCCTCACAACCTCAGCGAGAAAATAGCATGAGTCGATTTACTAAGTTATCGCATGTGGTGTGACATTGCCAGTACCCTATTGTTCGGACGCCGAAATACAGGTTCAAGGTATTAACGAGTCCAGTTGCACTGGCGCTATACAATTACGTGTATATACAGCGATCGG
>Ga0070748_1000670_pt1 | contig 16108 bp, 22 predicted proteins | sample VirMetDEL_Nov_12_FD_77015 | JGI IMG/M metagenome (GOLD analysis project Ga0070748, IMG submission 77015) | Aqueous microbial communities from the Delaware River and Bay under freshwater to marine salinity gradient to study organic matter... | ecosystem: Environmental > Aquatic > Marine > Coastal... | reverse complement strand
ATCATAGCAAAGGGGTGGAGGGGTCAAACAATTTTTGTTCGACGAAATCCTATAATACATTAGACCCTTCTAAAAAAAAACCTCTCTCATAGGGGCATTACCGTGAAATCCGACGTACTGGATCTGTTTTTCACGATATAGGGCTACTTGCTTCTATTGTTCCTACCTCTGTTCTGCTTAACGGACATGACTCTCAGGTTGGACTTGCACCCGTTCATAGGGTTTCCGTCTTTGTGGTCTATATCTTTGCCCTTCAGGGCGGCTCTGCCGTGCGTACGGATGGCTGCCCTACGGGCTTTGTTTCTTTGCGCTCTGCGCTTTTTCTGTGCGGGTTGGGCCTGGTAGGCCTTGTCCTTCATCTTGGCAATTCGTTCTCTATTGGTCATGGCTTATTATATCACTTTATTTGCGTTCTTTATGTGTAGGCACAGCTTCGCTGTAGGCAAAATGCAGTATTAGACATTAAAAATGTCGGACTGGGTATTATCGAACGTTCATCCGTAGTACTGCAGCGTTGTTTTATGACTCCCTTCATGCGTGTCAGGGGAGGCAACCCATAGTTCAGGCAGGGTACCAGTATTCCTACTAGTACTTGTTCTGGCTGAACTGCTTGCTTTTAATGTCGTCTCAGAGCTACCTGTAGGATCGTTTGCACCCGTTTTAAGAGCTTACCCTATGGACTATGTTTTGGGTCTTGACAGGCCCGTTAATGCAGCACTATTATAGCATATATTATTTATGCAAGAAGAAAATGAAAATAACTTAAAAGAAGTTGATCCTCTATCGGAGGTGAAAGATACCCTTATGCATGGTATTAGAGAAGCTATCAAGGAGTACGCTAGTACAATGGAGCTGCAGAAGATGAAGTCCTTGGCTAGGCACAACCCTGAGAAGGTGGCTAAGGTGCTGTATTTGTTTAGTACAGGGACTAGTCAGACTAGGCTGGTACGCAAGTACGGGATTTCCAGAAATACGGTAGTGCATATTTTGGTGGAGTTCGCTGACCACATGAAGCAGTTCAAGGAACTGGGCGGGAAGCTTGCAGCTAGGAACTATATTCAGATGTCCAGTCTTGAGGAGGATTTGATTGATGCAGTGCGCGACAGGATGGAGAACGACACGGACATGCAGGTGTCCTTCAGGGACTTAAAGGAGCTTTCGGTGGCTAAGGCGAATGCAGGGCGTGAAGCCCTTACGGCTAGGGGTGAAGTAACTAGTATTACTGCAGAGAAGAAGGTATTCTCTGACGATGACTACGAGAAGGAGATTGCTGCGATTCGGGCTAGGTTGCAGGAGACTCCAGCGGTAGTTGAATTGGAAGAACTTTGATGTCACTTATATTTACCAAGCACCCAATGCTTCCGTCCTTGACGGACGACGAGATTGTCCGCCTATGGGACACGGAACCAGACCTGCTTAAGGAGCTGCACGGTAAGCACGAATCCAGGATTCATGCTAGTCTGGAGGACCCGCTGCGCTATGGATTCAACCTTCCTGGTTGGAGTAGGATTGAGGATGCACTGCAGGTCTCTGACGAGGCCCTGATTCTAGGTGGTAATCGTAGCGGTAAGACGACGGGTTGCGCTAAGGCGGTAATGCGGGCGGTACAGGAGAGCATGGATGGGCATATTGTTTGTTTCAGCCAGAATGAAGATACCAGTATTAAGGTGCAGCAAGCTGCAATCTGGGAAATGATGCCTAAGGAGTTCAAGAAGAAGACTAAGGGCATTGAGGGTTATATCAATTACAGTATGCAGAATGGCTTCACGGCCAAGAGTTTCATCTTCCCAGACACCAGAACCAGAGTTGATTTCAAGACTTATACACAGTTCACTAACAATCAGACCATTCTGGAGGGTATGGAGTTCGGGTTCAAGGACCCCAAGGGGTTGAATATCGGCAGTTGGCTTGACGAATATCTAGGTGACGCTGCATTGGTCAATACCCTTCGTTTCCGACTTGCTACTAGGGACTCCAAGATGATCATTGGTTTTACCCCTATTGATGGATTCACTCCGTTCGTAGCGGAGTACTTGGCTGGCGCAGAGATAGAGGAGACTCGGTACGCCGAGTTGCTGGACAGGGAGCTGCCTGTGGTGCAGAGCTGCAGTACTAGAGACGCGAAGATTGTCTACCTGCACTCCGACGAGAACCCTTGGGGTGGTTACGCTAGAATATCTAAGGATCTAGCTAATAGGCCAGAAGAGGAGATTCTGGTTCGTGCCTACGGTATACCAGTCAAGAGTATGACTTCCCTACTGCCAATGTTCAGTACATCGGTGAACGTCCTGACGGACGAGGAGAATTCCAATGGTATGGCCTTCCCAGACGTATCAAGCAAGAAGGACTTCAGTTGCTATCATGTCTTGGACCCAGCTGGTGCAAGGAACTTCTCTTGCATATGGGCTGCTGTAAACGACGAAGGGGACGTTTATATTATGCGAGAATGGCCAGACAGGGATACGTACGGAGAATGGGCGATATTTGGTGATCCTAAGTGGAAATATGGCCCTGCTTCAAAGAAGATCGGGCTGGATGTTGCATCGTACGTGGATTTGTTTGAGGACATTGAGCAGGAAATGAATATACATGTCTGCGAGAGGGTTGGGGACAGTCGTTATTTTGCAAGGGAGAATGAGAACAACGAGGACCTTTTCACAGTATTCTCTGACAACGGTATGGATTTTATACCCAGCAGCGGGGTAAACGAGGACACAGGCATCAACGCCTTGGACGAGTGGTTCGCGTACAACCCGAACCTCCCCATAGATGCAGCTAATAAGCCTAGATGCTACATACATGCTAGATGCGGGAACCTGATTGATAGTCTTATTAATTACAACTCGGAGGGGAAGTCGGATGAAGCCCTGAAGGACTTTTTTGATTGCATACGCTATCTGCGTATGATTAACTCTGGGGATGGCCCAGATCACTATAACCCAAGGTTCTTTGACCGAGGAAATAAAGGAGGATACTAATGCCAAAAGTAAAACTAGTTAAAATAGCAGAAGAAAACGGGGTTGAATTCGAAGAGGCCCTCAACGTAGCGAAGAACTCATTGCCAGCAGAAATGCTCACTGGTAAAGGTAAAGCGACTTGGGTAAGCGAAGAAGGTCAAGAGCTGCTTGCTGCAGCAATTGATGTCCCTGAGTTGCACCCTAAGCAATACAAGGGTACTGTAGTTAGGTTAGCACCGAACCCGTCGTACGTGTACGCAAACGTAGAGGAACTTGGTAGAGTAATTCCTTGTGTTGTACCAAGAAAATTTCAAAGCAGGATGCTGAAGAAGTCCATTACGATAGAAGAAATAAAGGACGCAAGTGGAAGTACCTTTAGGCAAGTAAAACAAAATATATTCTGAGATGCTAGAAACAGATACAGAGATTCAACCAGAGGATGACATTACGCTGAACCGCGAATGGGTTCACGCTAATGCTGAAAGGTTGATAAATTGGGAATACTTCAGGAGATGCATGACTTTAGATTATGATGAAATCCCGTCACAGAAATTGTGTGATATGATAGGTATGCCCAAGAACTACGTATTTAAAGTTATAAAGAGAGCCAAAAAAGCATGCATACAGAAGCATCTGAATCCCTAACATATTATAGCAAGACCCCTGACATCAATGTATTGAGAAATGCATATGATCAGACCGTGCTGGACCTTGAATCATATTTTGATCAGTGCAGAAATGCCTATGAAGATAGAAGAAACATTTGGCCTGGTAAAAGCAGAGATTTAAGGAAGCATGGCTCCGACGCATTTCCCTGGGAGGGAGCTAGTGACATGGAGGCTCATGTCATTGAGGAAAGAATAACTAGACTTGTAGCGCTACTGGTCTCCAGTCTGAAGAAGGCCAACGTAAGAGCATTCCCAACCGAAGGGACAGACGCCGAGCGGGCTAAGATTGTATCTAGTTTCATGAAGTGGATGATCAGTAGTGGCTACATTCCTAGATTCTTCCGTGAAATGGAACTAGGGGCTAACTACCTACTGGAGCGTGGAATTATGATCACGTACGTAGGTTGGATGATCGAGGACCGCAGAATCATTCAAAAGCTGAACCTTGAGCAAATCGTTGAGTCCGTACCAGAGATCGGGGTAATGCTGGATGAAGGTAAAGATGAAGAAATCATGGTAATGCTTCAAGCAGCTTACGATGGCGTCACTGACAAGAGGGCAAAGAAGGCGATCAATGAACTGCGCAAGTTTGGCACAGCAGAGATTCCAGCAGTAAAAAGAAGCGTCGATGCCCCTGAATTAAAAACACTTTCTCCAGATGGAGATTTCTTTTTCCCCTCGTACGTGACTGATCCTCAGAGAAGTCCGTATTGCTTCTGGAGAACTTACTACACCCCACAAGAGCTGCAAAACAAGGTAATAACTGACGACTGGGATGAAGACTTCGTAAGTAAAGTGATCGAGGATTACAGCGGTGTAAATACCGATAACTTCGACAATGAGCAAGAGTCCAGAAGGGGAAGCATGTTCAGGGATAGCAGTTACGAAAGCAACGATCTAGTTGAGATTGTGCACTGCTACCAAAGACTAGTTGACGATGAAGATGGAGCTGAAGGTATCTACAGAACTATCTTCCACAGGGAGTACACTTCCTTAACCGAAAGGGACTACGCTAAGTTTGAATTGATGAACGGGTACGATGATTACCCGATTGTAGTCACTAGACTTTCAGAGGAAAGTAAGCGCCTGTACGATACTACTACTATTCCAGATTTGCTTCGCGGCATTCAGAACCAAGTAAAGGTGGAGAGAGACTCCAGAATCGACAGAAACAGTCTATGCACCCTTCCCCCTATTATGCACCCCGTCAACCAGCCTCCGCTGGACTGGGGCCCTGGTAGAAACATTCCCCGTAGACGCAAGGACGACTACGAGTTCGCGGACACTCCAGATGCAGTTTCACTAGAGGGAAGCATCGAGATGGAGAAGACTCAACTTGCCCAAGCAGATAGACTTCTTGGACTAGATGAAGATAGCGAGATCTCAGGCGTACGTAAGCAATTCTTAGTTGATAAGTACCTAGGGCATGCAGCAGAGGTAATGCGTATGTGCTTCACCTGCTTCCAGCGCTTCGGCCCTGACTACGTGTTCTTTAGGGTTACTGGTGTACCAGACCCTCAAGAGTTCAGTAAGGGTGACCCCAGCGAGAACTTCGATATTACTATTTCATACGATAGCATCAATAATGATCCAGAGACCCAAGAGGCCAAGCTCAAGCAGCTAGTTGAATTGGTACAATTGGATAGGAATGGTAGAATCAATGTTGATAACTTGCTCGTTGCTTACGCAAGTAGCATTGATCCGATCCTTGCTGACGTTATCCTTCAGGACACTGATACATCCTCAAAGGATGTCCAAAAGGACATCATTGATGACCTCAGTAAGATTTCAGCTGGTATTGAAATGCCAGCCCGTCCAAACGGCGGATCCGCAGCAATGCCTATTATTCAGAACTACGTACAGCAGCCTGACATTGCCCAAAGAATGCAAACTGACCAGGCCTTTGGCCAAAGAATGCAGAAGTACATGCAGCAGTACACATTCCAGCAGCAGCAACAGGTCAATGGCTCCGAATACGGCAAGCTAGGAACTAGAGCAGCTTCTATGGGAGAAGTACAGACTCAATCCATTGAGCAGTAATATGACGCTACAGGACAATTTAAACATGCTGCACAATCATGAAGCTTTTGCTGAATTGGTTGAAGAGATAGCAAGAATAAGAGAAGAGTGCATTTCTGAAATGCATTCAGCCGACATAGAAAAATTAAGTCAAATTTCTGGAAGAATCTTGGCGTACGATGAAATAACTTCTCTTTGCGGCTGGGAATCTCTCAAAAAAAGATTCCCCGCTCGATAAGAAAAACAGTATGCTATAATGGAAACATCGCCATCGCTGGCGTAAAAAGCGTATATTATGAGTGAAGTCAATGAAACGGCATCCGCTGCTGCCGAAACAGAGCAAGCGTCAAACATGTCACCGTCAGATTTTATCAACAGAAGGTTAGCCCAAGCTACTGCAGAAGCCCCAGAAGTTGAAGAAGTCGAAGATCAAACAGAAGTTCAGGATTCAACCGAAGAGCAAGAGCAGGAAACTGCAGTAAGCGACGAAGAAGCCGCCGAAGACGAGTTCACGGATGAAGAAGGAGCCGAAGATGATTCAGGGGACAAGGAACACGTTCTTTCTCAAATCGAATTAGATGATATGACCGATGAAGAGCTTCGTGAGCTTTCCGATAAACTCGGAAGCAGAGCGGTTGCTAGATTCGGTGAACTGACGGCTAAGCGAAAATCAGCAGAAGCTGAATTAGCAAAGCTAAAGTCTGAAATGGGCAGTCAGTTACAACCAGAGGTAAAAGAATCCGATAACCCTTACAGGGGCATTGATTCAATTGAATCGCTACAAAAAACGGCGACAGAAGTTGAGCAAGTCATTGAATGGGCGGAGGAACTTATTTTTGATAGTGACGGATATAGTGCAGATGACGTAGTTACTGAAGTTGAGGGCAATGAATTGACCAAATCTGAAGTAAGGAAGCATCTTCAAAATGCCAGAAAGGCACAGAAGAAATTCATCCCAGCTCAATTGAAGAGCCTTCAAAAGCGTGAAAATGCAGTAGCCGCCAAAGCGCAGTTAATGCAACAGGCAGAGAAGGAGCTAAGTTGGATGCAGGATGAAAATGAAGTAAGCGAGAAGTACAAGCTAATGCTTGAAGACCCAAGGCTGCAGAACCTAGATAAGTTCGACGCTGAAGTTGCTGCTCAATTACCTTACCTTCTTGCTCATGCTGCTAACAGCATGTACGGCAGACAACCAGTTGCGGTTAAGGGTAAGTCAAAGTCAACTAGACTTACTCCACCATCTGGGACTCCTGGATCAGCAAGGTCAGATAAAAAAATATCAAAAGGCATTAAGAATCTTCAAAATGCTGCTAATACGTTTAAAGGAAGCGGTAAAAAAGATGACTTCATCAGAATGAGAACCCTTCAATTAACACAATAATAAATTCAATAAATAAATATCATGGCAGACAATAACGCTAACTTCACAAACACATACAGCCCAACTCCACACGTAACAGCTGGACAGGGTTCATCCGTATCCAACAGAGAGGATCTCCTCGACGTTCTAACTATTCTCGCTCCAGAGGAAACACCTGTCCTCTCTTCTTCCCCTAAGAAGAAGGCTAACTCGACTTACGTTGAGTGGACAATCGATTCTATTGATGCAGTCAACACAGACGGCATTGGAGAAGGTGATGACGTAACTGCATTCACCAATAAGTTCACAAAAAGAGCTAGAATTGGTAACTACGTTCAAAAGTTCCGCCGCGACTACATGGTTTCTGATCTTCAGGAAGCAGTTGATTCGGTTGGACCTGCTAAGGTTGCACAAGCTGAAGCTAAAGCGATCCGCGAACTAAAGCGCGACGTAGAAGCTACCCTTATTTCCGACAAGGATCTTTCGGTTGAAAATGGCACCACTAACTATGGTCTTCGCGGACTTGGCTCTTGGATCAGCGACACTGCGCAATCGACGAACCCAGTTCCTGATGATTACCTTACACCAGCTGAAAGTATTCATGCAACAGGTGAATTCACCGAGAGCGTACTGAACGACTTGATCACAAGCATCTACAGAAAAACTGGTAGCACTGAGAGCTTGACTCTTGTTGCTGACACAGCTCTTAGACGTAAGATCACTGACTTCGCTCGCTATGCTCCTGACGTAGCTTCAAGCAGCGCCATCAGAAATGTTAACTACCAAGGTGGCAGCGCTGAGATCAAACTCTCCGTAGAGCTCTACCAAAGTGACCATGGCATCGTGTCCATCGTAAACATGAACCCTGACTGCGCTCCTGACACAACAAACAAGGACACAGGCTTCTTGATCAACCCTGAGTACTTCGGTATCGCTGAGCTTATCCCAATGGGATCGACTCGCCTACCTAACCTTGGTGGTGGCGAAAGAGGTTACGTGGACTGCGCATTGACATCAATGGTCTATCAGCCACAAGCGCACGGTAAGATCACTGCCGTATCTGCTTAGTCTTAATTCTGGCTGGGGGGCGAAAGCCCCCCTGCCTTTTTTTCAAATTAACAATAATATAAAATATGGCTTACTCAGATTATGATACACCAGGTGAAGTTCTAACTAGCGGATACACCGCAACTGGAACCGAAATCACAATGACAATTGGTACTGGCGGTTTACTACCAGAGGTATCAAGCGCAGAAGCAGATGCTGCTACTGGCGACTTTCGCAAATTAATGTACGGAACAATTGAAGGTCTTTATTCTAATTATGCCGCTGTACCTCAAGGGGACAGAGCGTCCAAAATGACAATCAATCGAAGCACATCGGAGGATACTCAAACTGGTGGATTCACTAGAACCTACAATATTCAGTTCAAACTAGATGCAACTGGTTTCGAGGTTGCTCCCGAAGTTTAAATTGTAATATATCATCACTGGGGTGTTCAGGCACCCCTTCCCTTTTTTATGGAAATAATTACCAAAGTACCAACCTATTCCGATGGAGAGGTTGATCGTGAATTCATGCGAGAAATCAAAAATGGATTCAATCTTGAACAAGCCGATGAAAAGCGACGCACTAGCATTGCTGCCAAAGAGGCAGAAGCGCTAAGAGGTAAGACTCACCCAGTATTGGGTAAGTGCGTAGCAACCATTCCAGCTAGAGATTTTTTTAGACTGACCGCAAAATACGGGCACGACCAAGTTCACTCAAAGGAGTTCCTTAAGTACTACAATAAGAAATTCCCCAGCATGTCACCAACAAGATTTAAAATAATGTCACTTGATACAAGAACATACGCCGAATTACTTTCTCAGATTAAAGCAAAATTTGGGGTAAGTGGTCTTAGTGAAAGTGAAGAGGCAATGGTCCTGCCGCTTGTTAATGCTCGTTCGTACGAGGCTTATCAAGGAAGTCAGAACTGGCCTAGATACTTAGTGTCTGGGCAACCTAGGAGTGTAAACGCTCGACAGGTAATATCCAGAACGCAAGACGGACTGCAAGTATCTGGAGCTGGAACAGAGGGAGTCAATGGACTGTACGAAGTTATCGGGACCTACAATGGTTCTCCAGCTTACTCCTTGGTCGAGTACTCACCAAGTTACTATCTTAGGAGTGACGCTATCAGTTTCTTCATTAGACCAGGCGGTGGAAGATACTTGGCTCCTGGCAGTAACATATACGCCATAAGAAAAAACGCATCTGGCTTTTGGGAGTTCATTGACGGAACTTCATTTGACGACACAGAAGCTACAGTACTTTACTCTAACCTGAACGGGGAAATGCCGTACGATGGAATTTGGGATCAAATTGATGGGCTACTTCCAAATCCACTTGTGTTTGACCTGTACGACATCTCCGAGTTCCTTAGAATTCACCAAAGACCTTCATTCGTGAACCTGTCCAGTGCTGAGTTTGACTTTTACGTCACTCAGGAGGGCGCTCACTTGATGAACACGCAACCATCTGGGACTAAGGTCGCATATGTAACCTACAAAAAGGACTTCAAGGAGTTCACTGCTTTGTCAGATGATATTCCTAGGGAATGGTTCTACTTCATCGCTGGCACCGTTTATTCTGATTTGCTGAGAATGCAAGGCAGAACCGAGCAAGCTCAACTTGAGCAGGATCTAGCCCAGAACTACATCAGCAATGAAATGGAGCGCGTGAACAATTTGAACAACTCTAATTTAATTCGTAGGTTCAGTACGCACCTTTCGAGACAAAAACGATAAAACTAATCTGATATAATATAACAATGGCATCATCAAGAAACAACACATTAGAATTCTCCAGCGGTGGATCAACAGTTCTTGGAGCTTTAGACTCAAAGACTGGTAGAATTGGAGCAATTCAGGTAGTAATCGAAACTACCTTTGCTACACTTACTGCGGATAACGTAGACCAATCACTGCAGGCACTCACTGGTGTAGCGATCCCAGCTGGAACCGTCCTGTACGGTGAATTCAGTTCCGTAGCCGTAACAACTGGCCTAGCAATCTGCCACAGATACTAATTAGCTATCATGGATCTCAGTTTATCAAATGGTCTAAGACCTAGAGTTTAAGCACTGCCCAATTATGCCAAATAAAGTAGTATCATCCGATATAGATACACTGCTCCTGAAGCAAACCAAGGAGGAGGCTGCTGCATTCCTTGGACTTGAGGACGTAGCCGCCGTCTGGGGTCAAGTTACTGGGACGCTAAGCAATCAGACTGACTTGCAAAATGCATTGGATGCCAATGCGAGTGGTGTTGCAACTAATGCGAGCAGCATTACTACGAATGCAACAGGCATTGCTACGAATGCAACGGCTATTACTACTGAAACAGATCGTGCGCTTGCTGCTGAAGCATTGCTAGCTCCCATTGATGATGCTACATTTACTGGGACAACTACAATTCCCTCTGCTGATATCACGACTGCGAACTTTAATGCGGGTGCGATTGATGGTGGAGAAGTAAGTTGGAACGGTCAAGAAAAGACACTGAACCTTGTTACTGGAGCGGACACAACCATTCAAGTTGGTCAAGAAACTGTGATGTATTGCCGAAACAAAACTGGTGCTGACATTCTCAATGGGCAAGTTGTTAAGATTGTTGGCGCACAGGGTAACACTCCAAACATTGAATTGGCAATTGCATCAACTGCTGAAGAAGCTCACCAAACAGTAGGCGTTGCCACTCAAACAATTTTAGGAAACAATGGCGCAGGCTTTATCACTTTAGTGGGTAAGGTTCGCGGCTTAGACCTGCGGCAGTTGAATGGATTTACAGAAGGCGGTTTGGTTTATCTCAGTGCAACAACTGCTGGTGCATTAACGCCAGTGAAACCAGAAATTGAAGTTGAAATTGGTCATGCTCTTCGCTTGGGGGAAAACAATGGAACACTTGGTGTTTTTATAAACAATGAAGCATCTGTTTATGAGTTGAAGCAAGAGTTGCTGCAACAAGTTCCACACAACTCTGATTCCGTAATCATCTGCAACGATGGTGACGATATTCAAGAGAAGTATGATGAAGCAGTTGCATTGGCAAGTGGTGGATTGTATGGATATGCTGATTTGATTGTCATGTCTGGAAGTTATTCTGGGATTACTGGAACAGGTAATAACAATGTTTCAATCATTGGTGTTGGTAACCGTGATCACATTGAGATTAGCGGCATTACCCTTGATCAGAATTATGGGTTGATTACAAATGTTAAATCAAGCATATCAATTACCAGTAATTATGCTGACATTAAGGGCGTAAACTCTAGTGGCCTTCTTGATGTGTTCGAGAATTATGGAACAATTGAAGGAATAAAAACAACTAGTGGTTTTGAAATAACTGAAAACTTAATCTCTGGTATTATTAAAGATGTCTATGCTACTGGAAGTATTACCATTATTGATAATTACGGGACTGTTGATAACGTAAACTCAACTTCGAGTTTTTATAATTTCTTAAATCCTGCTATAATTAAAAATTGCTCCGCAAGTTCATTTTTAACGTATTATATGCTTAATGAAGGCACTATCGATAACTGCCACAGCACAAGCACTGCTTCTTATGCATTCGGCGGTGCTTACGGTTCTGAAAATTATGGAACAATTAAAAACTGCACAGCGGCAGGTGAGTTTTCTTTTGGTCAACAATATGAAGATTCAGTGACTGAAAATTGTGTTGGAGTAAAGAAAGCTTTTGCGGCTTCATCCAATCAAATATATTTTGATGTTGATGGGTTTGGTGTTAGCGGAACATACAGAAATTGCACGGGTGGCGATAAATCATTTTTCGGAGCAAATGAAACAACTGAGGGTGGCATTAAAACAGTGGATGCGAATTTTTACAACTGCACTGCTGGTGCTAATTCTTTTGGATTTGTAAATTTCGGAGGTGCTGAAACTCACTTTTCTGGGAAGGCAATTGGTTGCACTTCTGGAAACAATGGATTTTTTAGAGCAGTCACTGGATTTACAAAAATTTTAGATGGTGCAGTGATTGAAAACTGCGTTGGAGGTTTTAACAGTTTTGCAAATGGAGATAATGCTAGCAATGAAGGCGTGATTCTGCGTTGCAGAACAGGAGTTTCTAGTGGTGATCCATTTTCAGTAACTGGAACTGGCAAAGTTCGCCTTTGCTTGGATAAAGATTATAACGAAGTAAACCTAGGATAATATGAAAAATAAAATCTTACATTTAAAAGACTCAGTCTGGATGCTATCGCAGCCAAGTCCAATGCCCCAAGAGCTAAAGGATCTTATTGACGACGAAAATGCCGACGAGCAAGAAAAAGCTACGGCAGTTACTGCTTGGAAGGCTTCTAGATACTCTACTCCAGAAGCAGAAGACACAGCAGCAGCACAAGTTATTTTTGACGAGAATAAAATGGAGTGTAACAACCTCATTTCTGCAACAGTCTTCCTTCCTAGTGGCAATGGCATTATCAATTGCCGTGAACCTGAAACTCTGGAACACTGCCAGATTCGCTTTTAATGAACAATCAATTGTTTGAACATTTTAAAATATGGGGAACACTGGGTGTTGCTCAGATGACTGCATCTATTTCAAGTGCAAATGAACTAGCTAGTATATTCGCATTACTTTGCGGAGGAGTAGCATCCTTAGCCATCGCTTGGTGGCACATCTTTAAGAAATAATATTATGACACCAGAACTATTAGCAATGCTAGGCGGGGGAGTAAGTGGCTTCGTCATGAAAATGATCGCGGCACAGGCTGATAATCAGGCTCGTCTTTTTGAGCGTATGATCGCTCGTCAGACAATAGCGGATGAATCAGCGGATAAGGCAGCAGCTCGGGGTGGTGTCTATATGCGTCGTGCAATTACGGCGGCAGTTATCTTTGCCATTGTAATAGCCCCATTTGTCTTCGCATTCACGGACATAGGTGTTAGTATTCAGACGGAATCCAAAGGCTTTCTAGGGCTATTCAAGCGCCTAGAGTGGTCCACTGTACAGGGTTTTGTTATCCTACCAGAGATCCGCCAAACAGCACTGGCAATTGTTGGATTTTATTTCGGTTCATCACAGGTTAAATAATGAGGAAGGTCCACAAGAGCACTAAGGGTGGTCTTACTGCCGCAGGAAGGTCATACTTTAAAAGAAAGACTGGAGCTAATTTAAAAGCACCAGTTACTGAGTCCAACCCAACTGGTAAAAAGAAAGCCAGAAAGAAATCATTCTGCGCTAGAATGTCTGGAGTAAAGGGACCAATGAAAGATTCTAAAGGAAACCCCACCCGAAAGGCGCTGTCCTTGCGGAGATGGAAATGTTAAGGTATAATAAACAATCAATATCACTATGAGTAAACCAGATCCAAAATCAACATTAGCCAAGGCCAAGGCCCTAGAGGCTAAAATGTCTAAGGAACTTAAAAAGAAAAAAGCTAGAGTTAAATTGCAGAAACAATCCCCTCAGGCGTATCACGAAATGATCCGAGAGAAGGGTTATCGGCAAATGGAAAAAGATACTGGAAAACCAGTTCAGAGATTCAGATCTAAATCGGGAAGTGCAGCACTGCACAGGCTGAACGATTCAGCCAAAAAGGCTTTCGCAAGGCGCGAATTAGGTGAATAATAAATAGCTAATAATATTATGAAGATTAAGAAAAAAGCACTAGATATGCTGGCATCCAAGGCCAAGAGCGCATACAAAGCAGTCAAACCAGGGTCAACTAAACCTAGGGTCTATCCTGGTGGAGTATCCTCTCCAGCTAAAAAACTACCTAAGGTAAAACCAGGAACGCGCCCAAACATTGAGCCACTAGCTCCTGGACTTTCCAGAATGAATGACTCCGCAAAAAGAGCATTCGCTAGACAAAACCTGAAGTAATGTCTAAGCTGAAAAACAAGATGCTTTCTTCAGCTGGAGGTGCGGTTAAGTCCGCCTACAAGAGGCTGCGCAAGGTACGGGAAAAGAAAAGCCCCTCTGACAAGCTTTCAAGCATGGATAGATCTGCTGAGTCATACAAGAGGAAGGAATTCCTTTCTTCGACCCCAAGGAACTCTATTAACAATAGACCAATACCCCAGCTGGAAGATCCTAGTAAACTTAAAGGTAACTTGATGAAGGGACTTAAAAAGCTCTCAGACAAGAATATCCCAGCTCCTATTGCTCAGCAAGTTGACATGAACTCGGCTAAAAGGGCAAAAGATGCGTTCTCCCGTAAGCCAGTTCAGTGATCGATGCTTCAATATTAAGAGCAGCCAAAGGCGAATCAAAGCCCGTATCTGCACCTAAAACCCGAAACCCTAAAAATAGGGTTAATCGGGAATCAAGCATGGGTGAATTTGAGATACCCAAAGGGCAACAGAAACTTAAAAACAAGACAACCGAAGAACTACTACAAGATTTCTTTGGTATAATTAACACAGAGGGAAATATCCCACAATCAAATAAAATAAACATATTATGAGCAAGAAGTTAAAAGGAAAATTACTCGGCAAAGCTGGAGACCTACTTAAAAGGGGATACAGAAAACTTAAAGCGGGTGAACGTAAGATTTCTGAAGGCGTAGGTTCAGCTGCCTCCCCAAGAACAAGAAGGGTCACCGAAGCAACTAGAGGTGGAGGTACTAGAACCGTCTACAGAGGCACAGGAAAAAACAAGATGAAGACTACCTCCGTGGATAAGATGGTTCGTAGGGGTCGTGGAGTCGCAGCGGGAGCAGCTGCAGCAGCAGGAGTAACCGCAGCGTCCCGCAAGAGCAAAGCAGCAGCAGCTCCTGCAAGCAAGCCTCAGAGTACGACATCGGCAGCAGCCAATAAACCTACGGTAAATCGATTCGCGTATAAGTCAGCAACAGCTAAGCCTAATACTGCTCGCGCTCAAATTCGTGCAGCTGATAAAAAAAGCAAGACAACTGTAACCCCAAGAAAGCCTAAGACCCCTGCGTCCGCTAAGAAAACTACAGCAAAGAAGCCTACTGGATACGTGAAGTCTAATCGCTCCTTACGCAGAAGCACTCGCAGACTACCTGGCCGCACTAGATCAAGATAATTAATGTCAATTTCTCATAGAACTCATAGGCTAAGGTTAGTTGGTTCCCCTGCAGTTGAAAAGCTGCAGTCGGATCGATATAGAATAACATTTAGTCTAGAAAGTACTAGTCCTAAGGAGGATTGGTACAGTGCAAACAAGGGACGAATCTTTGCGGATTACGGTTCATTGCAGAGCACTGAGTTCACGGAGAATGGCTGCGAGCCAAGAACTGGCGAAGCATACCCAGACATGCGTCTTACCGAAGCCGTCTCCAAGGGGGATGCCAGCGGTGGATACAGCTTAACGTTCGTATACGAGACCCTAGGGGATACCTTCGTTGCAATAAAGGACGACGACACTGACTATGAGATGAATGGTCTGCGTCGTGTTACTCGGACGATCATAGCTAAAGCTGGAACCGACTACACTGGAGTTGTAGGAAGTTCTAATATAAACCATAAGATTAATGATGAAACTGCAGTTACTTGCTACCTCGGTAAATTCAAGATATCGGACACCGAGAGCTCAAGGACAGTAGAAGAAGTTTACTTGGAGCATGGAATACTGTCAGAGACACTGGATAATGTAGGTTCGCAAAAATCTAAAGTAATCCAGTCAATAGGTGCAGACCCGACAACACCAGATGGTTACTTACTTGCAAGCAAGAATGAGAGTGACTTTGAAGGGTTCCAGACTAATCAATTCACCTTCCTGAAGCCGTCAGTCCTATCTAGGAATGTTGAAACAAGAAACAATGGTAAGCTCAGGGTTGAAACAGTTGAAGCATTCAACGAAACTCCTACAAGTACTATTGGTGGAGTGCAGATTTCAATTCGGGAAAGTGACGTAGAGGGTATCCCAACAAATCAGTACGTGTTTGCGCTTGGGTTAGGGGAAGTTGAAAGGAGTTCCCAGACTAAAAATAAAGGTGCACTTATCATTACTACTGTTACATCTCTTGGTTTTGCAGGAACTGCAACAGGCATAGAAATAGAAGCTACCACCAGAGAAGAGGACGGTTACATATTGTTCCGCAATACATTTGCTGAGGGTAACGGAGAAGT
>Ga0070748_1000669_pt1 | contig 16121 bp, 22 predicted proteins | sample VirMetDEL_Nov_12_FD_77015 | JGI IMG/M metagenome (GOLD analysis project Ga0070748, IMG submission 77015) | Aqueous microbial communities from the Delaware River and Bay under freshwater to marine salinity gradient to study organic matter... | ecosystem: Environmental > Aquatic > Marine > Coastal... | reverse complement strand
TATATCTTTGATTTGTATAGAAACCCCACACATAAACTGATTGTCTGCCACTGTCATATTATTTGCTTGAGTAAAGTCACCTGATGACATATTTAATATTAAATCTGTATCTGTGTTTCTTATGGTACAGTCAGATATGTTGACCATCTCATGGTCACCTGAAATACTAAATGCAGAGCTGCCGACTCCTGCGATATTGGTCATCCTTATATCAGATAGCTTAACAACCCTAGACTCAGTTACCTTTATTGCACCCGTCGCGCTGTTAGTTCCGACTGTTCCTATATCAACATCTGATACAGATAATGATAATTCGTCCGCGCTCTGCGAATCAATAGCCCATCCGTTTATATTTGAAAAAGAACCAGAGCTAAATTTGAACCCGGAAGAGTCTGCACCTAACAATGCACCTGTTTCTTGATAATTACCGATAAAAAAGTTATTAAATACAACTGAATTAGCCGCCTTGGTGCTGCTAGATGAGACTCTTACGCCTCTTAGCGTTCCTGTTGTGTTATTGATGCCGTCAAGATACGCGTTAGTGAATTTGATCACAGTCAATGAACTGTTAACACTGTTAACGTTGAAATTAATAGTGTTGTTAAGTGCATTACCCAGATAACAATTAACAAAATTAAGTCCATCTCCAGCCTCGATAAGTATATTGCTATCAGCCTTAAATGCTCCGTTGATGTTGAAATTAGAAATTTGACAAGTAAACGGGTTTTGATAATCAATACCATTAGATTTTAACGTAGGTATAAATTCAAGCAACCCTTTGTCTATAACTGTTGTAGCTGTTGAGCCTGACGAACTAAGCGTAAAGTTTTGAAATTTATTTAACTGCCCTCCCGCTACAACAATTCCGGTAAGTGTGGTATCTGCACCAAAATCGTCAACAGAAAACCCACTACATTGCTCTAAGTATAGAGATGTTGCTGTGTTCGCTGTATCGCTGGATGTTATCGCTATACCTGAGATGCCACAGTCTGATAAAAACTCACTGCCCGCTGTAGGCGATAAAGGTGCAAACCTTATTACATTACCTGTTGCCGCTGTTGATAGTATTTTTGTCGCCTTCTTCCCTGCGCCTTTTAGTTTTTTAAACTTTGTTTGTATTAGTATCTCTCCAGATGTTTTGTATACTCCAGCACCCAGAACAATAACTAGTGAGCTACTATTTTCAGCAGCGTTAAAAATTAAAAGGTTATCCTGAGAGCCGTCACTCGATCCGCCTATCGCATCTAGATTTATCTCACTTAATGCCGTTGCCGCCAAAGGCACTAAAGCCCACTGATTGCCGCTACCATCATTAAGTAAAGCATCGCCTAACTGTGCTGGTGATTGTGAAGGAGTTTGGCCTGTAATTCCATTTTGCTTCCATGTTCCATCACCACCATCACCGCTATTATCGTAGCCTGACGTAGGGATATTTGTTTCTACTGTAAAAATTGCTGCGCTAGCTATTAAGTCGGTAGTTGTTAGTTGGTAGGCGAACGCCTCCGCTGTAACAGCCGCAGCCTCCGATCTGTCAGCCTCACTTTTTGCCCTGTCAGCCTCTATCACACAATCAGCAAGGATTGCTTGAAACTCTAAAAGCTGTGCGTCTGTTGGTGGGACAACCGCATTTAATAACTCTGGTAATGTTGTTGCTGTGCTGTCTTGGTTTACAGTTACTACACCTAAATTCTTGAACTGTTGGGATCCGTAATCTTTGTATTCAACAAGTATTAACCCATATTGCAACTGTATAGAATAAGCCCCGGACACCCCAATAGTTAAAGATGATTGGGCGCTTTGTATTGTGCTGCCTGTTGTTGTTCTGTGCGTAAACCTTACCTCGTCACCTATAGCCAGCTTGCTGCTAGGATCTAGTAATGTTCCGTTAAGTGTTATAGATGCCATTTTATTTATTCCTGTATAAGTTTGTAATATAAGACTCGTTAACGTGTTTTTCTATTTCTTTTTTTATGTCAATTTTATTATCTATAACTGTCGCTTTTACATGCTCAATAGCTAAATTAATTTTTTTTATTTCAGGGCTGTAATCATGCTGCTTTGTTTCTTTTTTATTCTCTACTGCTTTTACCCTTTCTATCACCTTGTTTTTTTCAACTTCATCAGCCTTTGTCTTTGCTTCAAATTCGTCAATATTAACAAAAGGAAGTAAAATCGGTTTACTGCTTTCAGATTTAAGCCTGTTTAACTCTTTTTTTAGTGCTGAAATATCATCGCTATAATTAAGTTGCTCAACAGGCCTTTTATTTTTTATAGTTAATAACTCTTTGTTTAACTCATAATACTTATTGTGCAAATCTGAAAATCTTTTGTTTAACTCTTTATGTACTCTTTCAAGTAACGAGATCCCTTCGCTGTAATCAACTTGTTTAGGTGGCTCTTTACTCTCAATGGTAACTATTTTCTTGTTTATCGATTTTACTTCATCGGATAATGTTGTGTATTTATTTTTTAATTGTGCATTATTGTTTTTAAGTAGTGATATATCTTCACTGTAATCAACTTGTTTAGGTGGCTTTATTGATCTAAGTAATTTTAATTCGCCTTCAATTCTGTCTAGCTGTTGTATTAATGTTTCAGTCATTACTATGCCCTGTAATTTGTTTTGTTTATTGTATCATATTATGGATGATCGCCCGAACCGTTGATGTATCTAAGAGCAGTAGAGCCAAAAAATGTTACTGTTGCGCCATTATCCACAACACCACTACCAGCCGCACCACCTAAAGCTCCGTTATTTACACCAGCCAAGCCCCAGCCTGAGCCACTACCATCAATCTCACCATTACTTCCGGTTATGCCTTGGTCAACACCATCACCAGCATTTCCACCAATACCAGCGGACCTACCATCGCCACCATCACCACCATCACCTGAAACGTTAGGCCCAATTATCGCATTCTTACCACCAGCACCACCGCTTGGTGCTCTAATATAGCCATCAGCGAGAGGGTATGCTGCTGATAATGTTGCGCCTGAAAAGTAAATGTCTGTATCGATACCTTGAGCATCATAAACAATACCACCAGATGTTCCGTTCGTAGCATCTGGAAACTGCACAGAGCCAACGATACCAGCACCTTTACCGCCATCACCACCGTTAGCCTGTCCATCAAACCCATTAATAAGTATCAGCGTAATCTTTGAGCCAAATGGAAATGAACCAGCCCTTATTGCTGTAGCGCCTTGGCTATAAGTACCATCAAGAACAAAAGTTAAATCAACCGATTGAGATGGTGCGCCAGCAAGTATGTAAAGGTTTACACTCCCCAAAGGTGAGTCTAAAACTATTTCGCTCCCAGTGTTAAACGCTGCTTCATACGACATTGTTGTCACATTATAAATTCGACCAGCTTCACTATAGATAGGCTTTATTTTGGTTATTTGCGCTCTTACGTTGCCGCTTGACAATCCATCAGGACCAAGATCAACTGTCGTCACCAAATCAACAACATCACCAGTATTAAATGTTAATGCTCTTTCTTCAACTTCAAAATTTCTTGTGTAAGGCGTGAACTTAAATCGACTTACGTATCGCTGTGTTAGTAAATTTGCGGAATCTTCAGTTAATAAAAAGTTATTATCAAACTGCTTGTCTTTATGTTTTGTGAATAACGCATCACTGATTAATGTGTTATCTGAGAATTGACTAGCTTTTCTGTAGCTTGGCGTATCATCACTATCAGTTAAATTCCCTTTATCGTAAACAACAAGCGCCCTGGATGCTCTTATTGATTCGTTTGGTGATTTACCTATGGAGTTGGCGTTTATCTCTTTGCCTTCGGTTAGCGTTGATGTTGATTGCTTCCATACTGATATTGCTGAAAGTTTCGCTAAGTTTTCAGTAGTAGAAAACCATAAGTCCATAAGATAGCCAGTGAGTATCCTGTTTAATACAGAATTAACACTTTCTGACTCAGTGTGTAACGTGTTTATCTTATCGGTTGCGTGCCACTCTGCAACCTCTGCCGCCCAAGCTGCCGCTGGAATTAATGCAGCATTAAAATCACTAGCCACAAGTATTCGTGTTATCAAACTGTCGATTGTTTCATTATCTGATAAATCACAGATAAAAACCTCATCCCCTGCGCTGTGACTATCTGCTGTTGTTTTTGTTAATAATACCGCTGATGTAGGCGCGAATAAATCACCACCGCGAGTAGTTACGTTTAATGTTGCAGTAGGCGTTAAGTTATTTGACACGCTAACAATTTGAGATAATTCATCACCAAAACGAACAAATACAGCGCTTGAATAATCCGTATCACCATCAACAGGAATAGCTGTAACGGTATCGTCAATATCTAAACGAATGAAGCCGCCTGTATTTATGGGCCATGATTTATCATTAAGGTTAGCAACTGAAATAACGTCTTTGCACACAATGGTCCAATTGCCGCTTTTAGGGTTAAGCTTAAAGCTGTCAGCAATATAACTTCTCGATTGCGATCCGTTAACTAAATCCACAGAACCATCAGCCTCGACGCGATATAGTTTTAAACGTACAACTTTGTTTTCAAATATTTGTCTTGCTGCAAGCTTGCCGAAAAAAGTGCCTTGTGTTTTTACTGTGGCGGTTACGCCTGGAGCGCTAATATTTGGATCGCCTTTAAAGTCTGTAAACGTAATACTTAAAGAGCCTCTAGATGATAAACCATCACCGGGCTTTAACTCTGTCGTGTTTTCGTTTATTGATGTTATGCATCGGTAAATAGGCTCCCCGTTTATACTTGGCAGTATCGGAGCGTCTTCGTTAGTAAAATAATAAGTTTTGTATTCATTAGTCCATGCCTGATCACAAGTTAAAGGCGTACCAAAACCTTGATCACTACCGATAGTGCAAGCGCCAGTAATTACAGGTAAATCAATCTCGAATACTTCAAAATGTTGTTGAACTCTCATGCCTTGAGTTGCTAAAAAAGTGCTCATTTATAGCCCGTTATAAACTGTAAAATTCAAAGTAACTTGATCTAGTGTTGTCGTTTGAGGGTGAGATTTAAACCCATGCTTAGGATCGTAACAAATATAACTAGACTCAGGCTTGTCTTGAAACTCTTTAATAAAAAATGGCTGCTCAAAACTAAAATCAACAAACGTTTGCCATGTTCCTTGTGTGAAAATAGCTAATTCATTAGGTAATGAAAGCGTTCCTTTTAAAGCTTTAGCTCTTTGCGTTGATGATATTGGTCCAACTTCCAAAGTGCTATTACTTCGCTGCGTGGTGTGTCTATTTAACCAATTGCGAGCATAACCGGACTGCTGACCAGTTAGTATTGGAATGTATTTCCCTGCCGCAATAAAGCTTACAGTCATTTGGTAGTTGTTCGGTATGGTAATGAATTTAACAATTAAATCTGTAAAGCTCATTTCTGAAAACGTAAACATTATATTGTGATTTCTAGTTATGACAACCGAGTCAATTAGGATTGCACCATCATAAAGCTGTATAGTTGCCGTGTCTGGAGTTGCTGCTGTATGTCCTGAAATAGCCACATAACTAATTCCAGTTTGTGCTCCGTAACTTGCTTGAAAATCACCTATAGCAGTACCACATGTGTAATTCAATGAATGATCTGGATCTGATATATTTGACGCAATCTCGCCCGTTCCTGCATCAGTTAAAACAGGCACTTGATCGATTAATACGTTTGATGTTGATATTGCTAATTCAGCCATTATACTCGCCCTTCAGATTGTGCTTTTGTTAGCCAGTTTGCTATTGCTTGCCCTATTTCATCACCGTCAGGTACAGTTATATTTATAGCTTGAGAGCCTTGAGCGCTTGCATCAGTTAATTCTAATGATGATGTCTGCTCCTGAAAGTTTTGTTGTGCTGGTTGTTGAGAAAACCCTCCGCCCCCTGAGACACTTCCACCACCTGGGCTGGCTGACATTACATCAGATAATTGAACTATTGCTGTAGCAGCAATAGCAGCAGAAGAGGCTAGAGCGGCCGGGAATGGCAAATCCTTAAACTGCCTCATTATAGCCACGGCAGCATCAGCAACTATAAGCCCTGCATTGATTGCTTTATTATCTTCAAGGAATTTTCCGCTAAGTGTTTTTGCTGCTGCAATATAGTTTTTTTGAGCGTTAAGCCTTTGCTTGTCGTTTAACTTTTCCCACGCTGACAATTCCTTTCCGCCAGTAATGCTCATTTCAACAACGCCATCATTAAATCCCTTGCCAGCTTCTTCGCCCTTGTCTTTTCCTAGTTGATAAAGATCTTCGCCAAGCAGATTGTTAAGCAATTCTTTTGATAACTCTGTTCGTTCAGCCAGTGCAGCCTCAAATGTCTCTGTGCCATTAACAAAGTCATTTAATGCAGCGGCGGCAAGATCAATCAAATTACCAAAACCGCCAGTTATAACACTGAATGCGTCCGATGTTTTTTGACCTAACCAGACGGTTGCTTCAATTACATTTATTAACTCTTCTGAATAATCAGCTATTAATTGCTTACTCTCTGCGTCAAATACTCCAGCAGCCTCAGCTAGCTTTTGATTAACTTCTGTTATTTTTTTTATGTCTGCTTCTGAGATGGTTATATTTAGATCGTCAAAGTTTTCTCGCAAGGTCTTCATAGCCTTGCCGCCATCTTTTAATAAGGGGATTAAATCGGTTGTATCACTTGCTACACCCTCAAGTGCAAAACTCATTTTTTGAGATGATATGCCAGCACCTTCCATGCGATTAACCATCTCTTGTAATACGTCTGGTCCACTCATGCTCTGAAATTCTTCAGCAGCATTACGGGCTTCTTCAGCAGATAAACCTAGTACATCAACGAAATCTTTAAATCCGCCGCCGCCTGTAACCAAAAATTCACCAACCTTTTCATTGGTATCTTTAGCGATATCACCAAGCTTTTCTAGAGAAATATTTACAGTGTTTGTAGCAAAGGCCAATGATTGCATATTTTCCACGCTTTCATCTGCTCGATTTGCTGCGACAGTTAATTCTTTTGCGAATGTTCCTGCGGATCTTATTGCTGCGACAGTTGCGGCAGCAGCAATTGTCACTGCTGCGGCTGCGGCTAAAGCTGTTTTCTGAAAACCTGCAAACGATTTGTCTGTCTCCTTTGTTTTTTTGTCTAGCCCATCAAAGCCTTTAGTTGTTGTTTTTAGTTTCTCGTCAAGCTTTTCTGTTTTTGCGTCAAGCTCTACTATAAGTGATTCTGTTGTAGCCATTGCTTAGATGCTCCGTTTATTTTTCTTTCAAAGTTAAGCATTACGCTTGTGTCTTCGCTTTGGCTTTTCTTGTTTGATAGGTAATGAATTTCCACAACATCCATCTTCCAGACTTCTGATGGCTGCAACTTCAAATCATTAACGCAGTATTTAAAATAACTCCAGTAATCAAAATTGAACCCTGTCAATTCACTATACTGAACACCTAGATAACCGCTTTTTTTTTATCCATCTGTGAGTAGTATTCGCTTACCTGAGTAGCTAAATCAACTAAAACTAAAGGCCAAGGCTGACATAACTCTGCATCATCAACAGTTGCAGGTATCCAGCTAACTCTAAACATGGCATCTTCAATTTCACACAATGGAATATTGCTGCTTGACTCTTTGATTACAGAATAAAACAAATAAGACGCGTCTTTAAATGACATCAAGCCATGAAATAAACTTAGCCTTTCTACGTATTCCATCTTCTGAGACTTGCGACAAGAGTCTAAAAATAGCATCAGCGTGTACTGTAAATCCTTGCCTGTCTTTTCGTGAAAAAACTTACAAGCAGACAGGTTTACTTTGTACTCATAAGTTTTATAACAAAGCTTGATCATTACACTGCTGCAACTATCGCAACAGTGCCACTTGAGTTAAATGACAATGTTGTTGCCACTTTAGCTCCACGAGGTAAAGCATCACTAAGTCCAGTTGGTACGAATAAGCCTGAAAATGATTCGTCTGTCGTAGCGCCTGACCCTGCGTAAGTACAAGTGTAAGTGTCTTGAGTTCCGGTAAAAGCATCAGCGCGAACTTTGCGAAATTGTGCGTCGTTATTGTAAGTAAATTCACCAGAAAAGATGTGCTGTTTATTAGCATTTTCTCCGTCAAGATAAGTTACTGCGTCACCATAAGATTTATTACTAATTTCAACTAGTGCGCCGCCATAAGTATGAGTCATATCACCCTGTCCAACTATTGCACCTGTTGTATTATTTAATACTATTAACGTACCTGAAAGTTCACCAGCCATTTTATTCTACCTTTTAAGTTTAATTGATTTATTTTACCACGTTTATTATGCTCGTGGTATATCCGTCCAAAAGTACACTGTTATATCTGTTGCATACCACCCGTTAATATTACCCCTTTTGTTTACTGCTATATTTTGAATGTTTGCAGTTTGAGTTGATGATGCTATTTTTCTAGCGTGAGGGTATGCTGCGTTTATAGTGTCAATCAATGCGTACATGTCACTAACGCTTGAGCTTGACTTGTTGAAATTACTTATCTGCAAAAAGCCATCAACATCATCAAGCCCTGTTTTTGTGACAGTGTTTTGATCGTCATATAAGATGTTTATAGCAATATAGTTATTGCCTCCATCAGTTTCAGGGTTAAAGTCTCTATTCTCATTAGCTATAGGCAAGCCTAAGCCTAAATCAATAACCGACTGAGTTAATGCTTTGTGAATATTTAAGTAACTCATTCTAAACCCTTAAATGCTTTTTTTAGTGCTCTATCCCAGCCAAGCAGTGACACTCTAACTATTCCTTTTGGTGCTTGACCTGAATACCCATACTCTAATCTCTCTATGTATGGAAGGTTGTTGTATAAATATACTTTGTTATTCAGTAGGTCGCTTGGTAGCTCCTTGTTTATATAAGCTGGTCCACGACGTTTGTTTGTTGCGTTTACCTCACTACCAACACTCATACCTATGAACCAATTGCTTCTAGCTCTGCCGGTATCAACAGGAGTCATTCTAATTATTTTCCCCCACGTCTTTATCGCTGCAATTCTAAGTGCTTTATTTGCTCTTGCTTTTATTTCAATCTCAGAGCTTTTTAGTGCCTTTGTTAATTCTCCGCTCAACTGATTTATTGTTATAAACTTAGCCACGAGTTACAACTTCCCACATCTGAGTAATGCCAGCATGATTAATCTCGTTAATACTAACTATCGTATTACTTGAGCCGTTAAAGTTTATCAAGTCTGTGTAGAGTGGGGTTACCCCATTATCAAGCAGCACCATTTTATCAGTTGCCTTTATGCGAGTGCCGTCAACAAGTTTACTGTCAACTTTGTCAACTACACCAACAGCACTTAATATTGTTAATACCTCGCCAGTAGTTTCACCAGCAACAGGATCGAACGTGCCGCCTGATTTACGTGTGATAGTTATATAAGTTTCATCACCTAAAGACTTCATTAGCTTTGTAGCCGTTGCGGATAGGTCAAGACTCATTACACGCGCCCCATAATATTACTATTGCCACCATTAACATAAAAAGGCTTTAAATAAGCATCTGCCCGACCTGTTTCAACTTGTGACCATGAGCCACCGCTGAAATATGATACTTCTAACGTGCCGACCTTTTCTTTTTGTACGTTTTTATTGGAGTTGTTAACTAATAATTCACTAGTGTTAGCCTGAATAGCTAATTCCATTTGTGCTTTTTTAATATCACTTGGGATTAGTGTTGATGGAATAGCGAAGCCTTTTGCACAAGCTCCTATTCTTGGGTATGGTAATTCTTGGTCTATATTAACCCTGTTACCACTTAACATTGATTCCTTACTAGTTAGATAGTCCATTGCTTGAACCAAAAGAGCTTCACGCGCTGGTTGTGTAGCTGGAATAACAAAGCCTCTAATATTGGCGTATGCTTTCAACTCTGTATCAGTAGCAAATGAGTTAGCATTAACAACAATTGAACCATCTTCGATAATTAACTGACTACCAATGGCGACAATAATTTGACCACTATTGTTTAACTCTCGACTTGTAATGTCAGTGCCGTTAACGCTTGCACCATCAAAGTATGTAACCGTTGCGAATATCTTACCTACTTCTGCTGTGGCTGATAAGTCTAAACTTAATTCAGTGGCACTAGTAACGACAACAATGGTCGGGTTAAGTGCTTTAGAATAGCTTTCAGCGCCAAACGTGACCACTAAGTCAGTAGCAAGCGTTAGGTCTATGCCACCGAATATAAAGGTAACTTTATTGTCTTTGCTTGGAATAACTAAATTTTGCGACATTTTAAATTCCAGTGGTTTTATTTGATTTGCGAGCTTTAAACTTGGTATAAATGTTTATTATCTTTTCTAATATAAGAAGCGTTAAAGATAACGCCATGCCAACCTTAAACCATGCACCGTAAGTCATACCAAGCCAAACCGATTGTTCTAAATCTAAAGCTGTAATAAAGCCTTGATTAGTTAATTCGTTAGCAATTGGCACACCTACAACTATACTTTGAATTGTTTCTCTCATTAAATCAGCTTAATTAATTTTAATCTTGGTTGATTATAGCACGATAATTTAATTTAAAGAATAAGGTCACATCCTTGTGTTTATTGTTATTATTATCTTTGTTCAACAATATAGTAACTATCAGTTTCAGCTAAGACATCCGAATCATCAGACTGATTTGCTACCTGTAGCTTTATGTAATCATTCTTATCGAGCGTTGTGTTTATATTAATACTAAAAAAAGCAACATCACGACCACCGCTAAGATTGTTAACTTGTCTAGATTGATCTAAAACAGTTACAAAAGAAGAGGCTGAATCATCCCATTTTAGAACACGCAAACTAAGGTCATCATTAGAGCCGCTTTCCAGTGTAAAATCTGCAATAACTTTGTAGTCTCTAGGCGTATTACCTAAATGCCTTAACTCTCCATTTGAAGGGTTGTCAAAGTGCTGTAAATCTGCCGAAGTCCACGAACCCGCAACAATATCAACAAAGACACCTTGTGCATTTATCGCTGTTGTTGCTTCAGAGGTGACACCGATAGAGCCGCCCTCAAAAGTATTAGGCATACCGTTGTTTTCACCCCAGTTAGAAACTAAGTCAGTTTCAGTTATGTTAGGGGCTATGTTTGCGTCTGTTGAATTGAAAACTCCATCACGGGTAACTATTGCGCCCTGTATTTGTAAAGTAGATGGATTAACAAAGTTAGCTGGAGAAAAATCAAAAAATGAAGCGTTAGCGGGAAGGTCTAGATTCATGTTAGATCTAAATCTAGAAGCCATCGTAAATCCTGCGCCAGCAGCAAACAAGCTATAAGCCCCATCAATCATACCTCTAACTATTGAGGTGTCGATAAAATACCCGCCTAACCATGTTCCCGTCAGTGTTAATTCTGGCTTACCACCAAACCTACCAGTGCCGACCTCCAGCCCCTGTCTGTAATTATCTATAACACCGAGAGACGAACAATCATTATAGTTTATTCGCGCAAATTCAAATGCTTCAACCCCTGTAGCTGACTTTATGTCATAAACTTTAGAGGCTGCTCCAGTCACTTCGATAGCATAATCTTTTCCAAGCACGTTGCCTGAACCGCCAGCAGGAGAGGTAAACATAGTATAGTTTTCTTCACTAGATATTAACTTTGAAACGTCAAAATTATAACCAGCTAAACTAAGCCCTCCCTGCGGTATTTCAACTGATTGCGAACCCATATCGATAACGCCGTCAATAAAGTATTCTTTATCGCTATCAAGCACACCTGACAAGTCACTAGCTTGTGTCACTCTTACGCGGTTTAATAGTGGTGTTGCACCACCTGAAGCCGCTTCTGTTGCTGTAAGTATGTCTTGCAATAATCTATTTACACCGGGCATGTTAGCCTCCTATCGCTGCAAGCCAGCTTTGTAATAATGATATTTTGTCGTTACTGTTAATACTTCCGCCATTTGCTATAACTATTTCAGCAAGCAAGTGATTAAGTATTTCCTCGGAATCAGTCTTTGATTTATATACACTCATTTAAAAGCCTCTTTTATTTGTATTGTAGCATTAAACGACAGGCAATAAAAAACCCTCGCTTGGAGGGTTTTATTTATTTGTGTTTGAAGCCAGCCTCTTCAGCTACGAGCTTGGGGTTTATCTTGAGTGGAACTGTCTTAGCTTTTCTTGCTAAGGCGTTACAATCATTAAGGCTCGCTTGCTTTGGTAATTCTATCGGCTTCATTTGTGATTTTAAATCCACTATTTTAGCTTCTAATTTGCCTATCTCTTTAAAGATAGCTTTATTATGTTCTGTTGAATCTTCCATCTATACACCTTTAAAATAAAAGGGCTTTTACACCCTTTTTAATTATTAACCGTTTGTTTTCAAAAACGCCATCGGTACAGACTTGCGCTCCCAAACACGATTCCAGTTAGCAGCAGTAGCCAATTCAGCAAGTGTAGCAGATTGACCAGCAACAGAAGCAGAAGTAAACTCAAAACCTAATGGATGAACGATATCAGCACGGCGAGAATACAGGTCAGTTTGACCGCCGCCGCTACCTTTTTCTGGACTGCGATCTAATTCGCTAGGGTTTTGAACTGTACCCATACCAGAAGCAACCGCACCATTACCGAATAAAACAGTAGTGTAAGTAACTCGGTTTGTACCAGCTACAGCGCTTAATGAATCATCAACAATTACACGTAAGTTTCCGTAGGTTTGGAATAAAGTGTTGTTATCTGCATCACGAATAAATGTGATTAACTGTTGCTTGCGTAAACGACTGTAAACAACTGAGTGCATAGCAATAGCACCGAAACCACTTTGATGATCACCAGCAGTTTGTTGTGCATCTAAAATTGCATCATTACTGATAAGTTCAGCAGCAGTGATCGCGCCAGCAGCATCAGTCGCAATATTAACAACCATATCGCTAGAATCATTTGCTACGTTATCGTTTAAGATACCCATAGTTGATTGAATCAAGCGACGCTCTAAACTAGTTGCCCAGTATTGACCAATACGGCCAGTAATAGCGCCAACAGGATCAATTAAAGCTAAATCAACAGCAAGATCCATTGTAGACCAAGACTGATTTTGACTAGCTAGGCGATATTTCATTTTAGCGCCAGTGATTTTATTAGGCGTTGAACTATTGCCTGTCACATCATCTGAATAATTAGGCTCTTGAGTACCTAAAGGTTTAAAGAATGGTAGTTCGCCGATGTTGCCACCAACTGAAGCCATAGCCGTTAATCGAGGATCCATTACCATTACGCCTGACGCTAAAAACGCGTTAAGCTCAATTTGTGCTTCTTGTTCTGCACCCGAAAACACTAACGGGTTATAAATATCTGCAATTTGTACATTAGCCATGATAGTTCTCTTTATTATTTCTGATTAGCGAGGATCGCTTGTTCAGTTAAGTTTAATGGCTTCCCGTTTGGTGTATTATCTCCACCATTACCGTTGCCGCCGCTATTATTTTGAGCAGTTATCGCAGCTTTGCCGCTATCAGTTAAGGCCCATTTTTCTATAAATTCGCTTTGCGTTTGATCGCCTATCATAGCTTTACTATCGACAATCTTTGACTGAAGGGTAATCAATGCCATTTGCGCTTCCATATGCAAAGGGTTTACACCTAAATCAGTTAGTTGTTTACGAGCGCCATCGGTAATTAATCGATCACTCTCGCTTTTTTCGTAAGCTGCAATGCGCGAATCTTTAGCTTCCGACTCTATTTTCCATTGTGCCGCTTGCAAATCACTTGCTGTCTGCCAATCTTCCGCAGCTTTAGCACTGGCAATTTCAGCATTACTTTTAAATAACTCAAGCTCAGTTAGCTTTGCTTTTTCTGCTGCCGTTAAGCCTTCTTTATTAGCGATTTTATGCTCTAGCTCAGTCTTTTTATTGACAAGACCTTTAGCTACACCGTTTATATCTCCCAATAAAGCCGATTTTACCTCGTCAGACAATTCGTGCTTCGCTAGTATTTCTTCTAATCCGTTCAACATGTTAAACCCTTGAGGTTAGTTAGCGCTTAGCGCATTAATTGGTCAAATCGACCACTTGAGTTATTTTAACACTATTTAACATTAAATCAAAATAAGCATTGCTATGTACAGAATTCTGAACTAGTATCTGTACAAGGCGAAATTAACAAGGGGTATGAATTGAAAATAATCAACTATACAGCAGCAAGAAATAATCTCAGGCAGACGATTGACGAATGCTGCAATGACAGTGTTCCTGTTTGTGTTGTATCTAAAAGCAACCAAGTAGTAATTCTTAGCAAGACAGATTATGACAATATTATTGAGCGCTGTAATTTTTCACAGCAAATTGACTTAAGGAGTAAGCACGATGATGCACAAAAGTGACATAGTGATACTTTTAATTATTGCAATTGCTAACACTTCTTTATGGGGCGTTAGTGAGGTATACATACATGACGGATTGCTAATTAACGGCCTAACTAAAGGTTTTACGGTTTCTTTTTTATGCGTTTTATTTGGGTGTATTCTTGGCAAACTAATTATTAAGGGGTTAAAGGTATGAAAATATCAAAACTTTACCTTGATGGCACAAAAGTAAAATCTGAAAGCATTGATTTTCATGACGGAGCTATAAGTGTAGATAACTGCGATCTTTCCAGTGTTATGCGGTGCTTGATTGATGCAACTAATAGAGGTGTGCAAGTATTCGTTACTGCTGAGTTAGGATCTACCGAGATTATGGCGAGTTGCTTTGTGTCGCAGATAAATGAAGCAAACAACAGTTTTGTACTGGCTGTTTCAGACCCCGTAAAGGACAAAATAAATGAACTGGAGAGCAAAGATGGCTAAATCAATACTAGAATTAAAAGTAACTGAGCTGGATATTGTTAAAGAGTTAATTTATATATGTGTTGAGTTTTATATGGAAATGCCTGAAGAAATGCGTGTCAGGTATGACGAGTGGGAAGACAAACTAAAGGAGAGTAAAAATGATTAATAAAGGAGAGCTAGCAATCAAGGTTATCGGGGTAGCTTTGTTTGTCGCAATTTTCATTGGTGTAATCGCTATGGAAAGCAGCAATTGTGACGGTCAACTAGTAAGAGGTTTATTTTGGTTTGAATGTATAGGAGTTAAAAATGATTAAATTAATAACGGCAGTAACAGCAATATTATTTAGCGGATGTGCCTTAACAGAGGCACAAGATAGATACATAGAAAGATTAAGTTCTGTAAAAATTGGCGATAGCTACGAGCGAATGATATCCAAGGTTGAAATTAAGCCGCACAATGTTGATTGCTACAAGCGCAGGACTTACGAGTCATGTAGTGCGGTCTATAATATAACAGCATACGACAAAGTGATATTCACTTTTGCCAATGGCAACAATGTCACTAGTATTTATTTTTAATTAAAGGGAGTAGTTATGAAGATAGAAATAAAAGGCGGCGTATGCGTGGCTTCAGGCAAAAACTGGAGCTATGAAAGAGTTGGCGATCATAGTGCATTTAATCAAACTGGAAAGGTGCCATCGCTAAGAATCATAAAGACAATTATTAAACTCCATTTGAAAATGCACGATATAGGCGCAAAGTTGATTAAAAACAATCTACCTTATATTAACAATGAGTTTGACGGTGTGCTAACTTTAGAAAAAATCAGTTACATTAAGAAAGCGATAGCTGTTAATTGTTGTAGCAGGGATGGAGTGTACAAAAAGCCTAAAAAATACGCCGAGATTATTAATTAACCATCAATCTTATCAAAGGCTAATTGCAAGCTAGTTTTCTTTTTAAGCTCTGATAGTGGTAACGGTCTAAATAGATCGTCCATTGTCAGTTGCTTAAAATTCGCAACACTTAACCCGCCATTTAAGAATAAATCAGCCCTTTCTTTGCCGAGTACGTCAGCAACAAATACCTGTCCTTTTTTACCTTGTGCTCCTTGCTGTTTTAGCCAGTCGTAATAACTTAAATCAGCATCAACCTGCTTGCCGCCTGACACACCAGCACTTGCACGAGTGCCGTTATCATCATCAGCGTAGATAGGGTTTAAATATGGCGCTGTAGTGCTCCGGCATCCTACGTGTGCTGGAGGGTATCGTTTATCTTTGTCTTTATTTAAGAAAATCGTGCCGTCTAAGCCTTTGCATATATTACTTGTTCGACCATCTAAAGTTGAC
>Ga0070748_1000667_pt1 | contig 16173 bp, 15 predicted proteins | sample VirMetDEL_Nov_12_FD_77015 | JGI IMG/M metagenome (GOLD analysis project Ga0070748, IMG submission 77015) | Aqueous microbial communities from the Delaware River and Bay under freshwater to marine salinity gradient to study organic matter... | ecosystem: Environmental > Aquatic > Marine > Coastal... | reverse complement strand
TACGACCATCGTTGGTTTTTACCGCAATTTTCGCCCGCAAACCTGGATCGCACGCAGCGCCTTTAATCTCAATAACTTCTTCAGAAATTTCAGGCACTTCAATTTTAAAGAGTTCAATCAACATCTCTGGGCAAGAGCGGCTCAAAAACAATTGCGGCCCGCGCACTTCAGTACGCACATCCAACAAGAGCGCGCGAATACGATCACCCATACGAAAAATCTCGCGACCAATCAATTGATCGCGCGGCAAAATGCCCTCCGCGTTGTTACCTAAGTCGACGATAATGCTATCGCGCGTTACTTTTTTAACAGTGCCGCTAATCAACTCGCCCATACGGTCGCGATACTCATCAACCATTTGCGCGCGCTCAGCTTCACGCACTTTTTGTACAATGACTTGCTTAGCCGTTTGCGCTGCAATACGACCAAATTCGGCATTTTCAATTTTTTCACGAAAAGTTTCACCAACATTAACATCAGCATTTTTTTCGCGAACTTCTTCAACATAAAGCTGGGTACCCAACTCTGCCATGACATCATCGGCAACCACATCCCAACTACGGAAAGTTTCATAGTCTCCGGTAGTGCGATTGATATGCACATCAATGTATGAGTCTTCTTCGAAGCGTTTTTTCGTGGCTGTTGCCAAAGCAGTTTCTATCGCTTGGAAGATCAGCTCCTTATCCACGCCTTTTTCATTCGATACCGCATCAGCGACGAGCAAAATTTCTTTGTTCATTTGTTTGCCTCTGTTAACTCCTCAAGCTAGCGCAGTTAAAACTCACTAGATAACCAGGACTAAAAAATTTCGATCTTGGATACAGCCGCTACATCGAGCTTCGATCAAGATAAAAATCACTTTTTTAAAATTTATTTATCGTCGATGCCACGCAACAACTCTTCAAAGCGCGGCACTATATTGGCCTTGTCGATAGCACTTATAGGCAACTGCCACTCTTGATTGTCAACCTGCACAAACAGATTGCCATCTTCCACTTTATTAATAACGCCTTTAAAGCGACGACGACCATCGCGCGCAACGCGCAGACGCGCATTAATAGTTTCACCCAAATAGCGCGCATAATGTGCTTCGGTATACAGCGGACGATCCAGGCCGGGAGACGACACCTCGAGCGTATACTCGCCATCGATAGGGTCTTCCACATCCATCACGCTGCTCACTTGACGACTTACTTTTTCGCAGTCTTCTAGCGACACACCATTTTCAGCATCAATAAATATGCGCAGGGTGGTGTAGCGACCCTGAGTTAAATATTCCAAACCCCAAAGTTCGCAATTGAGCGAAGCGGCTATGGGAGCAATCATTTGCTCTAAAAGTTCTTGCTTAGATGCCATTCAAAAAAACCTGTTAACTGCAGATGCGCAGATAATGCTAAAGCCCAAAAAACAAAAATGGGCACTAGGCCCATTCGCAACAATACAACATAAATCGCCACAGGCCACTGTGGTTGAGACCACAGCACCGCTCAGGCTGCTACAGTCTCGGAAAACAAATACAAAAAAGCCCCATAAAGGGGCTTCTCGCATTCAACCTGCCTCTTGAAGCTGCAGGTTAAATATAATCTACATGGCGATATGCTGAAAACCCAGTCATCTCAACCTGATTTAAGGTGACTAATACTACCCTAAATCGAAATTTGGTTGCGGGGGCAGGATTTGAACCTACGACCTTCGGGTTATGAGCCCGACGAGCTACCAAACTGCTCCACCCCGCGACTGTAACTCAGATTTGCGCAAGCGCTTAACCGAGGCCGCGAATTATAGGGACAGATACAGGGTCGGTCAAGGAAAATAACTAATAAGTCGCAATTAGCTGGCACATCGATCAACCAACACCCAAGCCGGTCAAATTAGTAGCAAGAAACCCGTACAATGGAGGATATTAGGCTTGGCATATGTCAATTTGATGATTCAAAAACCTAATTCCATGTACCATGGAACACTCAACAGCACCAAGCTCATCATTGCCATCTAAAAAAACATTAGGCCTTTTGATTAAGCAAACTACCTAGACTGGAAGGAGACTGAATAACCCCTATTTCTATTAAACGACGATTCAAATCAATATTTTTTTGGCCCAGGCTTCCAAATAACTCCGCCCGTGCACGCCGCTGATCCAACTGCAGTTGCTCATCCGCAAAGCGCGCCTCCTCGCGACGCGATGCTTCCGCATCCTGCTTAGCAGCCTCAGCTTCTCGCTCTTGCTGCTGCCCCACAGTGTCCAGAGCTGAACCCGCCTTAGCGCTTACCGCTGACGACTCAGAACCCTCTTCTTTTTGGGCCACATCTTGGCGCTGACCCGACTCGATTGCGCGTTGTTGTTGCAGCTCAATACGCGCTTCTTGCTCTAGCTGCACCGCTTGTGCCGCCACCATGCGATCCTGCCCCGAAGGGTCTGCAGGTGCATTGGCTGCCCGCTGAATTTGTTGCGCTTTTCGCAGTGTTGCCTCGGGGTCGCCGGGAATAGGACTGGTATCGATAGAGACTTCCCCCCCTATCGCATAACTTACGCCATCAGGGCCGCGCTGATAAGTATAAGACGGACTACCGCCATGCTGACCCGCGATAGCCGCATGCGCCTGCTCATGGGCACGCACTTCGCGGTCGCGCGCGGCCAAGGCTTGAATTTGATCGCGCTCAACCTGCTGACGCTCTTTCTCTTCAACAGACTCACTGGCTTTATTAGCCACATCACCTTTACCTGCACCTGCAGCCCCTTCACCCGCCGACTGAGTTCCAGCGCGACCAACTCGATCCTGCTCAGCATCTTGATTGGGAGCATCTTCAGGAGGACGCTTATTTTGGCCGCGTGCGACTTCCGCAAGCTGCTCTGTAGGTTTGAAGCTAGAAGACTTTAAATCGCTGTTTTCCTGACTCACAGGCGCACGCCCCATAGGCGCATAGGGCGCCAAGGTATTTACGCTGCTACCGGGAATACTGCTAATCATCGCTGCCTCCTCCGACGCAACCTTAAGCCTTGATATCCAACAAAGTCCCTATGGACTCATTGGCTGCCTTAATCACCTTTGCAGAACTATCAAACACCTGCGATTGCGCCTTGATGTTAATTAAAGGCTCCGCCAAATCAGTGGATTTACTATCAGTCGGTTTAGCGCTGCTTGCCTGTGCAATCTGCTGGGCAGACTGCTGAATGGATGATTGACTATTTTGTATGCCAATCAAACCTTGAGTTACTACAGAACCTATATCCATCATCGCGCCCTCTTGAGATTCAAACCATTCACTAGAAAAGCGTATTTAAAACACCCCTCCTAGCCTTATTAACAGTCTACGCCCGAAAACGCACAAAAAACAGGCGACATTGCCACCAAGCTTGCCGCTTTTAAGATCAGTTTGGCTTAAGAAAGCTCTGAATATAACGGCCCTTACTCGGCAGTAAAGCGCACACCTGCCGCAACCTGCCGCTGAGAAACTTTTTGAACCTGCTCAAAAACGCTCTGGGCAGTGAGATGCAAGCGACTGTGAATAGGAATTCCGGCTGCCTGCAGCGCGCGCCCACTCCAGGTATTGCAATTACTGAACAAACCATAGCTTTGCGTAGCTTTGAAAAACTGCCCTGCATCCGTCACATAGGCAGGCAAAAGAATAAGTTCATCCTGCTCATTCACTAAAAAAGATTGGTCTATATACGCCACTAAAGCGCCCATGGCCGCCTCGGTGATCATCAGCGGAGCTATGGTCTCTTTTGGAATGGACAAGTAAGGGCTCGTCTTGTAGCCAATCAATTGCAACGCAGAATACTCGGAGGCGAACAATGCCTTGGTCGCAGCACCCAAGGTTTTACTTTTACCCGTAAAGTAGATGCCATCACCCCATCCCACACGAATATAACGCTGCCCACTCAATGTCGCTTGCAGCGAGGAGCTTTGAGGCGCGAGCTTGCTATAGCGCAAATAGGTATCAGTATTTAGCACTATGCTGGTATGCCAATCGCGATAGACAAATAGAATCTGATGTTCGAGCTCCAGCAACGGGATTTCTTTTTTTGCAGGCGCAAAACTACAACCCGCACAGAGCGCCCAGCAGCTCATCCAGATCAATGCTACCCAGCGCCGACTGCGCATCATCGCTTTACACATTTTTTAAGCCTCTAAGGCCAAGCTATCAAGCTGTAAATAAGTCGCTGCTGATACGGGCGATGCATCATTTAGCCAGGGCACCACCCCCAAGCAAGGCGCGGCGATTCGCTCTTGCAGTGCCTGTATATTTTCTTGCTGTGCAGGCATATCCGACGCAATACAATTGGCGACCCAGCCCGCAACCTGTAATCCATCGCGCTGAATTGCTTCTACCGTTAGGAGCGCATGATTAATACAACCCAAGCGCACGCCCACCACCAAAATCACCGGTAAATTTAATTCGCGCACTATATCGGCGAGGGTTTCGCGCGGGTTAAGCGGCACCCGCCAACCACCCGCGCCCTCAACCAAAGTAAATTGCGCGCTGTGCAACACCCCACGACACAAACCCACTAAGCGACTCACTGACAAACTGCGTTTCTCTTGCTGCGCCGCAATATGTGGCGCTATGGCCGCCGCCAAAGCAATGGGATTAACTTGCTCGTAACTGAGCTGTTCCGTTATGACCGACTGCAAAAGCAAAGCGTCAGCATTGCGCAAACCCAATTCAGTTGCGTCACAACCTGCAGCCACAGGCTTCAAGGCTGAGGTGGTTAAGCCGCGCGCTTTCGCCGCCACTAACAGCCCCGCCGCGACGAGCGTTTTACCCACATCCGTGTCGGTGCCCGCGATAAAAAATGCATGCTTTCTCATAGAAGTTCTCTAGCTTTAGTAGCGGCGAAATAAATCACCTCGTAGGTGGCAGGCAAACCCCGTTTGCTGCGCAACTGCTCATAGGCAGCCTTGAACGCCTCAATACGCGCACGCCCAGTAAGCCCCGCGGGCTTACCCGAATTCATATTGTGTGCGCCCAAGGCCTTCAATTCACGGGTTAAATCTTGCAGGCGCTCAAAGTGCAGCACACGCATCTCTTGCTCAAATTCGCACTCCACCAAACCCGCTACCCTTGCGACATCAGCCAATGAGGCTACCGGTTGAAAACGGTTCACATGAACATACTGATCTACTTGCTGCCACGCCGTTTTTAATTCGTGAAGCGTACGCGGGCCAAGTGTCGCCAACAATAAGCGCCCCCCAGGTTTTAACGCCCGCTGTAATTCACGCATTAACTGCGGCAACTGATGACACCACTGAATCGCCAAGCTCGAATAGATCAAATCAAGGCTGTTATCCGCAAGCGGTAAATTTTCTGCGTCGCCACACAGCCACTGAATATTTTCTTTGTTCGAACTCACCGCATCCGTCAACTGCGCCGCATGCTGAAGCATACCTTGGGCTATATCCATTCCGATAACATGTTGCTGCGCAAAACGCTGCGCCAAATGGCGAGTAAAAAAACCCGTGCCTGAGCCGAGATCCAAAACACAGGCGCCAGCCTGTAGCTCAACGGGCAATTGCAACATAAGTTTTTCACCTATGGCGCGCTGCAGGCCTGCGACCTCGTCATAACTTTTGGCGGCGCGACTAAAAGATTGTGCAATTTTTTGTTTGTCGATTGTTACGGCAGGCACTGCGCGCGCGTCAGCGATGCCCAACAAAAATATCTTTAATTCCTGCATCACAACATCCGGCTGGCTCCAATGCAGTGTATGGGAACATTGAGGAAGCAGTTTTACCTGCTGCTGCGGATTTAATTCACGTAATTGTTCCGCCGCGACCGCAGGCACTAGCGCGTCCTGCTCCGCCAAAAGATGCAGCCCAGGTTGCGTCAGCTGCGCGAAAACACTGCGATTATCTAAGTGCGCCAGCAACTCTAGTGCAGCCAGCCACGATGGACTCACAACAACACCTGGCAGTGCGCGCCACTGCTTTAATCGCTGACGCTCTTGCGGATCGCCTTGCATGATGAGGCTGCCGAAGATTTTTAAGGTCGCCTCAGGCTCGGCAGCAAAGTTGCGCAAAAACTGACGATTCGTACTCGCGGGCATGGCGGCGGCATAATCGCGGCTGGCGACAAATTTTGCATTGGCCGCCAGCGTTACCACACCAAGAACCCTGTGGGGGAAACGCGCGGCCAATTGCACGGACAACATGCCGCCTAAGGACCAACCCAGCAAAATACTTTTGTCGGGCAGCTGCGCGACAATGGTATTTAAAATATTTTCAAGGTCATAACTTGCTGGCGGGACGCTGCCACCAAAACCAGGCAAATCTATTGTGACGACTGGCGCAATCTTTTGCAGCTCAGTGAGAATCGGCAACCAGCTTGACGAGTCTTGCCCCCAGCCATGCAAGAGCACCAAGGGTGCAGCCGATAATGACGGTTCCAACAAACAAGGATAATGACGCACAGCCAACATGAACTACTCTTCCTGCGCTGACATAGTTGAAGGTGATATAGGCAGCAATGGCATTTGCTGCAAAATATCGGCGAGCGCGCTGAGCAGATCATCCACTTGAACCATGCTGTGCTCTGCGGTGAGGGTGACGCGCAAACGCGAACTGCCAACGGCTACGGTAGGCGGGCGAATCGCTATAATCAAAAAGCCGCGCGCCGCCAGCGCATCTGATATCGCAAGCGCTTGGGTTTCTGAACCAATAATGATGGGCTGAATCGGCGAAAAAGAATCCATCAACTGCAACCCCAAGCGCGCTGCGCCCGCGCGAAAGTGCGCGATTAATTGCTGCAGGTGTTCGCGCCGCCAGTGCTCTGTTTGTAATAATCGCAAACTCACACGCGTCGCCGCAGCGACGGCTGGCGGCATAGCCGTGGTGTAAATATAAGGGCGCGCGAATTGTATTAGGGTTTCAATGAGCGCTTCACTGCCCGCGATAAAAGCGCCGAAGGTGCCGAAGGCTTTGCCGAGCGTACCCATTAATATCGGCAACTCATTCTGACTTAAGCCAAACTGTTCAGCACTGCCACCGCCATGGGCACCCAAGCAACCAAAACCGTGGGCATCATCCACCATCAACCACGCGTTATGCGCGCGCGCCAACCGAGCCAATTCCGCAAGCGGCGCGCAGTCGCCATCCATACTGAAAACACCGTCAACCACAATAAGCTTGCGCGCCGCTTGGGTTTTGGTTAACCGCTTAGCTAAATTCTCTACATCATTGTGTAAAAAACGCTGAAAGCGCGCGCCGCTTAATAAGCCCGCATCTAACAGAGAGGCGTGATTTAAACGGTCTTCAAAAACAGCATCTCCTTTGCCAACTAAGGCCGTGATAGCACCCAAGTTCGCCATGTAGCCAGTGGAAAATAACAAGGCGCGCGCGCGGCCCGTAAATGCCGCCAACTCTTCCTCTAATGCATGATGCTCACTTGAATGACCCGCCACTAAATGCGAGGCGCCACTGCCCACACCAAAGCGCTGCGCTGCCGTTTGCAGCGCGGCTATAACATCGGGGTGATTGGCGAGGCCTAAATAGTCATTGCTGCAAAACGCCGTGTAGGTTTTTCCATCGACGACAAGTTGCGCAGTTTGGGGGGATTGCAGTATACGCCGCGTGCGATAGCGGTTTTCCGTATGGCGCTGCGCAAGGGCTGGGGCGAGCGCCTGATCGAGAGAAGAGATATGGGTGTTTTTAAGGTTCACGTTAGGGTCATTAATAGCGCGGCGGCTATTCCAAATTTAAGCTGCTGTTAACAACCCTTAAGCTCACCCGACCAATCGAGGATTGGCCACTTTATCAACGCGCTTTTGAGTTCGAACAACGAACGTTCGACTCAAAATCTACTAACAAAAAAACAGGCGGCACAAAAAGGTTAATCGAAATAACTCATGAAATTAACAGTGAAGGTATTGCTGTTAAACTCACCATTAGTGGGCGTATTGGCATCCAGCGAGCGCCAGTTTTGCCACTGTAAGCGCAACCCAGATTCCCGACCTGTACGAATATTTACCCCGAAAGCGCCACCGTAATTTAAACCGAACTCCGATTCAGAACCATAGTCACTATCGCTGTTGGGATCACCAAAATAATCCACATCATAGTCAAAGTTGGTAAAGGAGCCACCCACACTGGGGCCTACAAAAAAACTCACTTGATCGCCTACAGGCAACTGCAGAAAAGCACTCACGCCCAGCGTGGCTACAGTCCAGCGATTCGTTGTGGTTTTTCGGTAGGTGTTGTCGGTATTAAACGCGTCATCTTCGCCAAAGGACAGCAATGATTCCAATGCCGCATCTACTATGTGCCCCGCACTGAAGGACGTATCCAAGCTCGCCTCAACGGCAAAATAATCTGATATTTCATGCCCAATCAATCCGTGCAGCGCAACATTAGGCTGAATGCAATCACCACCGAAAAAACTGGCTTGGTACTTAGTTCGACAGGCTTCGGAATAACCTATACCGAAACCGCCATAATTTTCTGCTTGTACCGCCATTGAGCTGCTCGCCAGCAGCAAACCCACCATTATTAATCTCATCATAATCTCCTTAGTATGTATCCGCGATATAGAGGCCTGAACGAGCGCCAAGCCGAGCGAGCTTAATTGCGTTTGAGTGAATCACATCTGAACGACGGTTCTAAGCGCAACTCGCTGAAAAGCGACTCGACGGCAATACGAATACAGAATCCTTTTTCGAGCGCTGAGCACATTGTTCTTTCAGGTGCTCAGCACTAACGGGGCGATTTATTTGGCCGCGTTGTAAAAAAACTCATCCAACTTTGCTTCTTGCAATTGATTAACAATAGCGGCTTGCTGCTCAGTTTCATCTTCATGCACTTCATAAGACTCAGGCTTAATGCCGAGCTTTTTGAATAATTGCATGTCTTTATTGGCTTCAGGGTTGGGCGTGGTGAGCAGTTTTTCGCCGTAGAAAATAGAATTGGCACCGGCAAGAAACGCCATAGCTTGGGTTTGTTCGTTCATTTGCTCGCGCCCAGCAGAAAGGCGTACATGAGACTGCGGCATGACAATACGAGCAACCGCGATAGTGCGAATGAAGTCGAAGGGGTCTAGATCCGCTTCGCTTGCCAGCGGTGTACCTTCCACTTTTACCAGCATGTTAATAGGTACAGATTCTGGGTGCTCAGGCATATTGGCGAGCTGCTGCAATAAACCGGCGCGATCGTTTTCCGCTTCGCCCATACCTACAATGCCGCCGCAGCATACTTTCATGCCTGCGCTGCGCACATTGGCGAGCGTATCCAAACGGTCTTGATAGGTGCGCGTGGTGATGATTTCGCCGTAGAATTCTGGCGAGGTATCAAGGTTGTGGTTGTAGTAATCCAAGCCCGCGTCAGCGAGAGTTTTGGCTTGATCTACATCGAGCATACCCAGGGTCATGCAGGTTTCCAGGCCGAGGGATTTAACGCCCTGCACCATAGTCGTGACATAGGCCATATCGCGGTTTTTGGGCGAGCGCCAAGCGGCGCCCATGCAAAAGCGGGTTGCGCCGCTGGCTTTAGCTGCCTTTGCCTCTTCGATGACTTTTTCCACTGCCATTAGCTTTTCGCGCTCAAGGCCGGTGTCATAGCGCGCCGATTGTGGACAGTAGGCGCAGTCTTCTGGGCAGGCACCAGTTTTGATGGAGCAGAGGGTGCTTACTTGCACTTCGTTTGGGTTGAAGTGCGCGCGATGCACACTTTGCGCTTGAAACATTAAATCACTAAAGGGCAAGGCGAGGAGCGCGGTAATTTCAGCGCGACTCCAGTCGTGGCGAATAAGTGGCTGAGTCGATAAACCTTGAGGCTGGGCGCTGGCGTTCATGGGATAGTCCGAAAGAGAGGCATGAATTAAGATGAGCCTATATTAGCGGTGCAAAAACAGCTGTCAACCTAAAATAACCTACAAGGTTTACTAATTCCCATATCCTAGCAAACGACGAAACTACCGGCTAATATCTCACTACCCGCTAATCCAGCCCAGCCCAGCCCAGCCCAGCCCAGCCCAGAAGGATTCTGACCATGCCGCTACGACTATTACCGCAACAGCGCGCGCAACTTCACAGATTTGGTAAGCAAATTAGGCATCAACTCGGCCACCGAAGCGGCCAACTCTTGGAGCTGTTGTTACCTAGCCCTTGCTTATTATGTGGTGCGATTAAATCAGCTGCGCCGCTCAGCCCGCTTATCTGCCACCCCTGTTATACCAGCTTGCCGCGCCTCGACCAGCATCCTCACCTGTGCCAGTGCTGCTCACTACCACTGCTAAGCGCCGCACCTCTATGCGGCCAATGTCTTGAGCAGCCACCCGCGTTTAGCCGCAGCCAAATTCCTTTTTATTATGCCCATCCACTCGATGCGTTGATTCATCGTTTTAAATATCAACATCAACTCAGCAACGGCAAATTATTGGCGACACTTATGGCCGAACATTTAGCGCACCTAGCACCCGATCAAATGCCGGATTTACTCATTCCTGTACCGATTCACTGGCGCAGACGCTGGCAGCGCGGGTTCAATCAAACTGAACTCCTCGCACACCATCTGGGCAACTCCTTTAACGTGGAGGTCCTCAATGCCTGTCAAAGCCCGCTGCCTACCCACTCCCAGCAAGGGCTCAAACGTAGGGAACGCCTACAGAATTTACGCCGCGCCTTTAGGGTGAAACCTTCCGCCAAGGCCCGAATTCAAGGTGCGCACATTGCCCTTGTGGACGATGTTGTGACTACCACCGCTACGGCGCGCTGCTTAAGTGAACTTTTGCGTAAGCAAGGCGCCCAACGGGTGGATATTTGGGCGCTCGCGCGCACGCCGGAGCATTAACTGATGCGATAAAATTCATATATTTAAAGAATGAACAAGGTTACGCACAACACGAATCTGGCAAGCAACAAGACTGAACTGACAAATCTTGCTACAGTCCTGCGCGAATAACCGCTAAGATCCATCGCAATCGCTATGCTCCTATAGACAACATAGACGTATAACATAGACGTATATCATCGACACACAACATAGGCTCTTATGAAATTTGCACCCTTGGCGCTCGCCGCCTTATTGACAGGCCTTAGCATGGCCAACTTCGCGCAACAAGCCGCCAAAAACGCTGACAGCAATGAACCCTTACCGCCGCCCTCGACCGCCGCGCAACAACTTTATGCCGCCGCCGCGGGCGATTTACTGCAACTGCGAGTACTGCTAAAAAATGGCAACAGCCAGTCATCGGTTGGCTCGGGCTTTTTAATCGGCACCAGTAATTTAGTGGTTACCAACTTTCATGTGGTATCGCAAATTGCCCTCGAGCCAGAAACCTATTACGGCGAGTACAAAGACACCCAAGGCAATAGCGGCTCCCTTGAATTATTGGCCGTTGATGTGCGCCACGACCTCGCGGTAGTGCGGGTAAAACCCCACGGAACAGGGTTCTTTAAAGTGCCCGCCGCCAGTGACGGTAAATTAGTAAGCCTAAGCCAAGGTGAACACCTTTACTCTTTAGGCAACCCGCTCGATTTGGGCTTTACCATTTCCGAAGGGACTTATAACGGCTTGAGCAGCCGCGGCTTCTCCGATCAGCTGATGTTTACCGGCCCGGTAAACCCCGGCATGAGTGGTGGCCCGAATATCACCGTCGACGGCCAAGTGGCGGGGGTGAATGTCGCCCATCGTCGCGATGGCGAGCTGGTGAGCTTTTTGGTGCCCGTCCGCTTTGTGCAAGAACTGCTAGCGCGGGTGACCAACAGTATGTCGCCACCAAAAGATTTCAAACCAATTATTGGTAAGCAGTTACTGGAACACCAAGAGGTGATGGTCGATACGCTGCTGGAGAAACCTTTCAGCATTAAAGAACTGGGGCCCTACCGAGTACCCGTGCGTGAGTCGGATCAGGTGCGCTGCTGGGGCAATGCGAATGCCACCCCGAAAAAACCTTACACGGTTGCTAATATCAACTGCGCTATGGAGTCGGAAGTCTTTGTGTCTGGCGATTTGCAAACTGGCCACATCTCCATGCGTCACAAATACTTACGCAACAAGCGCTTAACGGCCATGCAATTCGCTCAGCTCGCCACCAACGTGTACGACAATCAGGTATATAGCACAGCGAAAAGCGACACTATCACCCCAGCGGAATGCACTGAAGAGTTTATCCATAACAAAAATATTCGCCTGCGTGCCCTCGCCTGCGCCGAGGCCTATCACAAATTTAAAGATCTCTACGATTTCACCTTGATCACTGCCAGCACCGACGACAGTCAAATGAGCTTACAGAGCATGCTCAATATTCAGGGCGTATCCTATGCCAATGGCATTAAGTTGATCAGCCAATTTATTCAGGATATGGACCGCGATCTAACAACAAGCGACACAGATTCGAAACCCAATGCACCAGCTAAGACCAAAAAAACCGCTGAGGATCTCCAAGATATTGCCCTCGATACTGCTGCGCAGGAGGTGCAACCATGAGCCTAAGCCTGCCTATTTTCGTTGAAATTGTAACGCCCGATGGCGATGTAAAGTCGCGCCACAAAATTGATCGCCTGCCAGCGCGTATTGGCCGCGCCTACGATAACGACATCATTCTCGACGACCCTCACACGGCGGCACATCACGCACAGCTTGAGCAAAACCAGTTAGACGAGCTGATTATCACCGACCTCGACAGTCTTAACGGCATCAGTCTCGATCATCAGCGCGCCGGCTTTTTTGTCGTGGACAGCGCACACAGCTACCGTCTCGGCCGCACCAGTTTAAGGGTACGCAGTCACGATTATGAAGTCGCCCCCGAAGTGGTCGACCTCACCAATCATCACTGGGAGGGCTGGCTGCCCGCGCTCGCGGGTAGCGCTCTATTAATACTCACCGGTTTACTCAGCACCTGGCTCGCCGACCTCAATGAAAGCAATTTAAGTAAATACCTGCTCGACTTAATCAGCCTGCTGGGGCTCGCTATTGGCTGGAGTGGTATTTGGGCTATTTTCAGCAAGCTCTTTACCGGTCACTCTCGCTTTGGGCGACACCTGTTTATCATCAGTTGCGGCGCTGCCGTGCTTGAACTGTGGGATCACCTCAGCAGTATGCTTGCCTACGCCTTGAGCTGGGAAAGCCTCGCCAAATTTAACAATCATCCGGTGATTTACCTCTGCGCAGTAATACTTTATTTCCATCTAGTCACCAGTGGCAACAAGCGCCCGGGGCGACTAAAGATTTACCTTGCCGTGTTGGCAGTCTTTATTTCCGCCATCACCATGACCAAACATTATCAAGCCAGCAGCCATCTATCAGACGAATTGTATATGGGCGTAATTTACCCACCCGCACTGCGCCTGAGCAGCGACCAAAGCCTCACCGAGTTCACCACAGAACTAGGGAAACTCAAAGCCAAGGTCGATCAAAGTCGCAAAGATACTGCGGATAAAAATGCGATTAAAGACGCGAAGACTAAAGCCTTAAAAGACAGCGAGGATCAAACAGCTCCAACTTCCAGTCAACAAACCAGCTCTGCGGATGCGGATGCGGATGCGGATGCGGATGCGGATGCGGATGCGGATGCGGATAAAGTATTGCCCTAAGCAATAGGCATTCTCGATAGCCCACAGATCTGAGCTAATCAGCTTTAGCTCAGATCTGTGCCCTCAGTGTAGGGTTCGGGCGCAACGTTTGGAGTGCAGGGTTGATGTGTAGCGCACAGATAAATACCACTACGTTTTACCCCCCGCTGTTCGCTACAAGCGTAATTCCCCGCTCAATCACAAAAGCACATAGACACCCCCTCTTCGGCCACCTAAAATAGCGCCCTCTTAGCAAGCCTCACTCATCCTCCCAGATAGGTAACTCATGGGTAATAAAACCGCTCTCTACGCAACGCATCAACAGATGGGTGGCAAACTCGTGGATTTCGGCGGCTGGGATATGCCGCTGCATTACGGCTCGCAAATTGAAGAGCACCATAAAGTGCGCCAATCAGCAGGCATGTTTGATGTATCCCACATGACCGTGGTCGATATAACTGGCGCTGATGCCAAGGCTTATTTGCAATATTTGCTCGCCAACGATGTCGCCAAAATTGACACCATGCTCGGCAAAGCGCTCTACAGCGGTATGCTGAACCCTGCAGGCGGCGTTATCGATGACTTGATCGTCTACAACATGGATGGCTGGTACCGGACCGTGGTCAACTGCGGCACCCGTGAAAAAGATTTGGCCTGGATGACAAAGGTCGCTGCCGACTTCGCTGTTGAACTGAAAGAACGTGACGATTTGGCAATGATTGCCATTCAAGGCCCCAAGGCCATAGAACTAACCAAAAGCGTCGTCGTCCCTACTAGCGCCGGCATTATCGACGCACTAAAAGTATTCCAAGGCTTAGCCGCCGCAGATTGGTTTATAGCGCGTACCGGCTATACCGGTGAAGATGGTCTCGAAATCATGCTACCCAACAGCGCAGCTGTCGCTTTTTGGGGTGCCTTGGCCGACGCTGGCGTTGCCCCCTGTGGTTTGGGCGCACGCGACACATTGCGCCTTGAAGCGGGCATGAATTTATACGGACACGAAATGGATGATAATATTTCGCCGCTAGTCGCCAATATGGGCTGGACTATTGCTTGGGAACCAAGCTCTCGGGATTTCATTGGCCGCGCAGTTATTGAAGCTGAAAAGGCCAAGGGCATCACACACAAATTGATCGGCCTCGTTTTACGCGAGCGTGGCGTACTGCGTGCAGAACAACAGGTAAGCAGCGCGGGCACCACTGAAAAAGGCATCATTACCAGCGGGACTTTTTCCCCTACCTTGGGCTATTCTATTGCCTTGGCACGCGTCCCCGTCACTGTCGGCAACCAATGCGATGTGGAAATGCGCGGCAAGCAAGTCACAGTAGACGTCGTTACACCTAATTTTGTTCGTCATGGTAAATCGCTGGTTTAATTTTCAGCGCACCGCCAGCTTCAATATTTTTTACACCTTATTATTTATTACATCTTTTGATAGGAAATAGGACCATGAGCGATATCCGCAAAGAATTGAAATACCTCAGCAGCCATGAATGGGCACGCCTTGAAGAAGACGGCACCGTAACCATAGGCATCACCGATCACGCACAAGATGCCTTGGGTGATGTGGTTTATGTAGAGACGCCAGAAGTGGGCACGCGCGTTACTGTTGGTGAAGAAGCCGGTGTGGTTGAATCCGTTAAAGCGGCTTCGGACATCTACTCACTGGTATCGGGTGAAGTTGTCGCCGTTAACGAACTGCTGCAAGATGCACCCGAAACCGTTAACAGCTCGCCCTATGACGACGGCTGGTTCTTTCGCGTTAAACCTGACGACCTCTCCGAGCTCGAAGAAGCCATGGAAGCAGAAGATTACCGCGAGCTGCTAGAAAGCGACGAATAATCGCCACTTTTAAAGTAGCCCCCATAAAATACACAGCAATAAGAAGCTGTACCACCAGAGTGTGCAAAAATAAACGCGACTTTGTTCGCGTTTATTTTTTATAAGACATCTACAATATTCAGAAAGCAGAAACAGTCAAAGCAAATCGCAGCCCCTACCATCCCAGCAACTGACTAACGCTTTACATCTATTGAGCCAAACCAAACTTGGATAAAGAATACATGAGCAATTTTGGTCAGCGACCGACTCATTGCAATTGATGATAGATAACCACCTAACCAACCACATCACACCCGAAATCACCCCACCTAATTAACCTACACCTCCAATAATTCACTAGAGCTTGTTATGAGACGCACAGAGCAACAATCGCTGACGCCAATTCAGGCGCAAGATGAAAGTGACTTGTTCGCGGCTGAGTTTTGTAAGCATCAGCGAGTTAGCGGTACTTACTTTAGGGCGCATGAACATCAACTGCACCAAGCGGATATTCATTCGCCTCTGTACTTGCCGTTAGATTACCGAAGCAAGAGTCGCCGAATAGCGAGAGGCGTTTCCTTCGTCATAACTCCTGCGAGCTACAGTTTAATATGTTCCCTCAGCGCCGTGGCTCGCGCAATTGTTGCAGGCATTGTCATGATTCGCGGGAAGGATGCACCAATTTATGTACATCGCGAGCCATTGGATTTTCAGTAGTCGATTAATTACTTGAGTGGTAAGCGTCTAACCAACCACACCTAGATTTACTTGCCAAGGCATCAAATCTTCAAGTCCATCATCTGTATTGCGCTTAGGGATTTCTGTCAGCAAATGCTCAACATACTTTA
>Ga0070748_1000664_pt1 | contig 16213 bp, 10 predicted proteins | sample VirMetDEL_Nov_12_FD_77015 | JGI IMG/M metagenome (GOLD analysis project Ga0070748, IMG submission 77015) | Aqueous microbial communities from the Delaware River and Bay under freshwater to marine salinity gradient to study organic matter... | ecosystem: Environmental > Aquatic > Marine > Coastal... | reverse complement strand
TTCACAAACAGAAGACAGAAGATACAAAAACTGGATCACAGGATCTGCTGGTGGTGCTTACACTACTAACATTGATGCGATGCAAGTTAACTGGTTATCTGAAAGATGTTTGGTTACTCAAGCTGCGAATAATTTCGTATTATTCCAACAATAAGATTGCTTTAAAGAGTTAGGCGCTTCGGCGCCTAGCCCTTTATTTTTATTAATTATATTATATTATATCATGTCAAAAACAAAAGAAATAACAACCCTTAAATGGGAGATTAAAGATAGAAGATATTTTCTATTACACAATAAAGAACCGTTAACATATACTTTAAATTCTAAAAACACTGGTAGACATCCATTATTATGGTTTGATGAAAAAACAGGAGAGCAAAAAGAATTAAGATATGCTACAAATCAAAACTCACCTTTTGTACAAGATCAAAAAGGAGAGGTAACACTAGGACACATAATATTTGAAGATGGTGTTTTAGCTGTACCAAAACAAAAACAAAATTTACAAAAACTATTATCATTATATCACCCTAAAAAAGGTACTATATATTCTGAATGGGAAGCTGAAGTAGTTGCTGAAGATGAACTTGACAATATTAATGTTGAGTTAGATGCGATGATTGCAGCTAAAGAAATGGATATAGATCACGCTGAAGCAGTGCTAAGAGTTGAATTAGGCTCTAAAGTTTCTTCATTAAGCTCTAAAGAGTTAAGAAGAGATTTACTACTTATGGCTAGAAAAAACCCAAGTGCTTTTTTAGCTATAGCTTCTGATGAAAACGTAGGTTTAAGAAATATAGGTATTAGAGCCGTAGAACAAAACGTAATTAAAATAGCTCAAGACCAAAGAACTTTCCATTGGGGATCTAATGATAGAAAACTAATGACTGTTCCTTTTGATGAAAACCCTTACTCAGCGTTAGCCGCTTGGTTTAAAACTGATGAAGGTGTTGAAGTTTTTAAAACAATCAAGAAAAAGTTACAATAACATGTGACTATAATTATAGTGAAGGGGTCACTTTGGTGGCCCTAATCACTATTAACTAAAATATTAAAATGGCAATAAATATAAACTCAGTTTACAAAGCGGTATTAGTTGTTTTACAACAAGAAAAAAGAGGTGTACTCACACCTGTTGAATTTAACAAAATAGCTGCACAATCCCAGCAGGAAATATATACTTCATATTTTGATGAGTTAAATCAATTATTAAGAATGCCACAGACTTCCCTAGCTTATGCAGACCGCATGGCTTTATTAGATGAAAAAATACAAATATTTAAAAGAGTAGAAACAAAGACTACAGCTGCTGTTGGTGGATTTCCAGCTACAACCCTTAGCAATGTTAATGAATTAGGTTCTGTTATTTATTTAGCAGGAGGTACTGCTCCTGGTAGAGAAGTTCAAAGAATACAAAAACAAGATGTTTATACTGTTAATGAATCCCCTTTAACAGCGCCAACAGCTTTTTATCCTGTATACACTTATGAAAACAATGTATTAACTTTTTATCCTAGCACTTTACCTCTTGGAGCCAATATAAGTGTAAATTATTTAGCTTTTCCTGTTGACCCCGTGTGGGGTTTTGAAATAGAACCTAACTTAGGTAACTATATTTACAACGCTCAAAACTCAGTAAATTTTGAAATACATCAATCAGATCAACCTTTATTAGTTGATAAAATATTAGGTTATGCTGGTGTAATGACTAAAGATCAATTAGCTTTATCATTAGCCACAGGAAAAGAACAACAAATAAACGTAGATAATCAAAAATAAAAAAAATGAGCACAACACCTTTAAGTAACGCTTTTATATCGGTAAATGATATTGTAAATAACTTTATTATATCATATACTGGACCAGGTAAAATAATACCAGATAGTAAAAGAACAGAGATAATATTTCACGCACGAAGATGTTTGCAAGAGTTTGCTTATGAAACATTGAAAAGTCAATTTCAAGAAGATAAAGCTGTAATAGCCAACGTAGCAAGACCTTTGCCAACGGATTTTGTTGCTGTAATATCAGCAATAAACAGTGGGTTTTCTGCAACTGCCAAACTTACTGAAGTTTCTACGTTAGCTAATCCTCTTGGTACTGGTAAATTTTATATAGACTTTGTAGCTAAGACAATTGTTTACGGTGACACTGGTAACGCTACTCTAACTTATTTATCAAATGCACTTACTACAGATGAATCAGCTGCTATTCCAAAACTAGCAGAAGAAGCTATGTATGCTTGTATGGTATATGCAATACTTGCTAATAGAGAAAACTCAAACCCAAATACACTACAGAGGTTATTAATAGAAAAAACTGATAAATTAGAAAAAGCTAAATCAAGACTAGTATTCACTAATTTTTCTTAAATAAAACAAAAGATGGCAATAAACGTAAATACTGTATATCAAACCGTTTTATTAATACTAAATAAAGAACAGAGAGGTTATATGACACCTGTTGAGTTTAATAAAACAGGTGCGCAAGCTCAATTAGATATATTTGAAACATATTTTGATAGCTTAAACCAGCAAATACGTGTACCACAGACTGATGCAGATTACTCTAATAGAGTTGTTAGTCTTGATGAAAAATTATCAATATTTAAAGAGTTTGGAAACGCTACATCAATATCTTCAAGTAACGTTTTTAATTTACCACAACAATTTTCCGGTTCGCCACCAGTTTTAGGTATGGTTACAAACCCTACACAAACTGCAGCTCAAACAGCGTATGTTATAGGTAATAATACCGCTAACCCTCCACAAACTATAACAGCTGGACAAGCAAGTAATGGTGTAATACAAGTGTTTCAAAACGGAATATTAGTAGCTGATGATTTATATAAAACAACAGGAACAACAATAAACTTTTTTTCAAACCCATTACCAGCTGGTCAAACTTTAATTGTAAATTACTACCCTAAACAATTTTATAAATTAGGACAAGCTTTATATAAGCCAAGTAGTTTTCCTGTTGCAGAAGAATTGCAAAGAGTTTTAAGAGAAGAGTTATATCATTTGTTAAAATCTGATTTAACAGTTCCTACTACAACAAACCCTATTTACTTATATGAAAACTCTCAACTTACTGTTTACCCTGCAACTATAGTTGATGATATTGAGGTGGCGTATGTTAGAAAACCTATTGCACCAGTATGGAATTTTACAACTGGAGGAAATAATCAATATATCTTCAACCCTTCAACTTCATTTAATTTTGAATTACATTCAGCAGAACAAACTGAATTAATATTAAAAATATTGTTATATGCTGGTGTTGTAGTAAAAAGCCCTGAAATAGTACAGGTTGCAGCTCAACAAGTTGCTCAAGAAAATATTAATCAACAAAGATAATAAATTATGCCAAGACCTGATGGTGGTTTAATAACCGAAACTAATAGACAATATTACGCTGGAGCACAGCAGTTTACAGTACCAGTTACAGCTGTTGATCAAAGTTTTGTTTGTAATTTTAATACAGATTTAATTGTTGGCGCAGGTAATTATTCTGATCAAGCTACTAATGGTTATAATTTAAATAATTTTAAAGTTTTTACAAGTGTAAATGCTAACACATGGATAGAGTTAACACCTAGTTCTACAGACGTAGACGCTTTATCCAGTGGCGCAAGTAACGCAGGTCAAGCTAATTTAACTATAGTTGCTAATGCAAATGCTATAGGTGGTAACTTATTTGCTGTTATAAATAAAACAACTGGTTTTAATTATGGAACTATAGTTTCAAAAACAAACAATGGTGGTGTTGATACTTTGGTAATGAGTAAGGTTTTACCAGCAGGTGGTGTGCCTACTGACACTCAATTAAGTATTAGAAGAGTCACTGTTTGGACATTGTCTGCGCCAAATACAATCACTATACCTCAATCATTAACACTAAACACTTATTTAAAAATAGAATTAATTGAATCTGTTAAGGAAGATAATTATGGTGAATATTCATATACTAGGTTAACTGATATTGTAAATAACTTTATGGTAACCTATGTTGGAGGTGGAAGATTAATACCAAGCGCAAGAAGAACTGATGTTATATTTCATGCAAGACGTGGTTTACAAGAGTTTAGTTATGATACTTTAAAAAGTGTTAAATCTAGTGAATTAACAGTACCTTCTACATTAAGTTTAACTATACCTCAAGACTATGTTAACTATGTTAAATTGTCTTGGGTTGATGAGTTAGGTGTTTTACACCCTATATATCCTACGAATAATTTAAATCAAAGCCCTTATTATACGTTTTCTCAAGATGATGAAGGTAATCCTATACAAGATAGTAATGATATAAATACAGAGGTTACATCGCAAATAGATCCTACATGGAACAAAACAAATCCTAGATATATAAGTGGAGGTTTTAATAATGATTTAAACAACGCTAATGTTTTAGACCGAAACTATACGGATGGTGCATTGGGTCAAAGATACGGTTTAGAGCCACAAACTAGTCAGAAAAATGGTTGGTTTAAAATAGACGAAAGAAAAGGTACGTTTAGTTTCACTAGTAACTTAGCAAACAAATTAATACTATTACAGTATATATCCGATGGTAACGCTTATGATTTAGATATTAAAGTGCCTAAATTAGCTGAAGAAGCTTTATATGCTCATATTATATATGCAATACTTTCTACATCGGTTGGTATACAAGAGTATATTGTAAGAAGATTTAAACAAGAAAGAAGTGCTAAATTAAGAAATGCTAAAATAAGATTATCTAACCTTAAGCTTGATCAAGTGATTCAAGTTATGAGAGGTAAATCTAAATGGATTAAATAACAAACATGGCTGAAATTAAAAATAGTTTTCTAAGATCCAAGATGAATAAAGACTTGGACGATAGATTAATACCTAACGGTGAATATAGAGATGCGCAGAACATATCTGTAGGTAAATCTGAAGCTGATGACATAGGTGCTTTAGAAACTGTTTTAGGTAATGATTTAGTAGATATAACATTTCTTAATGATAATACTTTAACTATAATTGGCCAACACACTAATGAAGAAAACAACACTATACTTGTTTTTTTAACGGATTACACTGATCCATATAATAATGGGAATCCAGCATACGCACCTCTATCAGCAAAGTGTTATATTTATGAATTTTTTTTAGGCCCTACATCTGCTCAAAACACCTGGGAACTATTAGTTTCAGGTTCGTTTTTAAATTTTTCAACAACAAATTTTATAACAGGTGTTAGTTCTATAGAAAATTTATTATTTTTCACTGATGATAGAAATCAACCTAGAAAAATAAATGTAAAAAAAGCTAAAGAAAACCCAGGTTATTATAAAGAAGAAAGTAATATTTCTGTTGCTAAATATAATCCTTATCAAGCTATAAGTTTATTAAATAAAGTTACAACAACGACTACAACAGCAGGAGCGTCTACAACAATAGCAGTAGCGTCTGCAACCGGTATATATAAAGGTATGACTGTTGTTCAATATGGTAATGTTGCTTTGGAAGCTAAAGACTATATATATGTAACAAACGTAGCTGGAACTACAGTTACAATTAATAAGTCAAGTAATATTATTGCTGGAGACGTTACATTTTTAGCCACAACAATGACTGGTGTAGATATTACAGATAATTTTAATAACGGCAGTGCTAGTACTTGGCCTGGTGATCCAGATTTTTTAGAAGACAAGTTTGTTAGATTTAGTTATAGGTTTAGATTTAACGATGGAGAATATTCTTTAATGGCACCTTTTACACAGGCTGCTTTTATACCTAAACAAAAAGGTTATTTTTTAGGTAGTGGAGACCTTGGCACTGGTGCTACACCAACGCCTTTAGATGAAGATAACGCGTTTAGAAGCACAATTCTTCAGTTTATGGAAAACGGTGTGCAAGATATAGGTTTGTTAATACCTTTTCCAGATGCTATAGATAATGTTAACACCAGTGTTGATGCTAATTATAAAATTTCTTCTATTGATATTTTATACAAAGAATCAGATGGCCTTAGCGTAAAGGTTTTAGATACTATAAATGAAGAAGATCCAGATTGGTTTGGCGCTTCATCTGTTTTTTATTATGATTATCAATCAAGAAAACCATTTAGAACGCTACCACAAGATCAAACAACAAGAGTGTACGATAAAGTTCCTGTAAAAGCTTTTGCACAAGAAACAGCGGGTAATAGAGTTATATATGGTAATTTTAAAGATAAGTATACTCCACCTTTTCATTTAAATTATAGAGTTGCTGCAGGTCCTAAAAGCACCGTTAAAAACTATAACTCTTGGGCTGAATATCCAAATCATTCTCTTAAACAAAATAGAAATTATCAAGTTGGTTTTGTTTTAGCAGATAAATACGGTAGACAATCAGATGTAATACTTTCATCTGTTTTACCTAGCAACACTACTATTGGCGCAAATACCTTTGGTGGTGACACTGTATTTAATCCGTTTTACACATCTTTAGACGCTACTAATTATCCTATAAAAGAATGGTTTGGTGATTCATTAAAAATACAATTAGAAGGCACTATAGATTCTGGTGGAGCAAATAGCTTACCTAAAGAATCAGGCCTATCAATAGGGCAACCTGGTTTATATGCTATTCCACGAGGAAGTGGTTTTGATGTTAATAATGCTTTTGATGCTATTGTAACAGGTTCTGCTTATGTTTTCATACCAACCGCAACAACTAATATACCTCAAGTAAACGATTATCTTAGAGGTGAATATAAAGATTTTGTTAAAGTTACTAACGTTCAAGCTAATACACCTTCTGCAGGTAAATATACTGTAACATGCAACGGAAATATAAATAAAGAAATATATGATGACAGTGGTAATTCTGGAGCTGATGTTAAATTTGCGTATAACTTAAATCCAATTGGTTGGTATTCATATAAAATTGTAGTTAAGCAACAAGAGCAAGATTATTATAACGCTTATTTACCAGGTATAGTTAATGGTTATTATGGTCACACAGAATATTTTGGTCAGGAATTAGGTGAAACAGCTTTTTCAACATTATATGGGGACAATATAAATAAAATACCTAGAGATTTATCTGAAGTTGGACCAGAACAAAAACAATATAGAAGTAGTGTTAAGCTATCTGGAAGAGTTGAAAATAAATTATTAAACACAGGTGCTTTTGTAAATTTAAATCAACAATTTTTTCCTGGAATAAAAACACATGATGTAGATGCTATAGGCGTAGAATCTACTTTAGCTGGGGAAGCTACATTAAGTAAACACCCTAGTATATATCAAAATGAATCTGATCCTTATTTAATGAGGATAAGCACTAGAAACCAAACAATTGGTAAACAAGACACTCAATCAGGTAATAGTGATTTTCCAGTTTTAGCTATATATGAAACAAACCCACAAGAATCATTATTAGATATATTTTGGGAAACAACTACAACAGGTTTAATAGCTGATTTAAATGCAGCTGTATTAACTAATTTTACAGGCGCTGTTGGTTGGGCATCATATACTTGGAATCAACCAGAATCTTTAGCTAAAGGTGCTGCTTTTACGTCAGGCGTTTTTCCAGTTAACAATAGTGGTGCTCCAATAACAGGAACCACTATAAAACCTGGATCATTTAATGTTTTTGATGGTGCTGGTAATAATGTAACTAGTTTATTTAGTTTTACTCCTGACTCTGGTTCAGGTTATAGTTTTATAACAAACCCTACTAATGGTAATTTTGTTTTCAATGAAACTGTAAATATTAGAGAGTTTACAATAGGTTGTATAATAGTTACATCAACAGGTGTTGAATCTTCACAAATATATCTTGGGGGTAATTTATCTAACGCTGCGCCAATAATAAATAGTGGAAATTCTTTACCTACTATAACTATAACTACAGCGGTTACTGGAGCTATAGGTACAATTACAGGTGTCAATGGTTCTTCTTCAAATGTTGCTGGCGCTAACACTCAACAATTAAAATGGAGTATAACAGCAGGTAACACTTTAAATTCATTTTCGATAAATGAAACTACAGGTGTGTTATCTAGGCCCAACGCTTCAACTCCATCAGGTACTTTTAATTTAACTATAAAACTAGAAGATGCAAACGGAAACACTACAAACGGTTCGTTAAGCTCTACAGCAACTCAACAGGTTATTGTAAATTCTACGGTTATAGGCACTCTATTTTTTGCTAGTGACCCTGGAGTACAATCACAATCGTGCCACTTTAGTGGAGCTTTAAACTCTACGTGCGGTCAATCTCAGTATTATAACCAAACAAGTTCTAGTCCTACAGTTGGTGATGAAATAAGAATTGGTCCCAACGGAAGTGGTTCACCTTTAGCCCCAGCATTTTATTATTCTTATAGCTGTAATAATACGGGTTTTGGTAATAGAAATTTTTTTAAAGTGGGTGCTAACGGTATAATAACTATTGTAAGTACATGTTAAATTAAGTGATAATAAATTATGGCAACTACTATAGAGGTTAAATATTTTAATACTTTTTTAATTAAAAAGCTAAAAGACATTGTTGAGGCCAACACAAAGCCTACAGCGCCGTTTACTAATGTACCATCTGATTATATAGCTAATAATGTTTTAACATATGATTGGTATATTGAAGAATCAAGAATTAGAGGTGGTTATAACAACACTATAGTTGATCTAGGTGTAAAAGCTTATTTAGATGAATTAGAACCTTTACAACAGGATAGATTTAATACTTTAATATATTCTGGTGTATTTAATTCTAGAACAGGTATAAATAATACTAATCAATTTTCGGTTGGTCAAGATATTACTAGATCTACAGATCCAGCTAACGGTAGAATAATGAAACTATACGCTGAAGATACTAATTTAATTATATTTCAACAAAATAAAGTCAGTAGAGCTTTAATAGATAAAGACGCTATTTATTCAGCCGAAGGTAATGCTGCTGTAACTTCTACTAATTTAGTTATAGGTCAAATAGTAGCTTACGCGGGTGAATATGGTATATCAAACGATCCGTTTAGTTTTGCTGTATATGGTTATAGAAAATATTTTACAGATAGAGTTAGAGGATGTGTATTAAGATTATCTGCTGATGGTATTACAGAAATATCATCATATGGTATGCATGACTTTTTTAGAGATGAGCTAACTGGTATAAATAATGAGACCAATGCTTTAGAACCTGTAAAACAAATAAGAGGCGGTTGGGATGCTCATAGTAAAAACTATATATTATCTATACAAAAAGATAATGGATCTTATAAAACTGTTTCTTTTGATGAAGGTGTTTTAGGTTGGACAAGTTTTTTTGATTATAAACCAGATTTTATAACAAGTTTAAAAAATAATTTTTATAGTTTAAAAATTACAACAAATAACGGTCAAGGTATTTGGCTTCAAAATGCTCCAGTTAAAATAAATGGAGTTGATACAGGTGCGGCTTATGGTAAATTTTATGAAACATTATACGACTCCAGTGTTATAGTAATATTAAACAAAGAACCATCGCTTGTCAAGAATTTTAAAACTATTAACTACGAAGGTAGTAATGGTTGGCAACTAGAAAGCATGATAGCTAGTTCTGGTGATGTTTCTGTTCCAGTAGGTGAATACACATTACAAACAACTTTAAGTTCTTTAGAATCAAATTTATTTGTAAATAATTTTAAAAGAAAAGAAAACAAATTTTTTGCAAATTTAATAAACAATTCGCCAGCAACAGAAGGTGAGATACTTTGGGGAGCTTCATCTACAGGTTTAAAAGGTTTCTTTACAGAAGCTAAAATAAAGCTTATAAATTCAGACTATCAAACAACTAAAAAAGAATTATTTGCAGTGTCATCTGATATTGTAGAATCATCATATTAAATTAAATGGAATTAAATATACGTATGCTAAAAGATTCTGATTGGAATACTTTAGTAGAATGGTGGGATGCTTGGCCTGAGTGGCGGGCGCCTGCTAAAGACTTTTTACCTGATAATGGTAAGGGTGGTTTTATTGTTGAAAAACAAGGTCAACCAATAGTTGCTGGGTTTTTGTATACCACAAACTCTAAGGCAGCTTTACTTGAATGGATTGTTTCTAATCCTAAATATAGAAAAGATGACAGGCAAAAAGCTATAGAGCTTTTAATTGAAGGCGCTGAGAGTGTTTGCAAAAAACAAGGTATAAAATATATATTCAGCATTGGTAGAACAAAACAGCTGATAAATACACATAAAAAACTAGGTTATCATATAGATGATAAACCTTCACACGAAATAGTAAAAACAATATAATATGGCAGTAATGACAGCATTAGCTATTGGCGCAGGGGTTTCCGCAATCGGTGGAGCTGTTGCTGCTAATCAAGCAGACAAAGCGGCTGGTAGAGCTCAAAGAAATAAAACTAACGCACAAAGAGAGTTAGATGCAGCTAAAGCATCTAGAGCAACCGTAATAAACCCTTACGCTAGCACAAAAGATTTATCTGGTATGGCAAAGGATTTATCAGGTCAAATTAGTAATCCTTATGCAAATTTAGGTGTTGCAACTCAAGCTGCTGAAATACAAATGGAACAGGCTGATATGGCATTAGCAAATACATTAGACACTTTAAGAGCTACAGGCGCTAGTGCTGGTGGTGCAACCGCTTTAGCTCAAGCTGCTTTGCAAAGTAAAAAAGGTGTTGCTGCAAATATAGAACAACAAGAGTCTCAAAATGAAAAACTAAGAGCACAAGGTGAACAGCAGTTACAACAGTTGAAAATGTCAGAGCAACAAAGATTACAAGGTATTGCTATTTCAGAAGGGCAAAGAGTACAAAGTGCTGAAGCTGCGGGTAAACAATTTATGTTTCAAGCTAAAGAAAATAGAACAAATATGGATATGAATAGAGCTGCGGGCAAAATTAGTCAAGCTGCACAAATGGAAGCTGATGCAAACGCTGCAAAAGCTAGTGCTATTGGTGGTGCATTTAGTGCTGTTGGTCAATTAGCAGGTTCAGCTATGGGAGCTTATGCCACTTTAAACGCGGGAAAGCCATAGGGAGCAGTCCCACCAATACTGTTATTCCAAAATATAAACCTAACGATACTGTAGGCTTTTATTCGAGCTTATTTGATTAAAATTAAAAATATGGGAGCATACGATAATCCAGCAATAATTCGCGATAGATCTGCAGAAATATATGGGAAAGCTGTTCAAAGCTTTGGCCAATCAATAGGTCAGGGCGTAATGAATTATGCACAAATAAAGTCTAAACAAAGAGAAGAAGCTGATGAACAAAATTTAAAAGATAGAAACATAATGCTAAGAATTGATTTAGCTTATGATAAAGAATATCAAGAAAATTACAACGCTGCGAGAAAAAGCGAAACACCTATGTTAGATTCGTTTGAAAGTTCTGCTAAAGCTTTACTAAACGGTACAGACACTACTATGGGTGCTAAACAAGCTAGGTATGAATATATGACCAAGAAAAATCTAACAGAAAAAGAAAAAACTGAAAGATTAAAAATAATAAATAATTATCAAAAATTTATGGGAGATGCCACTTTCAACATGGGATCTCTTATTGCTGAAAAAGAAGAATACGCTAATTATACGAGGTCTGATTTAGGAAGAAAATCTACGTTCAAAGGTTCTGGTATAGAAAAAACTAGAAACATGTTTACATATTTAGCGTTGAATAACAACTCTGCTCCAGAAGGTGTAACATATGAAAAACGTTTATATGCGGGTTCTAATGGTGAGAATATGGTTTATGCTAAAACAACTTTTGACGAAAACTCTGCAACATTTAAATCCTTATCTCAATCTGATCAAGATGAAATAAGAAAAAATGGTATGTCTTTAGTGTTTGATCAAAACTGGAATGATTGGAGAAAAGATGGTTTTTTAACCGACATAATGCAAGGTTTAGATTCTGAAAAAATGCAAGAGTCTATAAAATTTAAAGATGACAGCGGTGGATTAACCGCTGATTTTTCAACTGATTTATCATTAAAAGTAAGATCAGAAAGTGGTAACGATATAACAAGCCGACAAAGTATTGTCAACACACCTTTATTATTAGAAAACTTGTATCAACCAGCCTCAGATAAAGCCAGCGTAGTAATGGACGGAACACCTCAAGAACAAAATGATTATATAGCTTTTACCTTGGGTAGGAAAGGTTCTGATTTTGACAGAAATAAAACAAAAATAGGTCCAAACAATGAAACTTTTCAAGAAATGATTGAAAATGGTACGGCTAAAGAATTTATAACAAAAGAAACTCAAGAATTGTTTTTAGAAGATAATTTAACAAAAGGTTTTGGTAAAGATAAAGTGGGTTACGTTAAAAGAAGAGCAAGTAAAGAACAAGCCGCGGCAATAAATAAATTAAATAAAACTATAGGGGGTTATGATGGACCAGATGTTGGTGAAGGTGATGATATTTATGTTAAAGATACAGATTTAAGTTTAAGAAAATCAGATAAAGATGTTGCTGATCCTTTAGTTCAAATAAGAAAAGATAACTCTACATTATTAGATAATTTATATGGTCTTGGAGATCAAAAAGGTGCAAGTGATTTCTTTTTAAATTCAACGTATGGTGGTAAAGGTGGTGGGACAATAGTTGATGTTCAATTTGTAAAAGGCGCTGACCCCGCATCAGATGAAGTTACTTTAACCTGGAACTCTGGTAAATTTACAGAAACAATCGATGGAGTTAAAAACACTGTCAACACTACAGATAACGCTACTTTTGATTTAAACAACCCTGCAAGAATGGACACTTTACTTAGAAGATTGTTATTAGGAAGATCATATACTCCATCTGAAATTTCAAAAATGAGATCAGATCTTAAAAAACAATTAAGAGAAAGAATTGCTAAAAATAAACCTATAGTTTATAAATAATCAAATAATATACGTATGAATGAATACATAGTAGACGGTCAACTTTACCAAGTCTCTGACGATAAGCTTGAGAAATTTCTAAAAGAATTTCCTAATGCTGTATTGAAAGAGCAGTCTATAGAGCCAGTAAAGACAGAGCCTGTAGTACAGAGTGCGACTGCAGGGGAGGAAATAGCACTCAATACGGAATTACCTTTGGAAGATGGTTCTTTGGAATCACAACAAAAAGGTCTTAAAGGACCAAGTTTAGTTGATGGAGTAGTTGCAGAAATGAAAGCCAGAAGAGAAAAAGGCAATAAAAACATTTTACTAAATAAGAAAAAAGGAACAGATGAAGATTATGAATCATTTAGTTTTAATGATGACACCCTTACTGGATTATTATCATCTATAGTTAGCCAAGGTGGTGGATTCTCAAGAATACCTACATACCTCAATGAGGCTAGATTTTCTGTTTACAAATCTTTAATAGATTTTGGTGCAAATTTAGGTGAAAAAAACATTAAACATGGTGATGCTTCTATTTTTCAGGAATTTTTAAAACCTTATAAAGAAAAAATAAACGCAATAGATATAATTGAAGATCCAGTTGAAAAACAAAAAGCCGTTAACGAAATGTTTGGAAACATTGGAACCATGGGTTTAATTGATGGTACTGAAATTGCTAATGAAGGTTTAAAAATGTATGAAAAGTCTGTTGTTAAAGGTGAAGAATTAGCAGCAAATTTAACTGAGTTTGATACTACCATAGGTGAAGCTTTTGCGCAAGGTGATATTGGTGAAGGTTTGTCAAGAAGTATATCTGCGGCTTTAGGATCTACACCATTTATGGCACAAGCTATGATTCCATACGTAGGTATACCATCTATTGTTATGCAAGAAGCTTCAAGAGCTTCTGGAGAAGCACAAAGAGAAGGTGATGATCTAGATTTAAAATTAATGGGTTACTCAGCTATTATAGGTGCTTCAGAAGGTTTACTAGAGGTTGTTACTAAAAAAATTGGAAAAGGAATGTTTAAAAACCTTTTTGGTAAATCTGACAAAGTTGTAAAAGAAACTTTAACAGAAACTTTACTTAAAGTTGCTAAACAAATGGGCGCTGAAGGTTTGTCGGAATCTGCTACATTAACTATAAACAACATGGCTGAAGCTACAATAAGAGGTGATGAAAAAGCTTTTGACAATTACTGGTTAGAGTTAGCTGATACTTTTATAATAGGTACAACTAGTGGTGGTGGTCCAAGTTCTATAGGTGCTGGAGCTAAAGTTGTAAGAGGTATTATTGAAAAAAGAAATATAAACAAAGATTTAAAACAGACTAATTTTACAAATTTATCTGAAGCTTTTGGTGAAGGTAAAAGAACATCTTGGAATCCATCAGAAGGAAATATAAAACTTGTTGAAAACAAAAATTCTAAAAAGTTTTTAGATTTTGATTTAAAACAAAAAGTTTCTAAAGGTGAAATGACTATTGAAGAGGCTGATGCTATTAAAAAGAACTTTAATGACACTCAAGGTTCTGTTAATAGATTAAAACCCTTAGGTTTAACAGGTCAATCTCAAATTGAAGCCGTTGATTTATTAAATAAAAAAAGAGAGCTACAAAAAACTATTGATACAGCTAAAGAAAAAGCTGTTGTTCAAGAAGAAATAGATCAAATAGAAGTTATTAATGATAAGTTAAGAGTAATATCAAAAGATAACGCAGCTTTAAAAAGAGGTGAAGATGTTAAAACTACATCTGAATTTGCTAAAGAATTAGGTTTTGAGTTAGTTCAAGATACAAAAGCAGAAGATCTTCAAAAACTTGCACCTAAAGATTTTAATGCTAAAACTGATTACGGTTTTATACAGGGTAATAAGATTTATTTAAATAATGACATTATAGGTGAAACTAATGAGGTAAAAACTGCTTCTCATGAATTATTACATGGTATATTAACTAAGTCTATTCTTGACGGGGATATGACTAAAGATAGTGTAGAAAAATTTGTTAAAGATTCTTTCGGCAAAGAAGGTTTTGATATGATTAGTAAAACTATGGAAGCTATGGGTTACGACCAAGCTTATTTAGAAAAAAGACCTGATGAATACCTAACACAACTTTATGAGTCTGACATGCTGGGTAAACCTGGTGCATTCGAAAAAGTAGCTAGGTTTGTAGAGGGTATTGTTTCAAAAATGACATTAGGCAAGTTTAATCCAAAATTTACTAACAAAGAAGATTTAGGTATATTTTTAAGAGAATTTAAACAGAGCATAGAAACTGGCAAAATGTCAGAAAGATTAAAACAATCAAAGTTTTTTAATAAAGCGCAAGACGCTGATATTACAGCACTTTCAAAACCTAAAATAACTCCTAAAGCTCAAGAGTTTATTAACTTAAATAAAGAAGGTGTTATTACTAACGAAGCGTTAGTAGATATTATAAATTCTCCTTCATCTACTTCGGTAGATAAATTTGGAGCTATAGAAGCTGTTGTAGAAGCTAATTGGCCTGTTATAAGTAATGCTATAAAGTTTAATCCAACAGGTAGTATACCTATGGATGCGGTTAAAACAGCTGTAACAGAACAAATTCAAGGTATATTTCCTGGTAGAAAAGTTCCTTTATTTAAAAATTATAATGAAAGCCAAGGTAAAGTTAATACTGTTATTAGTAGTTTTTTAAGACCAAGACAAGCTGAAATATTAGAAAGGGCTAAAAAAATAGGTGGTATAACACAAGAAGGTGCTAGTGTTGATTCTAAAGAAGCTAAACAAATTAAAGATACTACTACAGAAAAAATTACAGAACAAGTTGCTAAAAAACCTGTAAAATCTAAAGAAAGTTTAAGAAAAAAAATTAAACTTACTGATGCTACTAGTAAAAAAGTAGTTGATGCTGTAGTAAAAACATTCGGTACTAAGTTACCACCAGCTGACTCTAAACAATTTAAACAAGCATTGTTAAAAGCTTTTAAAACAGAACTTAAAACAACTATAGCTAAAGATGTTTTAGGATCGAGAGCAGCTTATGAAACTTTTTTAAGAGATAACTTTGAAGCTATAATAGAAGCGTTACCTCAAGACGTTATAAACAAAAGATTTAGACCATTTGCAGAAGACACTGGTAAAAGAGAAAAAACTAAAGAAGGTAAAAAAATATTTAAGAAAAAAGATATTACTAAAGCGGAATTTATAAAATACTTTTTAGGTAGAGATGTAGGTACATCAACCAAAGGTACTAGAAAAGATGCGTTAGCAGAGGCTTTAGCTCAGGAATTTGCAACAGATGCTACTATGCAAACTATACAAAGACCTGATGTAAAAGAAAAAAGAGAATTTGTAGATAAAACACAG
>Ga0070748_1000663_pt1 | contig 16213 bp, 23 predicted proteins | sample VirMetDEL_Nov_12_FD_77015 | JGI IMG/M metagenome (GOLD analysis project Ga0070748, IMG submission 77015) | Aqueous microbial communities from the Delaware River and Bay under freshwater to marine salinity gradient to study organic matter... | ecosystem: Environmental > Aquatic > Marine > Coastal... | reverse complement strand
TTCTCTGTAGAGGTTTCTTCTAGAGGAACAAAATCAACCCACTCTATACGCCTAACAACTCTCTCAGCAGTTTCAGAGAAAGAGACATCTGTACCGTTTGTGGCATAGGCTACTTTCCAGTAAGTCTCTAATCCAAACTCGTAATCATAAATCTCAAAGTAGGCAAAATCTTCATCAAAGTCATAAAGGTATGTGTAAGCATCCTCACAACAATCAACAAATGTATTGCCTAGTGCAGCACTCAGAATAGACTTCTTATTCTCCATCGTGCTCTTACTAATTAAGCTTTCCTTTTGGGAAGCCAGTAGATCTTTCAATAGGGTCACTATAGACCTCCTCTGTTATGCTGCATTATCTGAGTTGGAGTCACTACTTGCACCTCCAGATTGGGATGTCCCGTTTCCTGATGTACCGTCAGAAGCTCTACCTACGTCACTTGTATCTCCATCATCAAACACTAAGTCCTCGATACCTTCTATGGGCAAGCCCATGTCTTCGTACCACTTAGTTAATGCTGCTGGGGTCATAGCTCCTGTAGCTTTTAACCTTTGGATAGCTTTTGATATAGCTTCAATATCAGGTTTAGAAGGATCAATCGTTTCAAACTTTGGTAAATCTTCCCAATCCAACTCTATATTGTTAATAGCTAGCAGGCGAGGAACTAGCTGGCTATTAATAGCATCAACCTTCCAACCAACATTTCTCTCAACATAGTAGTCATGAGTAGTCATCTGATTAGATGATAGGGCGTTACTGCCATGCCCTGATTGACCTAACAGAAGAAACCCAGCTCCAAATACGTTGTAGATACTCTTACGTTTCTGGTCAATGATCTCAGAGGTCTTATACTGCTTACCTCCTCCATCAATACCTTTAAAGCTTATGTCGTAGTCCCTACCTTTAGTGGTGGGGTCAATAGCACTAGATAAGACTATAAGAGCACTTGTACCTGCTTGTAACGCTGCTGCATTCTTCTGTAGCTCTTGGTAAGCTGCATACTCTGCTGGATAATTACTTGGATCTGCTGACTTCTCTATAAGTTCAGGTGGAGCATCAACTACAACAACACCTGACATATCCTTTGATACACCAATAACTTCATACTGCTCAATTAACTTCTTCTCTTTCCAAGCATCGTAGCAATGAAGGAGGGGGGAGTCGCCTTGAGGATTATCATCTACTGGGTTGTATCTAAAGTGTAATAAATTCTTTGAGTCAATGAAGGGGTAGTTATTAGTCTTCAAGACTCCATTAGAGATGTTATTGAAAGGTATATTACCTGCGAAGTCTTTAGTTTTAGGCTCTCTGTCCTTAACTAGCATAGGCTTCTGAACAAAACCTTTCAAATCTCTGTTGTTCTTGTCGAACACCCAACCATAGACTGAGGACTGTGTGCGAGGGGCAAGCTTCTTAATTACCCAATTACCTTTATACTTCCCGTACTTCCTCTTCTCTGTAACTAAGTTTAGAAGGGAGAACCCATGTTTTAAGTCAGAACAAGAAGAGCTTATTGCATCTCTCCAAGTGCCGAAGGTCATATTCCGAATACTGTAGTTTAGGAAGTCTGCTGCTATCTTACCTTTCACAGAGCCTTTAGGAGCAACAAATTTACCCTTGTCTAAGGACTCTAGCACTAAGGCGTTAGTTACATCAACAGAGTTATAAACTGCGTCATCTAACATCATTGCATCAAATGTGCAGAACCTTCGAGGCATAGCAAGTTCAGCTTTACGTTGATCCTGTATGTACCTACTGCTTGTAATGATGTGAGGCTGTCCCACCTCTACAGAGGCACTACCTACTGCCAGCTTTGGGGAAAGAGACTCAGCTTTGTCTAACTTAATTTCATCAGACATTTAAGTCTCCTATTTACTTGCTAGTCTTTGTTTTTGTAGGCTTCTTAGCTACAGGAGTTTCTACTTTCTTTGGTTCAACTACAGGAGCTTTAACTTCCACTTTTGGCTTCTTCTTGAACATCACAGCCTTAGCCTGATTGCCTGCAAATCTAACTCTACTCTTATCTTTATTAAGAGTTTCTAGAGGGAATGTATAACCATCTAAGATAGCCTTTTCAATCTCATAGAAGAATTCAGCCTCCCAAATAACTCCACTACCTCGTTGTAATATAACTAGACGATCTCCATCTACTTGCTTGCTGATTGGTTGATAAGCCATTTGTAATATTCCTTCTATTTAATATTGGTAGTCATCTCTCTCTAATAAGAGTGAGGATGCTAATGTTGGTGCATGTATTTGGTTTGTCGAGACTATCTTTGCCTTCCTAGCCTGACATAAGAAGTTGAAAGCAGACGCTGAAGCATCAGGCCAATCATCCTTCCTATTAGCTGATGACCTCTCTCCATCAAAAGCTTCCATTTCTGAGTAGAAGGCATCTAAAGTCTCCTTATTGGGAAAAGTGCTTTCCACTATAGATACTAAACCATTCTGACAAGATACGCTGAAAGGTTCAAACCTCTTGAGCTTAGACTTATTAGATGGCATTGGATCTGGCCTACAAGAGAAACCCTCTGAGACTAGCTTCTTGGATGCTTCTAAGAACTCCACCTTACCAGACTGTCCTGGATCTACTGCGAAGATGACTGTGCAATCTGTGCCATCTAACCTAGCTTGTTGCTGTATTAGGTTGTCTCTTTCTCCTGGACGCTTTCTAAATCTTCCAGTAATAGTAGTTCCTATATCGTGCATATCCTTATCAAAACTCCATGATAAGTAGAAGTTGCCATGTCTGTCCTTAGACATTAATGGACTTCCTGCTGTATAATCTGGGTATCTATTCTTGTCACTAGGCTCTTGAGATGCTTTATCCCATGCCCTTGCTTGAGTACAACCTAGTGGTACTTTATCTGCTTTAGATAGCCACTCTCTGTTGAAGTAGTTAGAACCTTCCTCTCTAGCATACCAGTTACCATCTAGCAGCCTAGCCCGTTCTATGTTTGGTAGGGCTTGTAGTTCTGCTAAGTAGTTTGGGTTTCTCTCTATAAGCAAGGGGTTGTCAAAGATTGTTGAACCTATAAAAGTAAAACTCTTTGGTGGAACTAGTACATTCTTTTTAGTGTTTGGGTTATATACAAAACAACTCTCTGGGTACTTCTCAATTAATTCTTCTCTTGTATCCCCAAATACAGGAACCCCATTTATAGTGACGAAATAGGTAATTACACCTAACATGTCCTCATTAAATAGCCCTGTCTCATCTAGGTAGCGTTCAACCCATCTAAGCACCCATGTATCTGCGCTGGGGTTCATTGCTGCCATAGTGAAGCTTGATGACTCTGCTGCTGAACGTAGTCTTGATAGTAGGTAAGTGAATTGCTGCTCACTAAAATGTGTAAGCTCATCCCAAAAGATAGCTGAGTACTGAAGCCCTTGGTGATCAATTCTATTCTTCTCATGCTCCATGTGCATGAACTTAGCAGAGCACCCAGTAGGGAAGTCCATATTCATAGACTGCTCTCTAACCCTAGGGTTGAAACCTCTGTACATGTCTTTAGCTTCTTCCCACAAACCACCTGCACCTGCTAGCTGTACTGATGTACGTCTGAAGTAGATAGCGCTGAAGTTTGGATCGTGTAGATACCTCATCAATCTTAGAAGCAATGTGTAACTCTTAGCAGAGCCTGCGGCTCCTCCAATGAAGATTACATCAGCATCTATGTTTAAGGCTAATTCCTGTTTGCCCTCTTGAGGTGCAAGTACTTTCCTCTGTGAAGACATACATCTTTCCTTTAATAACTACTGGCTCAAATACACCAATAGGAAAATTAATAAATGACTGCCTAGCCACCGAACCATGCTGGCAGTCCCGACACCTCTTACTACTATGAACACTTTACAAGTTAATGCAGGGAGTGCCTACAGGGAGTAGTGTGCAACCTAAGCTGCCTTGATGTCCTCTCCGTAAGCCTTAGAGGGTGTCACTTGTACACCGTGAGGCTAATTCTTTACTTACTTCTTAACTGATGTGAGGCTAATTACTGGGGTATAGGCATCGTTATCTGCACCTGATTCATTCCCTTTACTGCCTCCCTCACCTTTCAACTTCTCTTTATCTAACCACTTCTTATACTCAGAAGCCCTGAGTTGGAAGTCGAAGTTTAGTAAACCATTAAGGCATTTAAACTTGAGTTGGTCAGGGGTGTCTTTAGCGTTTGCTAATTCCTCTATCTTCTTCAGGTAATCCTCTGTCCTCTTACCTAAGTAATTCATCACTTGTTTGTCTGTAAGTGCCTTACCTTTAGCATTTGGTGGCCTACCTGCAGGGTTGCCAGAGACACCCTTAGCAAACTTAGTACTTTTCTTTTCTGTCATGTAATTTCTCCTATAGGTTAGCTGTACATCCACTCTTCTATTACGCTAATCTTCTTCAATTCCTTCTGCGGCTTCTGCGGCTATCTGGCATGACTCACATACCCTCACATCTACCTGCTCTGTCTGTTTATAGGCAGCAACGGATAAGCCGCATTCAATGCAATCATCATATTCGTTCATGTGTGGGTTCCTGAGAATTTGAGTCTTCTCTTGTGTGCCTCTCTTCTGAAGGCGGGGAAGGTTTCTGTTGACTTGGTGAGGTAGATGAGATATACTTCTTTTCTTACCTTCTATACTTTATTATATACACATTTTTCATAAAAAGTCAAGTGTTTTATTACAAAAAGTTATAAAAAGCACTAAATAAGGTATTTTTTATCAAAAAGGTTGACTTTTAGGGGGTAAGATGTATAATTCACCTAAGAATTAATAAAACAAAAGGAGTACTTGTGGGAAATATTAGAGAGTTGTTGTGGGAAGAGGGTGTCACTACTGTACAAGAATACCAACTTCGGGTAGAGTTCTATGGTAGTCTTACTAAAACAGGGGAGGGGTCTATGCCGCTTATGGACTATAAAGATGAAATAGGCGCTAGGGCAGATGTAATGCAGGAGACTCTAACTAATACTAGACTATTCTTTGGTGGAGGAGATACAAAGCCTCAAGGTTTTGGGTGGAAGGAGTACTATACTAGGGAGCTTCGAGATTACTTAGTAAGGGGTTTGGAGTCTTTTGACATATATGATGATTAAGGCTTGACAAGAGTAGATAAATATGTATATAATAGAGTATAGAAGTAAGTAAGTTTAAAGCGGATATAGATCAGTCGGTAGAGCGAAAGGTTTCCAACCTTTAGGTCATCAGTTCGATCCTGATTATCCGCTCCAATAAGAGCCAATAGCATATATTGATAATGCGTCTTATCTGATAAAGAGAAGAAGGGGGATCGTAACCCTCTTGGCTCACCTAATAATACACTTATAGCTCAATTGGATAGAGCAATAGATTTCTAATCTATAGGTTGCAGATTCGAGTTCTGCTGAGTGTGCCATATTAGTCTTGTAGTTTAAGTGGATAAAACACCTACTCCTGCTGGGGTAGTAGATATGAGGTTCAAATCCTCATCAAGATTATCTAAATACTCCTTGATGGAGAGTATAGTGCAATGACCTTAGAGTCCTTACATCAAAACGTAATCCTGATGCCACTATAGAGCATCCCCAGAGTGCTAGTAACTGGGCAACCCTGCACCACTCAACGATATTTGCGTCTACATAGGTAGGAGTGCGGTGGAAACGAGTATATTAAAGAGTGTACCTAGACGTTTGGTAACTAGGATTATTTAAAATACACATAGAGGAGGTAGTTCGATTCTACTATGTAGCGAAGTCTTGGTGACTAAGGTGAGAGGGTGCGACTCCCGTTATTATCCTGCCAGTGTAGGTAGCTTGACAGCTTGGAAAGACAAGCACCTGTTCTATGTATATTTTAAATAATAAATAAGCGGTTTTAAATGCAGTAAGCAATCGCTATATAAACAAACTTGACCAACTCTGAGATTGAGTCTAATCTATGTAGTACAGTATATGTCCAAATCCATGCAATGTCCAACCCTGACAACATGGTGAGAGGAGGGTTCTTCGGAATCAACTCGACACTCGTTACAGGATTATTATTAGATAACAGTTATCTTATTAAGTAATAATTATGCCAAACTGTAACTTTTACTTGAATTGTTGCTAAGTGTATGTTAATATAATTACATTACTTAGTACAAGTAAAGCGATGTTTACATCAATAGTTTAGCTATAGAGAGCCTGAGAAGTGCTTCAGTAGTATTAATTGTTAATATAAGTTAATGATTATACTCCTCTCTATAGTGGGGTAATTGTATCTGGAGGTTGATAAATGAATAAAATACACAGTGTTTACGTTATAACAGATGGTAAGTTTACTAAGATAGGGGTTTCTCAGAATGTAGAGAAGAGACTAAAAGCCTTACAGACTTCTAATGCTTCTAAGTTAAGTATTTGTGGTTATGTAGAAATGAATTCTGTAATGCAAGCTTATGCAGTAGAGAAAGAAGTTCATAGGGTTTACAATAAGTATAGAGTTAAGGGTGAGTGGTTTAAGCAAATAACTGCAGACACTTTTATCAGGAAGATCCATAAGGTTAAAGATAAGCACAGCCTTTATGTAGAATCTCATAGAAAATTATATACTGAATTACTAAGAGAAAGAGTAAAACCTGATGATCTAAAAGACTTCTTACTTAAGACTAAAGAGCTAGGTGCCACTCAGTACGGAATAGATGTATCTGATTATGAGGATTTTGAGTCAGCACCTATTTGCCTATATGCTTTAACAAGTAGTTCTAAGAAGGGAGGCAATAGAGTCCTAGTAGGCGCAATCAGCAGATCAGGAACAAAGATAGTAGATGATTATGATAGCTGTTTCTCATCTAAAGGTAGGAAGTTTTTATTATTGGATATTTAGGAGGTTAAAATATGTTAGACAGCAGTAGTAGCTCATATAATAAATTAACATTTAACTCTATATCAGGCACTTTAGTTAAAAGTGTTGCTGACTCAAGGTTTGCTAAATTCCATGTACATAGTGAGATGGCAGAGAAAGTATTCGCCAATCCCCCTATAATCTACAAACAAGAGATAGAGACTTTACAAATCATGCTTACTCCTAATGATTGTGTTATTATGGAATACAGATTTAAGGAAGATTAGCAATCATGGCAGAAGACTACGGAATAACATATTACCTAAGCGCAGGAGATCCTAGATACCCCACCTTAGTAATACAAGGTGATGATTATAGTGTTGGGTACAGCCTTAACAAGGACACTGGAGAGCTTAGACGTGTATGCCTATGTGCTGCTCACAGTGCTAATGAATGTTGTTGTGGGGCTTGGGATGTGGATGATCTAAGTACATAGCATACACGACAACGAGAGGAGATTGATAATGAAGTATTTACAAACACACAAAAGGAGTAATGATTATGTTTAACTTTTTCACAGATGCAGTAGAGAACACACTAGATATAGGTACTGGCTTATTAGATGGCGAACTACCTACCAACAACCAGATAGCTAGGTTAGTAGATGCAGGTTTATCTATTTATGCTATTAGTGAGGTTACAGGATTGGCTACAAGTGTTATTGAAGATATGATAGAAGATTAGGGCATGAGTACTACAAACAAAGATAAACCCTTTGCAATAGGTGAGGTAATAGAGTATTGTGGAGAGCAACACGAAGTTGTAGAGAATTATGGAAGCAGTGGCAGGGTTAAGTATGTGGGAGATACCAGTGGAGATACTTGGAGTTATCATTGGGAAGCTTACGGAGAAGAGTGTAAGAGGGTAGTGGATACAACATCCCCTCAGAGTCTCCCTAATGGCTTGTAAGAGCGTTTCTAACACAACCCTACTGCTACATAGGGTTATCTAAAACGAGCTTAGAGGAGATATTACAGTCTATGAGAGTCATGTTATTATTACTACTGGTTGCAGCTATACCTACAAATTATACACCACTATTGAATGTGGGAGATTGCAAACATTATAGGAGCCTGTACACAGAACCTATGAGAGATTATAAGAGGAGATGTTTGGTGAAAAAGGGTGGCCTATGGTTAACTCGGAAAGACTATCATGGTAACATGTCTTCTGAGATGTTAAATACTAGATATTAGGAGGTAACATGGATCTAATAGAGATATACGCATATCCTGCAGAGAATCCTGTGTGGGAAGAGTTTGACAAAGAGTGGAAACATGTATATGATTGGCGCACATATATCCCGTATGAGATAAGGGAATTATGGGATACACTTGACTTAGAGACTAGATGTATGCTAGTATGTGTAACGGAGCAAGTAGCTGATAGAGAGCATTGGAGTTAATTAAGAGGAGGTCACAGGATAAATGAGCAATACTACAGAAGAGCAAATTAAGCTAGATAAGTGGAAGAAGCGCATGAAGTTGTGGGCAGAAGACCCCATTCACGATATTCGTAAAGGTAATGTAGATGCTAAAGATTATCATTGGGGATTTCATGCTGGAATGTGTAGTATGGCTAAAGAGGCTATGGAAGTTGTGGAGTTATTAGAGGCAGGTGTAATTAATGAAGCTGCTGAGTTTGATAGTGAGAGTTGGGAAGATTTCTTGAGTAGGATGGAGGGATATAAATAGTGATTATAGTTGGAAGCACAGCAGCTAAATGCTGGGGAGTTAATAGGAAGAAGGAGCCACTTGACCTAGATATATGGGTTAGTGAGCATGAGAACTTCACTACTAAAGCTGATAAAGCTGTGCTACCACTACACATCTTGGAGGCTGTACCTCAAAAGTATGGCAAGGCTACTCAAGATGCACTGTACACAATTAAATGCTCTCACCTACAGTGGGACATAAAGTGGGATAAAACTAAGCTAGATATTCTATATATGCACAGTCAAGGTTGTAAGCTAATTCCTAGCTTGTATTTCATGTTGGTCGAACATTGGAAGGTGGAGCATGGAGATAAAAGCTACCTAAGCTTAAGCAAGAATAAGGATGAGTTCTTTGACGATCATGTCAAGTATAAATACGACCACGACTACTTACATGAACTTGTGAGCTACCCTGCCAAGCCACTGTACTTAAGTTTGCTGAAGGGTGACACAGTAGCTCTGGATAGGGGTGAATTCGAGAAGTTTACACAAGAAGATAAAGTAAGGCTATTCAGGGAAGAGGTTACAGTGATAGCTTTCGAGAGGTGGGTGGTATTTGATACAAACATCTCTTGGTATAAGGCACATAACCTTGCACTAAAGAAGGTTATAACTAGTCTAACTAAGAATTGGGCATCAGACTTTATAATACATAATCTAGAAAGTTTTACTATTCCAGATTACAGATACTTTAAACACATATTAAAAACACTAAAAACAGGGGATTATATTATGAACAAACTAGCACAAGAGAATATCACTGACTTATATGAAGAATTTATGGTAGCATTTCCTGAAGGAAACTATTACGACAATGTAGAGGGCTTCATATTTGAATTGGCAGAAGATAACTTCCACGGAGTAAAGCTTGCTTGGTTGGAAGATAAGGGATACAAGCATAGAATGCAAGAGGGTGGCGGTGAAGGTGAAGCAGAGTTTTGTGAGGCAGTGTTTACTGTTGGAGATAAGAATTACAGTTGTAACTACGCTTACTATTCTCATAATGGACATGAGTTTGATTACATATTAGGTACATTAGAATTTGTAGAGTCATCAACAAAAGTAGTGACAGTGTGGAGTTAGGTGTATGACAGACTTCAACACTCTATCTAAACAGATACATAAAGATGTCGTAGAGGCTGGATGGTGGCCTGATGGCACTGAGATTGAAACTAAGCTTATGCTAGTTATTTCTGAGATATCTGAAGCTACAGAAGGAGAGAGAAAGGACTTAATGGATGATCACTTACCTTCTAGAAAGGCTGGTGAGGTAGAGCTGGCAGATGCTTTGATTAGGATGTTGGATATTGGAGGTAGGTTGAAGCTAAGACATTGGCCTATTAGCTATATCACAAATAATTCAGAGGACATATTTCACATACATTTAGACTTATGTGGGTATGTCCTAGGCATGTACGACTATCTATGGGATCTCACACGTACCCGCAGTAAGACTCCCATTGAGGAAGAATACTCTGGGTTTATTGAGCAAATACTCTACACATCTAAAATGAAAAAGTATGATGTTGTAGCAGCCATGTACGAGAAGTTGGAATATAATAAAACTAGGGCTGACCATAAGCCAGAGAATAGGGCTAAGGTTGGGGGTAAAAAGGTGTGAAGCAGTGTGTCACAGAACAAGAATTAAACAATAAGGAAGGTACATGATAAAAGTAGTAGTTAAACGAGATGGTACGAAAGAAGAGTTTGATGCAACTAAACTAAATAAATGGGGAGAGTGGGCTTCACAGAAGTTAAAACGGGTAGACTGGCCTACAGTAGTAATGGATGCAGTGTCAATATCTCCATCAGAGTGTGGATCTACTAAACTACAAGCCAACTTAATTAGAGCTTGCCTAGACCAAGACTCGTGGGAGTACAACAAGATGGCAGGCAGGTTGCTATCTGTAATAATGGTTAAAGAAGTATTTGGCAGCTCAGAACATCCACATCTAGAAACAGTACACAAAAGACTACTAGAGAAAGGGTTGATGTGTGAGCTTAACTACACAACACTAGAGTACGAAGAATTAAATAAACACATTGACCACACTAAAGATCAACAAGCGGCTTACTTTGAGATTACACAGACCAGAGATAAGTATGCTCTACGAGATTCTGTAACAGGGCAAGTGTTTGAGACTCAGCAATTTACATATATGCGTATGGCAATGGCCTTAGCTGAGAGTAGATTTAAAGATGAAGAGAAAGTTAAGCATGCTAAAGATTGGTATGATGTATTTAGCAATAACCTATTAAATGCACCTACACCTAACTTCATTAACCTAGGAACTAATCTTAATGGTTATGCAAGTTGTGCAATTTACACTACAAATGATAGTGCTAAGTCTTTAGCTATAGGTGATCACATAGCATACACTATGACTTGCATGAGTGCTGGTATGGGTGGTATGGTAAAAACCCGTTCAGAAGGCTCTCCTGTCCGTAACGGAGCAGTTAAACATAGCGGGAAGTTGCCATATTATAGAGCCTTAGTAGGAGCTATTAATGCTAATAAGCAAGCTGGACGTGGGGGAGCATGTACTACTTATTATAATGCTTTTGATCCTCAAGTAGAAACTATTATGCGTTTGAAGAATCAACGCTCTACTGACTCCAAGAAGATTAGAGGATTAGATTATGCCTTCTCTCAGAATAAGTTATTCGCACGTAAGGCTGCAATGAATGAAGATATTGCTGTATTTGATTGCTATTCTGAACCAGAACTATTTGAAGCGATGTATGGTAAAGATCCTTTAGTATTTGAGCGTATGTACGAAGAGTATGTAAGTAATCATGTTAAAGTAAAGAAATTTATCAATGCACGTAGTTTATTACTACAAGCGTTTGATGAGGCATTTGAAACAGGTCGCCATTACTTATTCCAGATAGATGAAGCTAATCGTCACAATCCTTTTAAGGAGAGTGTACACAGTAGTAACTTATGTCTAGAGTATATCAGTCCTACTAAGGGATACGATGATATGCGAGACTTATACTCTACAGAAGATCATGGCAGAGGTGAGATTGGTTTATGCTCTCTTGCAGCTATCAATGTAGCTAATATCAAAAATGATGCAGAGTATAAGAAAGTAGCTTACCTAGCACTATTAATGATTGATATTTGCATACATAAAAATGAGTGGAGTTTACCACACCTAGGCGTAACTGCATTGGCTAGATTAAATGCTGGTGTAGGTATGGTGGGATTAGCTCACTTAATGGCTAAAGAAGATAAGAAGTATTCCTCTCAAGAAGGTAAAGACTTTGTACATGAACTAGCTGAAACACATGCTTGGCACTTATATAATGCCTCCCTTGCGTTAGGTAAGAAATATGGCAACGCGCCTTGGATGAATAAAACTATGTGGCCTGATGGTTGGTTGCCTTTAGATACTTATAACAAGAACGTTGATAGTGTTATTACAGTAGATAATAAAAGAGATTGGGAAGGGCTACGTCAACAGATCATTGATAATAAGGGTGTACGGTTTAGTATCTGTATTAACTTCATGCCAGCAGAGACTTCTTCTAAGGCATCTGGGACTACTAATGCTATCTACCCTATTAGAGAGTTAACTCTAAAGAAATCTGATAATGGTTCTAGTACTAACTGGGCTGCTCCAGATGGTGAGAAGTTAAAAGATAAATATGAGTTTGCTTGGGATATCCCTGTTAAAGATATGATTGATATTTACTCTATCTTACAGAAATGGTGTGATCAATCTATCTCTGCTGACTTCTATAAGAAGGTGGAGCTAAGTAAGATTCCATCTGATGAACTTATTCAGGAGTATCTATATATGGTTAAAATGGGTATGAAGACTCGCTACTATTATAATAGTATGACAAGTAAGAAAGTTAAATATGATGAAACAGAAGATGTATTAGACGATGATTCAGGAGAATGTGAAGATGGTGTGTGTAAGCTATGATACCTAGTAAAATATTAAATATAACCAAGACGGATTACGAGAGTAATCCTGTCTTCTTAGGAGAACAAGACCAAGGATTATTTGATACTATACATAAGAACCACCCTAATATATGGGGTTTCTATAAAGAGATCCGTAGCCTAGATTGGAGTGAAGATGAGTTTGATTTCTCATCCTGTAATCTTATGTTTAAGCAGTGTCCAGATGATATAAGAGATAAGATGATAAAAACCCTCGCATGGCAATGGGAAGCAGATACAGTAGCCAGTAGGCAGTTGTTTGCTATCTTAGCACCATTTGTCACATCAGATGAGATGACAGCTTACCTACTACGTGTTTGTGAGAATGAAGTGGTTCATGCTGCTACTTACTCTGAGATAGTTAGGATGTCTTTTGATAAGCCAGAAGAAGTGTTGCAGGATATACTAAGTATTAATGAATCTCTGCAACGTCTTGAGACAGTGGGTAAGGTGTTTGAGGAGACTCGTATTAAAGGTCTTAGATATGCACTGGGAGAGCTAGAGAATACTCAAGAGTTATACAATACAGTGTTTAAATTCTGTGCTACTATGTATGCACTAGAGGCTATCCAGTTTATGAGTAGCTTTGCAATTACATTTGCTATATGTGAAGCTGGTATGTTCCCCCCTATTGGAAAGGCTGTACAAAAGATTGCACAAGATGAATATGAAGTCCATAAAGAGTTCTGGAAGGATCTTATTAAACAAGAAATTAAAACTGAAAGAGGTAAGATAGCCTTAGAGCAATGCAAGGATGAGATAGAAATTGTATTAGATGAGATAGTAGACTCTGAACATGTATGGCTGAAGGAAGGTATGTTCGCAGATGGTAAAGAGTTAGTAGGTGTTAATGAGGAGATATGTGGCAAGTGGACTTTATTTAACGCTAAAGCTGTTTACAGGTCGTTAGGTATTAAGTCTAAATATACTATGCCAGCCAAGAATCCATTAAAGTTTATGGAACATTGGCTAGACATCTCTAAGACTCAACCAGCACCTCAAGAAGAAGATGTAGCAGCATACAAAGTAGGGATGATAAAAAGGACGGACGAAAATAAGACTTTTTTAGTTGACTTCTAAATACAATCGTAGTATCATAGGTTAAATTAAACTGGAGGTGTTACTATGAAAGTATTAGAAGGCAGCAGAAATATTGTTAAAGCATGGGTAGATGGGGTAGAGTTTGCTGATAATGTGCAAGAACAGTTATTGAATTTAGCAGATCTACCCTTCATCCATAAGTGGGTAGCATCCATGCCAGATGCACATCTAGGTAAAGGTGCAGCTATTGGTAGTGTTATTGCCACAAGCAAAGCAATTATACCTGCTGCTGTAGGAGTAGACTTAGGGTGTGGTATGCAAGCAGTTAAGACATCCTTAAAAGCGAGTGACCTTCCAGATAATCTACGGGATATGCGATTAGAAATAGAGTCTATTATCCCTGTAGGTTTTGGTAAGCACAATAAACAACAATTACCAGAAGGTATAGTCAAGGTCTGGAATAACAGACTAGCGTCTGGTTTTAAGAAGATATCTGAATATTGCCCAGTGGATAGTAGTAATAATATTGTCCACTTAGGCTCACTAGGAGGTGGCAACCACTTCATCGAGGTATGTATAGAGAAGGATGATGACTCAGTATGGGTAATGTTACACTCTGGTAGCAGAGGAGTTGGCAATGTTATTGGTAAATATTTCATTGAGAAGGCCAAAGAAGAGATGGAGAAGTATTTCGTAACCCTGCCTGACTCTGACTTGGCCTATTTACCAGAAAATTCAACTTACTTTGACCAGTATGTAGAGTCTGTTAATTGGGCGCAAGAGTTCGCTAAGATGAATAGGGATATTATGATGCAAAAAACTCTTGACGTATTAGAGAAACATACTAAAACATTAGATGCTGAAATAATGTCAGTAGATTGTCATCACAATTATGTACAGAAAGAGAACCACTATAACAAGAATGTGTGGGTTACACGTAAAGGTGCTGTATCTGCTAGGAAAGGTCAATACGGTATTATCCCTAGTAGTATGGGAGAGCGTTCATTTATTGTAAGGGGTTTAGGAAATGAAGAGTCTTTTAATAGTTGCAGCCACGGAGCTGGACGTACTATGTCTAGGACTCAAGCTAAGAAGTTAGTATCTATTAAAGAACACGAGGTGGCATTGTCTGGTATTGAGTGTAATAACTCAGATAGTACGTTAGATGAAACACCGTCTGCGTATAAACCTATTGATGATGTAATGGAGGCTCAGAAAGACCTTGTAGAGATTGTACATGAGATTAAGCAAGTAATGTGCATTAAAGGTTAGAAGATGAGGTATAACAGTAATGAGTATAAGACTATCTTAATAGAGGAATAGCTTGCAACCTCCACTAATAAGTGGTATAGTAGCGTAAATAAATTAATGGGGGTTGCAAGATGTTAAGTTTGATGATAGGCTACAATGACTAGGAGAATGATATGTACAAGATAGAGGTTCAACTAGAAGATAAGGCAATTGATGAGTTAGTGTTAAAAGACTTAGAAGTCCAGCTAGAGAGCGCCATTGAATATGAGACTTTAGAACTTCAGGATGCTCTTATTAAAGTAATAGAGTTCTACAATAGGATAGGCCAATGAATGACAACATAGGTAATATATCAGGATGCTACTTAGATAAACTAGGTGCTTCTCAATCCATTGACAGAGAGTCCTACGGTAGGAAAGCTAGTAAGAAGCCTAATGACCATTGCAAATGGGAGCAAGACCTATCTGGTAAGTATCATTGGGAAGAAGATGACTCGCATTATAGAACAAGGATCATAAATGAAGCAGAAACTAAAGAACGGTGATGAGTATGACTGTGTATCCTTTTGGCGTAAGCATGGTATCATACTAAAGAAGGCTGGCTTCTGGAAGAAGATCAAGAGGAAAATGAATAAAAGGTTTAGGAAAGAGTTTAATATTGATAAAGAATTGGAGAATTAGTGTTGCAATCAAAGTCTAATTGTGGTACTATACACATAACGTCGTAATTAGCGGCTGCGCCTTAGCAGTCCGACTATATTACCTTGTTAGGTGGTTAACTCTTTAATACGCTGTATTGCTCTTTCTTTTCTAGGAGCATCGTGACTTTCTAGCATTAAACCACCACTGGATGCCTCAGAAAATTCTACAACTGCTAAGGCTAATTCTTTGACGGACTGTTCTGTTTGCTTAGTCTCTTTAAGGATTAACTTACATTTAGCAATTTCCAATGTATGAATACGATTTGAGTAGCAGATAAATATACTTACAAATAGAGACGCAATGATGAAGAAATCAAAAGATGCCTCAGAGATACCTACTTGGGATTTGAGACATACAGAACCAAGAACAAGGGTGAAGAATACTATTACAGAGCTGGCCATTTTTAGTGGTGCCATCTTATTATTTTCCTTGTTCATTATTGCTTTTCCTTTTCTGCTTCTTAGTAGGAAGGTGGAGTTCAGAGACACCTAACGTCGTAATTAGCGGCTGGCGCTTTTAGCAGTCCGACTATATTACCTTGTTATAAATAGTAGTTAAATTAATTAAATAAAAGGTGAGTTAGCATGATTAAGTATAAAAGAACGCAAGAAGTAAATGGTATTAAAGAAGTCGAGGAGTTTGCTGAACTGGCAACTTACTTGTCCTTATTACAAGATCAAGAATGGCCTGAAACTTTTTTAAGTGACT
>Ga0070748_1000662_pt1 | contig 16222 bp, 15 predicted proteins | sample VirMetDEL_Nov_12_FD_77015 | JGI IMG/M metagenome (GOLD analysis project Ga0070748, IMG submission 77015) | Aqueous microbial communities from the Delaware River and Bay under freshwater to marine salinity gradient to study organic matter... | ecosystem: Environmental > Aquatic > Marine > Coastal... | reverse complement strand
TCAAATTATAGCATAGTAAAACGGGAACAGAGACTGTTCCTGATTTACATTAGGAAATGAAATGACAAAACAAAATCTAAACCCACCAGCAACAGCTCACGTGGAAAATCCTTGGGACGAAGCAGCTCCCGAAGTTACAACAACAAAAACAAAAACAAAAAAAGAAGAAGCAGTTAAAGCAGCTCCTCCAAAATCATCTAGCAATGCTGATTATGATATGGACGGTTTAATGACTGACTTCCCAACTGCTAAAGAACTAGAACGTTTCGTATTTGATGAAACAGGTATTGTATTGAACTTAAAAGGTCGTGCAAACAAGTTAAAATATCAAGTAGCAATGGACGTGCTCAATGGCGACGAAATCGATCCTAAATTTATTGGTTCCGATAACCCATATATTGATCGTACTGAATTAGTTCCAGTCGAGACATTAAAAGAAGTTCCAGAGCGCGACACACATTTGCCAGATCGTAAACAAGTACAGAACTTATTTGTAAGCAATAGTATTCCTCACACTGATTATGAATCACGTATGCAGGATAAGAAAGTAAGTGTTATCTTCCGCAAGTATAAGACAGGCGAAATCAGCTTCGAAATATTAGGCCCTGTTGACCAACGCGCACACGGTATGAAGTTGGACAAGTACGGACGTGAGCGCCCAGAGATTATCAAATGGGTTGACCCACGCACTGGTGAACAAACAATTGTTCGCGGTGATGGTTCATTTACTCCGCAAGGCCGTAAGCTACGTGCTATGATGCAGACATTCCGTGTTAACAATAGTAACCAATGGGATATCTGGATTGACCGTGAATTCATTAGCTTAGGCGACAACGTTATTAGCAACGTGTGGGATCTAGACAAATGACCAATCCTCAAGTGCGAGATGGTATGATACATCAAGCGCAGCAGGAAAGAGTTGTTCGTGACACATTGATTTTGCAAAAAGTCAATAAGGCACACAGGGATGCGTTTAAGAGCCGCTTCCCTGGCCAAGTCGAACATATTCTTAGACTGACTGCCGAACGATTGCAAGCTATGCTTACGGCTAAACCAACTGAACTTGCTAATCCAGAAACTTGGATTAGTACTGCGGCAGAGATCCGTGACCTAAGCGAAGCAATATATTACCTAACTGAAGTTAGTCAAATCTATCCTGTTATTGAGGAATAAAGATGATCGGTACCGAAACGTTAATGGCGAGGTCATTACGTTATGTTGTTGATAAAAACAATTTAACGATTGATTCTCTTGTTACAATACCAGGACCGTTAAAAGCACAACTACAAGACTTAGCAATTGATGTTTGCGATGATATGAAGTACAATCAATTAAAGTACTTCCGTCCTTTCGAACATCAATTGACTTTCTTTAAGACAGGCACACATCCTAGCAGTGAACGCCGAGGCATCCTAGCTGCAAACCGTATTGGTAAAACAGTATCGACTTGTGCTGAGACTGCTATGCACTTAACAGGACAATATCCCGACTGGTGGAATGGCTATCGCTTTGATAAACCAATTACTTGTATGGTAGCAGGTGAAGGTTGGAGTCAGGTTGCGCTTGTATTGCAAAACGAATTACTGGGAACACAAGATATTAAGATTACTGATAACTTAGGCACAGGTATGATTCCACGCGATTGTATTGTTACAGATACAATGCGTAACGATGGTGCTAACTGTATTGGTGTTGAGATTAAACACAAGAGCGGCAATAAAAGTTATTTGTTATTTGCTAACTACACACAGGAAGTTCGTCAGTTGCAGGGTTTCAAATTGAACTTGGCAGTATTTGATGAACAACCACCAGATGATTTCTTCTCTGAAATTGTTACTCGTACTGCTACGACACAAGGTAAAGTACTTTGTTCGTTTACTCCATTAAAAGGTTTGAACGGACTTGTAAGTAAGTTTTGGAACAAAGAGATTGGCTACGAGTTTATTCGTGTCAGTTGGGATGACGTTCCTGAATATGATCCTTGGGGTCAACCATTCTTGTTGAATGAAACTCGTAAACAGTTGGAACGAGATTACTTGCCGCACGAACGTGAAGCACGTATTGCTGGTAAACCTGTATTGGGTCGCGGAGCAGTGTTCCCACTTGCTAACTGGCCAACATATATAACAGGCGAAGTAGACTTTTCGCGTATGCCAAACATTCATCGTATTATTGCGCTTGACTTGGGTCTAGTTAATGACAAGACAGTTATTAGTCTAATGTATTGGGAGCCATATGAAAAGGTTGCTTATCTACATAAACAAATTACTGTACAGGGTATTGAAGAAGCAGTTCCGACACAATACATAAATCATTTACTACGTCCAGAAGTATTTGGAACTCCTATTGTATTACCATCAGATGCTAACACAGCAGGTCGATATACAATGAGTGCATCAAGTATTCGTGAATTATTTGAAAGTTATGAACTAAACGTTCTACCTAAACCAATTATGAATCCTCCTGATAGCGAAGGACGAGTTACAAACCACAAAGCGTATGGTATTAACCAAATGCGACAAATGTTAGAATCGGGAACGCTAATGATTAATGAGAACTGTACTCAGTTCATTAATGATGCTAGAAACTATTTCGTAGATCAGCACGGACGTTTTAGCGATCCAGATGACACTATTGATAGTTGCCGTTATGCTATTCTAGGATGCCTAAACGGATACGCTGAGCCCTGGGATAATAGAACACCTGCACAAAGAATGGCAGCACAGCGCGACAGATATATACGTCACGACAATTCAAACAAACCAGCTTGGAAACAAGCCCACAACCCAAATGCATAAGGAATTAATAATGACTGGAAGATACTTAGTAACAGTAGGAGAAAATACTCCTAGTATTTTGTGTGAGAAACACGCACGTGCTTTTGAACAGCATTTTATGGAAACAAATATCGAACATACTATCTATGAGATGGACGAAGACGATGAATTGTATCATTGCCACGCCTGTAAGTTAGTAGAGACAAATGCACACGTCAAACAGCTACAAGAAGAAGCTAATAGACCAAAAATTATATTACCAGGAGAATTTTAATGGGAAAAGGAAGCAACCCGCGTCCTTTCGGCATTCCGAAAGAACAATTTAGAGATAATTACGATGCTATATTCGGAAAGAAGCCGAAACCAGCTGATAAGGAAACACCTCCTGCCAAAGATACTAAATAATAGAATACTGAGGATTCCTGATGTTAAATATTAAAAATATACCCGTTCAAGACATTAATAAGAACAACAAAACTAATGATCGTTTTGTTCGTATGAAAAACTTAATGGATGTCAAGATGGCATCGTACTTGCGTTACTTAGGCACAAAGAACGCAGTTAATCGTGCAAGCGATTATCACTATTTGTGTCTAGCGGTAACTGATTCTACTGCTCCTGTAAACGGCATTGATTACATTCACCCAAGCGTTAAGCCTGCTGTGGATTATGCCACTGCGGTAATTGCAAAAGGTCTAATGCCAAACGGGGAAGTTAACTTTGAATTCGTAGCAGATGGCGAAGATGATTCCGAAGCAGCACGTCAGGCAACAGAGATGGTTAGTAAAGTTATTAACCAAATGAACGATCCTCACTTTATATTAGAACGTTGGGTAATGGACTCGGCAATGCACAAAAACGGTATGATGATGATTAAGCCAATTCGCGAACAAATTACTCGTTACGTCGAGAGCGAAGGCACATTAGATCAATTACGTGCATTTGAACAACAGGCAGCAGAAAGCGGATTGACAACATTAAGTCAAGGCCGTAGACGTGTTAGCGTTGATATGGTTAAAGTAATGGAAGAAGTAAAGCAATTACTGGACGCAAATCAACAACAATTCGCAGAAGATCACGTTAACAACACATTGCAAGCAATGAAAGGTTTGCCAGAAGAAGCCCCTGAAGATAATACAATGGCTATTATGGAAGGCTTTACTAGCGAACAAAATGATATTTTACAAGAAGCAATTCGTCGTAACACAATTTACAAAACAAAATATAAGCTAACTGGCTATTCATTAAACATTAAGTTCCATCCTATTGCACAACACTATTGGATCTGCGATCCGACTGTGCCTGAAATGAAAGATCAACCTTTCTGTGGTTACTACGATCCAATGACTATTCAAGAAGCTATGGACTTGTATCCAGGCATTGACTTGGAAGAGTTTTCCGAATATGCCGAATATAATATGAACGGCGCTTATCAAGCAGGTAGTGTATTAAACAACTTGGCTATTCACGCACGTGACTCAGTTCCAGTTATGGGTATTCCGGTTAGTAGTGCTGCATCAGCTGACCCACATAGTCGTCAAGTATCTGTTGTAACTGTTTGGAACAAGTATGACATCGACGGTGATGGTGAATTAGAACTAGTTGAATTGATCTATTCAGGTAGCTACATTATTAGTGCACGTGAAGTAGAATTTATTCCAGTTGCAAATATGTGTCCAAAGCCACTACCAGGTAACTTCTATGGTATGAGTATTGCCGAGTCTGTTATTCCAATGCAGGAATACAACACATCCGCAGCACGTGCTGAAATCCAATTAGGTTTACTAACTGCAACTCCACGTATTGGTGTTAAGCCAGACCGCGTTGACTTTGAAATGATGCAAGACGGCGAAGCTGCAATCTTTATTTTAGATAGCAAGTTCAATCCTGCAACTGACGTATATCCAATGCCTCCTCCAAGCGGCAACTTACAGTTCTTAGAAGTTGCTATGAATCGTATCCAACAAGATACAATGGCAATGATTGGTATGACTACTCCAAGCGATGTATTCAATCCAGAAGTAATGGCTGCTGGTAACAGCGGTGTTAAGTTACAATTGGCATTAAGTCCTAACCAAATTATTCAAGACAACACAGTACGTAATGCTGCTGAAGGTCTAAAGGAATCATTATGGTTGGTATGGCGCACTCTTATCCAGTACGGCGACGATTACGGTGTTAAGAAGTTAGCACAATCAAGTCACCCAGACAAGAAGGCAGAGTTCCTAGACTACAATGCTTGGGATGATATGAACTTCTGCGAACGTAAGCAAGTGAACTTAGAGCTAGCTTTAGGTATGAAGTCTGAAGAGAACTCATTAAACCGTTTACAAATTATCCAGAAGTGCCAAACAGAATTGTATCAAACTGTACAAGGTATGGTTGGTAGTGGAACATTGACTCCTGAGATGTACAAGAAAGTTAAGAAGCCATTCGCTGATACATTGTATGTGCTTGGTGTTAAAGACTGTGATTCATACTTGCCAACTGACCAAGAAGTTATGGCAATGATTAAACAAGGTCAAGAAGCACAACAAAGCAAAGGTCCAAGTCCAGATGACAAGCAAAAACTAAGTGCTGCTAACTTAAACGATGTTAAAGCAAAGCAGATTGAAATGGAAGTTGCTGGTCAAGATGCAGAAACACAATTAGACTTTATGTCTATGGCTGCTGGAGATCCTAAAGTTTATTCTTAAATACTAAATACAGTATAGGATAGAATAGCATATGATTAATAATGAAACGGTGGAATTTTATAACAATCGACTAACTTTCGATTTGAGCCAACTTAAAAGTCTAACAACATCTCAAAAGGATAGCGTTAGACATTATGGCAGTCAGGCAGAAGCCTTACTAAAGAATAGAGAGTTAGCGATGTTTATACATCACTACAAATTTAGTATAGCAGATGAACTTGCGAATATGCGCGGTCATCTACTAGACGACAATACTAAGAGAGTTGCTTTAAGCAATGAACTTTCTGGTATTGACAATTTCGTATCCAGCCTTAAAAGGGCTGTGTACTTAAAAAACCGCTTAGGTAACACTACTGAAGTGCCCGATAGCGTATAAGGAAAAAATTAAATGACAGATAATATCAGTCCTAACACCCCAGTAGGTGCGGTCGCTGAACCAAATGCAGTAGCAAGTTTAGATTCCATAGCTGCTAAAATGACCGCAATGCGTGAAAACACATTACGTAATCAAATTAGACCTACTGAACCTACTGAGGCAGGAGCAAATGCAACGGCAGAAGAAGATGCATCAAGCCCTGTAGCACCCGAAGGTGCTGAAGTTGCCGATACCGGTGAACACGAAATAGACGACGCCAACTATGAAAGCGAAGCCCAGGACAATGATCCTGTAAGCGACTCTGATAATAGTTCAGCAGACGAACTAATTGACTTTATTGAATTCGCAGAAACTAATCCGAACGCTAAGTTCAAGTTTATGAAGAATGGTAAAGAAGTTATTGTCGATGCTAAAAAGGCTGCTGCTATTTTAGGTCAAGGTAGCGCGATACACGAAGAAGCAAGACAATTGAAGGTAGATCGCGCAGAGTTCGATGAATATATGAACGAAGCACGTGCACATCAAGAAGGTTTGACTTTAGCAATGGAGTTTACTGTACAACCTAAGTTGCAGGCGGCATACGATGAAATTTTGAAAACGCAAAATTACAATAGTACGTTTCACCAGCAATTAGCTAGAACAACTGATCCAGCTCAAGCTGCAAGGATACACGCGAGTATTCAGCAAAATGAGCAATACATTAGGCAACAACAGGCCACAATTGGCGAATTGAAACCAGCAGTAGATCAGTTTAAGGCAGTGCGCAGTCAACAAGTGGCGGAACGCTTACAAGCAGCTCGCAAAGGATTCCAAGACAAGGAGTTGAAAAACGAATATGTCTTCAAAGAAGTCCGTGAGAAATTAGGTAAGGCGTGGTCACAATCCAAAGAGCAGATCATTCCAGGAATTGATAACATAGATCTTATAAGTAGTGATGAGTCCTTGTTAAGTTTGGTCAGAGATGGCTTACGATACAGAGACAAACCTTCCACAAAGGCTGCTGGTGCTAGCATTGCTGCGCTAACAAGTCGTAAAGGTACTACTAATACCCAGAAGGGATCTGATGATGGCATTGCAAAGCTTCGTGAGCAAGCCAAGGCCGGCGATAAGAAAGCCGGGGACAACCTCTTAGTGGCCCAGTTGCAAAGAATGCGACAAGGTCGAGGTGGTCGATGATATATACCATTCTTAAAGGAAAATAAAATGGCAGAAATTACAACATCCCAAATTGGTAACGGTACAACAGCATATGGCTCTGATATCGTTGTCAAGGACTTAGACCTAGATGTGTCTAACCGTGTTAAAGATGACACCCCAGTATTGAATATGGCTATGAGCAAAAAGCGTAAAGTTAACTCAACTTTGCCTTTGTGGTCAGATGACATCTATCGTACACCAGGTGTACAAGCGCAAGTTGAAGGCGCAGTTGTTTCCACAGCTAACGCTGAGTCTAACTCACGTTACAACTTAGGTAACTACACACAAATTTTCAGCACAACTATTGCTTCAAGCGGTACTGCACGTGCAGTTATGCAAGCTGGTGGCGATCCTCAAGCATATCAAGAAGTCAAGCAATTGATCGAATTGATGTTTGACGTTGAACTACAATTAGTTCGTAACGACCAAATCGGTACTAAGTACGCTGGTCAAACTGGTACAGCTTCTGGCTTGCCAGCTGGTCAAACTGGTCGTCGTATGGGTTCACTATGTTCCTTCGCAGGTACACAGTCATTCAATACTACTTCAGGTACATTGGCTGGTTTAGATTCTTTCTACAACAACGAATCTACTGACAGTGCTGTTCAAGCTTCTAACGCTTTGCAAATCTATGCAAACGGTAGCCAGTTCTACGCAGGTACTTTCACTAACCAATTGTTTAGCCCAGCGTTATACAAGCAATTAGTTACTGTTGCTGAACAGCGTTACAACGCAAAGATCCGTACTGTTGTTGCTCCAACATCACTACGTACTTCAATCAGCGATAACATTGCTCAATCACGTGGTATCAACCGTGTTGACTCTGCTCGTGGCGACACTATCCAAACTTATGAAGGTGACTTCAACTACAGCTATGAAATCTTTGATAGCTGGATTATGGATCAAGTATCTCCAAACAGCATCTACTTCTTGAACGAAGATGTTGTTCAGTGGGGTTCTTTACGTGACCTAGGTCCAAACAACGAAGTATTCAGTAATGCTGACGCTTCATTGGATCAGTTCATTATGGAAGGTACATTGATTGTACGTAACCCAGCTGGTGTTGGTATGTTGAACAACATCGAAGCAGGTACTGCTGCTCAAGCTAGCTTACCAGGTGCACGTCCAGCTGCATTAGTAAGCCGTGTAAACTTGGGTGCAGGCGACGTTACTCCTTAATCTATAAACGGTTAGTAGGTAATATGAAAAGCTCCTTCGGGAGCTTTTCTTGTTTGTGTACTGCGCTAAATAATACTATGAGCAACGATCAACCTGAATACCTGGATAATAATGATCCAGAAAAAAACTTAGATTATTATCGCCAAGATCACGGCGGAATGATCACTTCACATAACGGTGTAGCAGATAAGTTATTGCAAAATAACGATCTTTACAATAGTATGAAAGGCGACTGGTCTCGTACCAGTACAAATAAAAGCGGCAATATTATTGTTACTACTGGACGCGAAGATGGTAAATTTTATATCCGTCGTGAACAAAAGAACGCAGAAGCAGTTGCTAGACGTTGCGCTGAATATCGCAAAGCAGCGGAAATGGGAATCCCAGATCCATTAGCTCCACTAATGCCTGATGGCACATTAGGATGGAAATGGATGGACTTACCATCTGTTGTCAGCGTTAGAATCAGTGATCAATATTTTGGTGGTATCCCGTGGAGCGCCATTAAAAATGATCGTACATTAAAAGCACAATTCTATAGAGTAGTGCAAACGGAATATCCGCAATACGTATGCTACCCACGTGGTAAGCTACCAATACCGATAGATGTTCCATACCCTACTAAGCAGGGCGAAACAAAATTCTTCAAAGGACGATAAAATGTTTACAGTACCGACAGCAGATGCTCTTGTAAATTATATTAAAGATTTTACAGGTAGTACAAATGATGCAGAAATCAAGCAATGTATATTCTTAGGTGAACTAAGTATGCGTAACATTGAATTGCCTGCGAACCGCAGCAATCCATATGATCCTGCTTATATTGGCGTAGTGGATTCGACTGGCAGCATTCCTATTCCAGCAGATATGAACAAGCCAATCTTGTTCTTCAAACAAGGTGGCCAATACATTTACGCTGCGGCAGCAACTGGTGTTAGTGGTGAATTTACAATTACATTGTCTGCAACTCCAACTCGTCCTATTACAGTAGGTATGACTGTTACGGGAACAGGTATTGCACTAGGTGCAACTGTTACTAACATTACAAACTTAGTATTAACACTTAGTGATGCAAACACTGGAACTGTTTCCGGTGATGTAACATTCTTAACACCAAGCCCAGGTAATGCAAGTCAATCACAGGCTGGTCCTTGGATTGTTTATGACCGTATTGGTGATCGTGACATTATCACACAAAGTATGATTGCACAATTGTATTTGCAACCAGTTAACGTGCCAGCAGTTATTCGCGGTAAGTTCTCTGAAGTAGGACAAACATACAAGTTCTTGCCATACACTGCGGCAGGCGACTTGATCAATATGTATTACTACAAGGCGTGGGCATTGTTGTTCAGTCCTGTAAATGACATTACTATCAGCACTACTGGAACAATTGATTCAGTTACTGGCACTGGCACTCCTTGGACTGTTGTAATTAAAGATATGGTTACAACTGATGGTATGTTCGTAGGTGCTACTGTTGCTGCTACTAACGGCACTGGCACTATTTCTAATGGCGGCATTATTACTGTTCTAAGCGTTGATAGTTCAACACAAATTACTGTTAAAGTTGCAGGCGGAACTATTCCTACTGTTGGAACTATTACAGATATTAAATTAACTAACTTAACTGTTCAGACTAATCCAGTACTACAAACATTCCCAGAAGGTTACATCTATGCAACACTACGTGAATATTACCTAAAGCGTCACAACGAACAAGATGCACAAGTATATGAAGCAAAGTTCCAATTGGCTTGGAATGCAGTTTCAGATCAAAACAGTTTAGGCAAATGGAGCGGCGGACACACTCGACTAACTAGTGTATGGCAACCAAGACAATATCGCCAGTATAACATCAAATAAGGAATAATTATGCCAAGTTTATACGATACAAATCCAGGCATTATAAGTTCTAATGATAACATCACTACGACTCTATACAACACAGGTAATGCTGCCAATGTGCCAGTCGCAGTGGTGCATCCAGCTACCTTAGCTAATCATACATCCGGTGCTAACTTTACTACGTTATACAATGCATCTAACTTATCAGCTCCTGATGCAGGCGCTGGTTCTGTTACGGGCAACTTAAACGTCTCTGGTAACTTAACTGTTCAAGGCACAAGTAATCTTATCGGAGCAGTTGTTCTAGGCAGCACATTAAGTTTACCAAACTACACTTTCCCATTAAATGATGGCGTAACTGACCAAGTATTAACTACAGACGGTAACGGTAACGTTTACTGGGCCGACGTTGCTTCGTTAGCATTACCATCCGGTGTTAAAGGCGATGTGCTTTATTATGATGGCACAAATTGGACTGCTAGTAATAGAGTGTCAGCTGATGCAAGCACACAACGATTCGTTACAGAATATAATAACAGTGCTGCTGGTATCACTGCAACGATGTTTGCTAGAAAGAACTTTGGTGCAACCAATTATGTTTCTGATGACGGTCCAGCTTTGGCTTTCCAAGTTGATAGCAATAGTCAAACAGTAAGCACATATGCTTCAATGGGTGCTGGTTATGATGCAACTGATCCATCTTTTGGATTAAGTGTCAGTACTGACAATTATGCAACAAAGACATTCATTGCTAAGTTTACAAAAGGTGCAACACGTTTTAATGGCACCAACTTAAACTTAAATTACAACCACACCGGTGCTCCTACTGATGATGCTTACTTCCGTATCAATCGCGGATCTAGTACAAATGCATTGTTAACTTGGGATGAAACAATTGACAAATGGAACTTTAACTTTCCATTAACTGTTGATGGCACATTTGCATCTACTGGATTTATCGGCACAAGTGCTGAAAGTATTGCAATCAATACTGATAGTTCAGCGAATGATAGTTTCTTGTACTTTAAGGGTGCTACTGTTTACATCACGTATAATAACACGCTTGATCGTTTAGAAACAAGCACTGATGCATATATTGGCGGAGATTTATCTGTCGGCGGCACTATTGCTGCAAGCGGTGTAATCAGTACTACCGCAGATGCAATGGTAATCAATTCAGATAGCAGCACAACTGACAGCTACTTATATCTAAGAGGTGCGACTAATTATCCAAAATATGATTATACCAACGACAATATGTATCTAAGCGATCCATTATATGTCAACGGATATACTACAGTAAACGGAAATTTAACTGCATACGGCGTTATTACAACTACTGCTGAATCAATTACTATGAACTCCGACAGCACTGCTGCGGATAGTTTCTTGTACTTAAAAGGCACCAGCGTTTATGTCAAATACAACAACACTACAGGTAAGATTGAATTAAGTGATTCATTAGTTGTTGATGGTGATATTACTGTTGATGGTTCACGTATTCACTTCACTTCTCCAATTGCAGGTCAAGCAATTGTGTATAACGGCACTGACTTTGTCAATACAAACAAATTTGAATTTACTGATGCAGTAAATGGACGTGCTACATTTATTAACAATGCTACACCGGGCACGAGTGCATTAGCTGCATTGAAGCGTGAGAGTTCTTTAGTCGATGGACAAGTTGTTGGTTCATTAATGGGCCAAATTGTTGGTACTACTCAAACTTATACACACCGTACTGTTAGTGAGTATGATTCTGCGGGTAATAACATTTACCGAGTAGAGATTGATCCGGTTGGCAACTTTAACACAGCCAGCACTACAATTACTAGCCAGTTAGTATTAGACAATAATACTGCAAGCGTTGCGGCTGCAAGCGTAGTCGCAAATGCCAACGTAACTGGTGCTCCTACACTAAATGCATCCTTTGTTGCAAATCGTGGTAGCAGTGCTGATACAAGTATTGTATGGAATGAAACAACTGATCGCTGGACAAGCACTGTTGATGGTACTACATTCTTAAACTTGCCTAACCAGAACTTGGATATAACAAGCGATGTTACATTCTCTAGTGTTACTATTGATGGTATCTCTGGTTTCAACACTCAACAAACAACTACAACAAGTTTAACAACTACAAACATTAGTGCAACTACTCGTAGAACACAAAAAGTTGTTATTGATATTGTAGACAACGTAACAGGCGAAGTGCACGTTTTGGAAGCTTTGGCTTTCCAAAAGAGCGGAGTTGGATATATAACTACGTATGCAGAAATGTATAGTGGTATAGCGTTAGCAACATTTAGTGCTAACGTGGCAAGCGGCTTTATAAGAATATTGGCCACGCCGACAAGTACTAATAGCACAACATTTACAGTTGTTAGACTTGGTGTAGATTAAAATAGGAATTGTGTGAACTATTATGAGTAATGAAAAATTCAAAGTAAAATTTGGTCTAGCAGTAGGTGATACCTCTGCTACCATTGATGCCACGACAGGTGACATCGTAACAGACGGTAGCGTGACTATCGCTGATAATCTTGTACTTAAAGGTGCAACAAGCGGAGCAGTAATTATTCATAGTCCTGCTGTAGCTGGCACACAGGATTATACCTTGCCTGCTGCACTTCCAGCAGTAACTGGTTATGTGTTAAGTTCGACAACTGCGGGTGTTCAGTCTTGGGTCGATAATCCAGATACAAATACAACTTACACAATTGATGCAAGTTCTACAACTGGTGGTGCTAACTTTAATTTGGTTGGCAGTGATGCTTCGACTGACACTATTAAAATTGCAAGCGGCACTGGTATTACTGTTGCCCAAACAGATGCAAATACCATTACTGTTACAAATACTGCTCCTGATACAAATACAACTTATACTCAAAATATTAGTTCAACAACTGGTGGTGCAAACTTAAACTTAGTAGGCTCTGATGCCACTACAGATACTGTTAAGTTTGCTAACGGCACTGGTGTAACTGTTGCTTATACAGATCCTTCAACTGCAACTATCGCAATTGGACAAGATGTTGCTATAACTGCCAATCCAACATTTGCTGGCGCCACTATGGGTAACGTTACTGTTGGCGTTGCTACTGATAATACAATATCAACTACAACTGGCGATTTAACAATAACCAGCGCAACTGCGGCAACTGGTGTTACAGGCACTCTTACTGCTACTGGTAACATTACCGGTTTAAGCACAAAAGGCACTAACACAGTTGCTGTTGGCGAAACACCCGACGCTAGCGGTAACATTACTGCTTTTATTAGCCCATCTAACGGAATTGTGCCAGGTATTGCTGCAATGAGCAATGCTGCGGGCGGTCGTCAAAGTTATATTACTGTCACTGAATATGGACAAAACAGAGTAGGTGGCACTGCTGCAAGTGGCGGTCGTCCATTAATCCACTTACAAGGTTCTCGCGGAACTAACTTAGTGCCTACTGCTACTGGTAACGGTGACGTGGTTGCTTCTTATCAGGCTGGCGGATATGATGGTGCTAAATGGGTTTTGAAGGATCGTGTATCTGCTGTAGGCGCACAGGCATTCAACGCCGCAGCGGCGTGGACTAATGAAACGGCTGGTACAGGAACAGGTAGTATTGCAGGAACTGTGATGACTATTGCGTCTGGTTCAGGCTTTTATCCTGGTGCTTTAATTAGCGGAACTGGTATTGCTACTGGAACTTATATCGTAACAGTTAACTCTACAAGTACAAAGGGTGGAGCAGGTTCATACACTGTAAGCCAATCGCAAACTGTAGCAAGTACTACTATTACCACAAGTAGACAAGTTGAAGCAGGTACTGCTTATTCATTGCAAGTTCATCCACTTAATATGGGATTGAACGAATACACTGTTGGTTCAAGCAGTCGTCAATTTATTCAGTATACTTCTTGGAATACTGCATCAACAAGTGCACCAGCAACCTTAAACTACAACTTCGGTGACGGGACTCCTGTCTCAACAGATTGTATCTATGTTGGCGCTGGTTCATATAATAACAGATTATTTTATGGTCACGCTCGTAGTGACGTTACATTCATTAACTCGAACTTACAAGTATCAGGTGTTACTGGTAACGATACTGCGGTGTTTACTGGTAGTGTAAGCGGTTCTACATTAACTGTTACTGCGATGACAAGTGGTACAATTAGTGTTGGCCAAGTTATATCATCTTTAATAATGCCGGATTTAACACGTATTACTGCATTAGGCACTGGCACGGGCGGCACTGGAACTTATACTGTTTCTAGTCCTGTCGCAACCGGTGGTATTACTGTAGGTAGTACTACTATTACTGCTACACCTGACAATAGCACATTGCTTGGAACTAACAACCTTAAATTTATTACTGGACGTAAAAGTGGCATTAGCGGTCGTAAGATGCCAGTTAAGAACCAAGACTTCTTAGGCGGCGTTATTGTTCAAGGTACAAACGCAATTAACGGCGGTATAACCTTTAGCACAAATGCTGCTGGTAGTTTCGGTTGGATCGCAACTGAAGACTATTCAGTAAGTGCTGGTGGTAGCCAGTTCTCTATCTCAACAACTCCTGCTGGCACTGTAACTCCAACAAGTCGTGTGTTCTTGAACAGTGCTACTGGTGCTATTCAAGTAGATGCATTACAAATTAAGAATAGTACTGGTGCTACTACGTATGCCACGTTTAATGCTACTAATTTAACGTTAAACACTCCATTACAAATGAATGGCGCTACAAGCGGTTTTGTTGCATTACAATCTCCTGCTGTAGCCGGTGCGCAAACATATACATTGCCAAGTGCAGTTCCTGCTACTAACGGTCAAATCTTAACATCGACTACTGCTGGTGTTTTATCTTGGTCTGCATCTGTTCCTGCAAGTACAGTAACTTGGGCTAACGTTACTAATCAACCTCACTTAGAAGTATATGATTTAAGTGCAAGCATTCCGTTAAGCACAACTCCAATCTTATTGCAACCTGCAACTACATTGGCTGGATCAAGTGGTATTACTTATAGTGCTGCTACTGGCGTGTTTACTTTCACTGCTGAAGGTAGTTATAATGTTTCCATTGTTCTTAACGCTATTTCAAATGTGGCAAATAAACACTTGTATTTCTATGCAGAACGATGGAACGGAAGTGCTTGGGTGGTTATTTCCAATTCAGGTAAGTACTTGGAATTACTTAACAACCAAGTAACTCAAATTGTTAACGCACAGAACATCTATAGACAGGCTGGCGAACAAATTAGATATTGGATTTATTCAGATAACACTAGTGTTGAATTACAAACACTTACATTACCAGGTATTGCAAGCACAGTATATGTTCCTGCAATTCGTATTCAAACAACCTCATAATAAGAAAGATAATAAAAATGGAAATGGATGATGGCCGCTTAGGGCGTATTGAAGACAAGTTAGATAAACTTGCTGATGTTATAGTGCAAATGGCGCGAACAGAAGAAAAATTAGTCACTCTTGAAAAAGATCGTAATATTATTTTAGAGCGTATGGAAAAAATGGATCAGCGTGTTTATACATTGGAAGCAATGTCTAATCAAAATATTGGCATTGGCAAAATGTTAAGTCCTATTTGGAGTGGTTTTGCTGGCGCGGCTATTGCTATCATATTGGCTTACTTTGGTTTTAAGAAGTAAGGACAGGCTCATACAGTAAATAGCTGTATGAGCACCTTACGTAAAAAACACAATGTCTGGACCGACAACGCCAAGACACAATTAGAATATTACATTCATCCAGGTCTACTATTAGCAAAATATATGCAATGGGCAGGTGCTGTGCAGGGATGTGCAAGTATGAACGGTCCTGAACCGGATGTTGTTAACGTTGCATTTCTTTCTGACAAGCCCTTGCCTGTTCCAATCGAACACGTTTACTTTGTTAAGCCCGATCCTGATCAACAACAATGGATTACTTTTGGTTATACAGATGATCCACAGAAAGTTGTCAAGCTGGTTCAAAAAGAACATCACTGCGCCTGCTGGATAAACAAGGCTGCAAAAAAGCCCCGCAAAATATTGGAAAAGACTATGTGGGATTATGAAAAATGATAAATAAATGTGCAATAGCTGAAACAGATGTTTTATCGTTGTACTCCTTAATTATAAAAACTGTTAATCTCGTTTAT
>Ga0070748_1000661_pt1 | contig 16235 bp, 11 predicted proteins | sample VirMetDEL_Nov_12_FD_77015 | JGI IMG/M metagenome (GOLD analysis project Ga0070748, IMG submission 77015) | Aqueous microbial communities from the Delaware River and Bay under freshwater to marine salinity gradient to study organic matter... | ecosystem: Environmental > Aquatic > Marine > Coastal... | reverse complement strand
CTTCTTCTGGCTCTAGGTCGTACAAGTCTTTAGTTGCTGCTTCACCCGGGTGAATCTTGTTCAGAACACCGTCGATACCCGCCATCAACAGGGCTGCGAAGCACAGGTATGGGTTAGCAGTTGGATCTGGGAAGCGAGTTTCAATACGTTTTGCCTTCTCACCAACGGTGTAAGGAATACGGATTGACGCAGAGCGGTTACGCGCAGAGTAAGCCAACATTACTGGAGCTTCAAAGCCTGGAACCAAACGCTTGTAAGAGTTGGTAGACGCATTACAGAAAGCATTCAATGCTTTAGCGTGCTTGATGATACCGCCAACGTAGAACAAAGCAGTTTCAGACAAGCCAGCGTAAGCGTCGCCTGCGAATTGGTTTTTACCATTCTTAGAGAAAGACTGGTGAACGTGCATACCTGAACCGTTATCGCCAATCAAAGGCTTAGGCATAAAGGTGGCAGTTTTGCCGTACTGGTGTGCAACGTTGTGTACGCAGTACTTCAGAATTTGAACTTCGTCGGCTTTCTTAACCAAGGTGTTAGCGCCTACGCCGATTTCACATTGGCCAGCGTTAGCAACTTCATGGTGATGAATTTCAATTTCCAGACCCATAGCTTCCATGGCGTTACACATAGCGCCACGAATGTCGTGCAATGAATCTACTGGAGCAACTGGGAAATAACCGCCTTTAACGCGTGGTGCGTGGCCGTGTTTACCTTCAACGTCATCGCCTGATGACCAAGCGGCTTCTTCAGATTTGATTTTGTAGAAAGCGCCGCCCATTGAGCTGTGGAAATGAACGCTGTCGAAGATGAAGAATTCTGGCTCTGGACCAAACAAAGCAACATCGCCCAAACCGGTAGACTTCAAGTACTCTTCAGCGCGCAGGCCGATAGAGCGTGGGTCGCGGTCGTAGCCTTGCATGGTTGCTGGCTCAACGATGTTACAGCGAACATTGATGGTCGCTTCGTCGTAGAAAGGATCCAAAACGGCAGTTTCATCATCAGGCATAAGAATCATGTCTGAGTCGTTAATGCCTTTCCAGCCACCGATAGATGAGCCGTCAAACATTTTACCGTCGACGAAGAAGCTGTCGTTTACAACATTTGAAGGGAAAGTAACGTGTTGCTCTTTGCCTTTAAAGTCGGTGAAGCGCAAGTCGATCCAGCGAGCTTCGTGTTCTTTAATCAAGTCTAAAGTCTTAGACATGGAATGCCTCCAGGTTGTAATAGCCGCAGGGCTACGGGATTGAGAAAGTTATTGCATTATGAGTAGGCAGCTTGGTAGACCAGCGACTATTCGAATTATTCCCCTCGTTCATCCAGCGCTCGCGTCTCATGTCGGTGAGCGGGCGAGAGTAGGGTGTCAGAAATAGGGCAAAACTTATGCCATCTAAAAAAAATAGCAGCAGCCGTGTGAAAATAAGCTGTTGCAGCCAAAGTAAGCTGCATACGTTAATGTTTTTGCTCTTTTTTGGTGCACTAATAATGCGGATTGCACTATTTCTGCGCCTTCACGGGCGTGCCTCGTTTAGATGCACAAATGGCCTCGGCATGTTAAGCCATAGCCCTGCGCAGGGCTAGGGATTAAGTGATGATCACAATAAAATTTTGCCCTTCAAGGGAGCTCGCTGCATATTTAAGGTGTACTGATTATGCCACCCGTTAATAGCTGCAACAGATGCTCATAGTGAAAAATTATCCAAGTCTGATTGCGCTGTCGTGTGCTGTACAGTAAAAAGCGGGGCGCTAGCGTGGTTTATTGCAGGGCAGTATAAATTTATAGGCCCATTAATGTTTTATCGACGGGTTTACATACTAAGGACTTAAGGTTATCAGATGATGCACACTATGAACGTGACAGAAATTTTCTTAATCGCCATGATTATTATTTTTACCATTCCCTATTTAATCTGGCGTTTGGGGCGTATTGATTATTGGGCACCTTTGGTGGTGGTTCAGATAATCATGGGCATTGTCTTGGGGCCTGGCGTGCTAGGAGCTGTGTTCCCCGATTACTACCAATTTGTCTTCAATCAGCCAGTGATACAGTCGCTTAATGGAATCGCCTGGTGGGCGGTGATGATCTTTGTGATGATTGCGGGCGTTGAGTTAGATTTAAAAAAAGTCTGGGAGTACAAGCGTGAAAGCGGGATTACTGCAGGTTTGGCGCTAGGCACACCGCTATTATTTGGTTGTGGTGCCGGCGTATTTTTACTTTATTTTAGCGATGGCTGGATGGGTGAAAAAGGCATGCCTTGGCAGTTTGTTCTCGGTGTGGGTATGTCCTGCGCGGTAACCGCGCTGCCTATTCTGATACTGCTTATGGAAAAGTTGAATATTTTACGGCAGCCCATTGGCCAGCGTATTTTGCGCTATGCCAGCTTGGACGATATAGCAATTTGGGGTGTGTTGGCGCTGATCTTGCTCGATTGGGAGCGCGTAACTCGACAGGGTATGTTCTTGGTGGGCTTTGCTATTGCCGCTTATTTATTTCGTAAGCTAATGATCAGATTAAAAGATGATGATCGCTGGTATGTAATCTTTATTTGGTTGGGTGTATGCGGCTATTTTGCAGACTGGTCTGGATTGCATTTTATGGTGGGCGCATTCCTCGCGGGCGCGGTGATGGATGCAGAATGGTTTAAGCAGGAGGATATGGATAAGCTGCGCTATTTTGTGTTACTGATTGTTATGCCGGTATTCTTCCTGAGTACTGGGCTGCGCACCAATTGGCAAGTGGGTGGCGTAACGGTGTTTATTGCGGCCGCTGTACTGTTAGTTGCCTCTGTGGCAGGTAAGCTGGCAGGAATTCATATCGCAGGCAAGATTCTTAAGTGGGAAAAAGGCGAAGCGTCCATTATTGGCTGGTTGCTGCAAACCAAAGCGCTGATTATGATCATTTTTGCAAATGTCTTGTTGGACAAGCAAATTATTACCAGTGAAACTTTTACTGCGCTATTAATTATGGCGGTTCTCAGCACTATGCTGACAGTGCCCATGGTGGCGCCAAAACTAGCGCGCATGAAAGAGCTTATTTTTCGGACGAAATAGTTTTTTATTTTAATAAAGAAGATTCTATGCAACTGTATATCAAGCGGTTATTGGTGCTGTTTTGTGTTGCCACGCTGGCGGCATGCAGTAGTAATCGCGTGCTGCTTGATGCATCCAGTACGCAGCCAATAACGACGGCCTCGCTCTCGCAACTCGATGTGGGCAGTAGGCTGGTGGTAACCCTATTCAATGAAAGCGAGCAGCTAAAAGGTAAGCTCCTTGGCGTTGATGGAGACGGCTTGAAATTAGAAGGGCCGCAACGACAAAATGGATCTGTCTCAGCAGATATCACCATTGCGTTAAAAGATATTCAGCGATTAGAGCAGCGGCACTTTAGCTGGGTAAAAAATAGCTTTCTGCTATCGGGGATTCTGTTGGTGATGGCTGCGGCAAGCGTTAAAAACTCAGTAGATAAGATTGGCCTAGGCTGCTCTGTCCCTTGCATGGGGCCGCCGTCTTCGAGTGCTCCGTCACAATAAACTTTTATAAGTAGGCCACAGAATGTTAACGATGCTAGAACAAACAAGGTAATGTTTCAGAGGCTCCCTCGCAGGTTGTTGAAAAACTATCTGCATTGTCGCTGTGTCGTTAAAAAATGCTCAAAAGCTGCAGGAGCAGCCCGAAGGCTGAACCGCGGGGTACGGTGAGTGATTTATTTCAATGAACTCCGCTTTTAAGTCGCCTGCTTTTGCCTGAGATCACTACCTCGAAAACGTTTTTCAGCAGCCTGCAAGCTTGATGGTTTTTCAACAACACTGTTTATTGGTGTTAATTTATCTGCGTACCCGGTGCGCTATCAAGGCGAAGGTTTATGACGCTCATCGAACTTCGCTATTTGACCACGCTCGCTGAAGAGTGTCATTTTGGTCGCGCCGCTGCGCGCCTTGGTGTTAGCCAACCAGCCTTAAGCAGTGCGTTGCGTAAGCTGGAGAATAGCTTGGGCTATGAACTGTTTGAGCGCAGTCGTCAGGGGGCGAGGCTCACGGCTGCGGGCGCGCCGTTGGTAGTGCAGGCCGAGCGAATTCTTGCACAGGTTGAGCAGTTGCAAGTGCTTGCGCAACAGGATCAAGGACAGTTGCGCGCGCCGATTGTATTGGGTACCCCTTCATCTCTTGGTCCTTATCTCTTACCGCAGTTGTTAATGCAATTAAGCGATTACTGGAACCTAACCGACTTTAGCGTAGTGGAGGCAACACAAGCCGAGCTGAGGGTAAAGTTAATGAATGGTGATTTGGATGCGGCATTATTGGTGCAGGAAACGAATTCATCGGAAGCTATTAGTAAAGAGTTGGTAAGTCTGCCGCTGTTTAGTGAGCCTTTAGGGCTTTTGGCGACGGTAGAGCATCCCTTTGCTGCTTGCACCGCGATAAGCCTTGCGCAGCTGCAGCATGAGCAGCTTTTGTATGTGGCTGCTGAACCGGCGTTAGTCACTGTGCTCCCCGCTGTTTTAACGCCCAAGCTACAGCCCTGCAGCAGCTTAGAGAGCCTGCATCAGCTAGTTCTTGCAAGCCGAGGTTTGGGCGTGGTTCCGGCGCTTGTTGCTGGCGTTTGGCTTGCGCAATCACCGCGCTTGGTGTTGCGGCCATTGCTGCCCGCACTGCCGGAGCGACACTGGTCGCTGGCCTGGCGCTCAACCTATCCGCGCCATAAAGTCATTGACCGCTTGCAGCAAGCCTTGCAGGCTGCAGTTAGTTGGCAGTTAAGCTCGCTAATTCAGGGTGCACAAATTCCCTTGGCGCAGGATCATGGCGACTGGTGATCATTATTAGCCTTGCCTCACATTAATTCTCAGCGGGTGTTACTGCGAACTTTATGTCGATCAATCCCTTACAAAAAATAGTCATTCTTGGTGGCGGCAGCGCGGGCTGGATTGCTGCGGCCATGCTGGCGCATCAGTTGCGCCGCGACCTCTATCAAATTGAGTTGGTGGAGTCAGCAGATATCAGCACTATTGGCGTGGGCGAATCTACCTTGCCACCTTTTGTACAGCTTTTACAGCGCTTGGGTATAGATCAGCAGGATTTTATTCAAGCAACTCAAGCCTGTTTCAAATTGGGAATAAAATTTGTCGATTGGCGCCAGCGTCAACACAGCTTTTTTCACCCATTTGGTGCCATAGGTGCGCCCATTGCCAATCAAGACTTTTTTCAATGCTGGCTTAAAGCCAAACAATATGGCGATGAGTCTGAACTACAAGATTTTTCTCCCGCTGCGGTCATGGCGGGCCAGCAGCGCTTTTTTCCGCCCGCGCAACTGCGACAAAGTCCTATCGGCAGCGCTAACTTTGCGATTCACTTGGATGCTAAAAAAGTCGCTAATTATTTGCGCGACTATAGCGTGGCGCGGGGTGTTATTCACACGCAGGGTACAGTGGCGCAGGTGCGCAAAAATGCGGAGCGCATAGAGAGTTTGGGGTTGAGTGATGGCCGTGACATTGGCGGTGATTTCTTTATCGACTGCTCTGGTTTTAGCGCTAAATTAATTGAGCAGGCCCTGCAGGCAGGGTTTGATGATTGGTCCGACCTTTTACCCTGTGATCGCGCGCTGGTAGTGCGCACTGAGGCGCAGCCGGAAACTCTCGCATTCACCACCGCTACGGCACACAAATTTGGTTGGAGTTGGCGTATACCGCTGCGCAAGAGTCTCGGTCACGGCTATGTGTACGCCAGCCGTTATTGCAGCGATGCAGAGGCTAAAACTGCCTTAATGCGCCAGTTGGATTGCCCGCGTATTAGCGATCCGCAGTTGATTCCTTTTAGTTGCGGTAAGCGACGCGCTATTTGGAAAAGCAACTGCGTCGCCCTAGGTTTAGCTGCAGGTTTTATTGAGCCGCTGGAGTCCACCTCTCTTCATTTAATTGTGCGTGGTATGGAATATTTACTGCGCTACTTTCCTGATCGCGACTGCGACCCGAGTTTACAACGTGAGTACAACCGGCGTATGGCTGCAGATTTCACTGAAGTACGCGATTTTATTTTGTTGCACTATTGGAGCTCCCAGCGCGACGACAGTCCGTTTTGGCGTAGCTTTAAAACGCGCCCCTTGCCTGAATCACTGCAGGAGCGCATCGAGCTGTTTCGCGCTCATGGCATATTGCGTGATGGTCCAGATGAGTTATTTCGTAGCACCAGTTGGCAGTCAGTATTTGAAGGTATGGGAATTCGCCCCGCCAAATATTGCCCACGGGTCGACAATCTGGAGCTGGATACTATAGTGCAGCAACTGCAAGTAAGTAAGCGTGCGCTGATGGAGATGATTCAGGCATTGCCAAGCCACGATGCCTATTTGCAAAAAAATTATCGCTAGCGATTCCTGGCTCCCTGTTTTACTTTATGCGTTGATAGATCGTTTTAGTCGCTGCCGCTGATGTGAATTTTCATTGCTAGGCTAGTTAAGTGCCCGTAATTTCCGATCCGCTCTATAAATCAAATCGGTTTTGTAAATTGGTCATATAAATTGGCCTACTCATCAGTCCCGCTAGAGGAAACCACTTATGTCTGAATTTGGTGCTGCACCGAGCGGGACGCTCGCACTTCAAACCATAACCATGCCCGCCGACACCAATCCCTTTGGTGATGTATTTGGCGGCTGGGTGATGGGGCAAATGGATATGGCTGGAGCAATTCACGCCAACGATATTGCCCATGGCCGCGTCACCACTGTCGCCGTGAGCGGTATGGTGTTTATGCGCCCAGTGCCAGTGGGGGCTGTGATTAGCTGCTACACCAGCACCCTTAAAATCGGCAACACCTCCATCCGTGTAAAGGTGGAGGTGTGGGTAAAAGACTTTCTCACCCAGCAGGTCACACAAGTGACGCAAGGTGAGTATGTGTATGTAGCGCTCGACGAGCAGGGGCACAAGCGGGCAGTGCTGTTGAAGGCCTAAACTGCCGTCTATTCACGCGAAAAGCATCACAAAACCTGCGTAAATCCAATCATTCCACACTAAAAATCCGATCATAATGGCTGCTGTCTGTTGAGCGTGGCCGCAACTATGGTTTCTATCCTATTGATAAATATCAATAATTTATCAATTGCTGCTCTAAATTGGCGTCTAGTGTTTCATCAGCGCGCCAACGCCCTCTTGCTGTAATTTAAAACCATTGCTGCTATCTTCTAGCTCCTACTGGTTCTGCCAGTTACCTGTTTTAATTAGCTACTGAGGCTCGCGATGCTCAAGGATTCCCGCCAAGGTTTTGGATTGATTAGCATTTTGATTCATTGGATCAGTGCTGTTTTGATTGTTTTTCTGTTTGGTCTTGGCATCTACATGCGCAGCTTGGGCTACTACGACGACTGGTATCACAAGGGGCCAGAGCTGCATATCAGTTTGGGCCTAGTGTTGTTTTTTATTATTTTAGTGCGCATCAGTTGGCGCGCTAGCAGCGCGACGCCCGTCGAACTTTCTGCGCACAAGGCATCTAACCTTGCAGCGAAACTGTTAAAACTAGCGCTCTATGGTTTGTTGTTTGTAGTGCTGCTCAGCGGTTATTTGATTACCACGGCCGAGGGAGTTGCCGCCAATATGTTCGACCTCCTTAAAATTCCCGCGCTGGTGGAATTGAGTGCAAGTAATGTCGACCTTGCCGGCGAGCTGCACGAAATATTGGCCTGGGCCATTATTATTCTCGCGGCGCTGCATGCAGGCGCGGCACTTTTACATCACTTTGTCATGCGCGACCGCACCCTGGTGCGCATGCTAAAACCGGTCAAAAAATCTGATTAGTGTTGTGTCATCGTTTTAACCCAATCCCTTGTTAAGGAGAGTTTTTATGTTAAATCTCAGAAAATCTTTAGTTACGCTAGCGGTAAGCAGTATCGGTATCATGAGTTTGCCTGCATTGGCCGCTGATTATGTTGTAGACACCAAAGGCGCACACGCCTCTATTAACTTTGCGGTTAAGCACTTGGGCTACAGTGTGTTGACCGGTCGTTTCGATACCTTTTCGGGGGATTTTAGCTACGACCCCGCTAAGCCAGAAGCGAGCAGCATTAGTATCAGCATTGATACCAACAGCGTGAACTCCAACCACGCCGAGCGCGATAAGCATTTGCGCAGCCCCGATTTTTTAAACGTTGAAAAATTCCCCAAAGCAACCTTCGTGAGCAAGAAAGTGGTTGTGGATGCAGACAACAAAGAATCATTTGATTTGGTGGGCGACCTCACCCTCAACGGCGTGACCAAAAGCGTTACTATCGATGTTGAAAAAGTGGGCGAAGGTAAAGATCCATGGGGCGGCTACCGTGCAGGCTTCTCGGGTTCAACCGAAATCACCATGAAAGATTTCAATATCAAAATGGACTTAGGTCCAGCATCGCAAACCGTTAAATTAGAATTGCATGTTGAAGGTGTTAAGAAGTAGTCCTTTAGCGCGCATAGGTTCATCAAAAAGAGAGGCATTTGCCTCTCTTTTTTCGTTTAGGCTTAGCGGGTTTAATTTTTTGTGGCATTGCTGCCTTATTTTTTTATGGCTAGACTGCAGTTGCTCGCGTTACTTGCCGTATTCAGCGAATAACCCTTAATGACTCAAAACCTCACGGAAGAAGTTTTCACAACAAGGAAACCCTATGACTACGCCGCTCGCTATTTTACAAAACACCTTTAAATTACCTGATTTTCGCCCCGGCCAAACGCAGGTGATTGATGCCTTGCTGCAGGGTCGCTCAGCCTTGGCGGTATTCCCCACTGGCGGCGGCAAAAGCCTCTGTTATCAGTTGCCCGCGCTTTTGCTTGAAGGTGTAACGCTCGTAGTGTCGCCCTTAATTGCGTTGATGAAAGATCAAGTCGATGCCTTACAAAAACTGGGTGTGGCCGCTGCGCGTTTGGATTCGTCGCTCAGTAAAGAAGAAACCCAAAATATTTATACTTCGCTGCAAAATGGAAGCTTAAAGCTGCTGTATGTGTCGCCCGAACGGTTAAAGAATGAACGCTTCGTGGCGCGCTTAAAACATCTGCGCATTAGTTTAATGGCGATAGATGAAGCTCACTGTATCTCCGAGTGGGGTCACAATTTTCGCCCCGATTATTTAAGCCTTGCAGGCATCGCTAAAAACTTACGGGTCGAGCGGGTGCTTGCCTTAACGGCGACCGCAACGCCGAGTGTGGCAGCGGATATATGCAAGCAGTTCGCTATAGCCGCGGCTGACCATATTCAAACCAGTTTTGCACGCCCCAATTTGCAGTTGCGCGTAACGCCCTGCACACCAGAGTCGCGTTTGGAATTTCTACTGGCGCGCTTGCACAAACATCCGCGCGATGCGGGCACCATTATTTATGTCACCCTGCAAAAAACCGCACAGGACGTGGCTGATGCAATTACGGCTGCTGGTTTGTCGGCAGCTTTTTATCACGCCGGTTTAAAAGACGATGAGCGCGAGCTGGTGCAAAACCGTTTTATGAGCGGTGAAGTACCTATAGTGGTTGCCACCATCGCCTTTGGTATGGGTATAGATAAAAGTAATATCCGTGCGGTTTACCATTTCAACTTACCCAAGTCGATTGAAAACTACGTGCAGGAAATTGGTCGCGCTGGCCGCGATGGTTTGCCCTCACTGTGCGAAATGCTGGCGGTGGGCGAAGATATTCGCGTGTTGGAGAACTTCACCTACGGCGATACGCCCAGCGCGGAAAGTTTGCGTGCGCTGGTGGATTACTTGCTGGCATTCGATGAGCCCTTTGATATTTCCACCTACGAGCTTTCGCAGCGTTTTGATTTGCGCCCACTGGTGTTAAATACCGCGCTGACCTATTTAGAGCTACAGGGCGTTATCAGCGCGCTAAGTCCGTTTTATACCGAATATAAAATTCAGTTTGTGCAGCCGCGCGACCAAGTGCTGGCGCAGTTTAATCCTGCGCGCGCGGAATTTTTGCAGCGGCTGTTTAGCGCAGGGCGCATGGGGCGCAAGTATTTAAGTTTGGATATGCTGACCATTGCCGAGCAGTTGCAGGAGCCGAAGGAACGCATTGTGAAAGCGTTGGATTACTTAGCGGAGCAGGGCGCTATCGAGTTGAGCGTCGCCAATTTGCGCCACGCATTTCAACATAATCACACCATTACCACACCGACGCAGAAGGATGAACTCTGCCATATCCTCAATGAATTATTTGCCCAGCGTGAAGCGCGCGACATTGAGCGTATAAACAGCCTGTTGGCTTTTGCCAATAATCCCGCCTGCCTCAGTCAGCAGTTGCTCGCGTATTTTGGTGAGATGGGTGCGGCGCCCTGCGGTATCTGTAATCACTGTCGCCAACCGAATGTACAAACCGTGGCCGCACCGCTAATGGTCGCCTTATCGCCTGCAGCGACTAAACTCATAAGCCAACTGCAATCTGAGCAGCACCAAGCGCTGGCCCAGCCACGGCAATTGGCGCGCTTTTTATGTGGCTTACCGAGCCCTGCGACCAGTCGCTCCAGTTTGAAAAATCATTCTGGTTTTGGTGCTCTTGCGGATTGTGGCTTTCAGCTGGTGCTGGCGGCGATTAACAAAAATTGACTCCAAAAAACATCGTTAACGCGGTAACTTGCTCCTCACTGCAATATTTTGGCTTCAAGTGTTCAGCGCTGTTTAGCAGTTGAATCTTAATAATCAATAAGGAACCCAGTATGAAAACCCTCAAAGGTCCCGCCATATTTTTAGCCCAGTTTTTGGGTGATGAAGCGCCGTTTAACTCCCTTGAAAATATTGCCCCTTGGGTGGCGAGCCTCGGCTTTAAAGGTGTGCAGATTCCCACTTGGGATAAACGTGTATTCGACCTAGAGCAGGCGGCTAACAGTCTTGATTACTGCGAAAAATTCAAAGCGACGCTGGCCAAGAGCGGTTTGGTGGTAACTGAGTTGTCCACCCATTTACAGGGTCAGCTGGTTGCTGTGCATCCCGCTTACGATGAAATGTTCGATGGCTTTGCGCCAGAGTCAGTGCGCGGCAATCCCACTGCCCGCCAAGCTTGGGCAGTTGACCAGTTAATGCTCGCGGCCAAAGCCAGTAAAAACCTTGGCCTTGCGGCTCATGCGACCTTTTCTGTCGCGCTCTTGTGGCCCTATTTGTACCCTTGGCCCCAGCGCCCAGCGGGTTTGGTGGAGGCGGGCTTTGGTGAATTAGCCGAGCGTTGGCTGCCGATTTTAGATGCCTTCGATGCGGCAGGTGTGGATCTTTGCTATGAAATTCATCCCGGCGAAGACCTGCACGATGGTGCCACCTTTGAGCGTTTTTTGAAGGCGGTAGACAACCACCCGCGCTGCCATATTCTGTTCGACCCCTCGCACTTTGTACTGCAACAGCTGGATTATTTGGGCTTTATCGATCGCTACCACGATCGCATTAAAATGTTCCATGTGAAGGACGCCGAGTTTAACGCCAGCGCGCAACAGGGTGTTTACGGCGGTTATGAAAACTGGGTAGATCGCGCTGGCCGCTTCCGCTCTTTGGGCGATGGGCAGGTGGATTTCAAGCAAATTTTCTCTAAGTTCGCTGCTTACAACTATGACGGATGGGCGGTATTGGAATGGGAGTGTTGCCTGAAGCACCCCGAAGTGGGTGCTGCCGAAGGCGCGCCTTTTATCGCGCAACACATCATCAAGGTCACCGAGCGCGCCTTTGACGACTTCGCCAGTGGCGGCACTGACCATGCGGCTAATCGCCGGATTCTTGGTTTGAAATAGTTTTTACTTCGAGTGCAACCTAAGGTGACGCTGGCGTGACACGCCGCAAGTGAATCCTTGTAGGCTCGATGTCGACATCCATGCCGACGACGGTCGCGCCAGTATCACCTTAGGTTGCTAGCGACGTTCAGTGTTCTTGTACTCTCAATGATAAAAAAGAGCCTTTTATGACAACTCCCAAAATTCGTTATGCCATGGTCGGTGGTGGCCGTGGTGCTTTTATAGGCGCGGTGCATCGTATTGCCGCGCGTATGGATAATCGCTTTGAGCTGGTCGCGGGTGCGCTTTCGGCCAACCCCGAAAATGCCAAGGCCTCGGCGGCAGATTTACATATTGCGGAAGATCGTGCCTACACCTCTTATGAAGAAATGCTGCGCGTTGAGAAAACCCGCGCTGATGGTATTCAAGTTGTAGTCATAGTCACGCCCAATCACATGCACTTTCCCGTGGCCAAGGCTTGCCTAGAAGCGGGTATCAATGTCATTTGCGACAAGCCGGTCACGCGCACCCTCGAAGAAGCCTTGGAGTTAGAAAAGCTGGTCGCAAAAAGCGGCTGTTATTTCGCGCTTACACACAACTACAGTGGCTACCCCTTAGTGCGCTATGCGCGCGACATAGTGGCTCAGGGCAAGCTGGGTAAGTTGCGTGTGGTACAAGTGGAATACCCGCAGGAGTGGCTTACCGAAGCGGCGGATGCCGACAATAAGCAAGCCTCTTGGCGCACTGACCCAGCGCGCTCGGGAGCAGGTGGTTGCTTGGGTGACATTGGCACTCACGCTTTTCAGTTGGCGCGCTTTATCACACAGCAAAAAGTAAGTGCCATTTGTGCCGATCTCACCAGCTTTGTGGAAGGGCGCCCAGTGGATGACAACGTGCATGTCATGTTGCGTTTTGACGGCGGTGCCAAAGGCATGCTCTGGAGTAGTCAGGTCGCGCCGGGTTGTGAAAATGGTTTGCGTATTCGTCTCTATGGCGATAAAGCGGGTATTGAATGGGCGCAGGAAAGCCCGAACGAGTTGTGGTTTTGTGAACTCAATAAACCGCGCCAGCGCATTACTCGCCGCGGCGATATCGGCAGCGACATAGCCGCGCGCGGCATGCGCACCCCAGGTGGTCACCCCGAGGGTTACCTCGAAGGGTTTGCCAACCTCTATCAAGACATTGCCGACATTCTTGACGCACACACTCAAGGCGAGCGGCACTATTTGCAAGATTGGGTGCCGAGTATCGACACAGGTGTAGACGGTATGCGCTTTATTCAGGCCGTGCTAACCTCATCGCACGCGGATGGTGCCTGGACGCCGCTGGACTGAGTTGCGCGTTTGGCGCAATCAGGGCGCGTTACCTAGGCGCGCCTAAAAACTCGAAACCGTAAATACAAAAAGTGAAGAAAAAAACGCACACAAAGACGAATGTTTAAACGTGGAAAGCTTAAAAATAAAACTTAAAACTTTCACCATCTATAACCAATAAAAAAGGGTAACAACATGACCACATCCTCAACGGCTATGAATCCCCAGCGGCTGTTTACCGCCTGCTGTGTAGCGCTAATCGTAACAGCTATGACCTTTGCCATTCGCGCCGGTATTTTGAATCAATTAAGCGCAGATTTTGATTTCAATAACGCCCAACTGGGTTGGATCAATGGCATGGCGTTCCTCGGTTTTCCGGTGGCGATGATGTTTGGCGGCCTGATCTACAACCATGTAGGCGCACGCACACTTATGTATTTGGCCTTTGTGTGCCATTTGCTCGGTTTGATTCTCACCATCAGCGCCAGCGGTTTTTGGTCCCTGCTGTTATCCAGCTTTTTTATCGGCTTCGCCAACGGCTCGGTAGAGGCAGCGTGTAATCCGCTCATCGCCGATATTTACCACACACGCAAAACTGCCATGCTTAATAAATTCCACGTATGGTTTCCTGGCGGTATTGTGATTGGCGCCTTGGTGTCGAGCTTAATGACCAAGTTGGGTTTGGACTGGCAATGGCAGGTTGCGATTATGTTAGTGCCCACCGCGATTTACGGCGCAATGATTTTCGGTCAGCCTTTCCCCACCATGGCGAACTCTGAAACCTCGACCAAAACCAATATTCGCGCGCTCTTCGCGCCGCTCTTTATCTTCATGTTTTTCTGCATGACCTTAACCGCCGCATCTGAATTCGGCACCCAGCAATGGGTCGATCGCATCTTCGGCGCGTCGGGCGCACACCCCATGTTAGTGCTGGCATTGGTAACCGGTTTGATGGCGCTAGGGCGTTTCTTTGCTGGCCCCATTGTCGAGGCGCTCAACCCTGTAGGTGTTCTGTTAATGTCTGCGGTGGTCACCACTATAGGTATTTTCTTGTTGAGCAGTGCCTCGGGCGGCATGGTGTATGTAGCGGCTATGGTATTCGCCATTGGCGTCACCTACTTCTGGCCAACCATGATTGGTTTTATCAGCGAATATCAACCTAAAACCGGCGCACTGGGCATGTCATTAATTGGCGGCGCGGGTATGTTCTCCATGAGTATGTGGAACCCCGTCATCGGCGGTTGGTTGGATGACGCAAAAGCAGAAGCGATTGCTAATGGCGTAGCGGCCGATGCTGTTGAGTTGGCCGCAGGCCAAGCGACCTTGCAGAACCTAGCGCTCTTCCCGCTGTTCCTTATTTTTGCGTTTGGTGTGCTCTTTGTTCTGCGTAAACGTTTTGCGCACAACAAATAAGTATTTTTACGGATTCAAAAAAAGCGCCTTGGGCGCTTTTTTGTGGTTGTTATTTACTGTTCCTAGAGTCTGATATCCGTTAACTACAGTGTTCGACGACAAATAAGGGATCTAGATCACACTTGCAGGTCTGTCTTTGGTGTTTTCAAACAAGTGAGAGTACAAAGAAAGTGCGTAACCGCAGTGTGGGTATTTAAGAACTCAAAAGGATTTGAGCTTCAACCCTCTTTTTTCGGTCCTTCCTGTTCTGCCCTCTAATTCCTCTTCTCTATTTTTAGGCCTCAGTCGCCTAAGAAATCTAGTGCTGCTCCAGAAGATCAATCCAATCAGTATTAACTTTTATGAAGTAAATGAGCGGTCTGATTTAGAGGTGTTAATCGCAGATTTCAGCACTCTTAAGAAATACGACTTAAATAAAAAACGCCGCAGAAAACTGCGGCGCAAAGGGGCTATGACATAAGCGTAATACTGGGGTTTTGTTTGAATAAATACTTACTGAGAGCTGCAGGTGCTGGGCGACAAACAGCTTTTTCCGTTTTCCCAGCCCCAGCCGCTGCTGGTCGTGGTGCACATGGGGTATTGGGTTCCGTACCAGTTACAGGTTGCCCCAGTGGCGACGGTTGAGCTGGCCGCTTTACTGCTAGCGGGTTTGCTGCTGGCAGGTTTGGATGAGGCGGCAACAGAGCTGGGCACTGTGGTTGTGCCAGCAACGCCGTAGGGGCTAGGTAATGCTGCGCAGGTGGTGCGACCGACACAGCTCTTGCTGCTTTCATAGCCCCAACCGCTGGTGCTGTTGATGCAAATGGGGTAGCTGGTGCCGTACCAGTTACAGGTGCCGCCGCTTGCCGTCGCGGTAGAGCTGGTGGTTGCAGTTGAACTGGTTGTCGTGCTGCCGCCGGTGTAAATAGTGGCGAGTTTAGAAGTTGCTTTGATGCCGTTAGTGCCATTGATTAAGGTGTTGCCCCAGCTGGTAAGGGTATTGGCATTGAAGTCTTTGGCGATATCCAATGCTGCCAAATCTGAGCCGTTTCCTGCCCATGACCAACCCAAATAGCCGTATTTGTTCTCTTGGGCGCGTTTCATAATTGAGGCTTCGTCAACGTTTTCACTAAAGTGATTGGCGGCAAATTCACCTACTACGAGTGCCAAGCCGTTAGATTTGAACTTGCTCATGTAGCTGCTGATGACGCTATCGCTGTTGTAAACCTGATACATATGCACGCTAAAAATCACGTTTTTGTTGGGATCTGCAGCTAAAACGCTAGGTGCGTTGTCGCGCATAATGTTTTCCCAATCCTGTCCCCAGTTAGCGGCGTCCACCATGATGGCGTGTTTAAAGCCAGCGGCACGTAAGCGGGTGATGGCGTCTTTATGGCCGTTGGTCCAGGCTGCAGCGGTTTGGCCATTGCCCATAGGCTCGTTGCCGATATTGATAATCACATAGTCTTCTTGGCCGACTAGGGTGCTCTTAATGCTGATCCAGTAATCGACGGCTTCGCTCAGGGTGGCGGCGGTTTGTTCGCCTAGGCCCGTTGTGTCGTGTACTTCGAGTACCGCGATCATTTTATTGGCTTTGACCTGGGTGATGATGCTGCTCACCTCAGACGCGGGCGTTTTATTCCAGAGCTTGCCGTTGGCGAGTACCACGCGCACGGTATTGGCGCCAGTTTTGCCGATGTCACTTAAAGAGCTGTTGGTTTTGTCGGAATACCACGCATGGGCGACATTGACGCCACGCATCATAAACGCGCTGCCATTGCCTTCGTAGACTGTGTCGCCTGATACATAAATACCGGCGCTCGCGCTAAGGCTGCAAAACGCT
>Ga0070748_1000657_pt1 | contig 16307 bp, 15 predicted proteins | sample VirMetDEL_Nov_12_FD_77015 | JGI IMG/M metagenome (GOLD analysis project Ga0070748, IMG submission 77015) | Aqueous microbial communities from the Delaware River and Bay under freshwater to marine salinity gradient to study organic matter... | ecosystem: Environmental > Aquatic > Marine > Coastal... | reverse complement strand
GACTTAGCGCCGATGGTAGTGTGGGGTTTCCCCATGTGAGAGTAGGTCATCGTCAAGCTCTTAAACTCTAAACGCCCTGCTGGCATCAGCAGGGCGTTTTTTTATGCTCTTTTTCCGTTGCTAGTCTGATTAATTCGTTTTAAACCACTTTTCTTTCATCTGCTTGTTTTATAATTCGCGCATATTTTTTTATTGGGTAATGACCATGAGCCAGAAAGACAAATTAGTCATCTTTGATACGACGCTACGCGATGGAGAACAAAGTCCTGGAGCGTCAATGACGCTGGATGAAAAGGTGCGTATTGCGAAGATGCTTGAAAAGATGCGTGTTGATGTTATTGAAGCCGGTTTTGCAATTGCGAGCCAAGGCGATTTTGAATCAATACGTGCTGTAGCTTCGGTCATTAAAGATTCGACGGTATGTAGTTTAGCTCGTGCTGTTAAAGGCGATATAGAGCGTGCAGCAGAGGCTATAAAGCCTGCGAATTCAGGTCGAATTCACACGTTCATTGCGACTTCACCAATTCACATGAAGTACAAGTTGCAAATGGAACCACCGAAAGTTTTAGAGCAGGCGATAGCAGCCATTAAACTCGCGCGTAATTTTACCGACGACGTAGAGTTTTCACTTGAGGATGCTAGCCGTTCTGAGTTTGAATTTATGTGCCGTATTATTGAGTCGGTTATTGACGCAGGAGCGCGCACAATTAACTTGCCTGATACCGTAGGTTATGGCGAACCCGGCGAGTATGGCCTGATGTTTCGTCGCCTTATTGAAAATGTTCCTAACGCGGATAAAGCGATTTTCTCCACTCACTGTCATAACGACTTAGGTTTAGCAGTAGCCAACTCTTTATCGGCGGTTATGCATGGTGCGCGACAAGTCGAATGTACTATCAATGGATTGGGCGAGCGCGCGGGCAATGCAGCGCTAGAAGAGATTGTGATGGCTGTTAAGACGCGCAAGGATCTTATGCCAGTTGAGACCTATATCGATACCAGCCATATAGTACCTACATCGCGTTTGGTATCGAGTATTACGGGTTTTCCTGTGCAGCCTAATAAAGCTATTGTAGGTGCTAATGCTTTTGCACATGAATCAGGTATTCACCAGGATGGTATTCTTAAGCATCGCGAAACCTATGAAATTATGCGCGCTGAAGATGTCGGCTGGAATACCAATAAGCTTGTCTTGGGTAAGCATTCTGGGCGCGCAGCGGTTAAAGCGCGCTTTGAAGCTTTAGGGATAATTTTTGCAGATGCTAATGCGCTCAATGAAGCTTTTGCAAAATTTAAAGATTTAGCCGATAAAAAGCATGAGATTTTTGATGAGGACTTACAGTCATTGGTTAGCCATGCACATACATTTATCGAAGCTTATACCTTAGGCGCAATGGAAGTTGCCTGTAAAACGGGCCAGAGTCCGTTTGCAAAAATAGAATTAAGTCATCATGGAGAGAAAAAGCAGGCCGAAGCCATAGGCTCTGGTCCAGTGGATGCAACATTTAAGGCGATTGAAACTATCGCGCAAAGCGGAGCGAATTTACTGCTCTATTCCGTTAATGCTATTACTAAGGGAACGGATTCTCTCGGGGATGTCACTGTGCGTTTGGAGAAGGATGGGCACATAGTGAATGGGGTCGGGGCGGATACCGACATAGTGATTGCTTCAGCTAAGGCTTATTTGCACGCATTAAATTTACTGGCTTCGCGCGCGAGCAAATCGCATCCACAGCACGGCGGTATTTAACATCTAATGCATGAATTGAATCGGCAAGCTTATCTTTCCGCTTTTGGTATAGAAAATTATATGCCGCGCTGGCGCTTACCTATAGCGCCAGAATCTTTTGCATGTGAAATGCCGGAATTGGTTGCGACTGATTTATTAAGCAAAGCGACGGGAATTATTTCGAATACCGTTATTCGCTCTGATGATATGCTGGGAAATATTCAATCAAGCACTCCAAGTCCTGTAGCGGCCATGAATGTATTGGCGGATTTGGTGGGATCGCCTAAAGTAAGCTCGGTGACGGCTGCGCCAATTTCTGCGGCTTCAATCCTTCAGCAGTTTGAAACTCCTCCAAAGATTGTCGCATTAGCGCCATTTTCATTGAGTATTTGGCGACCTTTACCTGGCTTTTTAATTATTGATTCGCGCAATACACGCTTGGCCTTGCCTACTGATATGTTGCTATCCAACCTAATGCGAGTTTTATTCAAAGACGTACAAGCTCGGCCGGCGGAAGAAGTGTTGAGTTGGCCGATGGTGGAGAATCGTTTTGTATCGCGAACTGCTGAAGATGCACGTAGTGAATTGCAAACTTGGTTGGCGGTGGAAGCGGAATTGCGACCTATTAATAGACTTTGGTTGATGGGGGATAATGCAGCACGTTATTTTTTAGCCGCAGATCAAAGCCCGCAAGAGCTGCGTTGGCAAGGGGTATCGATTAATACTCAACTAAATGCCATTATTTTACCCAGCTTAAATGAGCTACTACAAACACCTTTGCTAAAAGCGAAACTTTGGTCTTGCGTGCGTTAATTTTTTTATTCGGCATGTTTAAATCTTATGACTAACTCTCTAAGTACAATTGAGACAGCTGCAGTGACAATTACCTGTGAGTCTGGGCTTGAACTGTCCCTGCGTTTACTGAAAGAACAGGATATTCCGCTGGTTATGGCAGTGGAGCGCAGCGCGCATTCTCACCCTTGGCGTCAATCGAGCTTCGAAGACTGCTTAAAGGGGCGGCAAAAGTGTTGGCTCGCTGAGTATGGGAATATATTGGTTGGCTATGTGGTGGTGACTCAGGGTGGTGGTGATTCAGAGTTGTTAAATATATCAGTTGCACCTAAGTATCAGCGTAAGGGCATTGGCAGTTGTTTAGTCCAGCATGCGATAACCTGTGTGAAAGATAAAGCTGACATGCTTTTTCTAGAGGTACGTGAATCTAATCGCAAAGCGATTGAGCTTTATTCTAAAGAAGGTTTTTTCGAACTTGGTGTGCGTAAAAACTACTATCCAACGATGAATGGCCGTGAAGATGCAATTTTAATGGCCGCGCAGCTTTAAGCCTTAAAGATCTATTCGTTTAAAATCCCTGCTAATTTCGCACCGGGCGCTTTTGCAGTTTTCGCTGGAGCGTGCGCCTGTACATACCTAAACTACGGGCAGTTGCTGAAATATTGCCATTATTTTCTTGTAGTATTTTTTGGATATGTTCCCATTCTAAACGCCCCACCGAAATAGGTGTGTAGTCAGCTGTAGTGATTTCATCTTGCTGTGTATGAGAGAACGCTGCAAGGATTTCATCTGCATCTGCAGGTTTACACAGATAGTGAGTGGCGCCGAGCTTGATTGCATCAACCGCAGTGGAAATACTGGAGTAACCGGTAAGCATGACAATAAGTAATTCCGGCTGTAGGGTTTTGAGTGTGTGAATTAACGCCAAGCCAGAATCACTACCTAACTTCAGGTCGACAATCGCTTTTGCAAAATTGTAGCGCTGGGCTAATTCTTTAGCCTCAGTTAAATCAGCAGCTGTTTGTACACTAAAGCCTCTCCGAGTTAGTGCGCGTTCCAATATTTGCGTGTGTACTCGATCATCATCAACAATTAAGAAATCAAGTTGTGATGCCATGACAGCTCGTTTCATCAATTACACCTTAACGGAAGGCTAACACGGGTAATTGTGCCCTTAGGCACGCCATTGCTGTATTCAACCTGACCACCATAGCGTGTGATTGTGGCCTGGGTAAGAAATAATCCAATACCTAAACCCTGAGGTCTATTCTCGATAATTTTTTTGCCGAGATATGGATTTATTTCTTCAGGGATACCAAGCCCTTGGTCGGTAATAATCCAAGTGAGCTCATTACTATTCCAAGATATTTCGATACCAAGGTGGTTTGGGTTGGCGTCAGCGGCGTTGTTCAGCAGGTTGATTAACGCCTGTGCGATAGTCGGATGAAAGTGGCAGAGAGTGCTGGGTGATTGTGCATCGAATTGAATTTTCGCATTAACCTCAGGTCGCAAAATCTGCCAGCCTTCAAGTAGAGCATTGCAGTAATCGAGCAATGTTTTTTCAGCGATTAGCCCATCTTTTGTCTGCTCTGCTTTATTTACAAGTTTGCGCAAAATGCTGGCGCATTGTTCAACTTGTTGCGTTAGTAATATTAAATCGGCCTGTAAATTAGCTTGTTCTTGGTGTTCATCGCGCAGCTCTCCAAGTAAAAGCTTCATAGTTGAGAGAGGCGTACCTAATTCATGGGCCGTGCCTGCAGCAAGTGTGGCAACTGCCATAAGTTGTTCATCGCGCAGCTCATCTTCCCGTTTGCGCGTAATAATCGCTTCTTGTGCGCGGAGGTCGCGCGCCATACGTACAACAAAGAAAGTTATTAAGCCGGCGCTGATAAAAAAGTTTAACCACATGCCGAGAATGTGCGGGCTTAAGGCCTTATGCATGTGTTCTGCGTGAGGGGAGAGTACTGGAAGGGGGGTATTGAAAAATAATAATAGGGAGTAACTCACCGCCGCTATAGCAGTAATGAGCAATGTGGCGCGCTCGCTCAGCGTTGCCGCAGCAACACAAATAGGAACCAAAAAATAGGAAATAAAAGGATTGTTAGCGCCGCCACTAAAGTAAAAAAGAACACTGAGGGCAAGTATATCCAACACAAGCTGAATTAGAAATTCTAACGAACTTACGGCCAAGGGCTGTTTTAGTCGAATAAAGGTGAGCCAATTCAGCGCGGCCATTAGGCTAAGTGTTATGAGAATAGGTTGGTAGTGTAATTTGATTGCTCCTTGCCAGAGGCAGCCAAGCGTTGCGCTGCAAAGACAGAGCAACACAAGGGTGCGAATTACAACCCAGTAGCTGAGGTGCTGTGTGTGTGTCGCCAAGCTAAAAGGGGCTGGGGTGAACATAATTGGTATAACCCTTAAATGAATGGCGATTATAGCCATGTTATGCGAATGGATGGAGGCCAAGAGCTTTTCCAGTGTGCGACACTTTGTCGCACACTGGAGGTAGATTTCGCCGGAAGAGTGCTGTCTCTGGTGTATACTGCAGCCCTTTTTTTGAACGGATTTTTTGCAGGCTTATGGCGCATTCTTTGGAACCGACTCTGATTGAGGGCAAAGTTTCCTCTCAGCTGAAAAGTTTAGCGCTGCCTTTAGTCTGGGGGCTTATGGCGACTATGTCGCTCAACGCCGTCGAGACTTTTTTTATCGCCCAATTGGGGCGCGCGCCTTTAACGGCGCTAAGTTTTACGTTCCCCGTCATCATGGTGTTGACCAGCCTTGGTATCGGAATGGGAGCAGGAACATCTTCAGCAGTAGCGCGCGCTATAGGCGAGGGCGATGCACAAAAAGCACGCCGATTGGCGACCGATGCCATGAGTCTCACGTTTATAATTTCCGCCAGCGTGTGCATATTGGGTTGGTTGTGCTTAGAGCCATTATTCTTATTGCTTGGCGCTACACCTGAGCTACTGCCGTTAATTCGCTCTTATATGGAAATTTGGTTTTTCAGCGCGCCTTGTCTTATGGTGCCTATGGTGTGTCTGTCAGCATTGCGCGCTATGGGGATGAGCCAAGTGCAGGGTTACTTGATGGGGGGCGCTGCGCTGCTAAATGTGGCATTGGATCCCTTGTTGATTTTTGGTCTGTGGGGATTTCCTGCGTTAGGGCTACAAGGCGCGGCCTTGGCGACACTGCTAACCCGTGTGCTTATGTTGCTGGTCGCTCTTTATATTTTGCATTACCGAGTGCGCATGTTGGTCAACCCATTTGTCTCTTGGACACTGCTGCGTGTGTCATGGGCCAGAATTGTTGAGGTCGGCTTACCAGCCATGTTTGCTAATGTCATAATCCCATTTGCCAGCGCTATAGTGGTTGCCATGGCCGCCGGTTATGGCACAGATGCGGTAGCAGGCCTAGGGATAGCTATGCGTATAGAACCATTAGCTCTTATAGTGTTTTATGCCTTATCCGGCGTTATAGGGCCGTTTTTTGGACAAAATTTTGGGGCGACTAAGTTTGATCGTTTGCATGAGGCGCAGCGCGATCTAACCTGGTTTTGCTTGGTGTTTGGTGTGCTCATTGCCTTGTTACTCGGGGTGTTTGGACGCGAAATCGCCAGCGTTTTCGGTAATCACGGTCAAGTGATTGAGGTGGCCGTAACCTATTTAGCTATAGTGCCTATAAGTTATGGGGCCTATGGCCTAGTTATGTCAGTTAACGCGGCATTTAATGGGTTGGGGCGCCCTTGGCCAGCGATGATTTTATCGGCCGGGCGTGTGCTCTATGTTTATCTTCCTTTGGCGTGGCTGGGCCAGCATTGGTGGGGTTTAACGGGGTTGTTTGTCGCCACTGCCTTGGCAAATATAGGCTTGGGTTTGTGGGCGTGGCTATGGCTTAAAAAACATTTGGCCCAGAGTGCACCTCAAGCTGCTCTCCTTAGAAACTCTGCGCTCTGAGGCTGGTGTGTTAGCTTAGGTATAATTGTGCGTTATTTACTTTGCTCCCTGTGATCTTCACGGGGTGTTTTTATTATCTTACTTTGTTGAAGTTTATGATTAATTTAACTGCTGAACTGGCCAAGCGTCGTACCTTCGCCATTATTTCTCACCCAGATGCGGGTAAAACGACTGTTACTGAAAAATTGTTGCTGTGGGGTAATGCGATTCAGTTGGCTGGTTCGGTCAAAGGGAAGCGTGGCCCTCATGCCAAATCTGACTGGATGAGCATGGAGCAGGAGCGGGGGATTTCGGTAACCTCTTCGGTAATGCAGTTTCCCTATAAAGGGCGAGTTGTAAATTTGCTCGATACTCCCGGCCACGAAGACTTTTCGGAAGATACCTATCGTACCTTGACCGCTGTGGATTCGGTCTTGATGATGATCGATGGTGCAAAAGGTGTGGAAGATCGCACCATCAAACTAATGGAAGTTTGCCGTCTGCGGGATACCCCTATTTTAACGTTCCTCAACAAAATGGATCGTGAAAGTCGCGACACGGTTGAGCTGCTAGATGAAATTGAAAGCGTATTAAAAATCAATGCAGCACCGATAAACTGGCCTTTGGGCACAGGTAAAGACTTTGTTGGCGTATACAACTTTTATACTGATGTAATTCATGTGTATCAATCGGGTATGGGGCATACCATCCCAGATGATATTCAAATTAAAGGCTTGGCGAGCGAGGAAGCGACTAAGTTGCTGGGCAGCTATGCGAGTGATGTGCGAGATGAAATTGAGTTTGTGCGCGGCGCCACGAATCAATTCAATTTAGAAGAATATTTGGCTGGGCGTATGACGCCGGTATTTTTTGGTACGGCATTAGGTAACTTTGGTGTGCGCGAAATGCTCGATGGCTTTGTGGAGTGGGCACCAACGCCGCGCGCAAGGGCTACGCATGAGCGCGAAGTAAAACCGAGCGAGGCTAAGTTCAGCGGTTTTATTTTTAAAATACAGGCAAACATGGATCCTAAGCATCGCGATCGCATTGCGTTCATGCGTGTCTGTTCTGGGGTTTATACCCAAGGGATGAAAATGCGTCATGTGCGACTTGGTAAGGATATAAAAATTGCTGATGCCGTAACCTTTATGGCGGGTGATCGCAGTGCAGTAGAAGAAGCAATGGCTGGCGATATTATCGGCTTACACAATCACGGCACCATTCAAATTGGCGATACTTTTACAGAAGGCGAGAACTTGAAATTCACGGGTATCCCGCATTTTGCCCCTGAATTATTTCGGCGTATTCGTTTAAAAGACCCGCTCAAAATGAAGCAGCTGCAGAAAGGTTTGCAGCAGCTTTCAGAAGAAGGGTCAACACAAGTTTTCTTTCCCGTCAACAACAACGATATTGTGGTAGGGGCTGTGGGTGTATTGCAGTTTGAAGTGGTGACCTATCGGTTGAAAGATGAATACAAGGTTGAAGCTATATACGAGCCAGTGAGCGTCACTACAGCACGTTGGTGTGATTGCAAAGATAGCAAAAAGTTGGAAGAGTTTAAAAATAAGTGCGGTGAAAACCTAGCGCTTGATGGCGGCGGCCACCTTACCTATTTGGCCCCCTCGCGTGTGAACTTATCGCTGACACAAGAACGGCACCCCGATGTGGTTTTTCGCGCAACGCGTGAGCACTAGTGTGTTGTTGGTTTTTGTATTTACATTATTGATGTTTGTGGGCGTGCTAGGGGTATTGTTATGGGTGCGTACCCCCCATTACATGCCTGCCAAGGCGGAAGTCAGTCAGTTATTGCAGAATGTCTTGGTGGGGCAAGCCAGTGAAAATGATTGGGCTATTTTTCTCGGCTCTTCATTTCGCCATAGATTGGATCTAGAAGAAATTCGACAAGCCTGTATCGCCCTTGATGATTGTGAGTACCTTGGGCACTCGAACTCTGGTTACTTATTTACGGAAAAGGGTTTGGAGGCTATTCGAGCGCTCTTAGATGATCTTGAAAAACTGGATGATTGAATCCCAGCGGCTGGCTATACTCAGCATAGGTTATTTCACTTTTTATAAAAACTAGGGGCTACAGTGACTTCAGCATCAGACAATAAGGATTTGATATGGGATCTGGATGCCTTTAATCAGCGACAGCGTGCGGTAGATTTTGTATTAGGCTTTGAGAATAAGCTTTGTGTCTACTCCAGCTCGGTCGATCAGCTCTATACCAATTACAATATATTTTTTCCAAAAGAAGAAGCACGCAAGCTGGTCATACTTCCTAATCCCTATATGCCACATGACACCTATAATGGTATTAGCACCAATGCAGTTGTTCCCACCGGTATGGAAATCATTCCCGGCATATTTAAAGACAAAGCTTGCTTATTTCTGCGTATTCCATTTCGTAGCGGTACTGTGAAATATAGAACAGTGCCCTTACAAATGGGGCTTACTATAGTGCGACAGCAGCGCCCAGCCAATAAGCCTTTTCTACCGGTTTTGATGAAGGGGGATTTGCGCGAGCTTAATGCGAGTACACCTTGCTTGCATTTACATGCGGTCTTGCTGGACCGGCTCACGGATCATTCAGTGTTAGATCGTAGTGGGATAAAATCTGTGGTGGAGCAGCGTCTTAGTACACTAAAGTAAAATGATGCTGTGCCCTGGGTCATTAACCTAGGGCACAGGTAATGCTTATCTTGATGAAAGGTTGAATCTCACCGGAATAGTAAATTGAAACTTTGTTCCTGCAATCGCGGCAGGAAGTGGAGGGAATGGCTCAGCGCGCTTCACTGCATTTTCAGCTTCTTTAGTTAAAGCCTCATACTTACTTTCTTCCACTCTGCTGGTGCTCAGCACATTACCTTGTCTATCAATCACTACGCCAATACGTACACTGCCTTCCTGTCCTCGACTTTGTGCACGTTGCGGATATTTAATTTTTGCGGTTACCTTTTTCAGGGCATCAGAAACATAAAATTGACGTGCGAGAAGGCTTTGAGTCGTAAGAGCAGGGCCCGCTTCGTCGTCTTCATCATCTTCATGTGCAATAACTGGCGTAGATGGCGCAATCTTAGCTGTCGGTATAGGTTGCTGAGCTATAGGTGTACTGCTTGCCTGCGGAACTGCTTCTTTTGTCGTGTTGGTCAGTCTAGGGACATCTAAGCTCGGTCTTTCAATCTTAGGTGTATTGAGCGCAAGGTCTGGCAATTCAGGTTTGATAGTGGTTTTGGCTATGGCTTCGCGCTCATTTTTTATGGCAGCTACTTTTTCAGCTTCTTTTTTAGGTGGTGTTTTGGTTTCTTCTGCAATAACAGTTTTAGATGCCCAGTTATTGATTTCTTTAGTGCGTGAACTACTGGCTTGCAACTGTTCGTAACGAGCGCGTAAATTAGCGTTTACATCCCCCATTTTGAGTAAATCATCTTTAAAGTCAGAAGCTAAGGGGACGCTGCCAATCCAGGTTGCAAGTAGCATCGTGAAAAATCGGTTGTCTTTAATGTTACCCAAGGTTACCCCGTTGATAGATACATCAACGCCACTTCCTGGATTTGACGTAAATACAATATGGTCGTTCGGTAAAATTCGTCCTTTGAAGAAGCTATCGAATGCCACCATGTTGTCGGCTTGGGCGGTAAGAAAGTCGGCTTTACTGTTAATCGCCATACTTTCGATCCACATGCGGCTAAAGCGTCTAGTCGCTATACCATCGTGCGCCAGCACTTTGATTTCCATACGCATAGGTAATTTAGAGCTTATTAAGGTACTGGCATCATTACTCAAAGAGTCTGAGTAGAGTGCTCCCATGAATAGTTCTTGCCCTAGTTCTTTGTGTATACCTATGCCATTTAGCATAGTGGCTGCCGCCACATGAAAAGACCAAAGAAAAAAAGCGAGCCCTAAAAGACGTTTGGTATTAGTGTGAACCTGCATAAATAAGGCGCTCTCATCGGAACAGTGCGATATTCGCCCTGTTATATGGTTTAGAGTTATCGTTGAATATGGTACAGAATATAATATAGAACGTGTGACATTGAATAGCCATTGAACCTATTGCTTATTGCATCGCTCAAATCTGCTAACATAGTACAATTAATTGGATAGACCATAATAAATTTAATAATTAGCATCGTATTAGCGGGCTTAAGCCATACTCTATCGAGTTCAGTTGTTAAATTCTATACACAATATCCCTATGGGTAGACTATGGAAACAAAATCGCTGCACAAAATCCCTCGAGATACACTGGAACACCTATTAGCGGGTATCCCTTTTTTTAAAACAGTTAAGCAGCAAGATCTTCGGCAGCTGGAATTATTGCTCAACGCTTCTAAAATTATCGCTTATAAGCCCGATGAAGTTGTTTTGCAAAAGGGGGATAGCGGCAATTGGCTGTTTTTTTTATTAAAAGGTCGCTTGGCTGTTTATGTTGATCATCCGTCAAAAGGTGATTTGGTTAACTATGTAACGCCAGGTGAGGTTTTTGGTGATATTGCCCAATTAGTGGGGCAGGCTCGTACCGCCACCGTTACGGCTGATGCTAGCGCGCGGGAGTCGTTGGTACTATCGTTAGATTTTACTGTATTCGGGCAGCTAAACTCTGTTAGCCCTATCTCCCTTCAAACCAAGCTAATTTATTATCGAAATATGGTTCATAACTTGCGTTGGAAATTAGAGGTTTATCGCTCGCAACACTTGAATCATGAATTGGCGAGTAAGCATCGGCAAGTACGTCTTTATGCTGGCCCGAAGGATACCTTTGGTGAGCTGTCTTCGCTTTATGAGCAAGCTCAAGCCCTTGCGTTACTTCTATTGGAGTGGAATAAAGAGTTTGGTGTGTTGTCGACGGAGGTGGCTCCTACAGGAATCGGGTCGGTGTGATCATGCGGCGTAAGGTATGTTCATTTCTTTGAATTGATGCAGTTATTGGTTCGTTCTTCGCAGATGAGTATTGCAGGCTTATTTTATGGCAAGGCGTTAAGGTGTATTTTACTTTAGCTATTTTTAGAGTTAATGCCTGAATGGTGGATAGAGGGCTTGAGTTTAAAGGCCAAATTGAACAGAGTGTTAACCACCGACAATAAAAAAGAGGCGCCTTTGGGCGCCTCTTTTTTATTGTCGGTGGTGCGAAAGGGTTAAACGGCAGTAACTGCTGCTGGAGCCTTAGGTTTGCGACCACGTTTAGTTGCTGCAGTACCGGCAGGCTTCTTAGCTGCTGGCTTGCGCGCTACTTTTTTAGCGGCAGGTTTGGCTGCTGCTTTTTTTGCAGGGGCTTTTTTGGCTACTGGAGCCTTTTTAACTGCGGCAGGTTTTTTAGCGGTTGCTTTCTTGGCTGCAACAGCGGTTTTTTTAGCGGCTGCTTTTGCTTTCAAAGTTGCTTTTTTAGCGGCTACTTTTGCTTTAGCTGCGGCCTTCTTCTCTGTTGCTCTTTTTTTCAGTGCTGCTTTTTTTGCTGCCAATTTAGCGCGGGTAGCTGCTTTTTTGGCTGCAAGCTTAGCTCTCAAAGATGCCTTCTTGGCTGCTAGCTTAGCGCGGAGTGCTGCTTTTTTCTCTGCGACTTTAGCTTTTGCTGCAGTTTTCTTGGCGGCAGCCTTCAGGCGCTTAGCGACAGCAGCTTCTGCTTTTGCAACGGCTTTGTCGTGTGCCGCGGCAAGTTTGTTAGCTGCTTTAACTGCTGCAGCTTCTTTTTTGGCGGAAGCAACAGCTGCTTTTGCAGCGTCAGCTACTTTTTTAGCGCTTGCTACAACTACTTTAGCGGCAGCAGTTTGTTTAGCAGCAGCTGGGGTTTTCTTTTTGGCAGCTGCAGCTAATTTGCTTTGTGCCGCTTTTAATGTTGCGCCAGCTTTAGCCGCATCTTTAGCTAGGCCAGCGATTACTTTAGCCGCTTCTGCAGATTGAGCTACGCGTGCTTTTGCCAGTTGAGTTTTAAGTTGAGCCAATTGCTGTTCCAAGCTTGCAACAGGATTAACTGAGGTTTGTTTACGTGCAGCCATGGTGTGCTTCCTTTATGATTTTTGAAAGGTATAAAAATGGATTAAAAGTCCAACATGTATACGTTAAAACTTTATGAAAAAAATTCAAGTTTTTTGCGTCAAATACTTAATAAAAACCTGTTTTTTTTGTTGTTTTTAACAAAAAACTATCGAAAATTGTCTTTTACACAATTTTTCTAGAAAAACATCCTGCATTCGCATTTTATTGGCGTCCTTAAAAAATTGTCGTTTTAAGTTTTGGTTGATTGAAATAATGAGTTTATGAATTATTAAAAGGGGAAGGTGGTGGCCGATAATGAGTAATTTGATAATCAAAGTAAATGATTTTAAGTGGGTGATTATAGCTGGAGTCAGGATCGCTAAGTGCAGGTAGTTTTTGTGGCAGTGTCATTTAGGTGGAGGGGAAATGCATTTCAATTTTTAATCTTTAGGTCGTGATGAGGCTGCCTTCGTGAGTGAGAGGTATTTATGGGTGATTATCATTGGGGAATATGTCACTCAATAAGCGGATGGTACAACACATAACAGATTGGACAATTGTGGTTTTCCATCGTTTTATGATGGATATGCAATGGTTATAGGTAATGAATGTATTGCACTCTATTTCTAGTAATCACTAAGGGCTAACAAATAAGCGCTGATCCAAAGTGAGATTGTTAGCAGCAAAAACGCACCGCCTAGCGATTGATTGATTTTATTGTTCGCTTACTTTGTCATTTTCTGGTTGTTGCTTGCTTTGCATGGCAGTTTCTTTTCAAAAGTTGGGGGGCTTTGGTTGAGATGGTCTGCAAAGTAGATATACTGTCTGCATATACAGCTGGTGTGTTTATGAGAAAAATAATTCATTGTGATGCAGATTGTTTCTTTGCTGCAGTAGAGATGCGAGATGATACTTCTCTGCGAGGCCGCCCAATTGCCGTTGGTGGCAGCGCTACAGCGCGCGGGGTTATTTCTACGTGTAACTATGAAGCTCGTCGTTTTGGTGTGCGCTCGGCTATGCCAGCGATAACGGCACAGCGGTTGTGCCCAGGCTTGATTCTTTTACCGCATCGAATGGATGCTTATCGCGATGCATCTTTGAGAATGCGCCATATTTTTTATGAATTCACAGATTTGGTGGAGCCGCTTTCACTTGATGAAGCTTTTTTGGATGTGAGTGATGCCTGTGTATTTCAGGGGAGCGCCACACTCATCGCAAAAGAAATTCGTACACGTATTCGGCGTGAAGTGGGAATAAGTGTTTCTGCGGGTGTAGCTCCGAATAAGTTTATCGCCAAAATAGCGAGCGATTGGAATAAGCCGGACGGGTTATGCGTAGTAACCCCAAGCCATGTTTCTGAATTTGTGGCGCGGTTGCCAGTTAAAAAAATTTATGGCGTCGGCCAAGCGTTGAGTGCGCGCCTGAGTGAATTGGGGGTGGAGACGTGCGCTGACTTACAAAAATTTTCCATATTTGAGTTGAGTCAGCGTTTTGGGCAAATGGGTAAGCGATTATTTGAGCTGAGTCGAGGTGTGGATGACCGCGAAGTAGTTGCTGGGCGCAGGCGAAAATCCTTGAGTGTTGAACATACTTTTCCGCAGGATCTTCCGGGTGTGGCTGAATGTGTGTTGCGGCTACCAGAGTTGGCTAAAGAATTAAGCGCGCGCTTGCATCGACTTGAAGAGGGTTACAGTGTAATAAAGCTGTTTGTTAAAATGAAGTTCACTAATTTTACATCCACCACTATAGAGCGGAGTGCGTCCGATGTGGTGGAGGAAGATTTACAGGAATTATGTGCTGAAGCATTTAAACGGGTTAATTTGCCTGTGCGACTCCTTGGTGTTGGTGTTCGCTTTGTAGATTTACGTGAAGATAGGGCATTTGTGCAATTGGATCTTTTTAATTGAGTGGCTTTTTTTGTGGGTAAGAGGGCGTACTAAGATTGGATGCAAAAAACGAAGTGACCGTATATGCGACCTTGCAAGCAATAAAAAATTGTCGCCCTAGTAGCTCTGTCGATGTTGGGAATGTCGAGATGCCAGAATCTATGACCTGATATGGGCGCGTGGTTGATATGTTTGGTCATGAAAAGCGTTTATGGTGGTATCTGCATGGCCTTTGGTGGGGTATGAATTCGGCGTAAAAGCGGAATAGTGAGTTATAACCCATACCTTAAATTGTTCTATGTGGATTAATAAGTGAGCTGTTTTCTGTGGGTGAGTTTGTTTGGGGGTATAAAATCGCTAAAATGATACCAATAAAGCATTGGTCTTTCGGCGCGCAAAACTGTTAGAATCGCCTGCTTTATACTACCCTTATCAGAACGTTATATAACATAGAGGAGTGCCCAGGGTGAGTCGCAGAAAAAAAGGCTATAGTGCTGATGATGGCAACGAGATCGATTTGACGCCCATGTTGGACGTTGTGTTTATCATGTTGATCTTCTTTATTGTTACGGCATCATTTGTAAAAGAGATAGGTATCAACCCTAACGTACCTGAACCCAACAAGAATCCTCCACCAGATGAGGCTCCACAGAATATTTTGGTGCGTATTTCTGCTGATAATCAAATTTGGGTTATGGAGAAAGAGGGTGAGCGCCGTGTGGATGCTCGCGCTATTCGTTCAAATATTGAGCGTCAACGTGCTGAATTGCCTAAGGCCGCTGTTATTATCCAAGCAAGTGTGAAGGCTAATACCGGTACTTACGTTGCTGTGGCTGATGCCGCACGCCAGGCTGCTGCACCTAATGTGGTGATGATTCCTAGCGATAAATAGGTAGTATGCGCATTTAAAAGCCGCCTTGATTGATGTCTTGGCGGCTTTTTTTATGGGCCTTAGTTACTGATTGTGAATCTAAGGCCTGTAAGTGCGGGGGTGGGCATAACTCAAGGTCTAGAGTTCGTACTCTTGTCGTTGGTATTTACGAGGTAAGCGGCTTTGGCGGGTTCGCTCCGCGCTAAAATGTTCGTGAAGTTTATTTTGCATCAATTGTGCAAAGTCAGGTTGGTTAAGACAGATAAGATGACGATGATCGCCTGCTTCAATATAAACAGATTCGGCCCCTGATAGCGCATCATCCCAAATGATATCTAGGCCATAGGCCTCGCCTAGGGCGGGAATAGCGCCTGTGGCACAGTCTTGAAAGATTTCGGCTAGTTCTTCTTCGGCAACTAATTCCATGTGACGGTCAAATATTTCGTTGAGCGTGCGCCGTAGAATTTTATTGCGAGTGGGGAGTAGGCAGAGGACGTAGTGGAAATCTTCATCGCGTAGTAGTACGCCTTTAGCAAGGCAGTGATCATCTATTTTCGCGACTTTGGCGGTGTTGTAGGTGCCTTCGCAGTATTCGTGCTCCAGTAAGGTGAATTGGATTTGTTTCGCTTTTAAATATCGTTCTACAGTTGCAGCAACGCCCATAAAAAGTCTCCAGTTGCGCAGTGCGCAGAGAAAGGGGTTAAACACTACCTGTATGTAATAATTGAATCCAATCAAAGAGGGTTTTGTGGTGTCGAGATGACCATCACTTACTGAGTATAGGTTGAATTTGACGTAACAAACCGAGAGTTTTGGAATAGCTTTGTGATTATTAGAATGCTTGGGTATGAGAGATTTTTCTATTTGTTGATCGACCATAAAAAATGCCGCTACGTTAGCGGCATTTTTTATGGTGTTTATAGCAATTAATGCAATTAACCAATATTTGCTAATTGTTGTCTAACTGATGCTAATTTAACGCAAACAACAAATACTTCCATGGCACCAACCACTTCAGGTACGGTTGGGACCGAAGGCGCAATGCGAATATTGCGATCTTCAGGATCTTTGCCGTAGGGATAAGTTGCGCCAGCAGGTGTTAATTTTACGCCTGCTTC
>Ga0070748_1000656_pt1 | contig 16342 bp, 11 predicted proteins | sample VirMetDEL_Nov_12_FD_77015 | JGI IMG/M metagenome (GOLD analysis project Ga0070748, IMG submission 77015) | Aqueous microbial communities from the Delaware River and Bay under freshwater to marine salinity gradient to study organic matter... | ecosystem: Environmental > Aquatic > Marine > Coastal... | reverse complement strand
CCACCCTCTTGCTCATGGGGCCCAAACTGCTTGGTGTGGTACTTGCGCTGACTCACAGACGCAAACAGTTCGGCGGTACCAACGCCATCATCAAAGGCGCCGCCATTGAAACCTTATTCGCGGTGTTAATTGCACCGGTAATGATGATCTATCACGCCTACTTTGTAATCTCCGTGCTACTTGGCTTCAAAGTAAGCTGGGACGCACAGGATCGCGAAGGCCGGCTACTCAGTTGGGGCGAAGCCATAGCGCGCACCTCGCGCATGACCATTGCAGCGCTTGCTTGGGGCATAATGACGTATATGTACGCGCCCATTTTTTTCTGGTGGTTATTACCGGTCTTAACTGGCTTAGTGTTGAGTGCGCCTATAGTGCGCTACTCCAGCAGCTTGGATTTAGGCAGCAAAGCGCGTGCGCACCAGATCTTCATTAGCCCCGATGAAACCAGCGAAGACCCTGTGCTAACACACCTGCGCGAATTACTGGCCGCTGAGCACGCCGCACCCGAGGTTCCCGCTACGGCGCCGACCTTACCACCCGACAACTGGAGCCATATGGAGCACAATGACCTCGATAAATATGTTGAAGCGCAACATTAACCTAGTGTGACCTAAGATTAACTAGTGCGACCTAAGATTAACTTGTTGCGACAAACCTTAGCCACGGGGCTAAAAAAGTAGACTAGATAAGCGAGTTCGGCTTTCTCGTTCGCCACCATAAGTACACCACTCCCACTGCCAAGCCAGCTACACCACCGGTGTAGCTGGCATTGTGCATAAAACCGGCCTGCACAAAGGCAACGGGATCGAGCGCACCGCTTACCACCCACGCCCGGTAATCATCAATCGTCGCAAGCGTTACCGCGCGCTGTGCCGACCACAAGCCCCACAGGCCCACAGCCAGTGCAGTCACGAGCACTAGAGTAAAACTCTGTGCGAGCAAGCGCGCCATACGCGCAGTGTCTTTACTGCGCAACCCAACCAAACCCAAGACTGCCGCTAACAACAAACCCATCCACCAGCTTGCCATCACGCCAACCCATGCAGCCCCTAAACGCGGCTGTTCATAGGCCCACGGCAGGTTGAATTGTTTGAATTTAAAAAGAGTGAAATACTCAGACGATACGCTGTAGCTAATTTGATTATGCAGTGCGCCATAGCAGCCTCCCACTATGCTACCGACGACCAAAGCTAATAAATAAATCATCCATTTAGACGATAAAACACTCACAACGAGCCCCCTTCAAACATTTTCTCGACGAAGATTATCGAGATTTATATGCCAAGACAGGTCAATTAGCTTGCCTCGGCCCAGTGATTTGATTAGATTGGCGCCATGAATCAGACGCCACCCCTTATAAGCCAAATTCACGCGCGCCGCCATGGCCTGCGCAGATGGCTATGGGCGGCACTTGGTATTTTATTGCTGAGCGGATTACTCCAGCTCAGCCATAACCACGAATCCCACGCGACCAAGCAAGACGTTCATGAGTGTGTTATCTGCCAACACTCAGCGCAACTGGATAAGATATTACCCAGCAGTATCGCCCTTGTTGCAGTACTCCTATTGCTGCTGGAGCTGGTCTTACCGGCGCGCATAGCACAGCGCAAACTTGCCCGTCTACACACATCCATTCGCGCCCCCCCGTCACAACTCCACGACTAAATTCACCTTTCACTTTGAATTTTTCGCCAGAGCCTAGCCTCTGGTTTTTGGCTTTGCTGCGCGCACAGCCTATGGAGTTTTTATGAGCAATTTTCAATTAAAAAAATCATTACCTCTCGTTATCGCCAGCTTTGTTCAATTAAGCCTAGCGACCGCAAGTCATGCCGACACAACATCAACACCCAAGCATGCAACGAACATAGAAGAAGTCATTGTCAGCGCATCGCCGCTCGATAAAAATCGCGATGCGATTAATCAACCTGTGGCTGCACTTAGCGGTGAGGCACTACACCAAGCAGCGGCCTCCACCCTCGGTGAAACGCTACAGGGAACTCTGGGGGTAAGCACCGCCAGTTTTGGCCCAGGCGTAGGCTTGCCAGTCATTCGCGGCCAAAGCGACAACCGCGTGAAAGTCATGCAAGACTCTATCGGGACTATGGATGCTGCCAGCGCCAGCCCCGATCATGCTATTACGGTCGAGCCCCTACTCGCCAAACGCATTGAAGTATTACGCGGCCCCGCCGCACTGCGCTACGGCAGCGGCGCCATAGGGGGCGTCGTTAATGTGCTAGACAATCGAATCCCTGAACAGCTACCCGACACCCTAGAAGGCGGTGCCGAACTGCGTCACAACAGCATCAACGATGAAACCGCTGGCGTCGCAACGCTCACAGGTGCGGCGGGCACAGTCGCTTGGCACCTGGATACCAGCCGGCGCGACAGTAATGACCTAGAGATTCCTGGCGCAGCCGCATTAGGCGTAGACGACCCCAGTGAAACAACCCAAGGCTATATCGCCAATACCGATGCGAAGTCCACCAGCAATACCCTTGGCCTCTCTTATATTGGCAGCGATGGATTTATCGGCATAGCCGTTAATCAACTCGATAACAACTACGGTATCCCCGCGGCAGCCCATGAACATGAGCACCATGAAGAACCGGAGATAGGTGCGGAGGAAGAGGCCGAATTAGTCCGGATAGACATGCAGCAAACGCGCATCGACCTCAAGGGCGAACTCAATGATCCCATAGTAGGCCTAGAAAAAATCAGCGCGCGCCTAGGTCATAACGACTATGAACACACCGAAATGGAAAATGGTGCGCCGGGCACTCGCTTCACCAATAAAGCCTGGGAAGGGCGCATCGAAGCCATTCACGCACCCTTCGCCGACTGGCGCGGCGCGCTCGGTCTACAGGCGGCCACACGCCGCTTTGCCGCCATAGGGGACGAAGCCTTCATACCTCAATCCGATATTGGCAACCTAGGCGTATTTTTTGTAGAGGAAACTAACCGCGGCGACTGGACCTTTGAACTGGGCGCACGTGCAGAAACCCAGCAAATAGATGCCGATACCGGCGCGCAGCTGCAGCATCACAGCCTAAACCTATCCAGCTCAGCGCTTTGGCACTTCAGCCCTGCACAGCGGATCAGTATTGGTTTGGCGCAATCTCAGCGCGCGCCCAGCGTAGAGGAGTTGCTCGCCAATGGCGCCCATCCGGCCACCAGCAGCTATCTCGTCGGCAGCGAAAACCTGCAAGAGGAAACCAGTCGCAATCTTGAACTGGGCTATCACTGGCACAGCGATTGGGTACAAGCGTCTATCAATGTTTTTTACAATAACATCGGCGACTTTATCTACGCCCGCGCCAGCGGCGCCGAGCAAGATGGACTCGCTGAATACCTGTACACCCAAGCCGATGCCACCTTTAAAGGCTATGAAGCAGAGCTCAACATTCCCTTCAACAGTAATTGGCGCTGGCGTGTGTTTAGCGATGCAGTCGATGCACAGTTAGATAACCTTACCGGTGAAGCAAAATATCTACCGCGCATTCCCCCACAGCGCGTCGGTACTGGGCTGAGCTATGAAGATGATCTATGGAACGGCAATCTCACCTACAGCTACAGCAGCGCGCAAAACCACCCCGGCGAACATGAGCTCGCGAGCGCAGGCTTTACCCGCGTTGATGCAAACCTCAGCTACAAACTTGCAGGCGGCGAGCTCGACTCCGTTATTTTCGTCAAGGCCACCAACCTGTTGAATGCAGAAATTCGCACTGCAGCGTCGTTTTTACGTGCACAAGCACCCGAGGCTGGGCGCGGCATTCAAGTCGGTATTCGCTTCGCGCTCTAACCCAGCGGCAATTCACCTCAACGCAGGCGTCTATCCGTTGCTTTTCGTGGAACGGATAGACGCCCTGCTCGTGCGCACCATCGCATTCCCGTCCGTGTTCTCTTGCTACTATGAATCATCACCGATTCTCTTACACCTACACGAAACACTGGAGCCACCTATGAAAGCCATTCACGGGCTTAAATACTCCGTACTGCTGGTTGCAACAACCCTCTTAATGGCCTGCGGGGGCGGTTCTTCCGGCAGTGGCGGCACTAGCACTAAAAGCGCAAACTCTCAGACCAATGCCAGCGCTCTTGCACCCTTGAGCAGTAATGCAGCGAGCAGTAAAACCCTAAGCAGCACAGCTTCAAGTAGTACGACAACGCTCAGCAGCTCACTCGCCAGCAGCAGCACTGCAAATTCCTCCAGCGCGACCATAACAGCGCCACAAAACCTACAAATAACGGCGGGCAGCGGTTCGGTGAATTTAAATTGGAATGCTGTTCCAGGCGCCAGCGGTTACAACCTTTACTACGCCACAGACGCCAATATTATTCCCGCCAATATCGCCAGCTTTGCCGAAGGTACGCAACAGCAAAATGTCACATCCCCCCTCAACATCACATCCTTAGCCAAAGATAAACTTTATTATTTTGTGGTCACCGCGCGCAGCGCAGCCGCAGAATCCGCGGCGAGTAATGAAGTCAGTGCGATTCCTGCTGCGGTAACCTTAAGCTTGCAACCTAATGCGCAAGAAACACTCGTGGTAGAACTGGTGAATCGCGCGCGCGCCAATCCCGATGCAGAAGCCATGCGCTACGCAATAGGCTTAAATGATGGCGTTAGCGGCACACCCATTTCCTCCACACCTAAGGCGCCGCTCGCCCATAATCTCTTGCTACTTGCTGCCGCGCGCAGCCACTCCCAATGGATGCTGGATAACGATATTTTTTCACACACCGGCATTAACAATTCCACGCCGGGGCAGCGAATGGCCGCCGCGGGCTACGCGTTCACGGGCAGCTGGAGTAACGGGGAAAATATTGCTTGGGGCGGCACTACCGGCAGCAGTATTAACTTAACGACCTATGCCGCGAACCAACATGAAGGCCTGTTTAAATCACCGGACCACAGAGTCAACATTTTAGGCGAAGAGTTTCGCGAACTGGGCGTAGGGCAGCTGCAGGGTTATTTTACCTACGAAGGAAAAAACTATTTATCGTCCATGATGAGCCAAGAGTTTGCGAAATCCGGCTCGAGTTATTTTATAACGGGGGTTGCCTATCAAGATCTCAACAACAATAATTTTTATGACGTAGGCGAAGGCCTAAACGGCATTCGCATTAAGCTAAACAACAAATATTATCTGGCCTTCGAGAGCGGTGCGTACAGTATTCCCGTTACCAATGGCAGCTACCGACTCGAGTTTTTTGGCGCGGCACTCAGTGGTTCAGCAGTTGCCAATATCTCAGTCAACAACGCCAATCTGAAACAGGATGTCATTAAAGCAACGAATGGCGCTGTGCGGCTAACGCCCTAACCGCCAAAGCGCGAATGATCAAACGCGAATGATCAAAAAAGAAAAGCAGCCTAAATACGAAGACTAAAAATAAAGCGCCACGCAGAAAGCAACAAACAATCCAGCAGATAGGAGCTGCCAAAAGCGCACGGGATTTTTTTCGAGCAACAGGCTGCGATACTGCTGTTTATATTTGGGGTTGGGATGCTGCAGTTCATGCAAAAACTCCGAGACATCCGCATGGCGGCGCTCCGGCTCAAAACGCAGCCCTTTGCGAATGGCGCCATCAATCCAAAAAGGCACCAATGGATTGAGCTCGTAACTTGGGGTATAGCGCGTGGCTAAGTAGGCTTTCTGGGTGCGGCAACTGCCGAGCTTTCCCTCGAAGGGCGCCCGCCCGCCGGTGAGCAACTCAAACAAAATAATTGTCAGTGAAAATATATCTGACTGCTCGCTGTTTAACCCCGCCAAAATACTTTCCGGTGCTGAATATTCAGCCGTGCCCAACAGCGTATCGCGCACTATGGGCGAGCTGATCTCGGCAATACCTTTTACCAAACACGACCCAAAATCAATGATTTTAATTTCGCCATTGCGGTCCACCATGATATTGGCAGGGCGCAAATCTTGGTGCAGGGTTTCACGTCTATGCAACTGGCGCAGGCCTTTACAAATCTGCTCCATCAAATACACAACGTCTTGTACCGAGGGCGCAGGATGCTCCTTAATCCACTGGCTAAGAGTGATTCCCTCGACATATTCCATTAGATAGTAGAGACAGGTTTTTGGCTTATGCTGACCAACAATTTTTACCACGTGACTCGAATGAATCCGTCTGCCAATCCAGCTCTCTAAAATAAATCGCTCAAGGTATGCTGGATCATCGGCAAAATTTAACGAAGGGGTTTTCATACAGTAGCGCTGTTCTGTTTCCAAGTCGCGCACCAAATAAACTTGGCTGCGACTGCTCGCATGCAACTCTTTTTCAATGCTATACCCATCCAACACCATGCCGGGGCGCAGGTGTGGAGGGAAGGCAAGTTTGGATAATTGCTGGCAGGCGTCATCCACATTTTGCGCGGGCATGGAATCCACGCGCAACAGCTGGCAGCTGATATTGTCGTTACTGTTATTGGCAAGCGCTTGCGCTACAAAATGCTGGCACAGCTCATCGAGATTATCCGTCGCCTGATTTAATTGCGACTCCAATTGTGTGCTGCTAATAAAATCGTGCAAGCCATCGGTGCTAAGCAAATAGATATCGCCCGCCGCCAAGTCCAGTGTTTTGCAATCGACATCGAGCGAAACATCCAAACCCATGGCGCGCACTAAGTAGGATTGCTCATCGCTAATAATGGTGCGGTGATCGCGGGTGAGCTGCTCTAGCTTGCCTGCACGCAAGCGATAGATACGCGAGTCGCCCACATGAAAAATGTACGCGCGATGGGACTTAAAAATAATACTGCTAAAGGTGCTAACGTAACCTTTTTTGGCTTCGTTAAATTCGCGCCCGCGCGCGTAGAGCCAGCGGTTGAGTGCAATCAATACCTGTGAAGTGGATTTTTTTACCGTCCAAGTGTCGGGCGTTGAAAAATAATCCACCAAAAAATTGCGCACACAGGTTTCGCTCGCTTCCTTACCCGCTTCTGCCGCACTCACACCATCGGCGATCACCGCACAGGCGCCTTTGGTGTCAAGCAACATACCTTCAGGCACACGAATACCTATGGCATCTTCATTAACGCTTTTAATACCCGCCGAAGAGCACTGGCCGAGAGTGAATGTAAGTTTGCTCTGCAGGTGCCATTCCGTCATGTGTTGCCTTTTATAGGTAGCGATCTTGTTATTACAGTCGCGAATAAATTAATGCACATCAACCATTTGTACAGTGCCATCGGGCAGCACTTCAAACATAGCGCTCTTAGGTTCATCCAACCACATGGCGGCTGCCGCCACTACGCCTATAGCTGCCGCAATAGTTAAAAAGAACGTAGATGTGCTCACAAATGAAAATATCGTAAGAAACAAAACTGCACCAATATTGCCGTAAGCGCCCACTATGCCCGCAATTTGCCCTGTAAGGCTGCGACGAATTAAGGGGACTACGGCAAACACACAACCCGCGGCCGAACCCAAAAAGAGTGAGCAGAGCATCATGGCTGCAACAGCAAGCCCTATAGGCCAGCTTGCGCCAATGGTCGACAAGAGTAAAAAGCCGAGTGCTGCACCGGAGAGCAATAACACCAGCGAACGCTTGCGTCCAAATTTATCGCTAATCCAACCACCGGAAGGACAAGAGAGAATATCAACAGCCGCAAAGCAGGCACCAAATAACCCCGCCAAGGCAACGGGCACCGCAAAGGTGCTTTGAAAAAACATCGGCAACATGGATACCACTGCCAGCTCGGCCCCAAAGGTAACCGCATAGGCGAGGCTGAGAATAAGCACTTGCTTGAATTTGTATTGCTGTGATTTATCAACGGGCTTGGCTAACATCTGGCGATTGAGCGAAAATATTTTTGCGCTTTGCAGTAAAAAAATAATCGCTAGCACCACACAAATACTGGTGTGTGCCACCGCAGAGATCAGCCCTAAAAGCGACACCTTCCAACTCAAGAGCGCAAGTGCGCCATACATAGGAATGTTCACCGCCAAGTACATGATCAAATCGCCCTTAGAAGTCACCTCTAAGCCGCCCGATTTGTTGGGGCGAAAATAGGTGGAGCCTGCAGGGGTATCGGTTACCGAGAAGTAATAAACAAATGCGTAGATCAACGCAATGCAACCCGTGATTCCCGTGGCATAGCGCCAGCCATCATCGCCACCGAACATCACCGCCAAGGTCGGCAGGGTAATGGCCGCCGCTGCCGAGCCTATATTGCCCAAACCTTTATAGATGCCTTCCGCTAAACCCATTTGGCGCGCGGGAAACCATTCGCTGATCATGCGAATGCCAATCACAAAACCCGCACCGGCAAAACCCAACAGAAAACGCGCCAGTGCCAGCATCTCAAAACTTTGCGCGAGGGCGAAAAAGAAACAGAAAGCACTGGTGATGATTAGCAGCAGCGAATAAATTTTGCGTGGGCCAAAGACATCCACCAACATGCCCACCACTATGCGCGCAGGAATGGTGAGCGCCACATTGAGAATCAACAGTGTTTTAACCTGTTGATCCGTCAAACCAAAGCTCACTTGAATAGCCATCAATAATGGTGCGTGGTTAAACCACACCAAAAAGGTAATGAAAAATGCCATCCAGGTGAGATGCAAAATTTTTGTTTTGCCGATAAAGGATAGAAAATGTAGATCCGCACCAGTCTTGCTCATCAATCACTCCAGAATGTTTTAATCTGAAGCACAGAGAGCAATTTCTAAGCCAAATAATAATTTTTTAGACTTTTGATCAAAAAAAAGATGCACCAGCATAAAACTCGCACGGATTTTTTTACTTTTTGCACAACAATGAATCATATGACACTCGCAAAAATCACAAAATGATTCAGCGAATAACACATCAAACGCACAGTTTTACAGCACTCAGTGCGTTAAAAACTCTAGTGTTCACCAAAAACCATGAAAATTCGTCAATTTCACGCTAGCCGATCTAGGCATCAATCCAAAAGCGCCAACGCTCTATTGAAAAATCTAAACATTGGATACAGCGCACCTAAGCGCGCAATAATTTGCACCACCAAAATACACACTGCACATTTTTAGCATTTGTTTGGCGCACGGCGCACACCATTGCGTGCACCACAGATAGACATATTCACGTCTTTTACCCGTTTAAAGGTGCATAAAACGTATTGGCATAGTGGTTGCTATTACCTTTACAGCGTGAGGCGAAAGCCCAATCGCACCACCAAGCATTCTTTGCAACTCACTGCCCGGACTATTTGTTATGAGCTCCCATAAAATAAACTTGCTGGATTTTTCTAATCCCTCTATACGCACACTGCACATTACCTGGTTTGCGTTTTTCTTATCCTTTGTGGTGTGGTTTAGTCATGCGCCGTTGAAGCCATTAATTATTGAAGCCTTTAACATGACCGAGGCGCAGTGGAAGGCGCTGCTGATATTGAACGTTGCGCTCACGATTCCCGCGCGTATTGCCATTGGTATTTTGGTGGATAAATACGGCCCACGCATTACTTACTCCAGCCTGCTATTTGTGTCAGGCTTATTGTGCCTTGGCTTTGCTACCGCACAAACTTACGAACAGCTTGCACTCTTTCGCTTTTTACTCGGTTTTGTCGGCGCCGGTTTTGTCATCGGGATTCGCTTAGTCGGCGAGTGGTTTCCTGCGCGTCAAGTAGGTTTAGCAGAAGGCATCTACGGCGGCTGGGGTAACTTTGGCTCGGCCGCAGCTGCTTTCCTCCTACCCTTTTTGGCCATATCAGTGTTTGGCGGCATCGGTGGCTGGCGCTATGCGATTGCCTGCACCGGTATCATCGCCATGATTTACTCGCTGTTTTTCTACTGGCGCGCGCGCAACACCCCAAAAGGCTCTACCTATTTCAAACCTAAAAAATCGGGCGGCCTAGAAGTCAGCAGCAAACGCGACTTCTGGATTTACATTGCCATGAACATTCCTATGTATGCCATTCTTGCGGTACTCGCATGGAAATTGTCGCCCACCAATATCGGCTTGCTGAGCGCAACCACCACCAATTTACTCTACGGTTTTCTAGTCGTACTGTTTGTGTTTCAATTCAGCCAAATTTATCGTGTTAACAAAGACATGCTGAAAAATGGCGCGCCTGAGCACGACAAATACAAATTCAAACAAGTCGCCATTCTCAACTGGTCTTACTTCGTTACCTTCGGCTCTGAATTAGCCGTGGTGTCTATGTTGCCCGCGTTCTTTTTAGAAACCTTTACCCAACTAACGCTGGTGCAAGCCGGTATGCTCGGCTCGGCGTTCGCCTTTATGAACTTAGTTGCGCGCCCCGGTGGCGGTTGGATTAGCGATCGTTTTGGTCGCCGTAAAACCATGTCTATCTTTATCGCAGGCTTGGCTATTGGCTACATGGTAATGTCGCAAATTACCGGCACCTGGCCTGTTGTCGGCGCAGTTATCGCGGTTATGTGCTGCTCGTTCTTCGTGCAGGGTGGTGAAGGTGCGGTATTTGCAATGGTGCCACTGATTAAGCGTCGCATGACTGGACAAATTGCGGGTATGGCAGGCGCTTACGGCAATGTGGGTGGCGTAACCTTCTTAACGATTTACAGCTTTGTGGATACCACAGCGTTCTTTATGTTGATCTCCGCCTGTGCCGCTGCCGTATTTGTGCTGGTGCAGTTTTTGGAAGAACCTAAAGGACACATGGTTGAAATGGCTGAAGACGGCAGCTTGCAAAAAATTGAACTTACTTAAAATTGAACTGGCTTAAAACTGAACTGGCTTAAAACTGAACTGGCCTAAAATGGACTTCACCTAAGCACTTCGCCCGCCAATACCTTTTTGGTTGCGGCTAAGAGCCTGCACAAATGTTCTAAGCTACGCATTGCCCAGCTCCTCGGAGCTGGGCATTTTATTTTTAATACGACTATTTCACGCGTGTACGTTATCCTGTTTGGACTTGCACTCGGCTCATGCCTTCGTCTTGCTCATTAAAAAGTGCCTTAATTTATGGAACATTTGCAATCACAATTACAGATTCGTTTCGCCCAAAAAAGTGAAGCGGGACGCAAACCAGAAAATCAAGACACCCTCGGCGCACGCCTGCCGGAAGGCAATACGCTCACCATTAAAGGTATTGCCATTGCCATTGCCGACGGTGTGAGCAGCAGTAAAGCCGCACGCGAAGCGAGTCAAACAGCCATTACCGGTTTCCTCAGCGACTACTACGCTACACCAGATACTTGGCGCACCCAGCAATCGGCCATTCGCGTTATTCAATCCCTTAACGCCAGCCTCTGGGGGCGCAGCCAAAATTCTATTTATGGCGAAGGCTATCTCACCACATTTTCTGCGCTCATTTTAAAAGGCGATACCGCATTTATTTTTCACGTGGGTGACACCCGCGTCTATCGCCTGCGCGACGGTAGCCTTGAGCAAATCACCCGCGACCACACCCAGCGCATCGACCGCCACACCACTCATTTGAGCCGTGCCATGGGCGCCGATCCCTATCTCGATGTCGATATGCACAACGTGGAATTGCAGCGCGGCGATATGTTTATTTTATCCAGCGACGGCATACACGAAGCCATTCCGCCCGCGGAATTTAAAGCGCTGATTCAAGCGCACCAAGACAATCTCGATGGCTTAGTCGATGCCGCACTGACACAGGCACTCAGCCATCAAAGCCAAGACAACCTCAGCATTCAAGCATTGGTCGTCGAGCAGCTGGGCACCGCGGGGCAAGACGATGCAGTGCAAGTATTATCGCGCCTGCCCTTCCCCCCGATACTCTCGCCGGAGCAAACACTCGATGGCTTGCGCGTAAAAAAAATCATGCACGAATCGACGCGCAGCCAAGTTTATCTGGTCGAAGATGAGCGCAAAAATCTACTGGTGATGAAGACGCCTTCGGTGATTTTTCAAGATGACAAAGCCTACATAGAGCGCTTTGTGATGGAGGCATGGATCGGCGCACGTATTCAAAGCCCTGGCGTGGTGCGGGTTATAGCGGCAGCAGAATCGCGCTCTTGCCTCTACTACCTAACGGAATACATCAAAGGCCCCACACTCACGCAACTGTTAAAGGAGCGCGGCCTGCTGGGTATTGGCGATGCAGTGGAGTTAACCGAGGGATTAATTCGCGGCATACGCGCCTTTCATCGCAAAGAAACCCTGCACCAAGACATAAAGCCCGACAATATCGTCATCAGCGCCAAAGGTCCCATGATCGTAGATTTCGGCTCTTGCTGGGTCGCCAATATCGCTGAGGCAGGCACCCCCTTCACCCGCGACCTGATATTGGGAACCTTGGACTATTCAGCCCCAGAATATCGCTACGGTGGCAAAATTAGCCCCGCGTCCGATCAGTTTTCGCTGGCGGTATTACTCTACGAAATGCTCACCGGCAAGCTGCCCTATGGCAGCGGCTACGGCAAAGCGATGGATTTAAAAAGTTTTCAGCGACTCAAATACATCTCTGCCATGAAACACAATCCGCTGGTACCCTACTGGCTCGACAAAGCCCTTGAAAAAGCCCTAAGCATTCACCCTCATGGTCGCTACGAGGCGCTTTCAGAGTGGCTGCAAGACCTAAAGCGCCCTAACCCCAACTGGCTCAGCCCGCGCGCTCAGCCATTGCTAGAGAGGCACCCAGACAGCTTGTGGAAATTTCTCGCACTCAGCGGCTGGCTCTGCGCTCTAGCGGTTTATCTTTCCCACTAGGGCAAGAGTTTTTTGCAGCCAGCACAGCGCTAGAGCGCTTATTCCTAAAACATATAGTAAAGCTGTGATTTACGTTGGCGTGATTTTATCGGTTTTCTGGTAACCTGCACAAATAACGAACACTCACGGAACCGAAACCATGTCGAATAAACGCGCTCTCATCGTCGACGACTCCAGCACCGCACAATATCGCCTCAAAAAAATGTTGCGCCCGTTTAATCTCGCCATCGATATAGTCGACTCCGGCGAAGCAGCACTGCGTTATCTTGCCAGCAATGCCCCCGACGTCGTGTTTATGGATCATCTCATGCCAGGTATGGATGGCTTTCGCGCCCTGCAAATTATTAAATCTCACCCTGAAACTGCGATGATCCCCGTGATTATGTACACCTCCCGCAGCGGCGATGTATACACCGGCCAAGCACGCGCTTTAGGCGCACTGGACGTAGTCAGCAAAGACACCATCAATGCCGCCGACCTATCCAAGGTAATGGCCGCAATTCATATCTACCCTATTGCAGAAGAGCCTGAGTCACCACCGCCCATTGAGTCTGCAGAATTTGTCGCCGCCGCCAATCAAGCTAGCGATATGGAAGCCTTTAAAATTGAGCGGCGCACAGCCTCAACTGCAAGCGTTGAACAAGCACGCAATCTCGAGTTACGCCTCAGCCACTTAGAGCACACCCTCGAAGACAATCGTCGCTTCATCACCTCACGGGTGGTGCGTGAACTTCAAGGTTTGCGTCAATCAATGAAGCAAGAGTTCAGCGATATTATCGCAGCTCAAGCAGCCCCTAAACTCAATGCACCAGCAACAGAAAGCGTAGAGTTGCCCCCAACGGAAAGTGAATCAAGCGGTTTCTGGTCATGGACGGGAAAACTACTGGTGGTTCTAGCCACACTCTGCGTTCTATTTTTTCTCGCAAAAATCGCCACCAGTATTGACGACACCCAAGAACAGCAAATGATTTTGGGCAAACAAATAAGCTCTATCGCGCGCGAACTCAAAAGCGAACCAGACATGCCCTCACCTGCACTGGTTAACGCCACAAAGCAAAATAATTTACTCGAACAAAAATATGCGGATGACGCCTATCTCGCTGATATTGCTTGGGCATTCAACCAAAGTGGCAGCCTCAGCTTTAATCAAAACACCATAGACCCCAAGGCAGTTATTCGCATTTACGAATTGCTTAATCGCTTAATTAGCAACGGCTTTCGCGGCAGCGCTTGGGTCGATGTCTATGTAGGAAACTACTGTATCGGCATCAACAGTTTCGGCCAAACACAATTACCCGCAGAAGGAGCAACCCTCGGCGATTGCATGCTTTCCAGCGAAATGTACGGTATGGAGCAAGTCATGCAGGACTACAGCCGCGAACTCAATTCCGCCTTTAACAACCTCAGCCGCGGCCAAGTTAAAGTGGTCAATATAATTGTTAGCGCCAAACAGGGTGAAGAAACCTACCCAGAGCGCTTGCCCACACTAGAAGCCCAGGAATGGAACGAAGTAGCACAGCGCAACAACTATATCGAACTGCGTTTAGAGTCTAGCAGCGGCTATTAAATACACATTGTCAGCCCCCACAAAAAAGCCAGCAACGATGCTGGCTTTTTTGTAAGAAAAATTTGTTTTATTCTTCATCAATATCGTACATATGATCGATAACAAATCTCGCTTTGGGCAACAAACCATTGTCTTGGGTTTTACTGTAAAACGCTTGCCAGTGATTAACGCCACTCCAAAACGCCTCCGGCGATGACAACCCCTGATTAACGCCCGGCGCCAAATCAAAACTCTGTGCACCATAGAGCTGACTTAGCATCATCGCCGAGGGAAAACCTATAGACTGCATCAATGGGTTATTGGCATTGCCCGCGCCCCACACATAAGCCAGCCAGGGCAATATATTTTCCACAGCGTCGTAGCTTACCCGCGCATCTTGATACTCCTTAAGTGCGGCAAGGATTTTTGCCTGAGCGACTGGAATCGCTAACAATGCCAAGTTCGGAATATCTTTTTGGGTTTGCAATTTTTTTAAAGGCAATTCGACTAGGCCGTTGCGGCGCGGCGCATAGCTGGCTGCTGCAGGTTGCAAGAGCGGCAAGTTAAACAGGCTCGCGCCTTCAAAATTTTTGCCATCCAAACCACTCTCTTCCACTTTCAAGAGTGCGCAGTCAGACCAATAGGAGGGCAGCATATCGCGCCGCAGATGAGACTGTGCAACCCGAATACGAAAGGCGGTAACATCCTTAGCACCCGCGAGCACCACAAAACTCCACTGCGTTAAATCTACTATTGCAAAATCACTCAGCGCGCGCGCCAGCCATTGCAAATTGGGCTCGCGCTTAATACGTTCCAAACGCTTTACATCGCGGTCGACAAAAACCTGATTTGACAGTGTTTGCTTAATCATAATCCTTCCTCACAGACTCTTTAGGCTATAGGGGCCACAGGACAGCGTAAATTCACGCCGTTTCTTATCATTGGCATCGGTACAAATATAATCCACATAAAACTCTACGCCGCCAGGAATGGCATTAAAATGCAAGAGTGCGACATGATCACCTTGCTGGCGATGACAGATAGTCAATCGCAAGTTGGCAAATTTTAATTGATCGACGGGCTGCGCGTCGGGGTGCATAGGGAAAGGCTTTGGTTGACCAAACAGCCCGCGCAAATTATTTTTAACATTATTAAGTTGATCGCTACCGAGGGTATCTAATAACCGCGATGGCGATGCTATGACCTCGTAAAAAAGTGTTTGGCCACGCTGATTTTTACCTTCTACCACCCGCCCCCAGTGCACATCACCCGTGATATAAAGAACCGGAATTTCGGCCGTAAACAACTCCGCGATTATTTTCTGCAGTTGTGCAAAATCATCGTAGTTTACCATCTCCATATCTGCGACGTGGCGATCCCAGCGCCCTGGCTTTTCCATCAAGAGCGCCTGCCCCGAACTAAGTAAACCTACTGCTGCCAAGCCCTGTTGCTTGCGACTTAATAAATCCTGCTGCCACTCAACCAGCGCAACCATAGTCGCTGCGCTAAACATTTGTCGGCCCTCGGCATCGCGTTCGGTGCGACTATCAAGAAACAGCATGCTTAAGGGCGCTATATCCTGTCGAAAAAAACCGGGGACTTGGGCGGGGGAGCACTGGTAGCGCTCATATAAACGGTTGGCAATGGTGCGCCAGTTATCACGGTCTTTTTTATAGTGAGTATTTTCCAACTGCGTCTGAAACACTGGAAAGTTATTCCAAAACTCGTGGTCGTCGGGAATGCACAGCACGGGGCCGTGACGCAATATGTCAGCCAAGCCAGGCTGCTGCATATCCTTAGAAAACCAATTGGCTTGATACTTTTTACCTAAGGTTTGCGCGAGCTTTTGAGTTTGGGTAGGCAGGTTTTGCAGGGAAGGTAAATCGAGGTAAACCTGATCACCCGCCAAAAGCGTAAAGTCAGGCGCGGGTTTTATAGTGCCGATCACACTACTTAAGGCTTGCGCCTTGTCATTGGGCTGGTAGTAACAAGAAGAGAGCAATAGATTAAAACTGGGAAGATGTTTCGCTGGAAGCTGCGACGGTGGCCGCTTAGTTGTGATAGCCACCACTTCCGCTGCAGCGCGCACCACAACAGTAAAACGCTCGGCGGTTGCAGGCCACGCCAAACAAAAAAGTGCACGCT
>Ga0070748_1000651_pt1 | contig 16376 bp, 7 predicted proteins | sample VirMetDEL_Nov_12_FD_77015 | JGI IMG/M metagenome (GOLD analysis project Ga0070748, IMG submission 77015) | Aqueous microbial communities from the Delaware River and Bay under freshwater to marine salinity gradient to study organic matter... | ecosystem: Environmental > Aquatic > Marine > Coastal ... | reverse complement strand
GGAGAGAAATGCAATGCGTCGTCTTTAACGCGCATGCCTCCAAAACCTTCTACGATACTCATCCAAGTTCCAGCCATAGACGTGATGTGACATCCTTCTTCTACCTCTTTATTATAATCATCAAGGTCTAAACGAGAGGTTCTTAAATAAAAAGTATAGGCCATGTCCATTTTATCTAACAATGCTGCTTGAATAGAATGTACACATGGAGAAAGCGAACTTTCATGAACTGTAAATGATTCGTAAAACTCAAAATTGCGTTTTAATTCCTCTTTTGAAAAATGATCTTCAAAGAAATAGAAACACTGCAATACATCAGCTTGTTTGATATAGGGTGAACGCAATACTCTGTCCCATGACCATTTTTGGTTAATAGGACGTTGTGATTTATCTAAGTCTTTAACAGGAACTAAGTCTTTGTCTAAGAAACTGTCTTGTTGCAGATAGATTCCTAATTCTTCTGATTTAGGGAAATACATATTATCTGCTACTTTTTTCCACTCAAGAAGTTCTGCTTCTCCAAGTGTTACTTTTTCGATAATGCGTTTGTGATCAGATGGGTATTCTAAAGATACTTTTTGAATTTGTTCGTAAGCATAATCGATACACCATTTAGCAATGTAATTCGTGTAAAAATTATTGTTTACGTTGTTTTCATATTCATTAGGTCCTGTAACTCCCAATATTACGTACTGTTTCTTGTTGTTTGAAAAAGAAGCTCTTTGATGCCAGAAACGAGCAATTGCAATCAAAACCTCTAATCCTTTTTCTGGGATATAAGAATAATCTCCTGTAAAACGATAGTAGTTAAAGATGGCAAAAGCAATAGCTCCATTTCTATGAATTTCTTCATGAGTGATTTCCCATTCATTATGGCATTCTTCGCCATTCATGGTCACCATTGGGTACAAAGCAGCGCCATTGGTAAAGCCAAGGTTTTTCTCAGCATTTTCAATCGCTTTGTCTAATTGATTGTAACGGTACGTTAATAGATTTCTAGCGACTTGTTGGTCTTTAGTAGCCATGTAAAATGGAATACAGTATGCTTCAGTATCCCAATAAGTAGATCCACCGTATTTCTCACCTGTAAATCCTTTTGGTCCAATGTTTAATCTACTGTCTTTACCTAAATAGGTTTGGTTTAATTGAAAAATGTTAAATCGGATTCCTTGCTGTGCTTTAACATCACCATCGATTGTAATGTCTGACATTTCCCAGATTTTTGCCCAAGCCGCAATTTGGTCTTCCAATAATTGGTCGTATCCTTTTGCTAAGGCAGCCTGAATCGCTTTTTCAGCGGCAGCTAGTGTATTGTCATGATTTAAAGAAACTGTATATCCACCAATTTTCTGAATAGATGATTTTTGTCCTTGTGCCACAATCACTGCATAACTACTTTGAATTCTATCAGTAGTAGTATCGAAGTTTGTAGGTGATAGGTTTAAGTTTCTTCCATTTTCTAAAATGCTACTTTGCATGAAAGTAGTCACTTTAAAATGTGTTTTAAAAGTTTGTGCCGTTACAAATGCTTCATTTGTGGTGTGCTTTACCTCAAGTGGTTCCCAGAATTTTTCGTCCCAGTTTGCATCTTCGTTAGTTACGCCAGCGTCAATATATGGCTTGTAAACTATTTTAGCGTCTTTATTTAAAGGAGTGATTTCATAATTGATAACTCCTACTTCATCTAAGTCTAAGGCAAGAAAACGAACAACATTAACAGCTATATCTGTCCCGTTTTTTAATTTTGCTTCAAAAGAGCGGCTGTACCAACCTTCTTTCATATTCAATTCACGACGGAAGTCTTTTACTTCTGCACAGTTATTTAAATCAAAACGTTCATCGTTGATCTCGATGTCAATCCCAATCCAGTTAGGTGCATTCAATACTTTTGCAAAATACTCAGGATAGCCATTTTTCCACCAGCCCACTTTAGTTTTGTCAGGATAGTAGATTCCAGCAATATAACTTCCTTGAAATGTTTCTCCAGTATATGTTTCTTCAAAATTAGCACGTTGTCCCATTGCTCCGTTACCAATACTGAAAAGACTTTCAGATGACTTTACTCTCTCTACATCAAATCCTTCTTCTATGATGGACCAATTGTCTGGCTTTATATAATCTTGGTTCATTTTTTTATTTTTATTTAAAAGTTTAAGTTTAAAATACTGTTTAATTAAACGGCATTTTTCTTCACTCTTTTTCTTTATTATCTATTTATCAAATCTTCGATAAAACTTGTTTCTATGTGTGTAAAATCGTCAAAAATATAGTTAGCCTCGTGTAGTGTTTTTTCTTCACCAATTCCGATACTAAGCATCTTGCCAATATTTGCTGCTTGCACACCTGCTACTGAATCTTCAAATACAATAGCATTTTCTGGGGCTACTTGTAATAATTTAGCAGCAATTAAGAAAACTTCTGGATCTGGTTTTGCGTTACTAACATCATTTCCATCTACAATAGCATCAAAATAATGGATGATTCCTGTTTTTTCTAAAATGGGACGTGCATTTTTACTTGCTGACCCTAAAGCAATAGGTTGCTTGTTGTCTTTTAGAAATTCTAGCACAGGCATTACACCAGGCAGAATTTCACTTTGATCCATATCTACTAAATAGGGTAAGTATTCTTCATTTTTTTGAATTAACCATTTGTCTTTGTCTTCCTGGGAAGCTTCAACCTTGCCTAATTCTAAAATGATATCTAGAGAACGCACCCGGCTTACTCCTTTTAGTAATTCATTGTGTTCTAATGTGAAATCAATGTTTAGTGCTTGAGCGATTTTTTGCCAAGCTAAATAATGGTATTTAGCAGTGTCTACTATAACTCCGTCAAGGTCGAATATAAATGCTTTTTTACGCATATTGGGTATTAATTTTATTGGAATATGTAAATTAGAGCGCCTCTATATTTACTTAAAAATCAGTTTAAGTTTGTATTAATTATCGTTTTACGACATCATCAACGTCTTTTACTTTAACAACAAGTACAGCTGCGATAAGAAAACTTACCCCGCTAGTTACTAAAGCAAATATGGCATCATCTTGATACAGGTATTTAACTAATGGACCCCCAATCAAAGCATTGATAATTTGTGGAATAACAATGAAGAAATTAAAAATCCCCATGTATACTCCCATTTTTAATGGCGATATTGATCCAGCTAGAATGGCGTATGGCATTGATAAGATACTTGCCCATGCAATACCAACACCTACCATAGATAAGATTAACCAATCTTCGTTAGGCATGAAGTACATTGATATCAATCCTAGTCCTCCAATAGTTAAAGAGATAGAGTGTGTTAGTTTTCTTCCTATTTTCTTAGCGATGTAAGGTAATGCAAAGGCATAAAAAGCAGATACAAGATTGTAAATTCCAAATAGTACACCTACCCAGTCTCCTGCATTTTGATACGCCTCACTTTTACTGTCATTTATCGGTAAGCCGTAAATATGATGAGCTATGGCTGGTGTGGTAAAAACCCACATTCCAAAAAGTCCAAACCAAGAGAAAAATTGAACCCAACTCAACTGTCTCATTGTAGTGGGCATTTTTCTAAAGTCTTCAAAAATATCGAATAAGCTTGATTCTTTTTCAACAGCTACAGTCTCGTGATGTGCTTGCTCATCTTCAAACTGTGCTAATTCTTCTGGAGAATATTCTTTGGTAGTAAAAATGGTAACGAGAATAGATCCAATTAAAATAACTGCACCAATTACAAATGATAAGATCAAATGTAAAGGGATTCCGCCATTTTCATCTCTATTCGAAACACCAAACCAATTGGTTAATACATAAGGAAGCCAAGATCCGATAACTGCACCAAAGCCAATTAAGGCAGTTTGTACACTAAAACCAAGTGTTCTTTGATCAGTTCTAAGATTATCACCTACTAATGCACGGAAAGGTTCCATAGCAATATTGAAAGAAGCATCCATGATCATTAGCATTCCGGCACCAACCCAAAGAGCGGGTAAAAGGGCAATAAAAATTTCGGCTTGTGGCATTAATATTAAACCTATCGAGGCTAATAATGCTCCTACTAAGAAGAAAGGTTTTCTTCGTCCAAATTTCCCCCAAGTCTTGTCACTGTAATGACCGATTATCGGTTGTACTATAAGACCCATTAACGGAGCAATGATCCAAAACCAAGAAAGTTCATGGACATCAGCACCAAAAATTTGAAGAATTCTACTGGCATTCGCATTTTGAAGGGCAAAACCCATCTGTATTCCTAGGAATCCAAAACTCATATTCCAGATTTCCCAAAAACTTAATTTACGCTTTTCCATTATCGTAATTTATATATTAATACGATAAGCGCTATGCTTATCAAAACTTAACTTATTTTTCGAAGTAAAAGTAAAAGCTTTGATTGGGGTAAAAGTAAAAATTTATTTTAAACTTTTGTTTTTTATAGTCAAATAAAAGCGAACATTTTTTACTACAAGGTTGTAGTAATGAATATTATAGCGAATTATCTTAATTAGTAGACTCTCTTTGAATCAAGTGGGTTTCAATAACTTCTGTTTTATAGTTTTCTTCCTCCTCATCTTCAAGTTCTAAACGGTCAATTAACATTTTGGCTGCTTTATTTCCCATTTTGATTCCACTTTGACTTACCGTAGTAATCGTTGGAGTAGAAAATTTTGAAATAATTCCATCGGTAAAAGCAATAACGGCCAAATCTTCAGGTACATTTAGCCCAATCCTATTTGCAGCTTTAATACTAGTTACAGCAAAGAGTTCGTTAACTGCAAATACAGCATCAATAGCTTTGTCTTCTAGTAGTTTGCCAATAATTATTTCACAAGTGTCTACATCTTCAATTTTGATAATTAGGTTTTCATTAAAGGGTAGGCCATTGTCAAGAAGAGCTTTAGTATAACCGTCTGTCCTAAGTTTTCCTACGCTTACATAATCCACTGTTGTTACTAAGGCTATTTTTTTCTTGCCTTTGTCAATCAAACTTTGCACCGCTTCATAAGCCGCTGATTTATCATCAATAATAACTTTATCGCATAGAATGTCATTAGTTACTCGATCAAACATAACCACTGGCATTCCTTGATTGATAACCTCAGTGATGTGATGGAAATCCCCTTTTAGCTGCGTTTCTTTAGAAAGGGACATAATAAAACCGTCGATACTACCATTGGCTAACATTTCCATATTTCTAACTTCTTTGTCAAAAGAATCATCTGATAGGCAAATGATAACGCTATAACCGTTTTCGTTAGCTACTTGTTCAATTCCATTTATGACAGTAGAGAAAAAATGGTGAACAATTTCAGGAATTATTATTCCTATAGTTTTGGTTTTACGGTTCTTAAGACTAAGAGCAATATTGTTGGGTTTATAATTATAAAATTTCGCAAAAGCTTGAACTTTTAAACGAGTTTCTTCACCAATTTCTAAACTATTTCTAAGTGATTTTGAAACCGTAGAGATAGAAACATCCAATTCTTTGGCAATTTGTTTAAGCGTCACTTTCCTTTTCATAATTATAAATCTGATAAAAATTATTTTCGTAATAAAGATAGAATTTGTTTTCGTTAATGGCAATTTTCCCATTAAATATTTGGCTATTTGAGAAAGTTTTCAACACTATTACGTTTTCGTAAACTAATATAGAAGTGTCTTTGTCGAGCACGTTAAAATTTACATAAATTTAACATTCGAAGTAAGAGTAAAATTCAAAAAAAACAAATTAATTTAAACAAAAAGTATGAAAACAATTTATAAAAAGTTGTTATTTTTATTACTACTACTGCCTTTAAGTATTCTGGCTCAGAATACTCTTAATGGAACGGTACTTGATAAAACATCAGGACAGCCAATACCAGGAGTAAATGTAAATGTGCAAGGTGCCATAAATGGCGTTTCAACAGATTTTGATGGTAAGTTTCAGCTGTCTAATGTAAAAAAAGGAGACCAAGTTGTCTTTTCTTTTATTGGATACAAAAATACAGTTGTAAGTTATGTTGCTCAAAAATCATTAACGGTTTCTTTAGAAGAAGATCAAAATCAACTTAAAGAGGTTGTAATCCAAGTGGGTTACGGTACTGTTAAGAAAAAAGATGCAACAGGAGCTGTAACTGTATTAGGGACTAAAGACTTTAACAAAGGACCAGTAACATCTGCAGATCAAATGATTCAAGGTAAAGTGGCTGGTTTGCAAATTATTAATGGTGGTGGTTCGCCAGGTGTGGATCCAGTTATTAGAATTAGAAGTGGATCTTCGTTATCAGCAAGTAATGATCCTTTATATGTAATAGATGGTGTACCTGTTGCAAATGGTGGTGTAGAAGGTGGAAGAAATCCATTGGCTACTATTAATCAAAATAATATTGAATCTATTTCGATTTTAAAAGATGCTTCTGCAACGGCTATTTATGGATCACGTGCTTCTAATGGGGTAATCATTATTACTACTAAGAAAGGTAAATCAGGAGACTTACAAGTAACTTATAATGGGAATCTTCAAGTATCTGAAATTACTAAAAAAGTAGATGCGTTATCAAGTGCTCAATTTAAAGAATTTGTTGCCGCAAACGGAAACGCAGCTCAGCAAGCGTTAGTAGGTACTGCAGATACAGATTGGCAAGATGAAATCTATAGAACAGCTATTGGTACAGATCACAATATTTCATTAAGTGGTGGAACTGATAATGTAGTTTATAGAGCCTCAGTTGGATATGCTAAATTAAATGGTGTTTTAAAAAGAGATAATTTACAAAGAACTTCTCTTGGAGCTAACGTAACAGGAAACTTCTTAGATAAACATTTGAAAGTTGAATTAAATAGTAATACATCAGTTATCAAAAGTAACTATAGTAATAATGGAGCAATTGGTGGAGCGGTTAGTTTTGACCCTTCGCAACCAGTAAGAAATGCTGACGGTACTTATTTTCAATGGAAAACAACTCCAACAGAAAATAACCAATTAGCAGGTGTGAATCCGCTATCATTAATTGAGCAACAAAACAATTACGGTAGCTTTTACAGAAGTATTGGAAACGTTCAAGTAGACTATAAAATGCACTTCTTGCCAGAGCTGAAAGCAGTAGCAAACTTAGGTTACGATCAAATGACTGGAACAGGTTATGGAAATACAGAAGCGGACTTCCGTGATGGTTTAGCGGGTTCTGGATATAACAATACCTATAGAAATTTAGAGTCACGTGACAATAAATTGATGGATTTGTATTTAAACTATAATAAATTAGTTGATGCGATAGATACACAAATTGATGTAACGGGTGGTTATACTTACCAAGATTTTAAAGAGTCTAAAAACAAATCTGCTTACAATTTTCAAAATGATAAAACTACAGAGGAGTTATTTACACCAACACGTATTAATCTACAATCTTTCTTTGCAAGAACTAACTTAACTGTTGCAGATAAGTATTTACTGACGCTTTCTTATAGAAGAGATGGTACGTCTAGATTTACTGAAGACTACCGTTGGTCAAACTTCCCAGCTGTAGCTTTAGGTTGGAAATTAAATGAGGAAAACTTCTTAAAAAATGTAAATAGCATTTCTACATTAAAATTAAGAGGAGGATGGGGTATTACGGGTCAACAAAACATAGGTAATTCTTATCCGTCTATTCCTTTATATTTAGCATCTAATAATGCTGCCCAATATCAAATAGGGGATACTTTTTACACTACTTATAGACCAGAGCCTTATAACAGCAATTTGAAATGGGAGCAAACGACGACTTCAAATGTCGGAATTGATTTCGGATTATTTAATAACAGAATTTCTGGTAGCGTAGATGCTTATCAAAGAATTACTAAGGATTTGTTATTATTCACCTACAACCCTTCTTTCTTTGGTTTCTCTAATCAAGACAATTACAACATTGGTACGATTGATAATAAAGGACTTGAGATTGCTGCTGAGGTTATACCTGTACGAAATGATAATTTCCAATGGGTAATTGGTGGGAATGTTACATTTCAAGATTCAAAAATCACAAAGTTAACAACAACTCAAGACAATACACCAGGTATAGATACTGGAGGTATATCTGGAGGTACAGGAAATACTATTCAAAATCATCAAGTAGGTTATTCTCCTAGTTCATTTTTTGTTTACGAGCAAGCGTATGGTGCAGATGGCAAACCATTAGAAGGTGTTTTTATCGATAGAAATAAAGACGGTTTAGTGAATCAAGATGACAAATACCGTTTCCACAAGCCTGCTTCGGATGTGTTTTATGCTTTCAATACAAGTGTAACGTACAAAAATTGGGATATGGGAATGAACTGGAGAGGTTCATGGGGTAATTATAATTACAACAACGTAGATTCTAATAAAGGAGTTGCTAATAATGTGTTAACAAGAAATACTGATTTAAATAATGGTGTAGCTAATCTACTAGAAACTGGTTTTAAACAATCTAATGATTTTCAATTACACTCAGATTATTATGTTCAAGATGCTTCTTTTATCCGTTTGGATAACGTAAGTGTTGGTTATACATTTAATCAAAAAGAAAATAGTACTTCTTTAGTGAAGTTAACCTTAGCCGCTCAAAACGTTCTGGTTATAACTAAGTATGACGGATTAGATCCAGAAATCTCTGGAGGAATTGATAATAATCTATACCCAAGACCAATTACATTTACGTTAGGGTTAAACGTTAATTTTTAAAAAAAAAATAACTTGAAAATGAAAAATATATATAAACAACTATTGGGAGTTTCTATGTTTATGTTGGTGCTTACATTTCCATCATGTACAAATGAATTGAACCAATCACCAGATAATGGAGATTCTGTTGCTGGCGAAGAATTTTTTAGTACTCCAGCTTCCTATAAACAAAACTTGGCTAAATTATATGCGGGCTTTGCAACCTCGGGACAGCAAGGTCCTGCAGGAAAACCAGATATTTCGGGTATTGATGAGGGGACAAGCCAGTACATAAGAGGGTATTGGATGATGCAAGAGTTGACAACTGATGAAGCAGTTATTGGATGGAATGATGGAACTATTAAAGATTTTCATACTCAGTCATGGTCTACATCAGATAGCTTTATCAATGCTACTTTTGCTCGTTTCTCTTTCCAAATTGTAAATTGTAATGAGTTCTTACGTCAGACTACTGATGAAAAATTGACGGCCAGGGGAGTAGATGCAGCTTTAAAAGCAGAAATTGCAGTTTACAGAGCTGAAGCTCGTTTCTTAAGAGCAATTACCTACTGGCATTTAGTAGATACTTTTGGAGGTGGTTCATTAGTAACAGAAGATTCACCTACTACGTTTTATTATCCAGATTATGCCTCAAGAGCTGATTTGTATAAATTCATAGATGAAGAATTAACAGCAGTTGCTCCGCTTTTAAAAGCGCCAAAATCAAATGAAGCATACCGTGTGGATCAAGTGGCTGCTTGGATGTTACAAGCTAAATTGTATATGAATGCTAAAGTATACATTGGAACTGATCATTATGCTGAAGCAGTACCTTTAATTAATAAAGTTATAGCCTCTCCTTACAAATTGCACACGAACTACAATCAATTGTTTTTAGCTGACAATGACAAAAATGGTGCTCAAAACGAATTTATTTTTACAATAGGATTTGATGGTCTTCGTACACAAACTTATGGTGGTACTACATTCTTAACCCATGCACCTGTTGGAGGAAGTATGAAAGTTGCGGAATTTGGAATCAACGGAGGTTGGGGAGGAATTCGTACAACTTCTGCTTTTGTCGATAAATTTTCTGCTAATACTACGGATACCCGTGGTCAATTTTACACAGATGGTCAGACGAAAGAGATTAAAGATATTAGCAATTTTACTGACGGATATGCTATTCAAAAATTTAGAAATGTCACAGTAAATGGAGTGCAAGGTTCTGACAAATCAGGAGATTTTTCTGATTCAGACTTCCCTATTTTCCGTTTAGCAGATGCCTATTTAATGTATGCTGAATGTGCTGTTAGAGGTGCTGCTGGTGCTACTATTGCTAATGCTGCAACTTATGTGAATGCGTTGAGAACAAGAGCTAAAGCTACAACAGTAAACCAAGGAGACATTAATTTAGACTTTGTTTTAGACGAAAGAGCTAGAGAGTTGCACTGGGAAGGACATAGAAGAACTGATTTAATTCGTTTTGGAAAATTTACAGGCGGTGCTTACTTATGGCCATTTAAAGGTGGTGCTGCTGGTGGATCACCAACTCAAACTTTTAGAAATATATTTCCTATTCCTGCAAATGCATTGGCATCAAATCAAAAATTACAACAAAATCCTGGATACTAATAATTTAATAAATTTATAAAAATGAAAAATATAACTAAATCAATACTTGCTTTATTTGCAGTAGTTGCTTTGTCATGCAGCGTTGAAGATGTTCAAGACAGACCCGTAGTAGAAGGTGTAGATGCGCCAGTTTTAACGGCTCCAACGTCAGGTGCAGCTTATGTTTTAACACCAGAAAAAGCGACTTCTCAAGCAGATCGTTTTACTTGGACTTCGGCTAATTTTGGTGGTGATGTACAAGTAAACTATGTTGTACAGATGGATAAAAAAGGGAATGAGTTTAAAACGGCTCAAGTTATAGGAAGTGCTTTGCCATCTTCTAACCAAGTTGCAGTGACTGTAGAGGCTATGAATGGTGCTGCACTTACTTTAAAAGCAGTTCCTTTCGCTCCTGCTGAAATGGAAGTTAGAATTAAAGCAACTGTGGGTGCTACAGAAATGTTTTCTAATGTTATTGGAATCGTTGTTACTCCTTACACTACTGAAAGTCCTAAATTATATGTAATAGGGAGTTTCTTAAATGCTAGTGGATATGGTGCTGACTGGACACTTGGTGCTAATCTCCCAGCTTTAGCAGCATCTGGATATGGTAAAGTAGATTTTGAAGGATACGTATACTTTAATGATGCTAATTCACAGTATAAATTTTTACCAAAAAACTCAACTTTTGATGGAGATTACGGTAATGCAACAGGTCCTGACGGAACTTTTACTGGATTGCTATTGCAAACTGGAGAGTCAAATGCAGGTTTACCTGCACCTAAAGTAGCTGGTTTTTACAGATTAAATGTAGATACTGAAAAATTAACTTATGCAGCTACTGCAATTCAGTGGGGAGTAATAGGAAGTGCTACTGCCGCTGTGACTGGTGGTGATGGTTGGGCTAATGATGCTAACATGACTTACAATAAAACTACAAAATTGTGGTCTATTACTATGAACCTATCAGCTGACGAATTCAAATTCAGAGCTAATGATGCTTGGTCTATCGATCTTGGAAGTTTTGATTCTGGTAAACCAGGTGTTGGCGCAGATATGAGTTACGGTGGTAAAAATATTAAAGTTCCTTCTGCTGGAAATTATACAATTACTTTAGATTTAAGTTCTCCAAGAAACTATAAATATACGCTTACTAAAAACTAGTATTTTTTTAAAATTAAAAGGGCTATCTTACGGGTAGCCCTTTTTTAATTATAATCAGAATCACTATGAAAAAAACACTACTTTTATTTTTCTTATTATTAACGGCAGGCACATTTGCTCAGCAACAGACTGTAACCTATATCATCACTCCAGCTACTTTCGAAGAAAACACTTCAATTACTATTACCATTGATGGAAATAGTATAAACGAAGCGGCTTGGGGAGTAACTGGGAATGCATTATACCTATGGGCCTGGGCCTTTGATATTAATGACACAACCCAAAAAGGTACGCCTTTAAATGGTTCATGGGATGCTTCTGCTGAAGCTAGTAAATTTACTTACAACCCGGGAGCTGATACTTATACTAAGACGCTTATTCCAACTACTTATTACAATGTTACATCTATTGGAAAAATTGGTTTTTTAATAAAAGCAAAAGATGGTACTGGTGATAAAAAGTCACAAGATATATTAGCCGAAGTAGGTGCGTTCCAGGTGAATTTGACTTCACCAGTAGAAAATAGTGCTACGATCATTGCATCTGGAGCTAATTTTACAATTGCAGCAAACAATACGGGTGGAAATGCAAGTTACAACCTAAAGTCGAATGGGGTAAGTATAAATACTAATTCTGCTACTGCAAATTATAGTTTTAATCATTTAAATTTATCGTCTAATCAAAATTATGAATTAGAGGTAACACAAGCTGCTACTACTATCGTTAAAAAATTCACAGTTATTGTAAATCCCGGTGCAGTTAGTGCTGCGATGCCAGCAGGTTTACTGGACGGTATCAATTATAATAATTCAGATGTTACGAAAGCTACCTTAGTGCTGGATGCGCCTTTAAAAGATTTTATCTATGTTGCCGGAAGTTTCAATAATTGGCAACCTACCACAGCATATGCAATGAAGAAAGACCCAGCTACGGGAAAATTTTGGCTAGAACTTTCGGGCTTAGTTTCTGGTGTAAATTATAGTTACCAGTATTGGGTGGGGGCAACTTCGCCTATCGCTAATTCCCCAGCTTTAGTAAAGACAGCCGATCCTTATTCTACATTAGTGCTTTCTCCTTTTGATGATGCTGGAATTCCTAGTACTACATATCCTAATATGCCTGTATATCCTGTAGGACAAGATAGGGAAGTGACTGTATTGCAAACAGGACAAACTCCATATGCTTGGAGTAGTGCAACGACTAATTTTGTGAAACCTGAAAAAGAAAAGTTAGTGGTTTATGAAGTTCTCGTGAGAGATTTTGATTCTCATCGTAATTTTCAAGATTTGATTGATAAAATTGACTATTTCAAAAATTTAAAAATTAACGCTATTGAGTTGTTACCTGTTATGGAGTTTGAAGGAAATGAAAGTTGGGGGTACAATACTTCATTCCATATGGCTTTAGATAAATTCTATGGACCTTCTAATAAATTGAAGGAATTTATTGATTTGTGTCATCAAAACGGAATCGCAGTTATTCTAGATGTTGCTTTAAATCATGCTTTTGGTCGAAATCCTATGGTACGCATGTGGATGAACGATCCGGATAATGATGGATGGGGCTCTCCTACTACTGAAAACCCTTATTTTAATACTGAGGCAAAACACAGTTACAACGTAGGGGAAGATTTAAATCATCAATTGCCTAGAACTCAGAATTATGTGAAAAGAGTGATTAAGCAATGGGTTGAAGAATTTAAAATAGACGGTTTTCGCTGGGATTTAACCAAAGGATTTACGCAAAATTGTCCTGCAGCTATTTCGGGCGGACAAGACAATTGTACTAATCAATTTCAGGCAGATAGAGTTGCTATTTTAAAAACCTATGCCGATTATTCATGGAGTTTAGACCCAACACACTATACTATTTTTGAGCATTTAGGTACTAATCAGGAAGAGCAGCAATGGGCAAACTATCGTGTCTCTGGGGATGCAGATGGAATTAGTAAAGGAATTATGATGTGGGGTAAAATGACTGATCCATATAATGAACTGTCTATGGGATATACGTCTAATATTTCTGGTATGACAAGTGCTAGTCGTGGTTTTACTGCAAATAGATTGATGGGCTATGCCGAAAGTCATGATGAAGAACGATTAATGTATAAAAACGTGCAATACGGAAATAGCGCTAATTCGACTTATAATGTAAAAAACTTAGATGTTGCCTTATCACGAATGTCGGCTATAGGTGCTGTTTCTCTACTAGTCCCTGGACCAAAAATGATTTGGCATTTTGGTGAACTGGGTTGGGAGACTTCTATATTTAGCTGTAATAATGGAACTGTAAACACATCAGATGATGCGATGTCTGGTGATTGCAAACTAGATACTAAGCCACAGCCTCAATGGGTAAATAACTGGTTAGGAATGACTAACAGGGAGAAGATTTATAAGGACTGGGCAAAAATGATTAGTTTAAAAACTAGCGAAGCCGTGTTTTCAGGTAACGTTACCATGACAAGTTCAAGTTCGTTACAACAAAATATAAAAATCAGCAATCCTAATTTAGCAGCAACACAATTAAAAGATGTTGTGATCTTGGCTAATTTTGATGTAACTGCTCAGAATGTTCCTACTGGTTTTCCTTATACTGGAACTTGGTATAACCTAATGGACAATACGAGTATCAATGTAGTTAATGTTAGTACTCCAATTAATCTACCTCCTGGTGAGTTCAGAATTTATGGTAATAAGGTTGCGAATTTAGCGATTGCGAATTTTGAAAATAACGAGACTATTTTTTTGTATCCAAATCCCGCTTCTAACTATTTTACTTTAAATAGTGAGGCAGTAAAGGTGGATATATATTCTTTTGTTGGACAAGTAGTAAAAAGTTTTACTACTGATTTAACTAAAGACAAACAGTATAATATAAGTGATTTACCACAAGGAATTTATTTGGTGAAAGCCTATAATGCTGAAAATCAAGTTCAAGTCATGAAATTTGTAAAGAACTAATAAGGTCCAATTTACAAAAAAAGCTGTCTGAAAAGACAGCTTTTTTTGTAAAAAAACTGCTTCAGAATTTGAAGCAGTTTAATTATGGTATAGGATTTAGATTCGTCCTGCTTTAATTTCATCTACAATCTCAGGATTTAATAATGTAGAGGTATCTCCAAAGTTAGAATAATCACCTTCATCTATTTTACGAAGAATTCTACGCATAATTTTTCCAGAACGAGTTTTGGGTAAACCGGTAACAAATTGTATTTTATCTAATTTGGCTATGGGTCCTATTTGGTTGGAAATCTGTTGATTGATTTCTTTGCTAAGATTATCGCGATCACGATATTCACCTGACTCTTTCAAAATTACAAAGCCATATAAAGCATTTCCCTTAATGTCATGAGGAAAACCTACTATGGCACTTTCTGCCACAGCGGGATGCTCATTAATCGCATCTTCAATAGGTGCCGTTCCCAAATTATGCCCCGATACAATGACAACATCATCCACACGTCCTGTGATTCTATAATACCCTACTTCATCACGTAAAGCTCCATCACCAGTGAAATATTTACCTGGAAAGGCGGTAAAATATGTTTCTTTGTATCGTTTGTGATCTCCCCAGATGGTTCTAGCAATTCCCGGCCATGGATATTTGATACACAAACTGCCTACTACTTGGTTTTCTTCAATTTCATTTCGTTTTTCATCCATCAATACAGCTTGTATTCCCGGTAAAGGTAAAGTTGCATAAGTTGGCTTTGTAGGGGTTACAAAAGGAATAGGCGAAATCATAATTCCGCCTGTTTCAGTTTGCCACCAGGTATCTACAACAGGACATCTTTTATCACCTACATGGTCATTGTACCAGTGCCATGCCTCTTCATTAATAGGTTCTCCTACAGACCCAATAACTTTTAGCGTTTTTAATGGAAATTTTTGGACGTAATCTAAACTTTCTTTCGCTAAAGCACGAATTGCAGTTGGAGCAGTATAAAATTGTGTGATCTTGTGTTTTTCGATAATTTCCCAAAAACGGCTGTAATCTGGGTAAGAAGGGACTCCTTCGAAGATCACGGTTGTAGCCCCATTAAGCAGCGGACCGTATAGAATATAGGAGTGACCTGTAATCCAACCGATATCAGCAGTACACCAGTAAATATCATTTTCTTCATAATTAAAGACATTTTTAAAAGTATAGGCTGTGTAAACCATATATCCAGCTGTAGTGTGTACCATACCTTTTGGTTTTCCGGTAGAACCAGAAGTGTATAGTATAAATAACGGGTCTTCGGCATCCATGATTTCAGCAACATTATTATCTAATGCTTCATCTAGGAGCGGTTGCAACCAATGGTCACGTCCGTCTTTCATATTAATGGCAGTATTTGTTCTTTTGGCAACCAAAACTTTTTCGACACAAGGACAGTCGGTTAAAGCTTCATCGATTATTCCTTTCAAATCAATGGTTTTATTGCCACGGTATCCACCGTCAGAAGTGATGACTAGTTTGCAATCGCTATCATTTATTCTAGTAGCTACTGCTGATGATGAAAACCCAGCAAAGACAACCGAATGAATCGCACCAATTCTTGCACATGCTAAAACGGCAACCGCTAATTCAGGAATCATTGGCAAGTAAATACATACACGATCTCCTTTCTTTATACCCTGTTCACGCAAAACATTGGCCATTTTACCTACCCGTTGATGTAGTTCATTATAAGAAATATGTAAGGCTTCTTCCTCTGGATTATTTGGTTCAAAAATAATGGCAGTTTTATCTCCTTTTTTGGCTAAGTGCCTGTCAATACAATTTTTTGTAATGTTTACTTTGGCATCAACAAACCATTTTATATCGGCTTCGGCCATATTAAAATCGACTACTTTTTCCCACTGTTGGTACCAAGTAAAGTTTTCTGCGGCAATTTTATCCCAGAATTTTTTAGGCTCTCGAACTGATTTTTTATATTCTTTAAAGTACTCTTCTAAATTGT
>Ga0070748_1000648_pt1 | contig 16423 bp, 12 predicted proteins | sample VirMetDEL_Nov_12_FD_77015 | JGI IMG/M metagenome (GOLD analysis project Ga0070748, IMG submission 77015) | Aqueous microbial communities from the Delaware River and Bay under freshwater to marine salinity gradient to study organic matter... | ecosystem: Environmental > Aquatic > Marine > Coastal... | reverse complement strand
TTCACCAGCAAATTGACTAAAGTCAGTTGCAATGCAATCAGCTATCGCGAGGGCACCACACCGCCGTCGGATCACTTTCCCCTAAGCTGTGAGCTAAAGCTGCAATAGGTTTTAATCGCACAAGATAAATGCTCAAAAAAAAGCGAGGTTCGTTCATGAACTCTCGCTTTTTGCGTGGCAGCGACACAGGGTAAAGGGTGATGATATTAATACTCAACCATCTATCGCCATGATGTAAGCACTATTTAACCAAATGTGTTTTGCGGTATTCGGTGGGAGTCACGCCCTCCAATCGTTTAAAAAAACGATGAAATGCAGACTGACTGTTAAAGCCAGAGCGATAAATAATATCTAAAATTGTATCTTGTGCGCACTCAGGTGAAGCTAAAAGACGCTTGGCCTCATTGACTCTGTGACCATTAATAAACTCAAAAAAGTTTTGCTTATAATGGTTATTAAGCAGCGCCGACAAGTCGCGCGGTTTTAAGTTGATCTGCTCTGCAAAACGCTCCAAGTTCACCTGACTTTCAAGATGCAGCCGTTGCTCGGTTATACCTCGCTCGATGAGCTTTAATTTAACCTGTTGATCTGGCTGCTCAGGCTTTTTTGCATCCTCTGTATCCGGCGCCCCCATGGCCCCTTCAAACAATTCACGCGTATTGTAAAGCGCAAATAAAAACAAACCATTCACCAAAACAACCGTAAAGTAATTATTAAGGATCCCCATTAAATCATTCATGGTTGGGCTAAGATAATCACCTAACACATACCCCACAAACGACCAGATCCAATGCACAAAAAAGCCGCCTAGAATAATCTCAGCCCAGAGCAATTCCCGAGTCGAAAGCGTTGCATAATGCTGTTTCAACTGCTGACGCAAACGGAATTCCGCATAAAAGCACGCCAGCACATAAACTAAAGGCAAGCACTTTACCAATGCCCAAACCCACTGCAGTGCCAGTAATTGTGCAGGGGGTAAGCTTGCCCAGTTCCACAGCAGCCAAACAGTCACATCAATCCCAAAACCTACAATCAGCCCTGCAACCAACATAGACGGCAATAAATGAATCAGGTTGCGCCAGTGCAACAATCGCAACTCCATTGAAAGGGAGCGCAAATATAAATAAAGTACAGGCCCTTGCAACAACAAACACACAGACAAAATCAAAGGCAACATAACCCAATGCGCGGGCGCTAACGTTTGTAAGTAACTATTCCAAATCATCAGCGTAGTTGCCAATGTCCCCACAACAAGCATAAAAAAAAGTGCTAATAGCTTACGTGGCTGCGCGCGACTACGCGGCAGGAGTAAAAGTGCTGCACACAAAAAAAGTGTTTCTACTATGGTAAGTAAAAGTACTATTTCATGTAGATTTAAAAATGTTGATTTCATTATTGTGATCTCACTACCGCACACGACCAACATGCGGTTACCGTAGATAAACGAAGGCAGACATTATACGCTATCCGCATAAGTGCAATATCTACTACTTACCATAGCTTACCCATTATCTTTTCATAAAAAGCTTGCGCATGAACAGCTATCACATGAACAATTTTTTATATAAATGGCTTTTCGATCTTCACGTCATAGGATTGAAGTTACGGCAATACAACCAACATCAACACGAAGATCGAAACCCATACAAACATGAGACAAGCTCAATCGCGAAAAAACTTACTTACTTTTTCTAAAGACACAATTTTTTGCATATTCACTCGCATCATTCATCGTCCAATCACCCTTAGGGGTTGCATCCATCTTTTCACACCATTCAGGGCTACCCACTTTAGGCGCGCAAGCCTGCAGCATTACACATGACGCCGCGACAACCAACAATTTAATCATTACATTTTTCATGTTTAACACACCTATTTATACAACGTTTATTTTTAGGATTTGCTTTTATCCAAAAGTTTAAATTAGACCAGTTGCTATTAGCGCCACCTTAAATCCAACTGGGCTAAAGCGCTATTGCTCCAATGAAAATCGCTCCGCGGTAATAGCCACTAAGTCACCTGATTGCATCTGAATTCTAAATTCAGAATTATTTACTCGCGACAGGTCAAGAATACTATTGGACTCACCCCATTCTGCACTATGCGGAATACTCAAGAATCTTACACCATAAAAGAAAAGCGTATATTTAACTGCTGCATGGGTAACAGAGTTATACCTAGTCCCAATAATGGCAACTAAGCCTGCTTCCCATTGATACGAAATTGTGGATACTGTCGCATCATGTAAAGAGAGTTTTTCAAATTCCACATTAACATTCCTACTCGTGAGCCGCTCATGATCTACCCGCACAATACCGCGCTCCTTATCATCGATCAACAGCAAGGACTCGACCACCCCAAACTCGGACCGCGCAACAACCCAACAGCAGAAGCCAACATGCTGCAGCTGCTCAACACCTGGCGCCAAGCGGCCATGCCTATTTTTCATATCCGACATCGCTCAAATGAGCCAACGTCCGTATTTTGGCCAGAACAAATAGGATTTGCATTTAAACCGGAATTCATCCCTCAAGCTCATGAACCTATTGTGGACAAAAATATAACTTGCGCCCTACTCGCCAGTGGCTTAGCCACAACCCTCAAACAACAGAACACTAAAAACCTAGTGCTCGTCGGCGCCGCCACCCACAACTCCATAGAGTCCACAGTGAGGACAGGCAGCCACCTCGGGTTTAACATCACTATTATTGAAAACGCCTGCTACACATTTGCGCAAAAAGATTACTTCGGTACCCCGCGCAGTGCGCAAGATGTTCACGCTATGTCACTTGCCAGTCTGCAAGGTGAATTTGCTCAGGTATTAAGTGCACAGGAGGTGCTATCAGCAATGAAAAGAGAATAGCTCTAATATTTTTTTATGTGCCGCCTAAAAAAATACCCGCAGCAAGGCGGGCATTTTTAATCAGAAATATAAACTCGCGGAGCGATCTATGAAATGTTGCGCTGGCGCACCGCTTCAAACAAGCAAACACCCGTCGCTACCGACACATTCAAACTGCTGACAGTACCCGCCATGGGAATATTAATAAGGTGGTCGCAGGTATCTTGCGTTAAGCGTCGCAGACCATCGCCTTCAGCCCCCATCAAAATGGCGATAGGTCCGGTGAGATTCGCTTGATAAACCGATTGCTCCGCCTCACCCGCCGCACCAAACAACCAAATGCCTTGATCTTGTAATTTCTTCAAGGTGCGCGCCAAATTTGTGACGGGCACCAAGGGCAAAACTTCCGCAGCACCGCAGGCAACTTTACGCGCAACAGGAGTGAGGCCCGCCGACTTATCCTTAGGCATAATGACGGCGTGTACACCCGCCGCTTCAGCCGAGCGCATACAAGCGCCCAAATTATGGGGGTCGGTAACGCCATCGAGAATTAACAAAAAGGGAGGAACATCAAGCCCATCAATGAGCTGAAATAAAAATGCTTCATCGTGAGTCTCGCCGGGTTTGCATATAGCCACAACGCCTTGGTGATTCTCATCGCCCGCCATCTCATCAAGCTTACTGCGACTCAGAACTTGACAGTGAATATCATTCACTTCTGCGCCATTAATAATTTTTTGCAGGCGCTGATCAGTGCGGCCCTGCAGAATAAAAATTTCTAAAATGCGCTGAGGGGCGCTCTTAAGCAATGCCTGCACTGAATGCAGGCCAAAAATATTTTCGCGCTTCAACTCATCTACCCTTCAAATCTATTCAACAATGTTAACGTAAAAATAACCCTAGTACTTATCGCTCCGAAGGGTGCGCTCGAGCTGCAGATGCCGCCACCTCTTCCGCACGTTCTACGCGCACCTCGGCCATAAGCTCACCTTGCAACCAGCGGTTAATTCGATTGCGTAGGCTTAACCACCTTTCTTTTAGCAGTAACCTTCGGCGCTGGAGTGACAGGCGACTTCTTAGTAGATTTCGCCGCTGTTGGTTGTACTGCTGCTGACGCTGTTTTGCCTGCATCTTTTTTACTTTTAGGGGCATTTTTATCACCTGCTACTGCCGCTGTGGCTTTCACTTTTGCTTTCGGTTGTGCCGACGCTTTGGTTTTTACCTGTTTTTTTTGTGTGGTTTCATTCGCTGCTTTACGCGCCGCACGCGACAATTTAGGCGCTGGTACAGCTACCTTAGCGGTCGGTTTTGCCCCTGCTTTATCTGTAGCTTTCACAGCGGCCTTTGGCACAGCCTTAACTGCTGCCGCTTTAGGTGAAGCAGAAGCCTGAGTGCGCACCGCCTTATCCACCGCCGCCTTTGCCGCTGCTAGTTTTTTCTCTGCAGAGCTAAGTGTTGCGGCTGGTTTTTTACTGGCTGCAGTTATCACCTTAGGTGAGGCAACTTTTCCTGCCGCTTTAACCGCTTGCACTTTTTTAGCCGCGGGCTTTTTAACATCTGCAGCTTTACTGACAGCAGCTGATTTAACAGCAGTAACTTTAGCTGCGCTTGCTGTAGGCGCTGCTGTTTTAGATACGATTGACTTTGATGCAACCGCTTTTGCCTTAGAGGATGCTGCTTGCGATTTTGGTAAAGTAGCTTTTGGCGCGGGTGCTTTTATTGCAGTACCCACTACCTTTTTAGCCTTAACCGTTTCTACAACCTTAGCCGCAGCATCAGCCAAGGGCGGCAGTAGTGGTACTCGCTTCGTCATGGGCGCATTGGCATGTTTCGGTGCATTCTTACCGCCCGTTTTACGCCCACCTTTACCGCGTGCAGCCGCTTTAGGCTTAACAGATGATTTGGGTTTGCGTACAGCGCCCACACCTTCCAATTCAAAATCAATTTTTCGATTATCTAAATCAACACGTACAACACGCACTACCAACTCATCGCCCAAACCAAATACTTTACGCGTGCGCTCGCCTACAAGGCGATGCTGCGCAGGCTCAAAACGATAGTAATCATGGGGCAGTGCGGTGATATGAATCAAACCTTCAACATATAAGTCATTGAGCTCAACGAACAAACCAAAACCGGTTACCGAACTGATATGACCATCAAAAATAGCGCCCACTTGATCGCGCAGGTATTCACACTTCAGCCAACTCACCACATCGCGTGTAGCCTCATCGGCGCGGCGTTCAGTGCGCGAACATTGCTCGCCAATAGTAACGACATCATTCACTGAGTAAGGATAAATTTTACGCAGCGGAATTGGCTTAGCAGTATCAACACGGCGCACATGTGTACTCGGAGTTTCACTGCGAATGACCGAGCGAATCGCACGATGTACCATCAAGTCGGGGTAGCGGCGAATAGGCGATGTAAAGTGAGTATAGGCTTCGTAACCTAAACCAAAGTGGCCATGATTTTCTACTTGGTACATCGCTTGACGCAAGCTGCGCAGCATCACCGTTTGAATCATATTGGAATCGGCGCGCCCTTGAATCGACTGCATCAATTGCTGGTAATCACCCGAACTGGGTTTATCGCCACCGGCCAAACCCAAACCCAATTCAGATAAGAGAGCGCGTAAATTCGTTAGCTTTTGATCCGTAGGGCCTTCATGCACACGATAGAGGCCAACTAAATTGTGTTTCTCTAAAAATTTAGCCGCGCTCACGTTTGCACAGAGCATGCACTCTTCAATCAACTTGTGCGCATCATTGCGTTTTACGGGCACTATGCGTTCAATTTTGCGTTCATCGTTAAATTGAATACGCGTTTCTACGGTTTCAAAATCAATCGCACCGCGTTCATCGCGCGCTATACGCAAACATTTATACAACTTATGCAGCAATTCAAGCTGTGGCACCACAGCAGAATATTCAGCGCGCAATGCCTCTGACTCAGTGCCGCTACCGGTAAGAATTTCACCCACTTTGGTATAAGTAAGACGTGCATGTGAGTACATCACGCCTTCATAGAATTGGTAACCAGTAATGCGCCCCGCATCACTAATGTTCATTTCACACACCATACACAGGCGGTCGAGATGAGGGTTGAGCGAACAGAGCCCATTTGACAGCGCTTCAGGCAACATAGGCACAACATAATCGGGGAAATACACCGAGTTGCCGCGCGCGCGCGCTTCAATATCTAAGGCGCTTTCAACTTGTACATAGTGCGACACGTCGGCAATCGCCACATATAAGCGCCATCCACCTTTGCGTCTTTCACAGAGCACTGCATCATCGAAGTCGCGCGCATCCTCACCGTCAATCGTCACAAACGGCAAGTGACGCACATCTACGCGATGCAATTTATCTTTCGCCAACACCTCGGGCGCAATTTTTGAAGCTTCGATAGATACGTCTTCTGGCCACTCATAGGGGATAGAGTGGGCCTGAATCGCCAACTCTATTTCCATGCCGGGCGCCATGTGATCACCCAACACTTGGAGCACGCGACCCATTGGTGGGCGATTTTTATCTGGCTGCTGAGTAATCTCAGCCACGACTATCTGACCGTGCGCCGCGCCGCCATAGCTGCCGAAAGGAATCATAATATCTTGGGTAATGCGCGCATTCTCGGGGCGCACAAACTGCAGGCCGTCTTCATTAAAAAAGCGCCCTGCTAACTGCTGCGTGTTGCGCTGTAATACTTCAACAATAGCGCCCTCTTCCTTACCGCGATACTGCTCACCCGAAAGGCGCACCAGCACCTCATCGCCATCAAACACCTTGCGCATCTGGCGATTGTGCAAATAAATATCATCTTCGCCATCAGGGCGAATCACAAAACCAAAACCATCGCGATGCCCTTGTACCCGACCCCGCACTACCGCAATTTTATCCAAACGCACATAAGCATCGCGGCGATTACTAATTAACTGGCCATCGCGCGCCATGGCGATCAAACGACGGCGCAGTGCCTCGACTTGATCTTCATCGCTCAGCTTGAGCATCTCGCACATCTGTACATGAGTGATCGGCTGGTCGGCCGTATCGAGCAAATCCAAAATGAATTCGCGACTGGGGATAGGGTTTTCGTATTTTTCGGCCTCACGGGCCGCGAAAGGATCGCGCTGCGGGGATCGTTTTTTGCTCAAAATAAGTGTCCTTTAAGGGAAATTGGTGTGCGGAAAACCTCCGCAATGGCGCAATTATAGGGCAGCGCGCATGACAAACCCACTAATACCCTGTTTAGCCATAAAATAAAATAGCTTTATCCACAACTAGCCGTTGACAAGCCAAAGGCCGATATTTATAGTGCGCGGCCTCAGCTACCGCTGATTATGCCCAGATGGTGAAATTGGTAGACACGCCAGCTTCAGGTGTTGGTGACGCAAGTCGTGGAGGTTCAAGTCCTCTTCTGGGCACCATTTTTATAGGTATGAGCTAGTCTCACACAGTCAGAGAACCCGCTAATTTAGCGGGTTTTTGCGTTTTTAGACTCCAATGATGTCCAGCTAAGCCTCTTTCAATCCCACTTTTTTGTTGGTATCAAGATTTAACCTCGAACACCGAATGCTGGCAACTTGCTTTTCGACTCATAAGAAAACAAAAACTTTGGGCGTAGGCATTTTTCCGCATGTTAGTTTAAAACAAGCCAGAATTGCCCGCGATGACACCAAAGAAAAACCCGCCAAAAATATAAGCCTATCACTCGATAAAAAAAGAAAATTCAAACAATAATTAACCGCTGCCAACACCATTAAAACTATCAGAGAAAAGATAAGCATTTTACGCTGCAATAAACTGGACTATCCGCACATTTCAACCGCAAAGATATTTCAAATTTTTTTAGGTAAACATAAAGTTTTGTTTTGGATGATCGAGGAAAAGAACCTCGCACACACTTTCATGGGGTAATCGGGGCATCTAAAAATCGTAAATTCGCACATCAGTGCAGCTTACCAAGCCAAAGGTTATGCCACCAAAAAGAAGTTAAGCCAGTGGTCTCCGGCGCGGTTCCTTATGCAGACAATCAAGGAACCTGCCTTACTATCCGCTTCACTCAACATCACAACCATCAATTTCTACAAGTACATAAAGCCGACTTTATATAAAAAGTGGTCGTTTAAAAAGCAGTCTCGCTACAAACAAGGTATCAGCGCTAATCCACTAATTCCGCAGAGATCTTATCCACTGCAACCCGTAAACGTTCCAACACACGCTCGGGGGTCACGGAGTGAGATTTGATGAAAATAAAGGGCACTATCACTACTGCTATGGCACCCTGATTGCCCATGATGGGCATACAGAAATCCGTCACCCCATCAACGAAATCGCTCGGCTGCTGCACTGAGCCTATTTCCGCGGCCTTGCGCGACTTCATTAAAAAGCGCTCGATGCGTTCCAAATCTTCTCCCGCTGAAAGCACAGGCAACCAACTGGCTTGCACCTCAGGCTTAGACAAACCGTAAAGCAGAGTGCCCGAATGGGTGTCAATTAGGCGACGGCGATAGCCGATCCGCACTGAAAAGCCTAAATCCATGGGGCTTTCCAAACGCGCCACCACCACAATTTGATCGCCCGAGGGAACGGTTAAATGACAGGATTGACCCAGCTCTCGGCTCAGTTCTTTCATCACTGGCAAGGCAATTTCTAGTAGGGTTTTTGCCGAACCCTGCGCTATCCCCAAGGTGAACAGTTTGCTAGTTAACACATAGCCATCACGGCCATCGGGGGATGGCGCTATATAGCCGCGAAACTCCAGCGCCAATACCATGCGGAATAGCTCGCTCACTGAGCGCCCTAAAGTTGCCGCCATTTGTGATGTGGTCATTGGGTTTGGGCTGCGCGCTAATAGTTCTAGTACGTCCAGGCCTTTTTCGAGGGCCGGGGCGCGATATTTACGCTCAGCCTCATCAGTATTTTCACTATCTTTTGTCGGTAAATCGGTCTTTGCGGGGGAAGTCATTGCGCCTCTCTTATTAAACCTATTGTTGTGTTACATGTTGTATTTCTTATTGTTTGTCGCAAGTTTATTAATTCATTGTCGCTAGCTACAGCTCTTATTTACCCTTAATTGTGTGCCTTTTCACCTCGCATTATTTATAGGCCTAGTTTTCAGTCTTGTTGAAATTAGGTTGTCATCTATTTATAAGATTTTTTATCACCAGTAAAAATAACAGCTAGCGCCCAGCACCAAAAAATGAATTTAGATGCCACCCAGAGATTATCATCCGATGATTCCAAGCAAATAACAATCATTCATAGGTAAAAACACTCAGGATTCTACGCCAATAACTCACCTTGGCTATTGCCTCTTTACCCAACTTGATAAAAATTTAGGCAGGTTTCACCAAAAATAGCGCGCACGTCTTGATGGCTAAGAGTGTGATTACCACTCAACACCGCTAGCGATGCCCTCAACCAAGCCTCATAGCTCGCAAAAGCAGTGTTGGCGGCCAAGTGTACTACCGGCCAATCACTGCCCCACATCAAGCGCTCAGCGCCGAAAACACGGTACAAATATGTGATGTAAGGCGTTAGGTCTGCTTCAACTTGATGTGCCGCCGCCTCAGTTATCAACCCTGACAGCTTGCAATAGACTTGCGGCAAACCTGCCAAACGCACCATCTCCTGCTGCCATTGGGCATACTGCTGCGCAGATTGAGCCGCTATATTTGGTTTAGCTCCATGGTCTATGACTATCCGCAAGTTGGGGTAGCGTTGCGCAAATGCATATAGCGCAGGGAGATGACGCGCCGTGACCAGCGCATCAAAACACAAGCCATGCTCCACCATGGCGGATATAGCTGGCGCCAGATCATCACACAGTATCCAGTTGCTGTCGGGGATGGCCTGCAACATAGGGCGTAAGCCGCGCAACTTAGGTTGCAGCGCCAACTGAGCAATACGCGCTGGAGCTGTCTCAGCGATCAAATCCACCCACCCGACTACCGCTTTTACAAAATCAGATTGTGCGGCAATAGCCAGCAAATAATCCGTATCCCTATCACTTTCTTGCGACTGGACGAGTACAGAACCCATCACACCCGCAGCACGCGCAAGGGGAACAAACTCGTCTAGCGCAGCATCGCGATAAATAGGAACCAAGTCGGCGGTAGGCCAAACACAGTCGTTACGACCTAATTGCCAGCAATGATGGTGCGCATCTATCACGAAGAGGCAGCCTCTTCGCCCTTGGTAGCGAGCGTTGCTGCAGCGCCCAGCTGTCCTGCCGCGATTTGGGCCTTATCGCGCACGCGTGCGTAGGCTGCAATCACCACAAAGCACAGCATTGGCACCAGTACCGCACTATGGATTGAGCTCACATCAGACACCCAGCCCATCAGCGCAGTTAATACCGCACCGCCTATAATCGCCATAACTAATAAGGAGGAACCCGCTTTTGCCTGATCGCCCAAATCTTTCAACGCCAGAGCAAAAATAGTGGGGAACATTAAGGACATAAAGAAACTGGTGGCGACCAAGGCCAAGAGACCCATGTAACTAGGCACAAACGCGGCATAGGCACAAAGCCCTATGTTCGCAAGGGCATAGACCCACATAAGCCAAGCCGCGCGCACCCGACTCATCAGCGCGGTGGCGACAAAGCGCCCCAACATAAAAATCACCAAGGCTGCCATTAAATAGTTAGCCAAGATCTTCTCACCGGTACCGGGCACCGCTTCTTGGCCATAGCGAATCATGAAACTCCACAGGCAAACCTGCGCGCCCACATAAAAAAACTGCGCTGTGACACCGAACATAAAACGACCATTGCGCAGCAGGGATTTGTAATCAGCCCAGCTCGCCTGCTCTTCTGCAGAAGAAGCCTGAGTCGCCAAGGCAGGAAAACGCACGCAATAAACCAGCAGCGCCCATAACAATACCAATGCGCCCACGGCCAGATAAGGCCCCTGAACTGCTTGGGATTCAAGCTGATAAAAATGCTCCAGCTCGGTTGCGGTCATAGCCGCCAGCTCTGCGGCGGTTGGCTCATGGCCCGATAGAATAAATTCGCGCCCGATAAAAATGCCGGCGATGCACCCAAACGGGTTGAAGGATTGCGCAAAGTTCAAGCGCCGTTCAGCGCCCGCGGGGTCGCCCATTGCGACAATCAAGGGATTGGCTGAGGTTTCCAAAAAGGCGAGGCCACTGGCGATAATAAATAAAGCCCCTAAAAACAAACTGTACTCACGCGCTTCAGCCGCGGGATAAAACATCAAGGCGCCCAGCGCGTAGAGCAACAACCCGAACACCACCGCCGCCTTGTAACCAAAACGCTTCATCCACAGCGCAGCGGGAATAGAGAAAACAAAGTAACCCGTATAAAACGCAGACTGCACCAAACCGGCCTTTAAGTCAGACAGGGTAAAAACCTTTTTAAACTGGGTGATCAAAATATCATTGAGATTATTAGCCATACCCCAGAGAAAAAAGAGGCTGATAATCAGAACAAGCGGCGCGAGCGCGCCGACGGGCTTAGGGTTAGAATTCATTGTAACTCCATGGACACAACATTAAGACTGAGCCCGCTTTTCATTATTAGGATGGAGAATCTTTGCGCTGAGCGCGTAAGTTATGCAGAGCCGCACGCATCCCTCACCGATAGTTACAAATAATACCGACCTTGAATAGAGACTAGCACCCCGCTCAATCTACAGCGCAAAACTTCACTTGTAAAATATAGTTTATCCATAAAAGATGCTAGCATGGAGTCAGATAAACTATAACGCACCATAACAACCCCATTCGCTGAGCATAAATCACCATGATTCTCGCCAATATCGACGACTATCGCTTACTCGCACGCAAACGCTTACCGCACTTTTTATTCGAATATATTGATGGGGGCGCCTTCAGCGAAACGACCCTGCGCAACAACCAGTTGGACATGCAGAACATAACGCTGCGCCAGCGGGTCCTGCGCGACATATCTCAAGTATCGACCAAAACCCATCTTTTTGGCCAAGACATGGCACTCCCCCTCGGTCTTTCACCCGTTGGCATCGCAGGCCTTAATGCACGCCGCGGTGAAGTACAAGCCGCACAGGCTGCCGAAGAGGCTGGCGTTCCCTTTTGCTTATCGACTGTTTCTGCCTGCGCCATTGATGAGGTACGCGCGGGCGTCACTCAGCCTATTTGGTTTCAGTTGTACATGATGCGCGACCGCGGCTTCCTGCGCGAAGTACTCGCGCGCGCCAAAGCGGCGGGCACCACCACGCTCTTATTCACCGTTGACATGCCCGTGCCCGCCACCCGCTATCGCGATATGCGCTCTGGGCTTTCCGGCGGCAGCCTCTGGCAACGCAAATTGACCCGTATGGCACAAGTCATCACAAAACCTTATTGGGCGTGGGATGTGGGCCTTTTAGGCCGCCCGCACAGCCTTGGCAACATAGAACCCATCTTGGGCGACAAAGCGGGTATCGATGAGTTCTGGACCTGGCTGAGCAATAACTTTGATCCAACCGTCACCTGGAAAGATATAGACGCTATTCGCGCCGAATGGGATGGGCACTTCATTATCAAAGGGATTTTGGATGCGGAAGATGCGCGCCAAGCAGTCACCATCGGCTGCGATGGCCTCATAGTCTCCAACCACGGTGGTCGTCAGCTCGACGGTGCCCTCTCATCAATCAAAGCCTTGCCCCGCATTGCCGACGCCATAGGCGATGATCTCAGTCTTATTCTCGACTCGGGTGTACGCACAGGTGTAGACATAGTGCGCGCCTTGGCGCTGGGCGCAAAAATGGTGATGATTGGGCGCCCCTGGGTTTATGCCCTAGCCGCGCGCCAAAAGTGCGGAGTGAAGGAAATATTAGACATTTTTGCGAAAGAACTGCGGGTAGCCATGGTCTTATCGGGTTGCAACAAAATCGAGGACATTAATATGCAGACGCTTGAGCGCTAAACTGGACGAAAAAACGAGAGATAAAATGTAAAAAGCGCGCGATTAATTACAGTAAATTAATCGCGCGCTGCTAATGAATTGCTGTGTTGGCGAGCTTATAGCTATAACACTACGCCAATACCAAAAATTAAGGTGCAGCAGCAACTACAGCTTTCAACATAACATTTGTTGCGGCTTCATCCACGATAGCAGGAAGCTCATGGGGAGCCCCAGCAGCCTCACCTAAGGTTTTAATATCAAGCCATAATTCGGGGCGATCAACTGGTGTTTCCTTCGGTAAGGTAGGGTTACTTAAATCAAAGACCAAACGATTACTAAGATTTGCTTTATCCAATACATCTTTCACCATAGGGTCGTTTAAAAATATTTGATCGAAGCTACCATCGGCTATAGCGATGTTTAAGCCTTGCTCCAAATCGCGCGCCAAGGCTTTATTTTGTTTACTCACAAACAAATAAAATGGCATGCGATAAACCAACATAATGTGTTTTTCAACCGACAACGACAGCGTTGGGTGACTTACCAACTCCTGCCAAGGCTCCTGCACACCGCGCGGAAAAGCATCAAAACGCCCGCCATCAACCATATAAAATAAGCTTTGATATTTATTGGCCTTAACCACTTTTAAGCCATTTTTTGCCAAAATAGCGGCATCCGCCCAAGTGTTTCCCTGGCCGAAACTAAAGGACTTAAGATCATTGAAATTTTTTACTTGCTCAAAACGACTTTGCGAGGCGGGATTAATAATAAAAATACGATGCCCGAGCAAACCTTTGTAGAGTGGAATACGAATAGGCAGCAGAACATCTTCAGTCTCTTGATTGGTTGCCGCCCAAAGTAGATCAGATTTACCCGACGCCACATCATCAATATTGCGCGCTTGTGTCACCTCAGCGAGATCACTGACAATTTTGTACTTGGTATCAATCTTACTCAGCGCCAACTTAACCATCGCCATGGCATAGCGGCCATTGCCATCGGTAGCTTCATTCACTCTAATTACGCCCTCTGCCGCCTGAACACCGAGGCTCGCACTCAGTATGGCAACAAAGATCCAACATTCGATTTGAGTTTTAATACTAGGCTTCATATCACACCTGTCTTGGTCTTTAATGCGCGAGGTGAATCACGCATCACAAGACGAAATAGTTGCTGTTTAATGTTCGCCTTAACTTTCACCTTCCTGCAATCAGTATAGCAGTTGAATTATGCGCCAAAAACATAACTAATCATTCTTTACATCACCACAGCCTTAATCGCCAAAAACATGACACACATAAGCCACCACTCCAGCAAGTGACTCGCCAAGTCAAAGAAACAAAAAACACCGCAGGCATTACGCCTTCATATGGTGAGAATAAATCTATAAGTCTTTGCGCCATATAAAAACAAAAAAAGCCCCTTGGAATCACTTCACAAGGGGCTCATAGCTCGCAAGATTAGTTGCGCGTCACACTCAACTCGTCGCCCTTATACTGCAGCGTCTTCACATTTTTGGTATCAAAGTTTGCTACATCTTTATCCGCGCCGCTGATAAAGCGCACACTAATGCTTCGCTCCTGCGCCATCGCAGGGAAACTACCGATGCGGTTGCCTATAGTGACAGTGCCGCTCGTCTCGTCATAGGTAACTGGGATACGCGACCACTCGCCTTTTTCATAACCTACTGAGCGACCATCATCTTCGTAAATATCAAAATGGCCATCTGCGCCCGTGTAGACATTAATTAACAGCGCTGCATTCAAGCCTTCGTCGGTGAATTGAATCGCGGGGCCCGTCGGTACAATTGAACCTGCTTAAACAAACATCGGCATTTGCGCCAAAGGAGCATCCGCTTTAATAGTTTGGCCACCCGCTAATTTTTCACCGGTGAAGAAGTTGTACCACTCAGTACCTTCAGGCAAATAAACATCGCGTGTACGCGCCTTGTCTTCGTACACAGGGTTTACCAAGAGCGCAGGGCCAAACATATACTGGCTATTAATATTCCACGCCTTACGATCATTCGGGAAGTCCATGGCCAAGCCGCGCATCATGGTGCCGTCTTTATGGAAAGTATCGCCAGCCAAAGTATAAATATAAGGCATTAAGCGATAGCGCAACTTAATGTAGGATTCCAAAGTTTTATAGGCGTCAGTACCTTCGTTAGCAAGGCTGTAAATTTCGCGGAAAGGATATTGACCGTGAGCGCGAAAGAGTGGAACAAATGCCCCGAACTGGAACCAGCGAATATTCAGCTCTTGCCAATCCGCCACCAACTCGGGCTTAAGATCATTTACATTGAACGCTTCGCCACCATTTTTATTACCCCAGCGATACTTGTCTTCAGGTGTAAAACCGCCAATATCGAAACTCCAGTTAGGCATACCCGCCATACCAGTACCTACACCTGCAGCAATCTGCTCCTTCAAGTTCTCCCAACGCGACGATGTATCACCGCTCCAAATCGCAGAGCCTGTGCGCTGAATTCCACCGAAACCTGAGCGAGTCAAAATAAATGAACGCTTTTCCGGTGACTCTTTACGCCAACCGTCATAAACCGCCGTTGCATTAGGGATTGCATAAGAGTTGAAATACTCAGCACCTGAACCTATACCACCCTCACGGCTCATAATTTCTTTGCGCTTGGTGAAGGATAAATTGGAATGAATATCTGGCTCAGCGGCATCTAACCAATAGGCATCGAAACCTTTTGAATTAATTTTTTCACTGATTTGCTTCCAAAATATTTCTTGGGCTTCTTTAGGGTAAGGATCATAAAAAGCATTCAAGTAGCCCTTGCCAATCCAATCGAGATTCTCTTCTTTCAAATTGCCATTGAACATATAACCTTTAGCATTCAACTCTTTGTAGTTGTCAGTGGTCGGATAAAATTTTGGCCAAACGGAGATCATAATATTGCCGTTCATCGCATGAATTTTATCGGTCATTGCTTTTGGGTCAGGGAAGAACTTGCTATTAAAGTCGTGGCTGCCCCAAGCATTTTCGGGCCAGTAAGACCAATCCAGCACTATATTGTCGATAGGGATTTTATGGTCGCGGTAATATTTGAAGGTATCTACAATTTCTGCTTGCGACTTGTAGCGCTCGCGGCTTTGCCAAAAACCATAAACCCACTTAGGCAACATAACGGCTTTGCCCGTGAGGTGGCGATAACCGGCTATCACCTCGTCTTTGTTTTGTCCCAACACAAAATAATAGTCAATCGCTTTACCCGTATCAGATGTTAAGGATAACTCGTGCTGCTCAGCATCTGGCATAGGCTCGAGGTGCGTCAAACGGAAATAGCCACCGCCGGGAGTCCAGTCCACTTTTATGGCTCGTTTCTCACCTGCTTTCATGGTCATATCATAGGTGTGATACCAAGGGTTCCAGTTCATGCGCCAGCGATCTAATACTTTCTCGCCATCAACAAAGAGTTTTGCGTAACCCGATGAGTACATTTTAAAGTGATGTGTACCCGCCACATCCGAGGCAATACTGCCTTCCCACTCAATGCGTAAGTTTTTAGCATCTGCAACTTCCGCGGGGAAGGGAACTTCACGCACTGAATTGTTCGCTAAAAATTGATAGTTAAGGTCAGCTTCTACGCGCGTCAATTTCAACTCATCGCCATCGTAATAGCGCGCAGTTAAGCCACCCTCTTTGCCTTGCGCATCAAATAACTGC
>Ga0070748_1000641_pt1 | contig 16536 bp, 24 predicted proteins | sample VirMetDEL_Nov_12_FD_77015 | JGI IMG/M metagenome (GOLD analysis project Ga0070748, IMG submission 77015) | Aqueous microbial communities from the Delaware River and Bay under freshwater to marine salinity gradient to study organic matter... | ecosystem: Environmental > Aquatic > Marine > Coastal... | reverse complement strand
ATTGCATATGCAAAAAATTTTTTGTACTGTACAGAATGGATTCCAACACAGCAGGACGCGCAGGCGAGTTTTATATCGCTTATGTGCTAGAAAAGAACGGCATCGAGTGCCACCATGTTGACCTAAAGGGCACAGACCTGTGGTGTCAGTTAGAGAATGGTAAGATGTTTACCGTGCAGGTGAAATCGGCGACGACTCCCTTTCGCAATAAAGGTAGATGGATATACAGCTTCTGCCTCACTACCACCAAGAAAGCGGACTTCACTATATACTTGGCACTCGACCAAGAGCGATTCGTAGTAGAGACCGCAGAGCAGGTAGGAAAAAAGAAGTCTAAACAAATTACACCAAGGGGGTTTACGACCGCCAGACAGGCGGAAGGTATCGAGTTACTTAAAGGGTTCTTCCAAGACGATGGCAACGAGGCCAAGTAGAACGACTGCACAGGCAGACAGGATAAAAACGGTAGGCCAAATGAACACAGGGTACTCCAGTGGATTATAGTTAAGTGGGGTCAGGCTAAAAATGGAGCGGCATTATACTTCTTCCGCTTTGTATGTGCATTATATTAGTTATCATATATGAGCGGAAATGATACATATCTATATACTCTATACCATAAATGGTATATATCTATGTTTACCCCCTTGATACCCCTTGACACTACCCTACCAAGCTGCGAGTATGCAGTTCCGGTTTAACAACTGCGCATACAATATGACTATAAATATCGAACCAGAAGTCGGGGTTCCGCTGAAAGACAACGATCCTGCCATAGATTTAACGCTAAAAGTGCAGGCCGCGAGTAAGACGGCTAAGAAGCTGGCGAAAAAGGGCTTAAAAGTTAAGCCAACTAAGGAAGATGAAGACGTAGCGGCTAAATTAGCGGTTGCGTATGCTGACGACCCGGAAAAGACGTCCAAAAAGGCAACACAAAACAAATTATCTACTCTGACACCGGCCTCTCTGGTGCTTACTAACAACATCTTGACTGAATTTGGTCAATCTGTCGTGCAGTCTGCTACCCATGTGCGACATCTGGTGACCAACAAGCTACTTTTAGAGACTGAGAACCCTGACGCTAAGGTACGACTACGTGCATTAGAGCTACTGGGTAAGATTTCGGACGTAGGACTGTTCGCAGAGAAGACAGAAGTGACAGTTACCCACCAGACTAGCGATGAGCTGAAGCAAAAACTACGCCAGAAACTCGAAAAGCTCGTAAACCCTGCCGAAACTCCTATCCCAGTGGCAGTAGATGTAGGTTCTATCGACTTAGACGCCGAATTAGGCGAGTTAGTGGCGGATGATGAGGTGTATGACGATGACTAAGACATATATTCACGTAAATCAGCATAAAATCCGTGCCAACCTGAAAAATGGGACTAATGAGCCGGTAATTACCGTAAAAACAGGTAGAGAGAACCAATATTGTCGGTCTGTCACAATAGACGGGCCGTGTCAAGTGCTACAAAGTACCGATGACAAGCCGATTTTGTCGTGTGGAGCGCGTGTAGTGATGGTAACTGAGTCTGGATACACTATAAATGAGTGAAACTTTCTCGGAAGGCGAGATCCAGCACATGTTGGACAACCTAGACTCGTTTTCTGATGAAGAAGTTGTAGAAATACACAAATTAGTGGACGCAATTGCGGATAAAGCCGACATAAAGGCCGCATATGACGATTTAATCGCCTTTTGTAAGCATATGATGTCCGATTTCATTGTTGGTAAGCATCATCGCATACTAGCAGACATGCTAATGGGTATTGAGCGCGGAGATAAGGATCGTGTGTGCGTAAACATACCTCCGAGACATGGTAAGTCTCAATTAGTGTCTATTTTCTTCCCCGCATGGTATCTAGGCCGTAATCCAGACAAAAAAGTGATGATGGTGTCGCATACGACCGATCTCGCGGTAGATTTTGGTCGAAAAGTGCGAAATCTGATCTCTGACCCCAAATTCCAAGCTATTTTCCCTACTGTACAGCTCGCAAAGGACTCTAAGTCTGCCGGACGTTGGAATACCAACCAAGGTGGAGAGTATTATGCGTGTGGTGTAGGTTCTGCACTCGCTGGTCGTGGTGCTCACCTGTTATTGGTGGATGATCCGCACTCTGAGCAAGATGTGATCAACGGAAACTTCATTGTGTTCGAGAAAGCATACGAATGGTACACATTTGGTGCTCGTACTCGACTTATGCCCGGTGGTAGTGTCGCTATTATCCAAACTAGGTGGCACATGGACGATTTGACGGGCCGTGTAGTGAAGGATATGAAGAATAACGAGCGATCTGACCAATTTGAGGTCGTAGAGTTCCCCGCAATCCTAGAAATAGAGAATGACACGGGGGAAATCACTGAAAAACCCCTGTGGCCTGAGTTTTTTGACCTTGAGGCACTAGGACGTACCAAAGCGTCGATGCCTACGTATCAGTGGAACGCTCAGTACCAACAACAGCCCACCGCCGAAGAAGCTGCGGTAGTAAAACGCGAATGGTGGAGAATATGGGAGTCTGAAAGCGCCCCCGCCTGCGAATACATAATAATGAGCCTTGACTCGGCGGCGGAGAAGCATAACCGTGCCGATTTCACTGCGCTAACCACTTGGGGGGTATTCCTCAACGAGGAAGAGGGCGCGTACAACATTATATTACTAAATAGTATTAAGAAACGCTTAGAATTTCCTGAATTGAAGGAAATGGCCCTAGAAGAGTACCAAGATTGGGAACCTGACGCGTTTATTGTAGAGAAAAAGAGCTCTGGTACCGCGCTATACCAAGAAATGCGCCGTATGGGGCTACCTGTGTCTGAATTTACTCCACATAGAGGCTCAGGTGATAAACTTGCACGTTTAAACTCTGTGTCTGATATTGTACAATCTGGATTAGTATGGGTACCACAAACGCGTTGGGGAGAGGAAGTGATCGAGGAGATCGCTGGATTCCCGTTTATGTCCAACGATGATTTGGTGGATTCGACCGTTATGGCACTAATGCGGTTCAGGCAGGGCGGGTTTATAAGGCTACCTTCTGATGAAGAAGATGAGCAAAAATATTTTAAGTCGAACCGTAGGGGCGGCTATTACTAAAGGCAAAGACAATGGCTATTGAGAAAGGTATATACGTTGCCCCATCGGGGATCGAAGAAGAAGTAGAAGGCGAAGAGGGCGATCAGGAGCTTGAGATCGAGATTGTTGACCCCGAAATGGTCACACTCGACGATGGTTCTGTAGAAATCACTATTGTTCCCGGCGAAATGAAGGGTGAAAACGGGTTTGGCGACAACCTAGCAGAAGATATGGCCGAGGAAGAGCTACAAGAGCTTTCTGGTGACCTTCTCGGGCTGGTAGACGCTGACGTGCAGAGTCGCAAAGAATGGGCCGCAGCCTATGTTAAAGGGCTAGATGTACTAGGGTTCAAGACTGAAGAGCGTACCTCTCCTTGGGAAGGCGCCTGTGGTGTGTACTCTACAGTGCTTTCAGAAGCCGCTATTCGCTTCCAAGCAGAGGCTATGAGCGAGACTTTCCCTGCCGCTGGCCCTGTAAAGATTAAGATTCTAGGTAAAGAGACTAAAGAGAAGGTAGAGGCTGGTGAACGTGTCCGAGCGGACATGAATTACGAACTTACCGAGAATATGCTTGAGTATCGCCCAGAGCACGAAAGAATGCTATATAGCCTAGGACTGGGAGGATCGGCGTTTAAGAAGGTTTACTTCGACCCTAATATGGGACGTCAGTGTTCTCTCTATATCCCGGCAGAAGACGTTATCGTTCCATATGGAGCGTCTAACATCGAAACCGCCGAACGAGTCACCCATGTAATGCGCAAAAGCGAGAATGACGTCAAGAAGCTACAGGCGGCAGGATTCTACATGGATGTTGACCTAGGTGAGCCTGAGCCATACCACTCAGACATTGAAGAGCGTAAGGCAGAAGAAGGCGGTTACTCAATGACCGACGATGACCGTTTCTGTCTATATGAGATCCACGCTGATCTGGCTATCGAAGAAGACGACGAAGATGCTATCGCTAAGCCTTATGTAGTTACTATTGAGCGTGGTACTGGAGAAATCCTAGCTATTCGCCGTAACTGGGACGAGTCAGACGACCTAAATATGAAGAATCAACACTTCGTGCATTACGTATACGTGCCCGGATTTGGCTTCTACGGCCTTGGACTGATCCACATTATAGGTGGGTACGCTAAAGCCGGAACATCGCTTATACGGCAATTGGTGGACTCTGGTACGCTTTCTAACCTACCGGGCGGCTTAAAGTCTCGTGGTTTGCGTATTAAAGGTGACGATTCCCCGATTGAACCGGGTGAGTTTAAAGATGTGGACGTACCATCAGGTAGTATCCGTGACAACATCATGCCTCTTCCTTATAAAGAGCCTAGTCAGACTCTTTTGGCTCTCTTGGATAAGATTACTCAGGAAGGCCGTAGATTAGGCGCTATCGCTGATATGGACATCTCTGATATGGGCGCCAACGCCCCAGTGGGTACTACACTAGCCTTACTGGAGCGCACACTGAAGCCTATGGCTGCGGTGCAGTCTCGTGTCCACTTCGCTATGAAGCAAGAGTTTAAACTACTCAAGGCTATCATGGCAGAAGAAGCATCAGAGGACTACGAGTACATCCCTGCACGTGGGGAGAACTCAGCGAAGAGAGAAGACTACTCTATGGTCGATGTGATCCCTGTTAGCGACCCTAACAGCTCCACAATGGCCCAACGTGTAGTACAGTATCAGGCAGTGTTGCAGATGTCGCAACAGGCACCTCAGATATATGACCTACCTGTACTCCACCGCGAAATGATCGAAGTTATGGGCATTAAGAACGCTGACAAGATCGTCCCAACTAAGGATGACGTCAAGCCAGCAGACCCGATCAGTGAGAACATGAACATCCTCAACATGAAGCCGATCAAAGCGTTTATCGAGCAAGACCATGACGCCCACATCGCTGCGCACCAAGCGTTTATGCAAGACCCAATGGTTATGCAAGCACTAGGTCAGAACCCAAAGGCACAGCAGATGATGGCGTCCCTACAGGCTCACTTGGCTGAACACTTGGCATTTAAGTACCGTAAAGCAGTGGAAGAGAAGCTCGGTGCTCAGTTACCACCACCAAACGCAGAACTGCCGAAAGAGATCGAAGTCAGTATCTCTCGCCTTGCCTCGAAAGCAGGACAGCAGCTCATGCAGCAAAACAAGCAGCAGGCCGCACAAGCCCAAGCACAACAGCAGCAACAAGACCCGCTTATTCAGATGCAACAAGCAGAGCTACAGGTCAAGCAGGCCGAGCAGCAGCGTAAGATGCAGAAGGATCAGACGGACGCACAGCTCAAGCAGCAAGAGCTACAGATTAAGGCCCAAGGGACAATGGCTGACATCCAAGCTAAGCAGACAGAACTGGAGCTTGAGAGAGCAGAATTGGAACTCGACATGAAGAAGGCGGGAGAGAAGTTAGACGCTGATTCGGCGAGAGACAACCTAAAGCTGAACGCAGAACTGCGCAAGGCTACTATTGACTCAGTAAAACAAAACAAAACCTAAGGAGTAACCATGGGTACTACCGTCTTTGACGTGCTAAATAAACAAATCGCGGAGCAGATCTCCGCAGCAGAAGAACATCTTGGTGGGGGCGCAGTGAAAGACTACGCCGATTACCGGGAAGTAGTTGGCTTGATCCGAGGTCTAAAGTCCAGCTTGTCTTACGTAAACGACCTTTCGCGTAATTTTTTGGAAGAAGATGATGAGTGATTTGAGTGATGTAGAGAGTGAGTTGCTTGAAAAGTTGCCCAAACCAGTGGGCTATAGAGTCTTAATTGCCATACCTGAGGTAGATGAAACCTACGGTAGCAGTGGCATTATTAAGTCTACGAAAGACCAAAACCATGAACACATCCTGTCTGTTATGGGTAGAGTTATGGCGTTAGGCGAAGGTGCCTATGCTGACAAAGACCGCTTCCCCTCTGGCGCTTGGTGTGAGACTGGCGATTATGTAATGTTCCGTACTAATACTGGTACGCGATTTAAAGTTGATGGCCTAGAGTATCGTCTAATGAATGATGATTCTATTGAAGCCGTCGTTGCTGACCCCCGTGAAATAACACGAGCGTAAGGAGTAAGTTATGACCATGCAAAAAGTAGAGTTTGAGTTTCCTGAGGGAGACGAAGAAACTAAAATTGAGGTAGAAGGTTCCAGCGCTAAAACGCTGGGAGAGGAAGAAGTTGAGGTAGAGGCTAAGGAAGAGAAGCCTAAAAAAGAGAAAGAGGTAGAGATTGAAGTAGTCGACGATACGCCGAAAGCAGATCGTGGGCGTAAAGCCTCTAAACCCCCTGAAGACGTTACTGATGATGAGTTGGAAGACTACTCTGAGAAAGTACGTAAAAGAATTCAACACTTTAGTAAGGGTTACCATGACGAACGCCGCGCGAAAGAAGAAGCTATGCGTGAGCGTAAGGAACTGGAGAGCCTTGCTAAGAAGCTCTTAGAAGAAAACGAAGGGCTACAAGATAGAGCGTTTAATAGTAAGAAGTCGGCTATCGAGAACGCCAAGAGAAGTACTGCTTCCGAGCTAGAAATGGCTAAGAAAGCGTACAAGACCGCGTATGAGGGTGGTGACGCAGAAGAGGTTCTAGCTGCACAAGAACGACTAACCACTGCTAACATTCGTGCCGATAAGATAGCTAACTATGACACTGAGTCTTTACAAAGAGAAAGAAGTAGTGTACAAATACCACAAAGTACCGTTGACGTACCAACCGCTGACCCTAGAGCCGCAGAATGGGCCTCAGAGAACACGTGGTTTGGTGATGATGACGAGATGACGGCTTACGCCATGGGTGTACACCAGAAGCTAGTTAAGCAAGGTGTAGATACAGGCAGTGATGAATACTACGCGGCTATAGACGCCCGTATGCAAAAGGTCTTCCCCGAAGAACTCGGGATAGAGGCCGAAGAAGAAGTTTCAGTAAGCACTGAGGCATCGAAGCGAAGAAGTAATGTGGTTGCCCCCGCGTCGCGGAGCACAGCACCCAAAAAGGTGCGCCTAACGCAAACACAAGTAGCTATCGCTAAGAAACTCGGAGTTCCACTGGAGCTATACGCCAAAAAGGTTGCTGAAGAGATGAGGAAAGTATAATGGCTGAGAATAGAATTAACCGTGAAGTAACAACTCGTGAGAAAACAATCCGTCCAACTGCGTGGAAAAGACCAGAAGTTCTGCCTTCTCCGATACCGCAAGATGGATATAAATTTCGTTGGGTACGAGTTAGCTCTCAAGGTACTACGGACGCTACAAACGTCTCATCTAAGATTCGTGAAGGTTGGGAGCCGGTAAAGGCTACAGATCACCCAGAGATAACACTTGTCGCTATTGAAAACGAAAGGTTCAAAGACAACGTGGTAATCGGTGGACTGATCCTCTGTAAGGCACCGCAGGAAATGATTGACGAGCGAAATGACTACTATAGACAACAGTCATCGGCTCAGATTCAGTCTGTGGACAATAACCTGATGCGAGAAAATGATCCGAGAATGCCTATCTTCAATGATAGGAAATCGAAAGTTACCTTTGGTAAAGGTAGCTAAACTAAAATTTTATAAGGTATATAATTATGGCTTCTACAGCTTCCCCATACGGGTTTGTTCCCGTACGAAAGGCTGACGGTACTCCCTATACGGGCGCCCGTGACGCTTTTCTAATTACACCGGCAGGCGTAGCCAATAACATTGGTTATGGCTCTATTGTCGAACTTGCCGCAGGCTACGTACAGCTTGCTTCTGGTACTGGCGCTGACGCTACTACTAACAACCTCGGCGGCAACGGTATTGGTGCTCTGGGTGTATTTGTTGGTTGTGAATACGTCAACACTGAAGGTCAGTTGATCTTCTCTCAGTACTACCCTTCAGGCACTGCTAACGCTACTGCGTACGTAGTTACTGATCCCGGTGTTACTTTCCAAGTACAGGCTGACGCTGCTGTTGCTCAAACTGCTCTTGGTCACAACGCACCACTTAGTGCCGCACAAAATGCTACTACTTCTGTGAACACCACTACTGGTAAGTCTAACGTATCTCTCGATGCTACGACTGCCACTGCTACTAAGGCGTTTAAGGTTGTTGGTTTCAGCACTAAAACTGGGTCTGCTATCGGCGATACTGCCACAGACGTACTCGTTAAATTTAACCTTCCGTACCACCAGTTTGGTACCGGCATTGTAGGAGAATAACTAATGGCTATTTCAAGAAGTCAATTACTCAAGGAATTGCTGCCCGGTCTGAACGCACTGTTTGGTTTGGAGTACGCAAAATATGGCGAAGAGCATAAAGAGATTTTCGAGACTGAAACCTCTGATCGTTCTTTTGAAGAAGAAACTAAACTGTCTGGTTTTGGCTCTGCCCCAACTAAGCAGGAAGGTGCAGCAATCGAGTATGATAACGCGCAAGAAGCATTCACTGCTCGTTACACTCACGAAACCATCGCTATGGGTTTCGCTATCACTGAAGAAGCAGTAGAAGATAACCTGTATGACTCACTGTCTGCTCGTTATACTAAAGCTCTTGCTCGTGCGATGGCTTACACTAAGCAGGTTAAAGGCGCAGACATTCTGAACAACGCTTTTGCTGGTACTACCTACGGCGACGGTAAAGTGCTTTGTGCTACTGATCACCCGCTGGTTGGCGGTGGTGAAAACTCTAATACTCCAGCCGTTGCTGCTGATCTTAACGAAACTTCTTTGGAAGCTGCTGTTATTCAGATCGCTGGCTGGACTGACGAGCGTGGTCTTCTTATCGCTGCTAAGCCTAAGAAGCTGATCATTCCACCAAACCTGCAATTCGTTGCTACCCGTTTGTTGGAAACTGAAGGTCGTGTAGGCAGTGCTGACAACGACATCAACGCCATTAAGAGCAACGGTGTTGTGCCACAGGGTTACACTGTTAATAACTACTTGACTGACACAGACAACTGGTTCTTAACTACTGACGTACCTAACGGTCTGAAGCACTTCGTTCGTAGCCCAATGGCTACTTCTATGGACGGTGATTTCGACACTGGCAACAGCCGTTACAAGGCTCGTGAGCGCTATTCATTCGGCGTTTCTGATCCACTGGGCATCTTCGGATCTCCGGGCGCTTAATCGCGTAGTAATAAGTTGTACTAGGGGGCTTCGGCCCCCTTTTTTTATGGTTGACGTAAAGTAACGCGTTGTGGTATGTTGGTAGCTCGGGAAAAAATTTTCGGCGTATCTGACAGACCCGACTGACGACATGTAGACAGATATGCCTTAACTCACATGTGAGAACTATTATGGCTTTAACTACATTTTCTGGCCCAGTAAAATCTACCAACGGTTTTATCAGCCCAAGCGCAGTATCCCTTACTGCGGACACAACTCTGACAGTAAATGATCATTCTGGTCGTGTACTAGTTACAAATGACGCAGACGGCAAGTTCACTCTGCCTACTATTACCGCTGACAACGTCGGCTGTACTTATACTTTCATCGTAGACACTGCCGCTACTGATATGGACATCCTGACCGACGGCACTGACAAGTTCGTTGGCACTGCATTCGTCCACTCGGGCAGCGGCGCTAACAGCAAGGCATTTGTCCCCGGTGCATCTAACGATGTTATGACTATGAATGGCTCTACCCAAGGTGGCGTTGCAGGTACTAAAGTTATCATCGTTGCGATGGCTATTGCTAAGTACCACGTTTTAGGGAATCTTTCTGGTTCAGGCACTGTTGCTACTCCATTCGCAGACGCATAATAGGAGTAGGCTATGTCTAGCTCAGATGTATTTGCAGTACGTAAGAACGCAACGGGGTTTGTCTCAAGTGGCATACCCGCACGCGTTCGGCAGGTTGAGGTGTTTACCTCTAGTAGTGGCACCCCAAGACTTACCTTAACTGATGGTAGTGGCGGCGCCACTTTGCTAGATCTAGACTTTACTAATAGTGATACTCACTCGGTAAATATCCCCGCAGATGGTATACGGTTTAAGGACGGCGTGTACGTTTCTGCGTTTACTGCCCTCGAAGCAGTAACATTATTCTTGGCATAGGGGGGATTATGAGTCAGAAAGTAGATATAACAGCTAAACGTAGGACGTCAGGCGGATCAGTAAGTGGCGGCCCCGCACGTTTACGACAGCTACAGGTTAAGTCTGCCGATAGTGGTACCCCCAGAATCGTCCTAAAAGATGGTGATGGCGGTACTAGTGTATTGGACATAACCTTCACCAATACGGATACTCACTCAGTAAATATTCCGGGTAATGGTATACGGTTTGAGAACGAAATCTGGGTGCATGCCAAAAGCAATATTACTGCCATGACGTTCTTCTGGAGCTAAAGTAATGCGTAGGTACTATAAAAAAGGTGGGAAGGTCGGCACCGGCATGAAGGGGATGAGCCAGAAGAGCGGCGACAAACGTCCTACTAAATCCGGTGCGGGCATGACCGCTAAAGGTGTAGCTAAATACCGAAAGAATAACCCCGGCAGTAAATTAAAGACGGCTGTGACGGAAGATAAGCCTACAGGGAAACGCGCATCTAGACGTAAGTCTTACTGCGCACGTTCCGCAGGGCAGATGAAGAAGTTTCCAAAAGCAGCGAAAGACCCTAATTCACGATTAAGACAAGCGCGTAAGCGCTGGAGATGTTAAAATGGCACTACCAGCAGTAGGAGCAATCATATCCGCGATAGGCCGAATGGGCGTATCAAAGGCGGTCAAAAAATACGGTAAGGCAGCAGTAGATAAGGCGAGAGCCGCCGAAAAAGGCGCAGCGTCTAAACTAGGCTCTAAGAAAGGTTTAGAAACTGTAAAAGGTACTTCTACTATGAATCGTGGTCGCGGCTACGGACTAAAGCAGAAAGGTACCGGCAAGATGGCTACCAAAGAGCAGCGCGCAAAGAACGTTCGTAGTGGACGTCTACGTGGCTTAACCGCTGCAACAGTAGCCCCAATGGCAATACCTACGGCGGACAAGCCAGAGTATAAAAGCCCCTCTGCAAAGGAAGGAACAACTGCGGTCAAGCGCACTATCCCTGATATGGGTGGCGCAGGCGTACGTAAGAAGCAAGCAGGGCCAGACCCACAAGGCGCCCCTACGAAAGCTCAGAGCGATTATGCTAAGCAGCAGACAGCTAAATCAGCAAAGCGTGCCGCAGACGCACGCGCGAAAAAAGCTGGTTCTTCTAAGTCAGCAAGTACAGGTAGCGCTGCCAGTAGCTCTGCTAAAACAGCTAACAAAGGTGGCGATTGGAATCAATATAGTACTATCGCACAGGCTAAGAAAGCTGGTTCTTTGTACTACAGTCAGAACGGTAGGAAGATGGCGGCAGTATATAAAGAAGACCTGAAGCCGGGTGAGAGCTTACGAGACTACATGAACAAGAAGACTGGTAAGACTCGCAAGTTGATGGCTGGCGGTATGGCTAAGAAGTACAGCAAAGGCAAGACTGTACGAGGCAATGGTATCGCTGCACGCAGCAAATCTTGCAAGATGCGTTAATGACTATATCACGGTCGCAAATGACCAAGCAGATGGAGAGTCCTATGGACAAATTTAAACCAATGAAAGAAGCGGACTATGAGAAGCTAACGCCCGCTCAAAAGAAAGCGTACGACGCCAAGGCGAAGAAAGCCATGATGGGTAACCTCCCTAATGCGGCAGATAAGGCTCGACAAGACGCACTAAACAAAGAGTTCGGTACGTACAATAGAATGCCTGCTGGTGAAGACTCTAAGGCCAAGAAAGCTAACGACAAGGCTAAGGCCAAGAAGATGATGAAAGGTGGTATGGCTGAGAAACCTAAGCGAGGCCAACGTGCGGCTAAGAACAAGATGATGGCTGGCGGTATGGCTAAGAGTAAGATTCGTGGTTACGGTATGGCACGTGGCGGCAAAGTATGTAAGATGAGATGAGGAAAGTATAATGGCATTACCATTATTAGGCGTTGCAGCAAGATTTCTTGCATCGAAAGGGGCACGCGAAGCTGTAAAGAAGTATGGGACAAAAGCTGTTGACGAAGCTAAGAAGCAAATAGCAAAGCGTCAAGCAGCTATTGATAAGGGAGCTAAAAAAACTAACTACGAGAAGGGTTTTAATACTAAAAAACCTAGTAGAGCGGCCCGGGAGTTGCAGCAAGCGAAAAAAACTGAGTCCGGTAGGGCGGCTAGAACCACTTCTAAACGTAAGGAAAGCGTAGGTTTTGATGTAGGGAAGCAGGGCGCTGCGGCTAACAAGGCTTCAAAGCTACGAAAAGAAAAAGGCATTAAAAGTCCTGTAACGGGAAAGACTCGCAATTTGATGGCTGGTGGTAAGGTGCGCGGCATTGGTAAAGCTATGAAAGGCGTACGCGCCTGTAAGATGCGCTAATGCGTAGTTACTATAAAACAAGCTCTTGCGGCTGCCCTAAGGACAAGAAGTTTGCTAAAGGCGGTACCGTAAAAGACTCATGCTATAAGAAGGTGAAGGCCAGCTACAAGGTCTTCCCTTCCGCGTATGCGTCTGGGGCTATTGCTAAATGCCGAAAGAAGAAGGCTGGCAAGTAATGCGTAGATACTATAAGTTGGGCGGTGGAGTACGTAAAACCGAGAAGGGTGCGTCTCTAAAGCGTTGGTTCAAGGAAGATTGGAAAGACGTAAAGACCGGTAAGGCTTGTGGTAGAAAGAAAGGCGATGGTAGGGGTACTCCTTACTGCCGTCCTTCTAAGCGTGTTACATCTAAGACTCCAAAGACCTCAGGTGAGATGTCGAGTGCGGAGAAGAAGAGTAAGATAGCCGAGAAGAATCGGTTAGGGCAACCAGCAGGCAAGCCACGTAGAGTGTCTCCTGCTAAGCGGAGGAAGTAGCCATGGGTATGGGCGTTAAGCACTACAAAAAAGACGGTAAAGAGCATAAGGGTGGCCTACATAAAATGGCTGACGGAACTCTTCACTCAGGTAAAAATCATAGTAAAACTAGTGTAAGATTGTTCCATTACGGCGATCTATCTAAGAAAGCTAAAGAAAAAGCTAAGTCAGGATGGGGAAGATAATGGCTACATCAAATACTACAGCGTTTGACATGGATTTCACCGAGATTGCCGAGGAGGCGTGGGAACGCGCAGGCCGTGAAATGCGTTCTGGATATGACTTACGTACTGCTCGTCGCTCTATGAACTTAATGACTATCGAGTGGCAGAACCGTGGCATCAACATGTGGACTATCGAGGAAGGTAGCATTGACCTAGTGAAGGGGCAGACGCAGTACACACTCCCCGCCGATACCATTGACCTACTAGAGCATCAACTACGAACGGATGCAGGTAACGTATCTACTCAGTCTGACCTTAACCTGTCACGTATTAGTGTTAGTACTTATGCCACTATCCCAAACAAGTTGACACAAGGTAGACCAATACAAATATTTATTGAACGTCTAAGAGACGCTCCCAAGATCAACGTGTGGCCTGTACCAGATAAGGCAGGATACAAGATAAACTACTACCGCCTACGTAGAGTACAAGACGCGGGCACAGGTGTAGAGACTGCGGACATGAACTTCCGTTTCCTCCCTTGCCTAGTAGCAGGGTTAGCGTATTATATCGCTATGAAGGTACCCGAACTCACAGATCGCGTAAGCATGTTAAAATCTATATACGAAGAGCAGTTTGATTTAGCGGCGCAGGAAGATAGGGAGAAGGCTCCAGTTAGGTTTGTACCCCGCATAGGACATATGTAATGGGGACTAAGTTCGCCTCTGGTAAGAAGGCATTCGGATTCTGCGACTTGTGTGGCTTTAGGTACAAACTAAAGCAGCTAAAGAGTTTAGTTAGAAAAGGCGTAGACACAAATATAAAGGCGTGCCCTTCGTGCTGGAATGGAGACCACCCACAAAACAAATTAGGTGAGTTTCCTGTATATGACCCACAAGCGTTGCGAGACGCGCGCCCTGATAGAAGTCTTGGGGTAGGCGCTAAGGTTAGCGCACGTGGTATTCAGTGGGGGTACAACCCAGTAGGCGGCCCTTCAGATTCATTAGCAGCCAACGCCCTAGTAGCTACGGGTGAGGTTGGACAAGTTACGGTAACTATTACATGAACTACACAGAATTAAAGACAAACATACAAGACATAGTTGAGCAGACATTCACAACTGCCCAGCTCGATATGTTTATTCAGCAGGCCGAACAAGAGATATACAACACTGTACGGTTACCGGCTTTACGTAAAGCCTTTTCGGGCAACCTGTCGCAGAATACCTCTACTTTTGGTCTACCCAGCGACTATTTGTACATACACAGTATTGCAGTGGTGGAAGACGATAGTACGTACCACATACTCCTCAACAAGGACGTAAATTTCATTCGTGAGGCTTACCCACGTTCAATCATATCCGGGATACCTAAGCACTACGCATTATTGAATCAGACTCAGATGCTGCTTGGGCCCACACCCAGCCAGAACTTCGTAGTGGAGATACAGTATGGATACGCTCCAGAGTCTATAGTAACCGCAACTACTACTTGGCTAGGCGAGCACTTCGACGCAGCGTTGTTGAACCGCGCACTTATGGAAGCTATGCGGTTTATTAAGGGTGAACAAGATATGGTGGCCCTATACGAGAAGCACTACATGCTCGCACTACAAGCGCTAATGGCAGGTTCGGATAAACTAGCTAACGACTCTTACAGGGCATAATAATGAGCACACTAATCCAGACACAGACAACATCTTTTAAAGTAGACGTGCTTAGTGGAGTCTTTGATTTTAGTTCTGATACTACGCAGGCGTTTAAGGTAGCCCTATACGATGGCGACGACATGAACCTAGACGCTAGTACTACTGTTTATACTACCACCGGAGAGATCACAGGTACGAATTACACTGCTGGGGGCAACGTTGCCACTTTGATACCAGTTACCTCTGATGGAACGACTGCCACCCTCAGCTTTAATACTGTGTCTTGGGCGTCCGCAACCTTCTCTGCGAGTGGGGCTTTACTATATAAGTCTGGGGGCGGTAATCAGGCTATAGCAGTACTAGACTTTGGGGGCCGTAAGACAGTAACTAGTAGTACCTTCAATGTAACTTTCCCTACTAACAACGCGGCTAGTGCTATTGTACGTATAGCCTAAGGAACCCCCATGGCTACTCAGTATACTCCCAACCTAAAGCTGTCTCTCCCTACCCAAGGAGAGCTTTCCGGCACGTGGGGTAACGAGATAAACAACGGCATAACCTCTATGGTTGAGGATGCCATAGCTGGACAGGTTACAATTAACACGTGGACTAACAACTTCCACAACCTAACTACCGCGAACGGCGCCGAATCTGAAGCGCGGAACGCAATACTAAAGTTCACCGACACTAATAGCCAAATAACGGGCACCCTTGCGACGGTTCAAGTCCCCAGTGTAACTAAAATATACTGCGTAGAGAACGCTACATCTAAGCCTATACTAGTGAAACCCAACGCGGGCCTAGGGCCAACTATTCCCGCTGGGCAATCTGCCATACTACGTTGTGATGGGAGTAAAGTGGTTTACGCTACACCTCCTATAGTAGATGAAGATACCATCCGTAGCATTAAGTCTTTTGGTGCGGTAGGTGATGGCGCTACAAACGACACAGTGGCTGTAAAAGCTGCTATTGATTCCGGTCAACCCATTTATGTACCTGACGGTGTGTTCTTAGTGTCCTCTTGGCCTTCAGAGGGCGTGGTGACTGCTAGTGCTTTAAAAATTCGAGGCACGGGTACAATTAAAGCAGTAGGCAACACAAAGGTTTTTGTCGATATAAGGAATGATACTGACGTTAAGGATGTGCAGTTTGAAGGGTTTAAGTTTTTGTTTAAGAACGTCTTCAGCGTCAGCGGTGCTGTCTTAGATAAATTCCACGTAGATAACATTACAGTAAAAAACTGTGGTGGTGGTATTACTTTAGAAAGGCCGGTTAATTCTTTTAAAGTTACTAATTGTTTGTTTGAAAATATAACAGTAGACAAACCTATTCGTGTAGGACGTAACACTTACGAATCGCAGGATATTTGGAGAAATCTTAGTGTTTCCAATAACACATTTAGAAATATCAGCACTGTGTCAGGCACTGACTGTAACGTAATGCTTATCTATGGTAAGCAAGTAACTATTACAGGCAACACATTTGATACTATAGGTGCGGTAGGTACTTTTGAGTCTTTCAGTGGTAACGGTAGTAACAAGACATTTACTGTAACAGAGAGCGGCCTTAATGAAGGGCAGTGTACTCTTTACCTTAATGATGTTGAGCAGATAAATACCGACGACACTACGCTTTGGACTCTTGACGGAACTACACTTACGTTTACTACTGCTCCTCCTGTAGGAACTAATAATATTAAGTTTTATTACGCAGGGGAATCAGCGGCTGTTTATACTAAAGCTCGTTTTTCTACAATTACTGGCAACAGTATCTCAGGTATGGGTAAGCTACCTGACGGAACCACTACACTAAATGTGAATCAAATCTATGGTATTAATGTTAAGGGT
>Ga0070748_1000638_pt1 | contig 16602 bp, 19 predicted proteins | sample VirMetDEL_Nov_12_FD_77015 | JGI IMG/M metagenome (GOLD analysis project Ga0070748, IMG submission 77015) | Aqueous microbial communities from the Delaware River and Bay under freshwater to marine salinity gradient to study organic matter... | ecosystem: Environmental > Aquatic > Marine > Coastal... | reverse complement strand
TCTGACCATTCGGCTAATAAGTTCTCGCATTCTTCAGACCATTCAGCCATTTATATTACACCTGATTTAATTTTTAATAATACGATATATTTAAAACATAAAGCATCAGTAATATTCGTAAATGATTTTTTATATCTTTTACCATTGAAAATTTTACCATAAGACCAATAGAATTGTTTACCACCATTTGACTTATTTTTGGCTATACCCCTATGACCGCTTTTATTATTTATTTGAATAGGTTTTCTATAAGCATTCATATTTTCAAGACAAGTAGCCCATTCTAGATTACTTAGATGATTGTTTATCCTATTTCCATCTATATGATTAACCTGTTCTTTATTTTTTGGATTAGGTATATAAGTATCTGCGACTAATCTATGAACTCTGCGACTTAATGGTTTTTTATTATAGGCCATGGAGACAGCTTTATATCCATCTGGATTAATACAACCTGTGAGTTTTTTAAAAACTACACCGCATTCACTAATATAATAATCTTTATATTTGGGATGTTGTGTAATTTCCATTTTAATACATATAAATATGGATTTATACCTTTAAGTTTTTATTGTTATTTTAAAATCAAATTTTTAAAATGTAGTCTCTTTATAAAAGAATGAGTAGCTATTGGAAAAGTGACGACGTAATACGTATAGGCGAGACTCAGGTGTCTGTACCGTCGGAGAACGGGCTCAATTATTCAGCGGGTCAAAAGATATCTTTATTTGTACCCCCTAGTGTTAAATTTATGAGTGGTAAAGATTGCTACCTTGAATTTGATGTAAAACTTACTATGGGAACACTTCCCAGTCGTCTTCAGTTAGATCACATGGGTGGCTCGTCCCTTCTACGTAATATGCGTATCTATGATGGTTCTCGGTCTAATCTACTAGAAGAGATTAATGATTACAATGCTGTATGTGCTATGAAATATGATTATGATACGGATGATAGTCTCAGGCAGAGCCGTGCTGTTATGGAAGGTGGTACATGCTACAATCCACGTTATCGTGGTAATCAGGGGACAACTGAAAGTCATATGACGGAACTTCATCAGAACCCTTACTTTGAAACTGTTACGGCAGACCCTACGGTAGATACCTTTGCTGATGGAAACTACACCACCGTTAAGTGTTGTGTCCCGATCCATAGTGGTGTTTTCGGTGATAAGATTTTCCCCGTTCTCATGACCAACGGTCTTTACCTTGAATGGGACCTAGCACCCGCCCAGCAGGTCATCAAACAGCTTGACTCTGTCAACAAGAATGTTCGTGTCAAACGTAATCTTTATTTTGGTAGTATCGATGGTGCAGTAGGATCGTGGCCAGCAGATGCTACTAATCGTGATAAAGTCTATATTAAACATGACGCAAATGCGGTCGGTGAAGAAGTATCAAACTGTCCCCTATGTGTTGGTGAAACTTTTAAATTTGTCAAAGAAGGAGAACCAGAAACGGTTGTTGGTATGAGTGGAGTTATGAAGATATCAAGTATTAATGCGTCGGGTTCTCTACTACTTATTAACCTTGAAACGGCCGTCAATAATAATGGCGGGACTGTTATTGATGATACATTTGTCCTTTTTTCGGATGCTGTCTCGGGTGATGCGGCTTACAATGCGGGATATACTGTCAGTAATTTTAACCTGATTGTACAAGAAATTCACCTTGACCCATCGTATGAAGCGGGTATGTTAGCTAAAGCACGTGAAGGTAAATCTATTGAAATTGATATTTATTCGGTAACGAATCATAAACATTCAGTTCTATCTACGGATCGTCAAGTAACTTACAACATTCATGCGAATAATTCAAGGGCGAAATCTCTTGTTATTATGCCGACTGATTCTACTATCTATAGTCGGGGAGCACAGATCTCGGGTGAAGGCACTTACCAGATTGGACCCTATCAAGGTGGCGGAACGGGAACTGTATCTCTTGATTTAATGGATGGTTCTCTGACTTCTATGCGTTCTGGATACACCGGTATCTGTGATGCTCTAAGTTCTAGTCAGTTCTTAATCGGTGGTGTTCTTGTCCCCAGTCGTCCAGTATCTACTACTAAAATGTGTACTCGTCAGTCTGTAGATGCCTTCCATCTCTTTGAACTCGAGAAGGCCCTTGCCCAAGCTGGCGTGGACCCACGCTCCTTTGCGGCTTTCCAGTCTAACTTCTTGATTGGTCGGTCGTTTGGCTTACAGAACGGTGTTGCTGATATCCGCAATAAAGATCTTCAAGTATTACTAAGATATGAAGACCCTGACTTTGCTCCTACTAAAAATAAAGTGTACAATAACTTCGTATTCCATATTCGTAAATTAATCATTCGTAATGGAGCCGTTGCTGTGGAGTTCTAGACAATTAAAAGATATCTTTTTTATAACTAAAATGTTTGTTTATTTTGTTTTTTAATTATTTTTATAAGTATTTATTATAAAAATGACTTCCCGATACCTAGAAATTCGCCCAGATAACATTCCCAGTGACGGAGTAATCTCATTTAAAAATGGCTTCCCTGTGCTCCAGTTTACCATTGCGGCTCAACAGGGTATTCTTGACCCGCGAACAATCCGTATTTGTGGTGATATGCGTATCTTCTCTGATAATGCGAGTCCGACCCCTACCCCTGTTCAAGCAGCCGACGACCCTAAAGTAATGATGGACAATCGTCTAGGTGTTTTTGCTCTATGGGACCAGTTAATTATTCGTAATGGTCGCAGTAAAATGATATGTGAATCTATCCGTAATTACAACAAATACATGAATTCGTATCTGGGTGTTTCTTCAAGTCGTCAAGATTTAATGGGACATTTAGAATCTACGTGCTTAACGATGCCTAACCGTAACGCCTTTGCTACTGCGACTGTTGTCAATAATGCGGCTGGTACTCAAGTAAAACCGTTTAGTTGTCATCTCCCTTCTGGATTCTTATCTGGCGGTAATATGGTGAATCTTCTACCTAGTGCCTTCGGTGCTCTTGAAATTGAAATCCACCTTGCCCCCGACAGTAATGTTTTATTCTCCAGTAATGGTTCTCTAAATGCTCCTACCACTGATATTAGCAACGCACACTACAGACTATCGAATGTTAAACTAACTTGTGAAGTTCAAGATATTCCCGTAGATCAGATGTCACAGATGATGTCCCAGACCGAAGGTGCCTACGAGTACAATACCATTACATCCCTTTACACGTCTATCAACACGTCTAACGCTCAGCTCCAATACAATCTATCTCTTAAAAACGTTCAGTCTGCTTTTGTTACGTTCGCACCTTCCACTCATATCAACACTTTACAGCATAATGGTCTCGCCACGACCTATCCGGGTAAAGATACTACAGGAGCAATTGCTAAACTTAATCGCATCCAGTTTCTTCGTGGTGGACAAAAATATCCTATGGATTTTGATGTTACCACGAACAACTCAACTGATTCACAGACTACTGTTAGTGACCCGCAAGTGGTTAAACAGTTTGTTGAAAGTATTATCCCTGAATATCAGTTAGATAGGACATCGGTTTCTTACACGAATGTCAATCGTGCCTATGATCTATCCAATACGGGTGTGGCTACTAACTACACTCTTCAACCGGATGGTGGTGCTCTATTCGGTGTCGGTGTTCGGTACAGTCAATTTAACTCTGGGCAGGATTTCAGTGACCAGCAGTGGGGCTTGTCTATTGAAAGTGATATTGCGGGTGATTCTCCCCAGTCTGTATACATCTTTATTAAGTCCAAAGCAACTCTTATGTGGAACCAAGGGGGAGTTCAAATCATGCAGTGAGTATAAAAAGATAAATTAAAATATTGTAGTAATTAAATGTCTTGTAAACAGAAATCAATGGATTCCGATTTTTTAGATGAAATAGTTTATATCTTAGAAGAAAATATAAGATATGATTTATCATCACAACTATGTACCTTATTGAATGAATTCGGTATTGAAATAGATGGTTTATATGAACCACCAGATACAAAATTAACAAATATTCAAGATAAGTTACTTGATCAACAAATGGAAAAAGATGATGGTATGGTTGATGAAGTTATAAGTCCAGTGGGTAAAACAAAAGATGGGTTTTGGTATTTGAAATAATAAATCCTTGTTTTCTATACTTTTTTAAATTATTATTTTTTGATTCAATTTATAAAGATATATGTTATCATTATAAAATATGGATTCTCAGACTCAAGTAGATGTTGACCCCCAAGCAAGTGCTCAGGTAGATGTTGGTGGTATCCCGGATTTTGTAAAATTAGGAGAAATCCCCACTGATTATGTTCAGCAGGTCGAAACTGATTTGCTAGAAAGTGTTGTGCAGAGTGATGGCTCAAATAACCGAACTGGATTCTGCCGTTTCACGCTTCGCAACGTTGGTTTTTTACACAGTCATTCTAAACTCTTTGTTGGATTAATCCCTGCTGCGGCTAACACGGATGCCTTCCTTCCACCGAATGTAGGTATTGGATCTGTTGTTGAACGTGCTGTCTTAAAAGTAGGTAATCAAGTGATTAATGAGATTACGGACTGGGCACAGCTCCACGCAGTTAAATCTGCTATGATATCGAATGAAGTTAATAAAGAACGTGAAATGTACACAACTGGACGGTCTATGAATCATGGATTTAACTATAATGGAGTAGCAACTGGTGGTGGTGGTGCTGGTTCTTCGCAGTGGGATCTCGCAGATACCTATGGCTTAGCAAATGGTCGTGAATATTCGGCACTTGGTTCGGATCTCAAGCAGCTACAGTTCGCACAGATGAATGGAACCACTGCGGCTTTCATTAGAGCATCCCCTGTATATTCTATTGATTTAAGTGATCTATTCCCCTTCTTAAAGACTCATCAGTTACCGCTTTACATGATACACCAACCGGTTAGTATTGAATTGACGTGGGCACAGCCGAATCAATCTCGTGCTTGTATTGGGATAGGAGATACTGCTAACCAAACTTATGCGATTGACCAGACTGAATTAAAGTTTGCTGCTGATTACATCTTTTATGGTGCTTCTGATGAAATGACTAGATATGCTGACGCAAATAAAGATTTAACGTTTTCCTTTGTAGATTACCGTTCTAATGTAGCAACGATTGATTCTACTATTCCTGTAACTGTTGTCCGTAATGTTGGTATGGCTAATCGCATGGTTACACGAATTATCAATGTATTCAATCGTGATGCTCTATCAGATATTAATATTCTGAATAAATACGCATCTCTGGGTCCTAGTGTTAGTGCAACAGGTGTCATCGGTGATGTAGCTTACAATGTAAGATACAATGATAGATTTGAATTCCCTACAAATGTAACGAATACCGCTCGACTATTTAGTCAGTTGACGGATAGTGAAAGTGTCCCCTTTTTAACTAAAGGTGAATATGCGGGTAATGATGATGCGATTACTGGATTAACCTATGAAGGTCGTGTACAGCGTGGAGAACTATCTAATCATTTCTTCTATCTTGGAACTAGACTTACCGGTGGTCGTGTAGGTAGTAAAGGTATTGAAATTCATCTGACTGGAACTGACTTTGATACGGGTGCGGGACCTACAAGTATGCGTACCTACTGTGAATATCTGCGTATCGCAAGACTACGGGACGGCAACTTTGAGATCTTCAATGCGTAATCATAATACCCAGTAAAGTAAAGATATCCAACCATAAATATATAATACACCTAAAACACAAGCTAAACAATGTATTTGATTTGTAGTCATATATTATAATATAAAAAAAGTTATGTAGTTGAATAAGCATCCAATAACATAGTATAGACTTGATTTAATGCTTGAAATATCCTAGTAGATCCAGATGGTTTATCTGGGTGGTATTTGAGAGCCAGTTTTTTATAATGATGTTTTAATTCTTCTTCTGATTTAGACCGTTTTAAAGAAGTGAATTTGTCATTTGTTCGAATGTTAAGTTTATTAATTTCACGTGTATCGGGTTGATTAAAGATAAACCCACTACCTATAAAATTTCTAAACCTTTCTTCCTGTTTCAAGTACCATTCTCTCATGGTAAGTTCTCTTTTTTCTGATTGACAGCTATAACATGTCTGATAAGCTGGTTGATTATGTTTACAGTACATAGTACATCCATAATATTTAATAAAGTGGTCATTTTTATCCGGATCATCATAATATGTCCTTTCCGAATAATGTAATCCCATATCAATATATACTGATAATAAATCTCTAAATCAACTTTCAAAACTCAGCTGATCAATCTCTAGAAATTTAATTTCTTGTTGTAAAGATGCTATTTGACGTTTTAAATCTTTATTTTCATCAATTAACCCTTGTAAGTCTATCAATTTTATAGTAACTGTTTCTTTTTTAGGTAATTCTATGGCAAGGATAGATTCTTGAATGGTCGACGGTGGTACAGATTCACTAATATTCTCCATTTATAAGTATATAGAATAATATATCTTTATATATGTAATTTAAAATCTAATCAAGTATATATGTTCTTTAATTTACTAAGGATATTTGTTGAATGGAGACAAATTAAAATAGTCGAACCGAAACCACTAAAAAAAGATATCATTAAAAAGAATGAATCAATTGATAATTTTATAAAAATTCAAATCCCATGGATTTTATAATGTATATATATAATGAAAGTAGTAATCTCACCTTCAACCAATTCAAAGAAGAAGTACATGGCTGTCTTTACTGAAAGTAATTCGTTTAAAAAGAAAACAGTTCATTTTGGATCTGCGGGTATGTCCGATTTTACAAAAAACAAAGATGAAGAACGTAAAAAAAGATATCTTGATAGACACCGTAAAAATGAAAAATGGAGTGACCCGACTACGGCAGGCAGTTTGTCGCGTTACGTACTCTGGAACAAACCAACATTAAGAGCATCGATTGCAGATTTTAAAAGAAGATTTAAATTAAAATAATGTTATCTTATAAATGGCGTATGGATCTATGAAACCCCCAGCAAAGAAAAAGAAACCAGTAATGAAAAAGAATTTAACAGAACGACAGAAGGTACAATTGAAAGCACATAGTGTTCACCATACAACTAAACATATGAATAAAATGAAAATATTAATGCGAGAAGGTAAATCGTTTAAACAGTCACATGCTATAGCTATGAAAATGATAGGGTCTTAGGTTGTTGTTTCTTAATATAAACCATGTTTTCAATTTGAACTGTGTGTCCTAACATCTTGGCATGTTTCTCCTGTTCTAGTTTCGTATCCAGAAATTTATCAGTCGTTATAATCTTACGTATAAGTGTTGTACTAATACTTTTACCGATATATTGTTTAGAATATTTAATCAATAGTTGTGATAAATAGTTTTGAGTAATCGGAAATAAGACATCATTTTTCTTGAAATTATTAAAATAGATGTAACTACGTAGGATTAAAGCCAATTCTGAAGTCCCTTCAATAGGTATTTCAAGTGTCCCATATTTCTTATTTGTTTTAAATTGATTATCTACAAATGTAAAACCACCTGTATCTTTTTTAAGACCCGTACCAAACCCTTTATCTTTCACAAGGTAGTTAGTGGGACCACCTTTCTCTTTAAAATGATCACTATAATTTAATAATGTTAATCCGGCTAGGTCATTTCTGACAGGGATACGTGTAAGAATTTCAAATAGAACATATACCATGTAAGTCTGTTTATCTTTTTTAATATCCTTTTTCATAAGTTTAATGAATGATAGTAATTCATCTTTGGTAATGAAGTTAGGTGCTTGTTTATCTGAAATAATACCGGATTCTTGCTGTTTCTCGTATTGTACATTCAGTTCATCACGCCACTCTTCATAAATTTTAATGTTATCATCAATTAGCGGGTCACCTTTCCAAATCAATAGATATATAATAATGGCTGTGTACATATTTCTCTGACTGGTGAAGTGTAGTGTTTTACCATTTTTCTGGGGTCCTTCTAGCTGCTCTTTCACGGATTCAGGGAAGTTTAAAAAGTCAAAATCTTCAGCTCCAAAGTTCTTTTGTAATTTCTTTAAGGATGCGATATACTGCTTGACAGTTGTCTCTTTTAATGTAGGGCGTAATTTCCAAATACTTGCTTTAATTTCTTCCATGCTTTATAAACAATAATAGATTTATTTTTTTAAATATAAACACATTAAAATAGTAAAATTAAAATATCTTATAAGATATAAATGTTAAAAATACTCGAACTCTTTTCAGGAACCAAGTCAGTAGGCAAGGTATGTGACCAACTAGGATGGGAATCAGTATCCGTTGATTTACTGTTACCAGCCGATCATCAATGTGACGTTATGGATTTTGATTACAAACAATATAAAAAAGATGAGTTTGATATCATATGGGCCAGTCCCCCTTGTACCAATTATTCACATCTTAAGAAATGTTGGTATGGTCGTAAATTAAAGAATGGTATAGTCTATACAAAAGAACAAAATGAAATAGATCAAAATGAAGCTGATATATTAGTTCTTAAAACATTAGAAATTATTAATTATTTTGATTGTAAATATTGGTTTATGGAGAATCCACAAACTGGTAATTTGAAGAATCGTGAAATTATGAAGGGTATACCATTCTATGATGTAGATTATTGTATGTATAGTGATTGGGGATACAAGAAACGAACTCGTATCTGGACAAATAAAGAAGACTTTGAACCTAAACTATGTGATAATAGTGGATCATGTGGAAATATGATAATTTCAACAAAACAACATAGTAAAGTATTAGCAAATGGATATGAAATGATAAATGGTGAAAAAGTTGTATGTAATACAAAGGAAAAAAGAAAAACATTAAGAAAGCATAAATTAAATGTAAGTAAAGACGTTCATACTGTTGGTGAAAAAAAACATAAAAAAACAGCTGATGGTGGGTATGATAAACGTAAGAAACAATATGAAGGACAAGAAAATAGTGGGACAACACAATTGGATAGATACCGAATCCCCGAAGATTTAATCTTTTCATTGTTTTTAGACTAATAAATAATCAGAATTAGGATGTTGTCTTTTTTTCGGTCGTATGGTAGATAATTCATCTGATTCAACAAATCTAGCTGGGTAATAATAATTAACTGGACAAGGTATACTATGAAACATGACATCAATGGCTCTTATTCTTACTTTTGAATCAAGAAATTCTACAATTTGTGTAGCTATCGAATGATGTGGTATATAATATGCAACAGTCATAAGTAATCTATGTGTATCTCTATTTAATTGATTTAATCCATGTGTGCTATGTACAATTTCTTTAAGTGGTCCGCTAGTCATTTTTAAATGTGAAAAATAACCACCAAGATAACAAAATTCATTACCTAATTCTATTGGATTAGGTAACTCATTAACTTCAATAGCATCATCTTCAACGATAACACATCTATCTAGTTGTTGTTCTGATATTTTTCTTAATAAATTATAATGCGACATAAAACAACCGGTTTTAGCCTTATGCTCCTTAGGGTTGATATTCCACATTGAAACCATGCGTTCAAACATTACATTATCTTCTTGTAAATCTTTATAATCTACAGCGGGAGCACGTATCCATGAATCATTAAACTTCTCTTTTCTTGTAACATCACAAGCCCGATTAATATAAAATTTATGATATTGCATATCTTATGATATAAATTTGATTTAAAAGTATTTTAACAATAATATATGTAGAATGCCGTCTGATAAACAAGAATATGATAAAGAATATTATCTTAAAAATAAAGATAAGAGATTAAAAAAAAATAATGAATATTATAAAACACCAGAAGGAATTAAATCACATAAAATAGGTAGATGGAAATCTAATGGTCTTATTGATAATTATGAAAAAGTCTATCAAATATATCTTGATACTAATAATTGTATGAAATGTCAAGTTGAAATTAGTGGTCGTAATAAACATATGGATCATTGTCATGAAACTAAATTATATCGTGCCGTATTATGTAATTCATGTAATGTAGGTAATACACTTGATACAAAATGTAGTAAAAATAATAAATCAACTGAAATTAAAAATATATACATGACTAAATATGGATATAGATTTATGAAAATGACTAAAGGTAAAACACATTCTAAACAATTTACAACTCTTGAAGAGTGTATTGATTACAAAGATAAATATTTACTCGAAGTCGGCTAGTGGCCGAATATGTTCGTTAAATACATACACTAGACTTTGTGGCTTCATTCCTTGACCACGTCTCCTATCCATCATTTTTGTTTCGGTATAAAAAATAACATCTCCATTTATATCTTCATCTTCTTCAGTAAATTCCCAAAAATAAGATTCACCTAAGCACGTCCACACTATGATAAACCGTTTATCAGGTTCTTCTTTCTTTAATTCAATATATCTTTCATACTTGATATAATCAAAAAATAAAGAGTCGTATCTACCGAATTGAATAGCCCGTTCTTTATGTTCCACATAGAATCGTTGATTTTTAAAATCGAATGAATTAAACTTATTTTTAGTTTTAGTTAATGTACCAAACATCTCATCCATCCGTCCTTTGCGTACCATTTCAGCATTTAATCCATGTTTTAAATCAGCTTTAAGAGTATTAGTATTCATATAACCTACAAAAGATATAAAAAATATATTTTATACGCACTACTGAAAAACTATAGTAAATTCCTTTTTTTCAACTTTAAAAAATCCGGGTTTTTTCTTTAATAAAACTTTACTTTCTAATGATTTCATAACTTGTGGAGAAATCAATGGATTAAATACCTGATCTTTGAATTTAGGGTCATCATTCATCAAACGACAAGCTCTTCTAACACTTGGTATATCACCAAAGCCTTTAATGTACAACATATCATCGAGAATGGTCTGTGTATCTTCATAATGGGGTGAAATAAAGATATCATATTTATGGGTTGCATAATAGATAATTGATTTAGCGATAGTCATCACATCTGATTTTTCTTTAATAGTTAATTGTTTTTTAGGATTGGGTTTCAAAAGATATACCTGTAATCCATGTAAATTATTAATTCTAAAATGGTTACTTTCAATTCTTATATCTGATTGGCTGAATAAATCTTGATATTTCGTATGTAAAGATTTCTTATTATCAGAATGATTAAATATGATGGGTAAATTACAAAAATTAATAATATCAATAAGATCCGTTTTACTGTGAGACTTATGGATAAGCATTATAAACATATAATATAAAAAAAATTACCAATTAAACCATGTACCAGAATGATGAACTGTATTTGAATCATCTATAGAAGGAATAAGTATATGCTCTTCTTCTTCTATCTTAGGTATGGTATCTAATTCAGCTTTGATACTATCAACATCTTCTTTAATATCCTTAACCATTTTCAGTAAATCTACAAGAAGTCGTCTATTCGAATGAATAATCTTATCTTTTTTTTGTGGGATTGGTTTAGGATCTTCGGACATTGATATATACTTCTTACATAGTTTTTTAATTTGAGACAAATAATAATTCAATTCATACTTGAAACACATATATATATATATACAATATAATAAAAGATATCTTTTTTTAAACAGATCTACCATAGGATACTACTTGTTTAATAGGAGTTACCGCCATCGGTTGAATAGCTTGTTGTTTAGCAGCCGCAGCCTTCGCCGTTGCAACAGCAGCCGCATCTTGTCCCGCTTTTTTTGATGATTGTTCAGAATCACCAATACCTTTAAAAATAGATCCTATGAGACCTGCTCCCAGTCCTACAACTTCGGCAAATGGATTAACTACCCCAAGAACGTCTGCTACGGATCCGCCCATTTGAAAGACATCTCCTACTTTTTGTTCCCAGTTAGAATTTTTACCACCTAAGGATCCTGCTTTAAGATCTTTGTCTAGATCCATAGCACCCGTTGCTAAACCACCAGCAGCCCCTGCTACCCTTACTGCCTTTCCAGCACCTTCTTCAGTTATTTGTGAAACTTCTTCTTCAGCACCACCAGATTTTAAAGGGTTCGGAGCACTCTCGGGAGCAGGGGTAGGTGCTTCAACTGGTTTGACTGTTTCTTCATTACCGACTAATGCTGGTTTTGTAATACCATTCGGATCTTTGATAGGGGGTCCTGTAGGAGCAGAACCAGTTGTATATTCACCATGTGGTACTAAATTACCTTTACCATCAGATACAGACAATTTACCTGTATTATCTACTTCAAATTCACCAGCTGGACGATAAGTTGGTTCCGAAGATGCCGAACCGGGTGATGCGGATACTCCTTTTGCTGGTATTTCTGGGACACCCGCAGCTGCTTTCTGTGTAGCTGCTTTCAACACTTGAGCTTTATTGTATGTTTTCCTAAATTGATTCACGGTACCTGTAACTCTCGCACCAACCAGCCCACCAACTATACCGTCTGCTATACCTTTCATGGTTGCGGCTTCTCCGTCTTTGGTTTGATTACCTTGTAGATCAACAACATTCTTGTTTAATCTATCTACTTTGTCTTTTTGTTGGAGTCTCTGCACAGCACTTGCTTGTTCGGCACCCGCCCTAGCCATATTTCCTTGAGATATTCCATCGCTTCTGAATAAGTCCATTTTTATAATATTATAATATAAAATTAATATATATCTCTTTTAATAATAATGTCTCAACCGAATGTATATAATGAAGATCATATAATTGAATGTAATAGATCCAAAACAGATAAAGCCATCTTTGAAGATAGCGATACTAATGCTGAATCAAATATTTCTGCTGAATGGACAACTATCTTAGGAGATGTAGTCCATATTGATCCGGGTGATAAAATCAGCATGTTTGGTGCTTACATCAATGAACGTGGATGTGGAACACAAGGTAGAACCATAGAAATTAAAGGAGAAGATTTAAATGTTTTTAAAGATTTAACATATTCAGATATCCATACACATACGGACGTAGATAATGTACAAACATATCAATATGCCGACAATACACAAACAACAGACTCTATCGCATTAAAAGATAATGAAGCCAATATTGGTGTATCTTATTATAAAAATGCTGACGGACATCATTATTATTTTGGTGCTAGACGTTTCATGAAAAATGCGGGACCCCCAAACTTTCAACAATTTGGTAGTCCATCGGCATTTGATACCCCAGACGTTCCTATTGGATGGTCTTGGACAAATCCGGGTATCGCACTTAATTGGACCGACCATGGGAATGATTTAATAGCCCCACATCCAGAAGAAGATGATACAGGTAGACCCTTATTTGAAATAAGACATGGTAATTTCAGAGTAAGGTACGATCCTACGGATTATACAAGAGTAGGTATGGAAAATATGAGAAATTTCGTATTTGATGATTATCGTGAATATCCACAACTATGGATTAATGATGCTGTTGGAACTGATATACCATTTATGAATTTATGGAAACCTAAAAATGATAACGCTAAATTTACTATGTTTGTAAGACGCAAAGCATCCATCTTTAATCATCATGACTCATCATCTTTAGATTATATGCCTTTCGACGCAGATATGAGTCCAGCTAATACTCAATTATATAACGATGTAATTAATACCGATGAGAATGGACTTGTATATCCGGGTTTTCAAGGTCCCATGTATCAAAGATATATTGAAAAGAAAACAATAACCATTCCTAGTGGTTTTAATTCTGGTGAATTTATAGCCAATGAAATAACAAGACAATTATCTCAAATTAAAAAAGAAACTAATTTTAATTATGAAAAGTACAATTCGAATCCAGCGGTTCCTATTGAAACATTAGTCCCCCAAGAATTAATAAATACATTAGAATCTGAATGTTATAAACCATTCAATGTATCTGGTAGTGATATGACAACAGAAACTAAATTTGATGTCTTTAAAGCAGGTATGACTGTCGGCGGTGGGGGGGCACGTGGTCAGAATTGGACTGATTGGTTTAATCAATTTCAGTTTATAGGTATAAAAAGACCAGAATTATATGAAACTGGATATTATGTAAATCGTGGATTAGATGGTAAATTACGTGGTTCTTATGGTGCGTGGGTAGAAAAAGATTGTACATCAAACAACCAACCTTTAGTTACAAGTATAAAATATACAAAAGAGAACTTATTAGATCTTAAAAAATTCTTAGATGCACAAGCTAAATATCCCGAGATATGGGATAATATTGAATATTCGTTTAATGATTATACGTCTGCGACAACCGTTAATAATACAAGATGGTTTCACATGAATAAATATAATAATTCAGCACAAACAGAAAAGGGCGGACCATTTGAGCCGCACAGCAACTTTGTAAATTGCCCTTTAGGTTGTGATGGTCTACGTGAACAGATAATGCCCGATTATACAAATTTTCCTGCTCCACCTGTCCCAGCTTCACCTAATCTAAATAGATGTTCATACTTGTTCTTTACACACTATGATCCATCACAAAAAGATATCTTTTATGATGTCCCCACATCACCCGATCATTCAACAAAAGGGGAAGTTATAAATGATAATGCTAATCCAGCTAACTTGAAATTATCTTATGGTTGTTTTGGTATATATCGTGTTAATTCAGTTGAAGAGAATTATAGTGTAGTCATATTTCCTAATATGGCTCCGACCCCTTTAGCACAACATCTTTTTAATCCAACTGTCTTAGACAGCGGTGTATATCCTAATACTATAGAACAATATCGTAAAATAGGATTTGATTTACATTTCAATGCTCCCACAACAGTAACCATGACACCGATGAATGGTGAAATTGATAGACCTGTATATGGAGATGCCTATGGATTAGAAGTACCATTTATTCGTGGTAATTACAATTTAGGATTTTCAATTACTAACATATCCAATAGCGTTCCATTGCCTACTAAAAAAAAGATCATATCTGCTGCTGATGATAATTTCCCCTTAGACTTGGCTTCTATATCATCAAGTAATTTAAGAAATCCGGGATTAGGTCCCGCGACAACGGATCCGGTGACTCCATCGTTTGTAATACCGATATTAAGATTTTTAAATCAAGTATATATGGGAGCATCATCTCCTAAATTAGCATTCGATGGTAACCATTTCGCATGGTCTTATCTTCACACACCTAATCAAAAAGGTAATTCTGTATTAGCGGGACTTCAACAACGATTTGTAGAAGACACAGACGCAGCCCAAGAATGTTATAAATTAAATCCAAATGAACAATATAATGATTATACACCGGAAAGAACTCCCTATGATAAGGTTGTTTTAGCAAATCTATCTGACTTGGAAGACCCATCTAAATCAGTTAATCCACAGGAACCAGTGGTTCCCTTCATAGCAACATTAGGGGGTGATTCCTTGGCGTCAACAGGCGTCGTCAACCCAGATCCTATTGTCCCCCAGAGTATCAATAGAAATTTAATTCCCTATCAAGTATATGATAGTAAAACTGGTATTTTTATTGAAGACTGGGGGTATACCGAAGACACATGGGCAGATGGATTATGGGCTATTCTCGGTTTTACATATGCTCAATTTCACGATACAACGAATAGTCGTTTAAATAGAATTACAAAAAATAATATCAACAATTTATCGGTACTAACAACTAACGCAGAAGTAGTTGTCTCTGATGCTAAATTAAGAACTCGTAATCCACAAGATATTCCTACTTATACATTAGGAATATCGCATCCGTGGTCAGTCATGGGTAAACAAAAACAAAAGGACCACGAAGCTATTTTTACACACATATCTTATCCTGAAGTAGTTCAAAATACAAAATCTATAGAAATCAAAGCACAACGCCTACCTAAATCTACAATTGCTGGATATTATGGGATAAGATGTGATATTATGCAAGAATGTGGATTTAATAGTGGACAACGAGCACTTTTACCTATTTTAGGTATATGTCCTAAAGAAACGGCTATCGGTGATTTCTTCTTTACAGGTGAATCAGATATGGTTTTTACATCAAATAAAAAGACATCTTTATCATCGATTAAAATATCAGTTACCGATCCAGATGGGAGTCTTGCTACATGCTCACCAGATAGTACAGTTCTAATAAAAGTATCAAAACCAAGAGTCATACAGTACAACATAGCCGAACAAATACTAGCAGATTCACAACAAAAGAAATAATGATATAATACCAATTTACTAATATAATACCAAATACTAATATACCAGTATCTATGTTTTCAGATTCTCTATCTAGAAGATATCATTTATGTATATAGACTTTTGAAAAAGGTAAAGATGATATATTAGTTTATTGATTATATGTTAGTTTAATCATACTCTTCAATAAGTTGACATGTCCAGCCAGCTTGAACATGTTCCTGATTTCCTGTACAATCTTTACAATATATTTCTATGTCGTAAATCATATCTGTTTGACCCGTATAAGTGAATTTACTATGAGCTTCACCATAGTAAATTAAATCATTACAATTGTCACAAGATGGCGGTCCATATTGCTGACAATAATATTCTTTGACTTTATCTTTTTTTGATTCAGATTCTATGAGTTTTTCTTTTAATAATTCAATTTCTTTTTTTAATTGGTCGTTTTCATTTACGACTACATCAAACTCCTGATTTAGTGTTTCAATCATGTACATAGATTCAGTTTCTCCTGCCATATCCATT
>Ga0070748_1000636_pt1 | contig 16650 bp, 15 predicted proteins | sample VirMetDEL_Nov_12_FD_77015 | JGI IMG/M metagenome (GOLD analysis project Ga0070748, IMG submission 77015) | Aqueous microbial communities from the Delaware River and Bay under freshwater to marine salinity gradient to study organic matter... | ecosystem: Environmental > Aquatic > Marine > Coastal... | reverse complement strand
GCGGTCGAAACGATGTCATCATGGAGAACAAGGATGCGGTGTCGCAAGCGTTACTCGACATCGCATCCGCTAATCTCACCGATGTGATCACATGGGACGAGGCTGGCAATGTCCGGGTTAAGGCATCCGCCGAAATACCCGACCACGTCGCCCGTGCGATCAAGAAAATCCGCGTATCCAAAAGCGACAAAGGCGAGCCGACGCTAGAGTTGGAGATGCACGACAAGATCAGCGTGCTGCGCGTGCTAGCCAAGTCTGCCGGATTGTTGGAAGCGCCGCCACCGGAGAGCAATACGCCGTCTGTCGTCGGCATCAAAATGGTCGGGCCAGAGGTTGTCGAAACCACCTACGAAGAGCTTAATGCTGAGACACCCGCAGACGAAAAATAGCCTTCTTGCCGAGCAATCATTAGCCGGTAAGCTCGTTGATAAATGGAGCTGTCAGCTTGGCAAGCTGCCGATCCGCTATGCGGTTGATTATGCCTTTCTGCGCGATGGTGAGGTCGTCGGATTTGCCGAGTTAAAATGTCGCTCAACCGCGCGCACAAAATACCCGGCATACATGGTGTCGTTGCATAAGGTGATGGCATCGCGAATGCTCTATCACGCAACGAATACGCCGGTCGTGCTGGTCGTGGAGTGGACTGATGCGATTGGCTGGACGCAGATCGCGGGACCATCGGCGTCGGAGTTTCGGGTGGGCATGGGTGGTCGCCGCGACCGCAATGATGACCAAGACATCGAGCCGGTCGCGCTTATCTCAATCGACAGATTCAAGGGACTGTGATGGAACCAACCGCAAATTTAAATCTCGACTTCTCAAAAAGCCCGACCGTGTGGAAATTTCTGCGTGATGATAGTTTCGTGCGCGGCATCATGGGCCCGGTCGGCTCTGGCAAGAGCTACGCATGCGCTGCCGAAATAATGTTGCGCGCTGTGAAGCAAAAGCCGAGCCCGCGTGATGGCATCCGCAGATCGCGGTTTGCTGTCGTGCGGAACAGCTACCCGATGCTTCGGACAACGACGCTCAAGACGTGGATGGAAATATTTCCGGAGCATATATGGGGTCGCGCGCACTGGTCGCCACCGATCACACATCACATCAAATTGCCGAGCAGAGAGGGTGCTGCCGGAATTGATTGCGAGGTGATATTTTTAGCGCTCGATCAGCCAAAAGACGTGCGAAAATTGCTGTCGCTTGAATTGACCGGGGCGTGGATCAATGAAGCGCGAGAGCTGCCGAAAGCTATTGTTGACGGTTTAACGCATCGCGTCGGTCGTTACCCAGTGCAAGCGGACGGGGGTGCGACTCCCTTTCGCGGAATTTGGATGGATTCCAATCCGATGCCGGATGATCACTGGTGGTGGCGTTTGGCTGAAGGCGGTGAGGCACCTATAGGAGAATATGCGTGGAGTTTTTACCAGCAACCCGGTGGCGTAATTGAAACACCATCCGAGGACTTGCCGGATAACCCCGAGTTTAACGGGTTCGTGCAAAGCGCGGGCAAATGGTGGCAGCAAAACCCCGGCGCGGAGAACGTCAGCAATTTGCCCCACGGCTATTATGATCAGCTCGTCGGCGGTAAGCATCTCGATTGGATCAGATGCTATGCAAAGGGTGAATATACATTTGTCCAAGAAGGGAAACCGATCACGCCGGAATACGATGACGAGTCCATGAGTGTCGACGCGCTGGAGTACGACCCATCGCTGCCCATACAGATTGGGTTAGACTTTGGACTGACGCCCGCCGCGTGCTTCGGGCAGCGCAGCATTAGCGGGCAGTGGCGGATCATCCATGAGCTTGTCACCTTTGACATGGGACTGGAGCGTTTCGGCAATACCTTGAAGGCAGAACTTGAGACGCTATACCCAAAAGCGGAGGTGCTGATCTGGGGCGATCCGGCTGGCATGCAGCGTGATCAAATATTCGAGGTGACCGCGTTCGACCATCTCAAGACCTTGGGACTGACAGCTCGCCCGGCAGCGACCAACGACTGGAAGACCCGCCGCGAGGCGATGGCATCGCCGATGATCCGCTACATCGACAAGCGACCGGGGTTATTGATCGACAAGAAATGCACCCGCACGCGCAAAGCACTCGCTGGCGGCTATCATTTCTCGCGGGTCGCAATGGGTGCCGGGCAAGAGCGATTCCGAGATGTCCCGAATAAAAACGAACACTCGCACATCGGTGACGCTTTCGGTTATCTCACACTCGGCGGCGGCGAGCATAAACGGATGACCCGGCGACCGACGACATGGATGCATACGCCGACAGCACCGCTGGATTTTGATGTCTTCTCTGCTTGAGGACTACGCAGCGCTGACCAAGGCGTGTGGGCTTGAGCGCTTTGACTGCCAGATCGTTCCGTATCATCCGGCACTCTTAGCGATGATGACGCTTCGCCCCGCCGATGGCGTGTTTTTTAAACACATACCCAATTTTGGGAAAGTGATCGACGCCTATGCCGATCTCGGACCAGTGTTAGCCGGGTGCCATAAGGGCAAACCGATTGTAATTGTCGGCTGCGTACCGCTTTGGAAAGGCACAGCGGAATTAATCATGCTTACAGACGCCGCAATTACGTCTGTGGTGCGTCCATTTTATACGGCGACCCTACGCCTGCTCGACATCTTTGTGGAGGAATTAAGCATTGTTCGCCTACAGTGTACTGTTCATTCTCAAAACGATCCGGGGCTGCGATTTATGGAAGCGCTAAAGTTTGAGCGTGAGGGTCGTCTCAAATGCTACGGGCCAGACCAGCACGATTTTTTTATGTTCTCGCGGGTCAAAAATGGGCGGAATATTTAGCAAACCTAAAACACCACCACCACCGCCCGGACCCGACCCGGAAATGCTCCGCCGCCAGCAAGAGCAAGATGCGCGGCTTGAGACTAAAGAGCGCCAGTCACAGCAAGAGATCGCCGCACGCAAACGCGCCCGCCGTCAGTCCGGTCGGCGGCTACTGTTGTCCGACGATGGCGACAACGCATTGCTAGGCGTACCAACACAAGAAACACTCGGGCCGGACTTTAGCCGGTCGAACAGCGGGAACACACAATAATGGGCGGCGTCTCCTCACGACCAACTCCACCACCAGAACCTGCGCCGGTGCCGCAACCCACTGCACCGGAGCCGGAACAGTCAACAGATAGCCAACGTCGGCGAGCCGCCACTCGACGTAATCGACGACGTGGGCGCTCGTTAATCTCGGGCACGCCTCTCGGCATAACTGGTGATGCGCTGGGTAGCGGTGTGCCAAGCACACCGACAAGCACGACACTCGGGCCCGGATAATGGCAAGACTGTCGGTCGGTGATCTGTCCAAGCGCTATAATGCCGCGTGGAATCGCAAAGAAAATTGGCGAGACCTTTATGAGCAGTGCTACGAGTATGCGCTACCCCAGCGGAATATGTACGACGGTTATTACGACGGCAAAGTAGGCGGTCGTAAGAAGGGCTCAACGGTATTTGATAGCACCGCCGTGCATGGCGTGCAGCGTTTTGCTAATCGCATACAGTCGGGACTGTTCCCGCCGGATCGCAAGTGGATGGTGTTGGAGCCGGGCACAGATATACCCGACGACGTGCGACCAGAAATCGCGGATGGCCTACAGCAATTCACGCACAAATTTTTCTCAATTATCCGCCAGACGAATTTTGACCTCGCGATGGGCGAGTTCTTGATGGATTTGTGTGTTGGGACGGGCGTGATGCTTGTGCAAGGCGGCGACGAGATGGAGCCGATCCGCTTCCAATCGATTCCGCAGTTTCTCGTAGCGCTTGAAGAAGGGCCGGGCGGTAACATCGACAACGTCTACCGCCGCGTGCGCGTCGCTGCCGAGAATATCACGCGGCAATGGCCCGACGCCGATCTGCCGGAAGCCTTGCGCCGCGTTGTCGAGGACGAACCGCAGAAGCCGGTTGATCTGCAAGAAAGCACGATCCGCAACGCCGACAACAGTTATAGCTATTACATCTGCTACAAGGGTGACCAAGACACAAACAGCGACGCGATGCTTGTGTATAGGTCGCTCAAAAGTAGCCCGTGGATTGTAAGCAGATTCCAAAAAATCGCGGGTGAAATTTATGGACGCGGTCCAGTCATCGCGTGTCTCGCAGATATTTTGACGTTGAATAAAGCGGTGGAGCTACTGCTCAAAAACGCGAGCCTATCCATTAGCGGCTTATACACCGCTGTTGATGATGGCGTCTTAAATCCACAGACGATCCGAGTGGTGCCGGGCGCAATTATTCCGGTCGCGCGTAATGGCGGTCCAGCGGGTCCGAGCTTAATGCCGTTGCCGCGCGCGGGCGATCTGCAATTGTCGCAAATTATCCTCAACGACCTCCGCATGAACATCCGCCGCACACTGCTTGATGACAGCTTGCCGCCCGATAATATGTCAGCCCGCAGCGCCACAGAAATCGTAGAACGCATGCGTGAGCTGAGTACCAATCTAGGGAGTGCCTTCGGTCGTCTCATAACCGAGACCATGGTCCCATTGGTGCGCCGTTCAATGTCCATCATGGACGAGCAAGGTCTGATCACGCTGCCGCTTCGCATCAACGGCCTAGAGGTGAAAGTCGTACCGGTGTCACCGCTCGCTCAAGCGCAAAACATGACCGAAGTGCAAGACGTTCTCCAGTGGATTGGGATCACGTCGCAGTTTGGCCCGGTCGGACAAGCCATGATTGATTTCGCTGCGGTCAGTGATTTCGTAGCCGATAAATTGGGCGTGCCGCTTGATCTGCGGACAACGGAAGAAGAGCGTCAACAAGCCGAGCAAATGGCAATGCAGATGATGCAGAGCCAAATGGGTCAACCACCACAAGAGGGTCCAGCAAATGCCTAAAGGTCCGGGAACGTATGGGAGTAAACGCGGGCGTCCACCGAAAAAGACGCCAGCGAAGAAGATGATGGGTAAAACGATGCCCAAAAAGATGAAATAAATGGCTAAGCGCGGCCTTTACGCGAACATCAATGCCCGTCGCAAGGCGGGCACTTCGCGGCCCAAATCCAAATCAACCATTAGCCCAAAAGCCTACGCCAACATGAAGGCAGACTTCCCAAAAAAGAAAAAGAAATGACCGCAGATATCGTCGACATCACGACACCGGGGTGGGAGGGCGTAAACGCCGACAGCCCGCTGCCGTTGAAACAAACTGAAACAGAGAGCGCCGAGTTAGATAGGGCGCTTGTGCGGATATTTGAAAGCGACGACGGCGAGCGCGTGATGCAATACTTTTTTGGGGCATATCTAAATCAACCGACGTGGTCGCCGGGTTATGATTCCGAATTTGGATATTATCGCGAAGGGCAAAATGCACTTATTCGCGAATTGATCAACAGAGCGGAGAGAGCAAGAGAAAGATGAGCGAAGAAATGGAAGACGCGCCGACACCAGCGAGTGGGTTGCTGGACAGCGCACAGATTGAGACAGCGCCCGAGGCGCAAGAGCCACAAGAATTAGAGCATGTCGACAAGGCGGCATCCGGGGAAAAGCCGGAATGGTTGCCGGATCGCTTTTGGTCGGACGACGGCGTCGCTGATTACGAGAATTTAGCGAAGAGCCAGCAAGAGCTGTACAAGAAATTGCGGAATGGGAAACACATAATCCCCGAAGGCGACAAGGATTATGATGTAAAGTTTTTGGCGGACAAGGTGCCGGAAGACGACGCGATGCTATCCAAGTTTCGAGAGGTCGCCAAAGATCGCGGTCTGACGCAAGACGATTTCGAGACCATTGTCGGCATGGTGATGGAGCAAACGCCACAACAAGCGGACCCAATTGAAGAGCAGTTTGACCGAGAGGCAGAGCTTGCCCAGCTAGGGCCGAATGCGGAAGAGATCATTGCCGGGCATGTGAAATGGGCGAATAGTCTAGTTGAGCGCGGCGTGTGGACGGCAGACGATTTTGAAGAGTTCAAGGTGATGGGCGGCACCGCGTCGGGCATTCGTGCGTTGACGAGATTGCGCCAGTATTACGGTGAGAAAACGATCCCCGTGAATGCAACACCCGATGGAGCCGACACCCCGACACAAGACGAGTTGCAGCAAATGGTTGCCTCGCCCGAGTACCAAACTAATCCGGCATATCGGAACAAGGTCTATAAAATGTTCGAGACTGTTTACGCCAAAGACGGGCACTCTCCCGGCATCGGCTAACCCCTTCCTCCCTGCCCACCGTGGCAAACTGACCCGGCCATTGTGCCGGGTCTTTTTTGTCTCAAGTCGAAACGGTATGGATTGACTTATTGAAAAATATGTGGTTCAGTTTTTGCGACCCTACTCCATTTGGAACGGTCTGCGGCGCTCTAGCGCAAGTCTAAGGCCGGGCATACCGCCCCTAACCGCAGACGATTCCCCTTAACCTTACCGGAGTAGGTATCATGGCTGTCAGCCTTAGTACAAATTTCGTAAAGCTCTTCGAGGCAGAGGTTCACCAAGCCTACCAAAGCGTGCAAAAACTCGCTGGTACTTGTCGGACCCGCACTGGCGTCGTTGGCTCTACGGTTCAATTTCCAAAAATCGGTGCCGGTCAAGCGACCGTGCATATTCCATCGACTAACGTGAGCGCTCTAAACGTCACGCACTCAAACGTGACCGCTACCTTGAGCGATTTCGTAGCGCCGGAATATACATCCATTTTCGATCAACAGAAAGTCAACTACGACGAGCGGTCGGAGTTGGTGCAAGTGGTCTCCAACGCCATCGGACGCCGCGCGGATCAGATCAAGCTCGACGCACTGGCTGCGGCATCGTCGCCTCAGACCGTTGCAAACAGCATCGGCGGATCGAACACGAATATTAACTTCGCTAAAATTCGTGAATCCGCGAAATTGCTCAACACCAAGAACGTCCCGGCGTCGGACCGTTACATGGTCATCCACGCAAACGGTCTGGCTAATCTGTTGAGCGAAGAGCAAGCAACCAGCGCAGATTATGTCGCCGCCAAGGCTTTACTTGATGGGTCAATTAATTCGTACATGGGATTCAAGTTTATAGTGCTTGGTGACATGGACGAGGGCGGGCTTGCTGTCGACGGCTCAAGCGACCGGACGTGCTTTGCGTTCCATAAAAGTGCGCTTGGATATGCGGAAGGCATCGGCATCAAAACGGAAATCAACTACGTCCCCGAAAAAGCGGCATGGCTGACTAACTGCATGATTTCCGCTGGCGCAGTTGCGGTCGATGATGACGGCATTGTCAAAATCACAGCCCGCGAAAGCTAGGAGAGATAATCATGGCTTATAGTGCAACAGGACTGAACCTTATCGGTGGCGGAAACAAAGCCGGTAATGCTCCACAGATATGGTCTTACTCAAGCACCGATGCTCAATCGGTGGTGAGAGCGGCGGGCTACTTTAACTCCGCCTCTGATCTTTTAAAGGTCAACGACGTTATCCTCGTCGCCTCGGCGACTGGCGGCACTCCGGTGCTGACATGGTCGTATGTTAATGCGAACGCGAGCGGCGTTGTCGACACCGTCGATGGTCTCACCATTACGGCTACCGACTCCGATTAATCCCACCGCCAGCGGCTCGCCGTTGGTAAACCCTTGGGGGGCTGGCTCTTCCACCAGTCCCCCACCTTTGGGATAAAAAATGGCAACGAACGACACCGAGGTGACGATCTGCTCGCACAGCCTCCAGCTACTTGGTGAGGCTGCGATTTCTTCATTTGCAGACGGCACCACCGCCGCAAATCTCTGCGCGGAACTTTACCCCAACACCAGAGACAGTCTTTTAATACAATACCCGTGGTCGTGGTCGATCAAGAAACAAGACCTCGCGCGATCCGCAACGGCACCGGTCAACGAATTTAGTTTCGCGTACCCCATGCCGAGCGACTCTTTAACGGGCATACCGCGCGCGGTTTTTAATTCGAGCGACGTGGGTGCAACCCCGATCACTGCCGGGTGGGAATTATACGAAAAAGCAATTCTCACCGATCAAGCAAACATCACCATCGACTATCAATTCCAGCCGTTAGAGGCAGAGATGCCGACCTATTTTGTGCAGTTGCTGAAGTACGTGATGGCAATGCACTTGGCCGAGCCGGTAACGGACCAAACGCAAAAAGCCGTGTACTTTGAAAAGCTAGCCTACGGCACTGCGGCAGAGGGCGGGCGCGGTGGATACTTCCGCCAAGCGGCTGCGGTTGACGGCATGGGTAGCGGCACGTCGTTCATACAAGATTTCCCACTTATTGACACAAGACTGACGCTTGCATGACGAGGGTCATCAAAGTCCAAACCAATTTTGCGGTCGGTGAGATTAATCCCGAGCTGCGCGGGCGTATCGATCTGCGCCAATATGAAAGTGCGCTAGAGCGGGCGCGGAATGTCATTTGCAAACCGCAAGGATCAATCGAACGTCGACCGGGGCTAAAGTTTTGCTTTGCGATTCCGGCAGCGGCGACACCGGAGAATGGCGTTAGATTAGTGCCATTCACTTTCTCGACGACGCAGACCTATATGCTGCTTTTTAGTGGCACGCGCATGTATGTCTTCCGCGAAGGTGGCACGCAAGTAACGAACATCAACGGCACGGGCAACGATTTCCTCGATGTGTCGTCAAGTGTGAGCGGTGTCACCGATGGAGTGACCAGCACACGCATTGCTAATCTCTGGTATACGCAATCTGCTGACACGTTGCTCTTGTTTGAGGAAACGATGACGCCGCTCAAGATCGTGCGCGGTAGTGATCACAATCTGTGGACGGTGTCGGATTTGGCTTTTGGGTTTGTTCCCAAGTTCGCATTCACGCTCACCGAGACCTCGCCAGCTTCGACCTTAACGCCGAGCGCGGTGGATGGGTCGATCACTCTGACAGCAAGCGCCGCGACTTGGCACGACGGCGACAGCGGTACAGCGCAAGCCGGTGCGTCGACAACGATCACGCTAAGATCGGGTGCGCTGGCGACAGACGACATCTACATCGGTGCGACTGTGCGGATTACTGGCGGCACTGGCAGCGGTCAGAGCCGTGTGATCTCCGACTACGTTGGGTCAAGTAAAGTTGCGACGGTGGCAAGCGCGTGGTCGATTACGCCAGACAATACGTCCACCTACACGGTGAGCAGTGTCGTCGAGCAGTTTGTGGAGAACACTAACAATTTTGGACGAGCGCGCATTGTGTCGTTCACGTCGTCGACAGTCGTCGAGGCGACGGTTGATATTCCATTCTTTAACACCGACGCGATCTCGTCGGGCAACTGGATTTTAGAAACGGGGTATGAAGACGCATGGTCAAGCACGCGCGGATGGCCGCGATCTGCAACATTCCATGAGGGCAGATTGCTTGTTGGTGGCGCGCAGAATCTACCGACGACAATCTGGGGCTCACGGGTCGGGCAATTCTTTGATTTTGATCCGGGGCAGTCGCTCGACGACGAGGGGCTGGAAGCGACGATTGACACCGACCAAGTCAATGCGATTGTCGGCGTTTTCTCCGGTCGTGACTTCCAAGTGTTCACGACTGGCACCGAGTTCGTTGTCCCGCAATTGAACGGGGAGCCGCTGACGCCACTCAACTTTATATTTAAGCCATCAACGCGCCGGGGCTCATCGGCGGGCACCCGACCGGTGTCAACGGAAGGCGGCACTTTGTACTTGCAGCGTGGCGGCAAGGCGATCCGCGAGTTTTTATTCTCGGACATTGAAGGCAGCTACATCAGCAACGACATATCAATGCTGTCGTCACATCTGTTGCAATCCCCCTCGCGCATGGCGATGCGTCGCGTAACCAATGTCGACGAGGGCGATCTGTTGCACATCGTAAACGCGGGCGATGGGAGCATGGCAGCGTTCTCAATTTTGAGATCGCAGAATGTAATCGCGCCGTCTCTGCTCACAACTGATGGCGATTTTCTGGATGTCGGTGTCGAAGACGCAGACACGCCCGCCGTCTACACGGTAGTTAAACGCACGACGCCCGCGACGCATACGCAGACGATAACGGTGAGCGATGCCGCAAATATCGCAGCCGGTTCAACGATCACATGGACGACAAATGCGGGCGTCTCAACCACGCTCACAAGCGTCACGTCTGGCACACCATCATCGGCGCAGTTTCTTGTCGGTGCATCAGTCAATGCAGACACGGTAGCTGACAACATCCAAGCGAAGATCAATGCGGTCAGTGGCTTCACGGCGGCAAACCCCGGCGCAAATGTGCTGACTGTTTCCCGCGATCTGCAAGGTGATCAAAACACGACCGTGACCTCGTCGGATAACACCCGGTTGACCGCAACTAATTTTTCTGGCGCGGAATATTACGTGGAAATATTCGATGCGGATCACACCACAGATTCGAGCATACAATATACAGCACTGGCCGCGAACTTGCCGGGCAGTACGACGGTAACCGGGTTGACGCATCTCAAAAACGCAACCGTTAAGGTGATCGCAGATGACGCCGTGCTGGCCGATGCCGTTGTAAGCTCCAGCGGTGAGGTCACCTCCGCGAGAACGGCGACGACCTACATCGAGGTCGGGCAAGAGTTTCCATCATTCACGGACACCCTAGCCGGAGCAACCAAGACCACACCACTCGCTCGCACGATGCCAGTCGAAACGCGACTCCCGAATGGCCCAATTCTCGGCAACAAAAAGCGCGTGGTTAAGGTAACCGCGATCCTCGACAACACGCAGAGCATGACGATCAACTCGGTCGATGTGCCATTCCGCGCGTTGGGCAGCGGATTGCTAGATGCGGGCGTGACAAAATTCACGGGCACAAAGCAAATAGGCCCGTTTCTTGGGTACGATTTTAAAGGGCAAGTTGAGGTGACCCAAAACTCGCCGTTGTTTATGACGCTGTTGGCACTCGATTATCGCGTTAGCGTTAGCGTGGGAGATTAGAAATGGCACAAGCTGCGGTAATCGGTCTCGCCGCGTTGCAAGCGATGAGTCAAATCCGACAAGGGCAAGCACAAGAGGCTAGCTTAAAGGGTCAAGCTCAAGCGCTTGAGGTTCAAGCGGAGTTTACGCGATTCGGTGCCAAGCAAGAAAGTCTCAAGCACAAAGCGCAAGCGGTGCAAGAGCTGGAGAAAACACTCGTTAGACAAGCCCAGATCAATGCGGCGGCGGGTGCTGGAAACATCGATCCCAACAGCGGCAACCCGTTTGGTCTCACAAACCGAGCGCTGGATGTCGGCGGGACAAACTACGCAATGGCAGACAACAATAGAGCGATCACCGTGCTGGTCGGTGAGCAGCAAGCCCAGATGCAATTATATCAAGCGCAGCGTGCGCGATCTGCCGGGAAGGCGGCGCGGAAAGCCGCGCAGATGCAAGCAATAATGACGATGGCGCAAGCTGGATTCTCTGCCGCCACGATGGGCGGCGCGCCGAGTGGGGGCAATCCGCAAGGTGGCATGCCGAGTGGTGGAACAAGCCTTGGCGGCGGTTATAGCACAGGGAATAGTTATTACCCCATGGGTAAATCGGGAACATACGGGACAATTGCATACTAATGGCCCAAAGATTTAGCCGAGCATCACTTTTATCCGGTTTCGTAGCACCGACCGGCGCGTCGGTGCGTGTCCCGACCGGCGCCGACCCAGAGCTGGCAGTCGCCCAGCAAACTTATGGTGATATGTCCAAGCGCATTGGTGCGTTCAAAGACCTCGCCGCTAAAATGGGGCACCAACAAGCCGAGGCGTCGGGCTTGCTTTACGGTGCAAGGAATGCGCCGACGCAGGAAGACATGGCGGAAGCTGCGGAAACGGGCAAGCCGGTCGAGTTGGTGGGCGATCCGAATAGCCTACAGACTTGGCAGCAAGCGGCATATAAAGGCTCGCTCGCTGTCACGTCAGCGCGATATGAAGTCGCTGGGCGTCGTAAACTATCCGAGGCGATGGCTGCCGCCGCCGAAGACCCAAGCATGACCCCTATAGATTTCCGAGAGGAAATGGATTCGATCACGCGCAATTACTCGGCTGCGCTGTCATCGGTCAGCTCTGTCGAAGGCGCGAAGATGCAAAAGTCTTTATCGCTGGTGGCAAACAGCAATCTGCAAACATTCTCGCGCAATTACATGACGAGAATGACGAAGCAGAACAAAGCGGACGCAATCAGTCGTGCAAGCTCTCTCACCACCGACGCGATAGGTCTTGTCAATGGCTACGAGGTCCCGGTCGTTTCGCAAGCTAACGCCGCAAGTTTAAATGATACGATCATTGCCCAGCGTCAAAAGATTTTAAACGACTTAACTATGAACAGCGTCCCGAGCGCGCAAATTAACACACGGCTAAACGCCTTCGACACTGCGATGCAAAGCGCCAAGATTGCGCGGCTCATGGAGTTTGGGCGCAGTCAAGGCGGTCTTACACGTCTGTCCCGTTTAGTTGAAAATAACGGGAAGGGGCTGACCGGTGCCGAGAAAGAAATCTGGAATAGCTTATCGGCAACCGACAAGAGTGAATTTTATAAGCAAGCCAACACGCAAATCACACAGAGACTAAAGGTTGAAGAGACCGAGTTAAAATTAGAGGATAACCGTCGCAAAATTGACGTTGAAAATGCGCTCATCGCTTATTCGGAAGCGAACGCAGATAACGACGCCGTTGCGGCTCGCCGCGCTATCGGAGTCCTTACTGCTCTCGGTCACAATACTCGCACGATGACCGAGAACGCGGACAAGGATCAATTTTTATTAAGATCAGACCCATCGCAGATGGAGCGAGCGCAAAACTTGCTAAACGCAAGACGATTGTCACCGCAGCGAATTTATCAATTTGATAAACTCACAAGTGGAGACCGGCGAAAATTGATGAAAGATTTGGTAGGCCAGCGCGACAAACTAATGCAAAGAGCAGAGGATCATTTAAACAGAATTTACCAGCCCGATTTTACAACGTCGAGTGTTGAGTTAGGCAGAGAAAAGCGACTTGCAAATCAACAATATAATCTTGCGATGGAACACTTGGTTCAAAAAAGGGACGAGCATGAGGATGCTCTAGCCACAGCAACAGAGTCGGGAAAGCTCGCAGAGGTTAAACGATTCAACCCCGCAGAACATATGGAAGAGGCGCAGGGTATAGTCGTCAAAGAAATCACTGCAATAAAATTGCCCGAGGAAATTGGTAAAGTTGTGAGCGGTCTTGAACGCAGTTTGGAACCTTTGACCAATCACCAAAACCGCCGCAAAAAACAAGGTAAGCCTATATATGATATGTCGGTGTTTGAAGGCATCACCGACGACAATTTAGAAGATAAAAATAACGTGAAGGCGTTGAAGAAACACTTGCTAGGGCTGCGAGAGAGAACCGGTAAAGCTCTGCAACCTCCAATCGACCGTTTGCTAAAACGGCTCATTCAAGTTGAGCAATTACAACGGGGGGGTACGCGATGAGCGAAGACCCCATTGAGCGCATATTCATGGAGAGGGCGACGCTACGAGAGATTGGCGCAGACATGTCGAACTATCGCCCGACACAAACGGGCTATGAACCGGTGTCTCCGGTCCCGGAGAATTTGCCGATCCTTGGCGGTAACGAGATACAAGGCTATCCGGCAGAGGAAGCAGACACCGCCGAGCGGACGATGGAGTTTAACCCGTCTGATGGTCTAGTCGGCTCGATGCAAATGTTATCGGAGGGATTCGGCGCGGGCATCCAGCAATACGAGCTTAATGAAGTCGAGAAACGCATTGCGGATAAAACGCTAACGCCTCTCGATCATATTCAAGCTGTCGTCGAGAATCCCGACGTGCCTCTCGGGGATTATTACGACGCATCGACAAACACGTTTAGCAACGTCCCAAGCGACGATTACATATTGCATCAAGGTCAGCTATATCCGCGCGTGACCACAGACGCCGAAGGCAATCAAGTCGATTTGTCTCAAGACAACATGATGATCAACTACGGTCGTATGCTGATGGACAGCATGCTCGACCCGCTGGAGGGCGTGGGCGTGGGCACACGCGCAGCCGCGCAGTTGATAAAGGGCGGCGCACCAGACCCCAACACGCTGGGCAGCGGGATCGTACCGGGCGCAACGACGGGCGCGCAAACAGCCGATGACGTTAGCGACATTGGTTTCTATAGCGAGGTCAGCCGCGCAGTTGATGCCTTGCCTATGGATAAGGGCAGTGCCTCGCAAATGCGTGCGATGATTGCGAAGACGCCGGGTGTTAAACCGGAGGAAATGGCGTGGATCGGCCTCGATGATTTCTTGAAGGGCAAGAAGTCGGTGACGAAAGCCGAGGTGCAAGAGTATGTGCAAGCCAATCAAGTGCAGCTTGAGGAGGTTGTAAGAGCCGACGAGGGTGTTGAGCAGGAGATAAGTTATTTAAAACGTAGGTATGAAATGATGGTAAACGGTGAAGGCGATTACGCTCAAATGCCTCCATCATTGCGAGAAGAAAGAGCTTCGGTAATGTTAGATAACATTGAAGCTATGGAAGCCGATAGAGTTGTGGGGCGTCCGAAATTTGCGAGCTACACCTTACCCGGCGGCGAGAACTATCGAGAGGTGCTGCTAACGCTGCCCGAAACGCGGGCCTATGACGGTGAACGGTATCTTGAATTGCAACGGAAAGATTTCGACGGAAAACTTAATGATCCGGATGAGGTTGCTGAATTTTATCGATTAGCAGATGCCGCAAAGGATGCGCGTAAAAATAAATTTACGGGCGGTCACTTTGAAGAGTCCAACGTCCTAGCTCACATGCGCCTCAACGACCGCACCGGTCCCAACGGTGAGCGCATCTTGTTTATCGAAGAGATACAAAGCGACTGGCATCAGAAGGGGCGCGATAAGGGGTATCAACCAGCGCCCTCTAAACTTGATGAACAATTAATTTCTGTTGAAAACCAACTCGATGAGCTGGCACCAAAATCAAGGGCAAACTTCGATTATGTAAATTCCGGTGGTGATCGTTCTCAACTGCCATATCCAAACATCGGGCACGATATCGAAATACTTTCGGATAGGCGTAGCGAAATTGTTGCAGACCTTGCTAGGTTAAAGGATGGCGTCCCAGACGCTCCATTGAAAAAGACGTGGCATGAGATGTCATTCCGCCGCGTGGCTCGCATGGCAGCGGAAGAGGGCTACGACGCTATCGCGTGGACACCGGGCAAGATGCAAGCCGAGCGGTATAATCTAAGCAAGCAAGTTGACGCACTAGAATACACACCACTAGAAAACGGGCAGTATAAAATTGAAATTACAGATAGCGATTTAGCTGAAGTAACTTTACCGAATGATGGAATTTTCGAGGCATCTGATTTGGCGAATTATGTTGGGAAGGAAATTGCCGATAAAATTGTGAGTGGCGAAGGTAAAAAATTACTAGGAAGAGAGAGAGCAACCGACTTCCGCTATTTGCTTAAAGGTATCGATCTGCAAGTCGGCGGCGAAGGCATGAAGGGATTCTACGACCAAATGCTAAAGACCTACGCGGCGAAGTGGGGCAAGAAATTTGGCGCGAAGGTTGGGGTGTCGGGAATAAATACAGAAACAAAATTTGCGGAATCAATAGTGCCGCGTGTAAGCGACGAAAACATGGTAGACGTCGCAAAGGCTTTGGCAGAGAAACGTGGCAAAGTGTGGGAGAACTTGTCGGGTGAGGATCGATTATCAATTATTGACGATGCACTATTGCTGTCGGATGAGGAACTTAATTTATTAAACATTCCGAAACCCGCGACAAAATTAGAAGGTGGTGAAAAGGTATGGACCCTGCCCGTCACAAAGAAAATGCGCGATAGTATAATGTCCAAAGGCATACCCACGTTTGCGGTCGGCGGTGCGGTTGCATTGTCACAAGTTGAGAGGGATCAAAATGGCAACTGATACGATGATGCCCGCCGCTGATCCGCTAATGCCAGCCGAGGCAGAGCCGCCGCTTGTCGCCCCGGACGCGATCCCGCAAGAGGCCGTACAAGAAGAGCTAGGCTTTATTGAAGAGCCAGCCCCGGAGGAAATCCAAGTTGCTGGCCCGGTGCGGGATATATTTAAAGCTGCAAAGAAAGAATTTTTAAGTGATGATGCCGCCCCGCTGCCGGAAGCGGAACCGGAAGACTTGTCATCGATGGTGCGAGTGGAGCCCGGCAACATGGGGTCCACGCTTGTCATCGACACTCCGCGCCAAGAAGATGTCGATAGCTTCAAGCGGCTACTCGGCACGCGCAACACTGATCTAAAGGAAATCATACGCCCCAATCTTGAAAACAAAGATTTGATGGATGAGGTCAGTAAGGATTATCTCACCGCCCTATACCAAACATTCGACGACAAATTTGGCGGCGTCGTTGAAAAGAAGACCATCAAGGAATTGATCGCCGACGTGCAGGAGCTTGGCATGGACGCCACGCTGCTGGAGCTGATGAAGGTCAAGCCGGGGCAAGCGTTCAACAAGAAAGAAGTAGTTCAAGCCGAATGGGTTAAGTTCAATCTGATTAGCACGCTGCGCGATGCCAGCGAAAACGGTACGACCGACGAACTCCGCAATGCGCTGGCGCTGGCTGGTCACCTTGCACCCAGAATAGAAGCGGGCATTGCCGAGGGTGCTGCCGGGCTAGCTGTGCGATCCCACGTAGCACGCACGACCGAGATGGGCGGTGACCTCACGCAGATCAGCGAAGTGTTAAAGCGCTTTGACAATAGCGGCATTGATGATGGTGATGTT
>Ga0070748_1000634_pt1 | contig 16687 bp, 22 predicted proteins | sample VirMetDEL_Nov_12_FD_77015 | JGI IMG/M metagenome (GOLD analysis project Ga0070748, IMG submission 77015) | Aqueous microbial communities from the Delaware River and Bay under freshwater to marine salinity gradient to study organic matter... | ecosystem: Environmental > Aquatic > Marine > Coastal... | reverse complement strand
TACGGGGCTAATCGTGCCGAGCGCATAGCATCAACCGAACTGGTGGGCGCATCAAATTACGGGTCTATCATTGGAGCAGAATCGACGGGGCTGGACTTAGAAAAAGTTTGGCTTACGGCTGGTGATGACGTTGTTCGAGATTCGCACGAAGCAATGAACGGCAAATTTGCAAAATTAAACGAAGCCTTTTCAAACGGTATGCAATACCCCGGTGATATGAATGGCGGCGCGGCAGAAGTAATACGGTGCAGGTGTACCATCTATCATAGAGTAATCAAATGACATACGATAAATCTAAACAGTTCAAAGATGCTTTTTTTTGGTTATTGGGGGTCTTTTGTGCGGTTTCCCTTACCGCCGCATCGTGGTCATTAAACGAAACGGCAAGACTAACAAGCAGAGTTGATGTAATAGATGACAGCAGATTCACAAAAGAGGATGCTTTGCGCCTAGAAATACAACTCCGCAGGGAAATGGTATCAGCCGTAAATGAGATAAAGGATTGTTTGGTGGCGTTGCAATTTCAGGAGGAATGTCAATGATATACCGCTACAAATACACCGATAAGAAAGGCGGTGAAATTGAGATTGATCACCCGATGAAGGAAGACGCTAAAACCGAACACGCGGGCCGACCAGTTCAGCGCATTTTTGAAGGTGGCCGACACATCATTTTTAAGGGTCAGGGATTTTATTGCACCGACTACAAGGAGCGCACATGAGCAACGACAAACCAGCATACGACGCGGAACGCCAACGCTTTCTCGAAGAGGTGATGCACCTAGCGATGAAAGTTTGGGATGGAGAATTGGCAGAAATTCGCTTGATGAAAAATAGAAATGGAGCGTCTGTATTTTCAACGGAGCGAATGTACCACAGCGTGAAATTGATTAAATGATAAAATAATCCTTATATTCTAAAGTGTAGCGCGTTCCTACCTCTCCGCGCTATAACGATCAGGATAACCGCTTCTGCGTTATTTCTCCGGCGCAGGAGCGGTTTCATCCTACTCAACATAAAATTTCCCACCAACTGGGGCCAATGTTTCGCTTTTTGCGAAGTATGGCCCCTTTTTGCATTTATGGAAGATCCCGGAAAAGTCGAACACGACGAAATTCTTGTTGCCATCGGCGGCGAACTGAAGGCCATCGGCGAAAGCCGCATCGGTGGCATGATTGTCAACTTCACGGGGCCAGAAGACCCTGATCTTGTAGGTGATTATTTCGCCAAAGACACCGAGTTTGGCATCCACGAACAGCTTCCCGTCTACTACGATCACGGTATGAACCCTGCCTTCGGCAAGAAATCCATTGGCATCGGCACGATCAAGCGCATGGATGCGGGCCTCTGGTTTGAAACCGAACTGGACAAAGCCGATGAGTTTGAGCAACACATTCTTGAACTGGCTCGAAAAGGCAAACTCCGTTCATCCTCTGGGGCCGTTGGTCATTTAGTGGATCGCATCAAAGACGGAAACACATACAAAATTACAAGCTGGCCACTCGGCGAATTGTCGCTAACGACCCAGCCAGCGGGAGGCATGGCAACTACTGTAATGCCTCTTAAATCCCTATTTCCAACCGAACCCGATCACGAGACGGAACAGGCAGAGGCGGTTCAGGCCATGACCGCGCCAACCGTAGAGCAAGGCGAAGTTGAAAACACAGGCGGCGCAGAGCCGCAGACAACAGCCAAAGCGGTTGAAGTCACCAAACATCCAATCCAAGAGGATAACATCATGGCCGAAGAAGCCAAAAACACATCCGAGGACGCTTTGAAAAACGTCAACGAGATGATCGAAAAACTACACGCAAGACTTGATGCGACGGAAGCGAAAGCCGCTGAACCTGTTCAAGAAGTCAAGTCAGTCGTGGAAACAGGAGCCGCGCCTACAATCATTCGCAATATCGGTAACAGTCAGAAAGCCGCGTTTGGCCATTGGCTACGCACCGGAGACGTAGGCGGCGTCAAGCATTTGATTACAGGCGAAAACCCTACTGGCCCAATCGTTGAAATCAAAGCGTCAAATGCGACCGACATGAATATTGGTACGTCAGCCGATGGCGGTGCGACAACCACGGATGATATGTTCGGGACAATTATTCGCCGCCGTGACGAAGCATCGATTGCATCACAGCTGGGCGTTACTTCATTCACAGGTACAGGCACTACGCTTGATGTGCCGATTGACAATGAAGGTGACTCTGAATTTGTTTCAACAGCAGAAGCCGCCCAGTACGATCAGGATGCTCCGGCAATCGGTCAACTCGTACTGACAAAAACCAAGTATTCCAAGCGGACGTTGATTTCTAACGAACTGCTTGGTGATTCTTCGGCTGATGTGATGAATTACATCATGGATCGTGTTGCGCTGGGTTATGCAAAAACCGAAAATGAACTGCTAATAAATGCGGTGAAATCAGGTGGAACGCAGTTCAAAGCCCTTGCAGGTGCATCAGCAATCGCCGTTGACGAACTCGAAGATGTTGTATACAACGACGATAATGCGTTCTATCTGGACGATTCGGGATCTGTTGCGTGGGTGATGAAACCATCAACGCTGAACGCTATTGCGAAACTGGACGATGCTAACACGCGTCGCTACGTTACCAACACGCAGGACACACCGGGGCCACTCGGCTACCGCGCAGTCTTGTCGAACAAGTGTGACACAATCGCAACAGGCAACAAGCCCGTCCTATTCGGTAACTGGCGTTATGCAGCGAAGTTTGAAGATCCAACACTTCAGTTCCTGCGCGATCCATTCACCCGCGCAGATTATGGCCAGGTCAGGCTTCTTTGGTACTTCCGAACCGCTTTCGGAATTACACAAAGTGCGGCACTAGGCTACGCTGAAAACGCATAGAAACGAAGCCTCTCAGCCCCGTAAGGCTGGGGGGCAATGTTTTGGACATTACCCAAAAAGCGGCTTAAAAAATGACATTGACCGTAACTGTTGCCCCAGCATCCGAGCCGATTTCCACAGCCGAAGCAAAGGAATGGTTGCGTATTGACACGGCAGATTCAAGCCAAGACAATGTGTTGGCCATCCTGATTACCGGGATTCGTAAGCGCGTGGAAAATGCGCTGAACCGCACGTTGATCAACACTACGTATTCGCTTGAATTGAATAGTGATGAGATGATTGGGATGATAGAACTTCAGCGTGGCCCCGTCTCATCTATTACCAGCCTCACGACCTATAACGATTCATCTGGATCAGAAGTCAGCACAACGGTCAACGCGACAAATTATCAGTTGATAGGATCTCATTTACTGGTTGAGCGCAATGATGGATGGGATTTAGATAGAACTTATCGGGCTGGAACGGTGGTCTACGTTGCAGGCTACGGCGCATCTTCAACCGATGTGCCATATGATATCCGGATGGCCCTTCTTGAAATGTTGGCCCTGCGCTATGAACGACGCGGCGATGAAGACCGTGATGAAATAAAATCTAGGGAAGACCAGCTTTTTGACGATCTATACCACTACAAATTGATCACATGATTGGGAGCCGCCGCCATCTTATTACAATACAGAAGAATACGCCCACGAGAGTAAAAGGCGTAAAAACGGATGTATGGAGCAACGTGGGCAACTTTTATGCTGAAGTTAAATCCATAGGCAAAAGATTGTCATTTAGTGGTAATGAAATACAGGTTGCCAATCAGCGGAAAATGGTGTCATCCTATGAGGTAAAAATCAGATACCGCACAGGCGAATCAGATTCGACAAGCACAAGTCAACGTGTTTTATTTAATGGAAAAGCATTTGACATTAGAAGCGTTTTGCATCCAGAACCACGCCGATCATTTACAATAATGCGCGTTCAGGAGGTGGTCACATGATTCATAAGCTATGGAGACGCGCACAGGTACAGGAGCGTAGCTTAACGCGCGTTCAAGGCGTTAAAACCTCAGATGGGTGGTCTACTATCGACACGGTGTACTGCTCGTTAAAACCGCTGTCAGCGCGTGAATTGAGAATCGCCGATCAGAACGGTGAAATTGTCGATCATGAAATATGGATGCGATACCGCAATGATTTGGGAGACAGCAACACCGAACTGCTTCCCCGTCACCAGTTAATCATTGATGAACGCACTTTTGACGTTAGAAGCGTAGAGAACGTGGACTTCCGAGACGAATGGACACGTCTAAAAGTTGAGGAGCGCACATGATAACATTTGACGATAAACGGGCGCGGGTAGATATAAAAAGGTACAAAATGAAGGTCAGCGCAAATGTGCGCGATGCCGTGAACGAAACCGCCATGAATATCGAACGTAAAGCAAAACAAAACATTTCTAATTATGGCACGACAACCCGAAAAGACGGAAAAAAACGCACCATTCTGATTGATACCGGATTGATGAGGGCATCTATTCACATCGGATTCAATCAAAACTTGTCTGACTTGAAAACATTTGCTGAAAAAACAAGCAAAAGCGTTGCAAGTGGTGTTTCACAAAGCCGTTCAGCCACAGCAATGACCAATTCTAAAACAGCCGCCGCCGTTGCCGTTGGTGTCAAATACGCTAAAAGTCACGAACTAGGCATTGGCAACCCTAAAAGACCGTTTTTATTGCCCGCCGCAGAAAGTGAACGCGCTGCACATCGCCGCCGCATAAAAGAGGCATTGAAGAAATGAACATCCAAAATCTCGTACAGGATGCCTGTTTTGACAAATTAAACGCGGCCAGCCTCGCCGTATACGTAGATGTTGATGATTCGGACGCGCTACCGTATACCGTCCTGCGTGTCGGCAATGTCAGCGAGGGATTGATGATGAGCAAGACCCACGACGGGTTTTCCTGCGTAGCCTCAATGGTCTCGTGGTCAACATCACCAAACACGGCACAGGCTAACGCCGCCACAGGTGTCTCGGCTCTGCTCGACCGGGGCGTAACGTGGTCAATCGCAGGCTTCACCGTTTCGATGGTGCGCCTGGAGTTCATGGGTGACATTGAAGAGGATGCTTCGCGCCCAAATGATACGTACTGGGCCGTTCCCTACAACGTACGCTTTGAGGTTGAGGAACAATGATCACAGCCTTGTTGATATTGACAACATTTTTTTTGACCTCCTACTGGTTCTACGTGGTGTACAAATCGGAGGAATGGAGATGATACAAATAGATACAAATTGCGGCCAATTTTTGAAATACAAAAATTTCATGGCCGTGTGCTTCAATTCCAAATTGGAATTGGATTTTTTCATTCCCGGCATACGGGATTTTTCAAACAAAAAAGAACAACACAATGGCTAATTTAGCAGGCCGCGCTTATCTGTGCTATGCCGGAACGTCAGCACCTTCAGCAGCCGCAGACAATGGAGATGCTGCTTATGCGTTAGTTGGGAAAGCAACTGACATCAGCATCTCGCGCTCACGAAACGCAATCGACACATCAACGAAAGACGATGGTGACAACAGTTCATTCATCTCAGGTCGAAGAAACGAAACGGTTTCAATCTCTGGGCTTTTTGATCACACCGAAGACGCAGGGTATACTAAACTTTCTGATGCTTTTGAAGCATCTTCGGGTACGGTTTATTTTCTCGTTACATCTGCTACGACTGGAGATACCGAATGGCATGGAAGCGGCGTGATCACCGATCTGTCAACATCGTTTGCAGATGAATCTGCTTCAACGTTCACGGCAACCATTCAGGTTTCGGGAGCATTTACGGAAGTTGCTGGATCGTAAAAACCAGTTATGAAATAAGCTCAACAAATGAGCATTTATATTAAATCATAGGTCAAAAAACTGACATGAAAAACAATCATCCTGAAACGCTCGAAATCGAATTGGACGGTGAAACCAAAACCATCAAGCTCGGCCCTGCCGCGTTTAGATTGGCAGAGATACGCCACAAGATTACTTTTTCAATGGCCGATTTATCGAATCCGACACTCGCAACGCTGGCTCAACTGGCGTATGTGGGATGTCTACCCGATGATCCAAAATTGAAGGAAACCGATTTTGTTATTTCAATGGCAAATTCCAACGAGGGAAAAATCATTTCCTCTGTTGGGGTCGCACTACAACGCATGACGGATGGTCTGACCTTCGGCGAAGACCAGAACGCGGGTGGTGATGATGAGGGAAACGACAAGCCGGGGAAGTGATTTCCTCGGCTTCGTTCCCTGATTTTGATCACTCGACGGGCGTTGTGCTTCACTTCTGGGCATGACACCTGCCGAGGTTGATCAATGTTCTTTCCGAGATTTGAACGCCATGATGCGCGGCGCATTGTTACACCAGCGCGATCAAAACGAAGACAACTGGCGGCGCACCCTCACGCTATCACAGGCGATCATCAACACCGTTTCGCGCAAGCCAAAGCCACTTGATGCCATGTGGCCGAAGCAGGCGGTGAAGAACACAGAGACGATGCCGCTTGCAGAATACCGAGCATGGCGCGATGATGCCCTGCGCAAAATAAAAAGAAAATAATGGCTGTTCTTACAACGCTTGGAATCAAAATTGATGCTGATTTGTCCGGCTTTTCCAAAAAAATGGACGGGCTGACAAGCAAGTTAAAAAACACCGGAGAACAATTGAAAGGCGTTGGGAAGTCGATGACAAAAAACGTCACGGCTCCAATCGTTGCAATCGGGACAGCATCTGCGGCGGTAGCCGGGACATTTGAAACCTCACTTACTAAAATAAATACTCAAGTTGGTATCAGTAAGGAGCAGGTTGGCAAATGGAAAGACGAAATAAAAAAACTAGCTCCTGTCGTTGGCGTTGGGCCTGTTGCGTTGTCGGATGCTTTGTTTGTTGTGGCTTCGGCGGGTGCTGATGCAGAAGAGGCTTTAGGAATCGTAGAAGTCTCGGCAAAGGCTTCAGCCATTGGGTTGGGTGACACCGAAACCGTAGCTCGCGCAGTTACAGCGGCTATGACCACCTATGCGGATTCAAACCTTACGGCTGAACAAGCTACTGACAAACTTTTAGCAACAGTAAAAGCCGGTAATTTAGCCGCTGACGAATTAGCTCCAACGCTAGGAAAAGTTATTCCTATTGCCGCAAGTATGGGCATCAGTTTTGACGAGGTGGGCGCAAACATTGCCACGTTTACCCGTTTGGGTGTGAGCGCATCAGAATCAACAACGGCTCTGAAAGCAACATTGTCAGCCCTTCAAAAACCTTCAAAGGCCGCAGAGGAAGCGGCTTATGGTCTTGGAACGTCATTTGAGCAAATCAGGCGAAGTGTGCGCGAAAACGGGTTGGCTTCAACGATGAATGACCTAATCACGTTGACTGATGGCAATTCAACCACATTGTCAGAACTAATTCCAAGTGTTGAGGGTTTGGCAAGTGTATTGGGTACAGCAGGCGCACAGGGCGAAGAATACGAACAAATTTTGCGTGACATTCAATCGTCAACGGGCTTGGTGGATAAGGGATTTAAGGAAGTTTCCGAAACTTCAGAACAGAAAATGAAGAAATCAATGGCCGCTTTGGCAGTCGTTGGCGTGAGCATCGGAGATAATTTACTGCCCATATTGAGTAGGGCGGCAGATTTCGTTACCAATTTGGCTAATCGTTTTGAAAATTTATCTCCTGAAACTCAAAGATTGGCTGTTGTTGTCGCGGCGGTAGCGGCGGCGATGGGGCCTCTTGCCGTTGGCATCGGTTCTGTAATGGCCGTTATGTCTCCGCTTGTTCTTGCCATTGGTGCTGTTGTGGCGGCAGGCGCAGCTTTGATTTTGAACTGGGATGAAATAAGATCATGGGCAGAAACCAATTTCCCAGAAATCGTGGCTGGAATAACTACTGCTTTTGGCGTACTTGTAAGCACATTTGAATTGGTTTGGAATAATATCACGACCGTATTCAAAACAGCATTTACGGTAATTTCCAACCTGTTTGCTTTTTGGTACAATATCTTTTCCCTTGATTTTTCTGGTGCGTGGGAAAATGTAAAAAACATTTTTGGCGGCGTTTGGCAAGGCATCAAAGATATGTTTGCCAATTACCTCAACGCCATAAAAGATTTGATGCCGGGATTCTTGAAGGATTGGCTGGGCATGACGGACGAGGTGGCAGGCGGCACAGGCGTTGTTGAAGACGCGCTTGTTGACCTCGAAGAAACAACAACAACAACAACCAATACCCTTACAGGATCAGCGGGGTTGGCAGAAGGTTTTGAAAAGGTAACAACAGCGGCAAATGATACAACAGCAGCCGTTGAAGGGTCAGTAAGTATTCTAAACGGTTTGGAAACCCAAATTTCCAAAATACCACCGCTAAACCGCGAGTTGATGGAATCGGCTCAAAAAGTTGAAGTGGCATTTGGTGAAGCGAACACAGTAGTTCAGCGAACCACAAATGTGATGGGCAAGGTAGAAACGTCATTCAAAGGCGTTGGTGATGTTGCCCTTAGAACTACAACAAGCGTTGAAGATTTGGGTGAGGAAACAGAGGTTTCTGCCAGCTTAATGAATTACAGTTTTTCACAAATGGCTTATGGCTTAAAGGAATCTTTTGGGGCAGGTGGAATTGGCGGGGTAATGGATCAGTTGAAGGGCAATTTGGGATCTATTGGCAAAAGACTTTTGACAATGGCAACAGATAACATTCCCGGACTAGGTACTGCGCTTATGGTGGCAGGTGGCGCAATGAAGCTTTTTGGCATAGATGCTAACAAGGTTATGGATGGTGTTAAAAATACCATTGGGAAAGTAGGAAAAGCCATTGCCGACATTTTTACTGGTGGCAAAAAAGCGAGAGAACGAGCCGATGCCATCAAGTCGTTTACGGATCAAATTGCAGGAATGGGTCTGGATTTGTCAAACTTAGGAATGACAGGAAAGGCAGGCATTAGATCGGCGATGACTCCTTTTTTGACTTCGGGTGTGGCATCATCTGAGGACTTACTTGGTGCGCTCGGCTTGACAATGGGTGATTTAGGAATCAGTCTTGCCGATTCGTTGGGCAGAATGTTCACCGACCTTTCAGATAATAGTGGGTTTCAGACTGATCTTCAACGTGCCGCCGCTGCCGTATTTGACGGAACGCTGGCTGAAGTCACTACTGATTTCGGAAAATCTTTCAACGAAGTAATAAACCAATGGGCTGGTATGTTTGGCGTGTCCGTAAGCGACATAAACGCAATGGTGCAAACGTGGACAGCAAGCGCGGCAGGTGGAGCAGGTTCAGGGCTGGTCGTTGATCCTGATGGTGAGTTAATAGGCGGGGATGGCTTATCAAAAGTAGGAATGGATTTAACAGATTCCTTTGGTGGCCAAACAGTCAACGTAATTTTGGACGGTCAAACCATCGCTTCGGCTACGTTGCCACATATGGCGGCCGAACTTGAAGTGAGAGGCACAAGCTACTAATGCCGATACTAATTGTAGACGAATCAAGTGCGGATGTAGATTACGTTCGGAAATCGCTGACAATACAGGATGCGGTTACCGGGCGCGGAACGCTTACATTTACTCACATTGGCACAAGCGCACCGCTCGATTGGGGTCAAGATGTTTTTGTGCGTGATGTTACGGATGAAGATTTGGAGTTTGTCGGCGGCGGCATAATTACGTTAGTGGGTGGCGGTGCAATAGACCTTTTCGGTTATTCGTTGATTTGGGCTGGGACAACGGAATCTGTGCAAGAAACAGATATAACCGTTGGGAGCGCGGATCAAATTGCGTACAGATATACCTGTATTGATTTTAGTCAACTAGCGGCGCGGCAAATCGTTAGCGCAACGTATACGTCCACCACCGCTGGGGCCATTGTTACCGCCCTAGCTGGTGATGCTTTTATGACCAATTTGGGTGTTTCAGTTGGCACGATAGAAACAGGCGCAATCATCGAATCCATTACGTTTAATTACCTGACGTTGGAAAGTTGCTTGGATGAACTAACGGAAATGAGCGGATTCCAATGGGACATTGACAAGGATAAAAAATTGAATTTTCGGGCCGTTGATTCCGTAGCGGCGGCATTTGATTTGACAGCATCTAACAAGCCCTATGAATCCATCACATTTTCTCGCTCACGCGGCGCAATGGTCAATGATGTATATATCAGAGCAGGAAATCAGGTGTCTAGTGACACGACCGTAGAGGTGCAGTTGGGCGATGGAAACAGACGAGCATTTGCGTTGCCGACAGAACTATCGGGCGAACCGACCATTGAAATTGACATTGGCGCGGGATATGTCAGTCAAACGGTAGGCGTGAACGGCGTTGATTCTGGCGTAAATTGGTATTATAACATAGGAAGATCAACAATCGTTCAGTCAACTTCAGACACCGTTTTAGGATCTACCGACAAAGTACGCGCAACTTATTTTGCCAGGTTTCCGGTGATTGTTAGGGCTACCGATGAGGCATCTATTGCAAGTCGCGCCTCTGTTGAAACAGGAGCCGGAGTATACCAGCGCGTCATTGATGCAACGGACGTTGAAAGCGCGGATGATGCTAGATTAAGGGCAGATTCGGCATTGTCTCAGTACGCCAACGGGCGGCTTCAGATGACGTACACCACTACAACTGGCGGTCTTGAAGCGGGGCAAAGCCAATTAGTAGCCCTATCAGCGCACAACGTGAACACAAGATTTTTAATTGAGCAAATCAGCATTTCGATGTTGGAAAACGGAACGCTTCGTTATTCTATCACGGCCGCCGCTAATCAGACGGTGGCGAGCATGAGTTTTTGGAAACAAAAATCTAGACAAGACAGAAAATTTGTTGTGCGTGATAATGAAATAGTTGATTTATTGCGCACTCTGTCCGATGATCTTACATTGTCGGATGCACCGACCGCCACAACCTACGCAGGCGCGTATACAGTAAACGGATTAAACACTTATGCAAATCTCTTCCATGTCGGTTAAAGGTCACGTTTCGGTGGAAGTTGTCCACGATGATGGGCGGCGTGAAACCATTAGCCAAAATAATGTGGTGACAAATGTGGGGCGAAATCAGTTTGCCGCTCTCATTGCACAAGATAGCTCTACCTTTCCCGGTTGGATTGCCATAGGCACAGGGACAGCAGCTGCGGATGTAACGGACACAACTCTAGGAGCAGAAGTAGATCGCAATGCGCTTGTCTTGGACACATCCTCGGCGGGTGTCATTACGTACAAGGCTTTTTTCTCGAAGTCGGAAGCCAACGGCAACACGATAGCCGAAGTTGGATTACTGGATGCGGCATCATCGGGCAACTTGTTTTGTCGATCTATATTATCTTCGACGGTGGCAAAGACCAGTTCGATTTCGCTGAACATTACTTGGACAATTACATTGGCTGACGCATAATGAGTACCACTATTTTTCCCGAATCAGGCGATCAGATTACCGAAGCGGCGTGGTCTACGCAGAACCAAGCCCTGACGGTTGCTGAACGCTACCGCGTCAGCGGCTACACCCTATCGGCAGGGACGGGCCTCAATGCTGATGTGGCGGCTGGAACGTGCGTTGTCAATGGCTACCACATTGTTAGCGACGGAACGCAGGCGGTCAGCGTCACAGCATCTCAGACCAATTACATTTGGCTTAACGCCGATGGTACACTCTCGGCCAACACGACAGGCACGAACCCCGGATCTGAATTGCTACTGGGTACAGCCGTTACCGATGGGTCAAGCGTCACCAGCGTTTCGCACACGTACAACATCGCTAACAGCCAAAACGTGCTGATCATCAAGCCAAGCGATGAGACGCTGAACAACTCGAACACCTTTCAAAACGATGACGATTTCCAGTTTGCGGTTTCTAGCGGTGATCAATGGGAGATCCGCACGATTTTAATTATTGACAATCCCGATGCGTCAGCGGATTTTAAGATGCAATGGGCTATATCTGGCGGATCGTTGACCGAATACACAACCATTCAAGCTGAAATTCAGTCAACCGCGTTTCATACGTCGGGTGATGGAACGATCAACTACGGCGGCTCAGTTACCGATAAGGTGGCCATTGTGGATAGTATTATATTCGTCGGCACAGGCGGCACGTTGGCCCTTCAATGGGCGCAGGGAACAGCTTTCGCAGGCAACACCGTTGTCAATGCCAACAGCGTAGTTATTGCGCGGAGAATAATAGGATAATGGCTACTACTGTATTTCCCGAAACAGACGACACCGTAACCGAAGCGGCGTGGTCGGCGATGATTGCCGCCCTTGATCGTGGCTCGCTGGATGTGCTGAATGCTCCCACGCCTGAAGATGGCTATGATTCGGCGCGGCTCTCCTTTGATTACGATGACACCGCATCCCTTACGAACGACACGTTGCAGGATATTGCAAGCGTCAACATAGACAAGGGCCAATGCTACGCGGGTACGTTTAATTGCGAAATCGAAAACGATGCCGCGACAAGTGATGACAATTTTGTTTGCGCGGTCACCGTACCAACAGGCGTGAGGGCTTACATTTACGGATTTCGGAAGCAAAATTTTTCCACCAATGACGTGGTTAGCTTTGCGTTGGAAAAAACAGCCGTGACAGATGACAATATCCTTTCAATTTCATTTTCAGCGTTTGTTGGTGAGGTGCAGAGCTTGCGCCTTACGCTTGTTTTATTCGGCGAATCAGCCAGCGGAACGACTAAAATTCAAATGGCTAAAAGTGGAAACTCGTACCCCGCTGAATCCTACGAAATTACAAAATCACGGCTCTCATTGCGCCGCATCTGGTAAAATTTATGTCTACTGTACCCAGTTTATCCGAAAACACCGCACCCGACGGAACGGATGTTATTTACTCCACCGATGGCACGAACGATGAGAAGGTTCAGATCAAAAACCTGTTGAAAGGTAGCGGGGCCGAAGTACCCGCCGCCAAGATTACCGGGACGGTGGCCCATGAGCAAGGCGGTCTTGAAGCCGATGTTTCGGCGTATAGCGGTTTAGTTAAGATCACAGGCGGGGCCACGTCTGCCGTGGCCGCACCAACAGGAGCAATTGTCGGCACGACCGATACTCAGACGCTGACCAACAAAACGATAGGAGCTGCAACGATTTCAGGAACGATTGCGGCGGCTGACAATAACTTTGAGCGAGTAGAGCTAAAAGACTACGCCGTTACGTTTTCAGCAATCGGCAACACAGGATCTACACAGACCTTTGATTTAGAGACTGCTAACGCTTTTTCAGCTACCCTTGATCAGGCTTCCGCGTTCACCTTTTCCAACCCACCTGCTACGGGCAACTTTGGCAGTTTTGTATTGGAGTTGACCAACGGTGATGCGTATGCAATAACATGGCCTGCATCCGTTGACTGGGCTGGTGGCTCGGCTCCAACGCTTACCTCCTCTGGCGTGGATATATTAGCCTTCGTCACCCGTGATGGTGGTACGACTTGGCATGGGTACGTAATGTCCACAGACTCGAAATAATATGATTATTCCATTTTCAGCAGAAGCATCAGGTGGCGGTAGCGGTGGTATCGGCAGGGGTTTATTCTTTGGCGGGTACGCAGGAGCTAGCTACCCAGTAAAATCAATTGATTACGTTACTATTGCTTCAACAGGAAACGCGGCAGACTTTGGGGATATGCTTTTTTCTGGCGCACTATATGTGCATGGATGTGCATCATCCACAAGAGGAATAATAACGGGTGGTGACCAAAATAAGGGATTGATTGAATACGTTACGGTTGCTTCGGCAGGTGATGCCACCGATTTTGGAGACTTAACCGTTGACAGGTATGCCTGTGCTGTTCTTTCATCATCAACGCGAGGTTGCGTTCGTGGTGGATATGACGGAACTGGGGGGACAGGCTTTCTCAACACGATTGATTATGTCACCATTGCTTCGACGGGTAACGCTACTGACTTTGGAGATGCGATTGCAGCAGTGGGGTACGGATCAGGATGCGCGTCACCCACTAGAGGGATAATGTCGGCAGGAATAACAACTAGTTTTGTTAATATAGACTCAATAGAATACATCACTATTGCATCAACAGGCAATGGAACGGACTTTGGAGATCTGGGCAATAGTGGGCCGATAGGGGGTAGTGCCAGCAACGCAACGCGGGGGTTAATCGTTCACGGAAAATCCAACAATGTCGTTGAGTATATCACTATTGCATCAACTGGCAACGCTACTGATTTTGGCGATGCGTCAAGTTCGTTGCAGGAGCACCCTGCCGCGTGTGCAGATGCTACCCGCGCCCTTGTTGCTGGCGGTCAAGCAGGGGCGTATTTAGATACCATAGAGTATTTTACGATTGCCTCAACAGGCAACTCCACCGATTTTGGGGATCTTACTACGCCATACGCTTACTTTGGGGGTTTATCAGATGCACACGGAGGACTTGGATAATATGCACGAATTACAACAGATAAACGCCGCCCTGCCCGAAGTATATACGGGCATTATGGAGCAGATTGAAAGTCGGCTACCAGAGATAAGGTATGAATCGCGGATCTTTAACAAGTCAGCTTCGCAACTCAAGACGGTGACGCTGGATATTAAAGACCTCACGCCAATATCGACAGCAAAGCACATTATGGCATCTATTGCCCGCACACGTGCCGCGCTAGAAGAATCATATATCTCGGTTCGGCGCACAAGGGTAGACATTGAGGAAGCGTTGCACCTTGCATCTATAACGCTAGACTTTGACCACGAACGTCATCTTATTGACGCAGACGAAGGGCAAAACAAACTTGACGGTATAGAAGAAGCAATGGGCGGAGCGGTGCGTAAGCTCTCTCACCTGATTGCACAGTACGACGCAATTCTTGAGTATCTTGGCGTTGATGTTATCACGGAGGAAATGTACGAGCAGGATCAAGCCAGATGCCACGTTATGACAGCCTTTGCACAAGGGCTATCTGCGGCAAGGGCAAGGGGTGGAGTGATTGACGAGGGCAACATGATATACCTGTTTGATCTAGGCATTAACGGTGCAATGGCACAGGCTGAGATCATGGATCTGCTAAAACAGGAAGATCTACTAATTCAGGATGGCATGGCTCCCACTCACGACCACACCCGCCAATGGCTAGAGCAGATAGGAGACAAGTACCAGCAATTTGTTGTTGATGGTGCGCGTAACAAAGGATTGATACCATACAACGAACAAGCCCTAATTTTTGGACAAGCAGATGAATAGAATATACTTGACAGCGGAAGGTGTAACGATTGGGCTGGGAACGCAATCTTTGCGGAAGCACTTCAACGCGACGATTCCAGACCCGCCAAAACCTTCTGACCTTGCGTTCCTGAATGTTGTGTGCGCTGACGTTCCGCCAGAACCAAAGTCAATAGATACCACCTATACGCTATCAGCAGCCGTTGTTGATGGTGTCGCGGTGGTCAAATGGGTTGGTACTCCACGCTCGTCAAAAGACACCCAGCAACGCCGAAAAGAATGGGACACCCAGTCGGTAATTCAGGTTAAGGCTGAAGCTGGTAGACGCATAGACGCGATAGCCTCATGGTGGAAGCAGATAAACGTCGCAAGGGAAAACCCTAGTGATCCTATCTTTAGCAAAATTGACGATGTAAGAAAGAAGTCAGATCAGATTGAAGCGCACTTGGCTACGCTAACAGATGCTGAAGCGGGTGCGTATGACATAGAGAATAGTCCGCTTTGGGATTAGTCTGATTGTTATTTGAAACAAAAAAGGTAAAGCACGTTGGCAAATCATAACTGGTCAGTAAAAGCGTTGAGCAGAAATGTCCACGTAATAACTGTTTTAGCAGACTGGAGAAGACCGGGGTTTGAATTTGATGCCCTTCTGACTTCCGATTGGCATTATGACCACCCAAAATGTAACCGAACATTATTAAGGAAACACCTCGGCCAAGCCTTAGAAAAAAAGGCTCCCGTATTTTGCAACGGTGACGCTTTTTGTGTTATGCAGGGTAAAAAGGATCGGCGGGGTAGCAAGGGCGATGTCAGGCCCGAACATATGGTTGCTGATTATTTTGACGCGGTTCCGCGATCAGCGGCTGAAGAGCTTGCCGAGTTTGTTCCCGTATTAGCAGGGTTTGGGTACGGTAATCATGAAACGGCAATCATAAAGCACAACGAAACGGATGTGCTTCGGTCATTTGTGTCAACGCTAAACCAAGAACACGGTGCAAAAGCGTTTTTAGGTGGGTACGGCGGCTGGCTTTTCTTTCGATTTGTGAACCCCAAAAATCCAAAGGAAATAATGACCAAACGAATGAAGTATTTTCATGGTTCTGGCGGCGGCGGAATCATGTCAAAAGGTACGCTAACCAATGTTCGGCAAGCGGCGATTTATCCTGATGCTGATATTGTCCATAAGGGTCACATTCATGAGTTGTGGGAAATGACTCTGATGCAGGAAAGCGTTACCTCTCAGGGGCGCGTATACCATAAGACACAAAAGCACATCTGTACGTCGGCTTACAAAGAGGAATATGGGGATGGCGCAGAAGGTTGGCACATCGAACGCGGCGCACCACCAAAACCGCTAGGCGGTTATTGGCTGAAATTTCAGGTGGACAAACGAGCCAGGGCGCAGGAGATGTTTATATCAGCTACTCAAACCGTTTGATGCGTTACATATACCCCACAGAGGCCACAGGATCGCCGCAGACGAACGCAAACATTTTTTCCATACACTGATGTGGAAATGTATTGGCGTTGACTACGGTCAATTCCTAGTGTTCTGCCGCGCATTTCTACTTGGTCGGCGTGTTTGCTTGACCTTCGCTGACAAATATACCCCGCGTCTTT
>Ga0070748_1000632_pt1 | contig 16717 bp, 17 predicted proteins | sample VirMetDEL_Nov_12_FD_77015 | JGI IMG/M metagenome (GOLD analysis project Ga0070748, IMG submission 77015) | Aqueous microbial communities from the Delaware River and Bay under freshwater to marine salinity gradient to study organic matter... | ecosystem: Environmental > Aquatic > Marine > Coastal... | reverse complement strand
CGTCGAACTTCTTGACGCGCTTTTGTGTGGTGAACGTGATCGTAAAGAGTTTTGACATTTTATTCCTCACTGTCTGATTTCTTTAATTATATCAGATCGTTAGTCGGTAGTCGGGAGGGTAAGAGCGATGGCTTCGAGAATCTCGATGCGGTCCTTCAGATTGCCGATCTGGTAATCTAGTATAGCCGTCTGCAAAACGAAGACGAACCAGATCCAGAATAAGGATTTGAGGATTTCGTGCAGCTCCTTTGCGAGAACAGGAACGGGCATCAAACCTCCTCCACCACTTCACGCACCGAGCGCAGCACCTCTGCGGCGCGCGTCTTTACGGCCGCCTTGTCAACGCTGGCTGGAATGCTGGCGTTTGTATCGACAAACTCCTCAACAACGGTGTCGAGGTTCTTGCCTTTGACGGGACTTGCGGTCGCGGCTTGAGAGGTTGCCTTGGGCACCTGGATTGACACGCCAAGCGCGCCCCATGCGGTTAGCTGCTGACGCAGAAGGTCAATATCTTGCTGCGTCATAGCGGGCCCGTTGAAGCGCACATAGTTGCCTTTGCAGGCCAGCTCCATTTCCATCTCGTCAAAGCCGGTGACATCTTCAAACTTCGGCGCCATCGTGTCATTGAATGTCACGCCGCCTACATCATTGACCGTCAGGAACCCGGCGCGCGCATTGACGTCACGCCAACTGTGATGCGTCGTAGCGCCAATAGAATAGACGCCATCGCCCATGTCGGCGTGATTGTGATAGTGACCAGCAAAGACACGCCGGAAGCCGTATTTCGACAGGTCAGCGGGTGTCAGACCACTCGCAGGCATGCCAGATAGAACACCGTCGATACCGGCATGAATGAACACGTCCACCTGATCTGTGACATTTGACTTCGCCGCCATAGCCCGAAGCGTCTCAAGACCTTCATGCAGCTCCTCATGTGAATAGCACCACGGCACGAAGCCAAGATTGTGACCATTTACCGTCACGATCACCGGCTGGTTATGAACGCGCAGCTGCCCGCCTGTGATGCTGATCTGCGCGAGGTTCTGAACAGAAGATCCAAGCTCGGTCGTGTCACGGCTTTTCAGATCGTGATTGCCCGGAATAATCTCAACATCCAGACCCATCCCGAGAATGTTCTCGAAGGTCTGGCGCACAGGATTTAGAACTTCGGGGTCGATTGTGCCGCGTGAGTGAAAGATGTCACCAGCGACAACAAGTGTGCTGCCACCTGCTGTCTTGACGGTGCGCGCCGCGCGCACCAGCTCGTCAAGGATCATGCGCAGTCGAGAGTTGACGCCGTCCGGGTTTGTCTTTGAAAATGTGTTCCACGCATGCGCGTGAATGTCTGATACGACGCCGTATGTCATGTGATCCAGCCTTGTTCATTGCTTACTTATTATTTATAGCAATTTTGAGCACGGGATGCGCTCGGTTTTCAATCAGAGAGCGCTAATATCTGCACGGGAGAGGGGCGAGATTTCTTTCGCGCGCTTGTCGTAAAGAGCCGTTGGGTTGTCGCGCGCCTGAATGAATAGCGCCAGAATGTGAGCGATTGCCTTATCCATATCGCCGGTATTCGTTGGAAACTTGCCCTTTCCTTTACCAGTAATTCCGGTTCCATCCATACCGCCATCGCGCAGACTGTTCAGATGGTAAAAAGCATTACCTTTCAGGCTCATCATAAGACCTTCATTGCCGCGATCATATGAGATAAGGGTCTGTTTCATTTTTTCGCTTTTGTCCGAGCGCAACATGATCAACGCCGCCGCTGCAAATGGACTTACGAAGCGCCCCTGTCTTGGCAAAATGTCATCAAATTTCAAAAGGTCGTCCTGAAAGTGTTCGATCAGTGCGCCTATTCCATCATTTTCAAAACTGAAAGGGCATTTTGTAAGGCGCGATGCAGCCTTGACGGCCTCGGCGAAGCTGCCCTTTTTCAGCCACGTTGATTTCATGGAAATATCCAGCGCATTCATGCACCCCTGAACCGTCTGTTGTGACGTCTTAACGGCGCGACGGCTGTCAAAATTATCATAAAGACGCAGGGACTCCTCTTCGAAAACGACCACTGGATCTACAATGTCGAAAACATGAACATGCACAAAGGCAGGAGCGGCGCTAGGGTTCAAACCCCACACCATCCGGCGAGTATGCGCGTCGATCAATTCCAACCTGCCGTCAATGCCTTGAAGAACATGAACGGTGAGGTGCTCTGGTCGCAAAACGTGCAGATGTTTTACGTTACGCACCTCCTCGTCACGCTGGTTCTTATTGCGAGTGAACGCGGTCATAAAAACACTCAAGGGAACGTGCGTGTAGAAATCAAAAACACCGTTGATTGTATCGCCAATGTAAGATCCGGGAATTGGCTTTAGTGACTTCACCGAAGTGACTGATTTAAGTGCGGTCATTTTTAACTCTCTGTGCTAAGTTGCTGATATGATACAATTTAACACAGATATTTAAGGCGATCTCTCGGCTTTTACTTAATCTTCGTTGTTCCCGCGCGAATGTGAAAATGCTCAAGGGGTAGGTAGCGTTGAAGCGCGCCGCCGCGTGTGCCGAAGTTCATCATCTTGGCGCGGGACTGGTCGAAGAAGGCGTCGATAGGCGCGAGAAACTTGTCGTCCGTGTCCATAACCCAAACACCGACAATCTTGACGCCCTTGACGCGCAGTTCAATCAGCGTGTCGTTGTCCATCGCCCAGGATGCTTTGTGATTTTCGACCGCGTCCGAGAGTGTCTTCTCGCCGCCACGAAAGACCTCTGCTGTCTTGCGCCATGCCAGGTAGACGTCCTGCCCACCTAGCTCGTATATGCCGCCGTATGTTCGCCTGCCTACCTTAATCAGGCTCTTTGCCAGCTTCTTCGCTTTTCTGCGCATGTCCATCGAGTTTGCCCTTCCACTCGTAGATACCCTGCTGCCCCCGAATGGGGATGGGATGTTCCAGTTTGATCGGATCAGTCAGACGCCAAGCGTAGCTGCCTGGTTCCCACCAACCGAAGTTCAACTCCGTGTCCGAGACATCTTCCATCATTTCTTCGGTCATAACATCGACAGCATCAAGAACCGCCGTGCCCAGAAGATACCCAAACGGCAACTCCAGATAATTCGGCATACCGGTCATTTCATAGTGAATGCGAAAGACCGGATCGTTCCACTGGTCACGCTGACCTGGAAGGATATTCTTTGTCGATGCGATGCCGATGCGCTGACCGATAACTGATGCTGGCGCTGGCCATGTTCTTGTCTCGACGGTCTTGCAGCCCTCCACAATCAAAGTCGCGAAGGGCTGCCAAATGCTTATTGTCTTCATTATTCCACACCATATTTGCTTGCACTTTATTATAGCGCAGACAAATGGGGAGTGCGGGATAATTATGACACCGTGTCGTCTTCGTCTTCTATGCTGATCTGAGCAACAACCGGCGGTGTGTAGGATGCCGGCAGAAGCGCTTTCAGCTTGTCAAAACCAGCGTCACCTTCATCACGAATAAGATCGGTCAGCTGGTCACGCGAATACTGCTTGCCATCCCATTCGATGTAGCCCGGACGACCTTTTGTCAGATGACCTTCGGCTTCGAGGAAGTCGATCAATGACCGCTCACGATCAAAGCGACCTGTGCCGTCTTTCTCAAACATGAAGCGCCACTTTGCCTCACCGTAAGGACGCGCCACCTTGTTCTTAACGAACTGACCGGTGACTTCCATGCCGATAACATCCGTGCCGACTTTGATCTTCTTCGAAGACAGCCACATCCGCTGCGAGAAGTAGAACTCAGGTGCATTGCCGCCGGTGGTCTTGCGATTGTCACCAAACATCACGCCGATGTTCGTGCGCATCTGGTTCAGGAAGATACAGCACACGCCGTAATCCTCGGCCACCTGAGTGACGCCAGGAAAGTGAACAGAGGTTGCGGTCGCAAGTGCCAGTTTGTCGCGCATGTTGATCGAATTGGGATCACGACGCTTGCCCTTGTCGTCATAGATCACAGAGTAGGGCGTCATGGCGGCCAGACTGTCAAAGACCCAACAGATCGGCGCTTTGGGATCAATCAGCTTCTTGTCGCGAATGGTTGACACAGCAAGGTGGAAGGTCGCGATGGACGCTTCGAAGGTCTCTGGCTTCTTATAGATGAAACGCCCCGGTGAGTTGTCGAGCCCCAGCTTTGGTGACAACTTGATCGAGAACGAGCGCTCATGATCCATGAAACCAGCGATACCGCCCATTTTCTGTGCAGCGGCCATAGCGCGTGTCGCGATTGCCGTTTTACCTGCTGATGGTGGCCCGGCAATTTCGATCACACGACCGACAGGGAAACCACCTGCCCAATCTGCGTTCGATGCGTGGTTCAGAACCGGAAAGCCGGTATCGAGAAACTTGGTGGGCGTTGCTTCTTCGTCATTGGTCAGACCGACGCCTGCCAGAGCATTTACGATGTCCTGCGGTGATGATGTTTTAGCCATATAGCTAACTCCTTGGTGAATGATTAGGTTGTCGGATTGAATGCCGGAAAGACACGCAACCAATCGTCGAACTCTTGCAGAATGGATTTGAAGAGCAGGGTCTCGCAGAACCGCTCCATTTTGTGGTGTGACGGGACGCCCTTATCGAGCGTCATGCCAGTGGGTGCGGGACGCGCCGCTGTGCGCAAGTCCATCAACAAGATGTTTTCCTGAAACTTCAGCGCCTTTTGTTCATCTTCAACCAGCGCTTTAAGTTTCTTTGGTAGTTTGTTGAAATCTATGGACTTTTCAAGACACACCATGTTGATGAAGTCCGTAAAGCTGCCATATTTATTGAGAAAGTCTTTTGCGCCCTTCTCACCGATGCCACCTACGCCCGAGCCTTTGCCTAGATCACCGTCGTCACCAGCGAGTGCCTTGACCTCAACAAACTGGCGCGACGTCGCAACACCTGTAAACTCCTCAAAGTTTTTGTGCGTGACGGTGCGTTTGTTGATGAAGTCGTGCCATGTCACATTCGGCCCAACAAGTTGCAACCAGTCCTTGTCGCCGGTCATAAGTTTGACAGTTTCACCCCGCGCTGTGAACTTGTCTGTGAAGATCGCCGCAAGGTCGTCAGCTTCCATATTTGCCGCCGAAATCTGAGGAACACCGATATAACCAAGCGCCTGCTTGATGTAAGGAACCTGCTTGCGATACGCATCTTTGGCGGCTGCTTGTTTGATCTGATATAGCTTTTCGACCACATCGCGATGCTCCTTGTAGTCACTTCTGATCTGATGGCGCCAAGACAGACCATCCCATAGAATGATCACGTTGTAATGCTGGTGCAGCGCATAGACTTGACGCAAGGTGCGCAGGAAATTGTAGATCGCCTGAACCTGCAGCTCACCAATGGACAATTTCTTGCCTGAATTGGCGAAATAACCCAACGAATTACCGTCGATGATAAGATGGTGCTTTTTCATATGAACCTCGTAAAAACGGAGTGAGCGTCTGGCGAAGGACCAATCACTCACTCCGTAAAGATCCGTTCGCGAAAACGGATCGAGTTCAATACAGGCCAGGGAGGGGAACCTGCATCGAATGACCTGCGTTACTTGAGCTGGTCAAGTTCCGCGAGGATGGCGTCTGCATCACTCTCAGAGAGCATCGGTGATGCAGTCTCAGGTTCTGCTTCTGCAACAGCCGCAGGTGTTGTCTGCGACTTCACAAGCGCGGCCTGCTGCGCCTGAAGTGCCGCGATCTGTGTTGCGATGTCATTGTCTACGGGCGCGACAGCGACAGGTTCGACAACAGCAGCGACGACAGGTGCTGCAACAGGTGCAGGTGCAGCAACAGGTGCAGGTGCAGCAACAGTAGCATCTGGAACAACCGCAGACGGCGCTGTCAACGCTGCTGTGGGTGTTGCTGCTGTGTTTGCCAAGCGTGGCACTGCGATACCGGCGATCTGCTGAATTGCGTTCAGGGCTTTCTGTTCTTCGCCACGGAAGAACTCGCGCTTCACGTATTCCAACGCATCAGGCATCTTGGTGAATACATCTGCCGGAACTGGCTTGGAACCTGCTGGCGCAATCGCGACGTCATAGCTGGTGTTAAGACCCTTGCCAGTCTTGGTGATGATGATGTCCATACCGGCGTTGAGATCGGTAATGTCGATGCCTGAGTTTGGATCGCTTGGATCCTGCAAAGATGTCGCATACATCGTGATCAAATCCATGATCTTACCGAAAGTGGTCGGCGTAAGCTCCATCAGAACAGGCGTGTCGGTCTCAGGACGAATGATGACCGGAAAAATGACAGACTTCTTTTCCTTCCAGCTTTCGAAGAGTTCCTTGCTGTCCTCGTCGGTGGCATTGTCGATGGCCATCTGGATCGCAGCTTTAATAACAGAGGGCTGCTGGAAGACGGTGTCACAGTCGCCAACAACAACAAGAGGCTTGCCATTAACGTCGGCTTTGATCCAGTGAACGGCAGAGTCCTGCCAGAACTGTTCGAGCGGCTTTGAAGGGTCAATGAGAAGACGGATCTGTGTGCGACCGTCACCTGGCTTTGCGGCTTTGTTACCGCCTCCGCCTTTGTATTTGTTTGCGGCCTGACCGAGCATACGGGTGAGTGCTGGATTGATTGCCATGTGTGGCGTTCCTTTTGTGTTTTGCGTTTTGCGTTTTGAGACTTTGGACTTTGTATTTTCGACTTTGGACTTTGTGCTTTTCGTGCTGACCATGTAGCTACATAGCTATATAACTTATAGCATATTCTCGCTAGACCTGCATGTCTTTTTCACTGGGTTTTCATCGGCTTGTGTGTCGCGCTCAACGTCAGCGCTTGCTTACGTTATAGCGCGAAAATCTTGGGATGCGCTCTCTTTTATTCACCTTCCTCTTTACCTGCGCGTATGGCCTGAATCCGGGACATTGCGTCCATCGCCTGATGCTGACGCGCCTCTTCATGCGCGTTCTTCGCGGCGATACCGAGCTGACCCTTCATTTCTTCGCGACTGATCAAGCCTTGCTGAACCAGCATATCGCGGCGATGGCGAAATGCCTCTACGGCGGTCTTGGTCACGGTCTCGACGCGCTTTGCCTGTGCCAGTGCGCGCTTCATGGAGACAACACGGTCATTGCGCGACACGGCTTTCTCGAGCATTGGCTCGGTGACTTTCTCACCGGCGTCTGTCAGCTCCTTGCGCAGCTTGCGGTAAACAGCGGCTTCGGTGTTTTCGAGCAGCATCTTGACCACGTCCACCTGATGCGATGCCTGCGCCAGAAGAACGCCGTAGTGGCTGAACAAAGACGCCTGACGCATCATCGCATCCGACAGATCGTTGGTTGAATACGCAAGGTCGGACTTGAGCTTACCTGCATCTACAAAGTCGCGCACCGTGTAGGTTGACTGGGGCAGGGCACTCAGGACGGGATTGACGGGTTCGGTCATTTTATGTCTCCGGAAAGTGTGAAGTTGTGGGTGTCGGTGTGCTACGTTTACAGCTGTATTTTTCTTCACTCCGGTATCCAAAGATCAGATCAGCCATGACCTGATTAGGCTGCATGGCAGAGTCAAAGACATGACGCTCCGTCTCTTTGGAAACGGGATTATCTCCCCAGCGGCCGCATTTTAAGCAGCGCCAGTTTATGCGACCTTCATGATCACGCTCAATTATTCCGCCGACGTGAAACCAGTCACAGACCAGCCTCTTTATGAGTTTCTTCATGCCAACAACTCCGCTACTTTGTGGAAAATTCTGTTCATGTTTTCCTGCTTTTCTGGCGCGTGATAAATTTCGCCTGGATTGAAGCCGATCACCAGATTTGCATCAAGATCACGGTTGTAAACGACAGTGCCGGCGGCGTCTGACGCTTTGCCGCGGAACTCTGGCATGAACGTCCGGACTGTTGTCGTGCCCATCAAAACGATCACTGGCGGCCGCAGCATTTCAATCTCCTCGTCAAGATAAGGCTTGTAGAGGTTGATCTCCTCCGGCAGCAGCTGCGCACCGCGCTTGGGACGCTTCACAAGTGCCGTCCAGTATGCGTCGGGCACATCGAGCCCGGACTCGTAGATCGCCTCTGTAATGGCGCCTGCAGAGAGCGACAGACCCATAAGACCTGCTGTGTCTTCCTGACCATTTGGGCAATCTGCGATGATCATAAAGCGCGCATTGCGTCCGAAGCTCGGCTTGACCGGCATACCGTCTGGTGTCGCAGATGCAGGACCGTGATTGGCGCGGTAGCGATCAATCAACTCGCCAAGATATTCTTTGGTCGTCTTGTCGTTGTTCATGCTGTGGTTGATAGGCACATGCGCCGCGATCAGACCCGGAAGAAGTTCGATCTGATCCTTGATGCGACTTGGATGATTTGGCGGCTGCTGAGTAGGATCAACCCATGCAAACGCCCCAACAAGAGTGAGAACCTCACGGTGACGGACGTTGCAACTGCGCTTCTCGACCCGTGCAAGAAAGTCATCCATCGACGTAAAGCGACCAGTGACCCGTGCCTTCAGGATCGCATCGCATGTCTTGTCAGAAATGCCCTTGATCCGCTGGAACGGCATGACAAGACGTGTGTCTGTTGCAATCTCGAACCGACCCGTAGAGTGATTGATGTCAGGCACGTCCACGTTGACGCCGCAGGACTTCGCCTCACGAATGATACCGGGCAGCTTGTCGCTGTCGAGAATGGTCAAAGCCGCTGCGAAGAACTCAACAGGAAAATTGGTCTTGAGCCACATCGCCTGATAGGAGATCAGCGTGTATTCAACGGAGTGACTTTTGTTAAAGCCGTATCCTGCGAAGCCTTCGATCTTGTCAAACAGTTTTCCGGCCCACTCCGGCGCGCACTGAATTGTCGCGACGCAGCCATCAACAAAGTTGCCGCGTTCCTTCTTCATCTCCTCTGGCAGTTTCTTGCCCATGATTTTGCGAAGTTTGTCAGCACCGGCGCCGGTATATCCTGCAATCACTTGCGAGATTTTCATGACCTGCTCCTGATAGACGATCACGCCGAATGTCTCCTCGAGAACAGGGATCATGATGGGGTGGTCGTATTCGACGCTCTCAAGACCCTGTTTGCGCTTTGCGAAGCTGTCCATCATGCCTGACTCCATTGGACCTGGACGATAGAGCGCGGTGCAAGCGGTGATGTCTTCAAACGTGATGCCGCCGTCTGCGCCGAGATCCTTCAGCAACTTGCGCATGCCGCCGCTCTCGAACTGGAAGATTGCATTGGTGCGACCTTCGGCAAAATTCTTGAGAACATTCGGATCATCGAGCGGAATTGCAGAGATGTCGGGCGTGGTGCCGGTGCGCTCGGTGATATAGTCAACGCACAGCTTGATCAGGTCGAGCGTAGAGAGGCCCAGGACGTCAACCTTGACGAGACCCTGGTCTTCTACCATGCGCTTGTCAAAGCACACCACAGGGCTTCCCTTGCGGTCCTCGATCACGGCGCGCTCAACAAGATCACACCCACCAACGACGATACCGGCGGCGTGCTGCGAGAAGTTCCGAATGGTGCCCTCGAGCGCTTCCATGATCTTCCAGTGTTCTGGATAGGTGTTTGCGAATTTATCAATCTCACCCACCTCGCGACACTCCGGCAAAGATACGTTTGCGCCGTGCTTCTTCGGCACGAACTTCGAAACCGAATATTCACGATCCGACAGACCCGTAACGCGGCCCACATCACGAATGGCAGATGCAGCACCAAGCGTGCCAAAGTTAGACACACCTGCCACGCGGGAGCGGCCGAACTTCTGCACCAGATAATCGACAATCTCGTGCCGCCGTGAGGACATGAAATCAAGGTCAGCGTCTGGAAGATCGAGACGCTCGGGGTTGATGAAGCGCTCGAACAGAAGACCAAAGCGGATCGGGTCGCATTCAGTGATGCCCATCAGATACGCAACCAACGAACCACCAACGGAGCCACGGCCCGGACCAACAAGAATGCCGCTTGTCTTTGCGTGAACGACGATGTCCTGCACCAGCAGAAAGTAGCCGGAGAAGTTCAGCTTCTTGAGGATCTCCAACTCATATTTGAGGCGGGATAGATACAGGTTTTTCTGATCCTCGACAGTCGGCTGATGTCCGAAGACGGGCGCAGAGAAGCGCAGCCGCCAACCCTTCTGACATTCGGCTGTCAGCTTAGCGAACTCGTCCGGCGCCATCTTGGGCAGCGTCACAGCCGCTTTCTCCCAAACGTAGCTGATGCTATCCACAATCGCCTTTGTGTTCGTCAGACCGTCGCGCCAGAGCTGCCCTGCGCCCGTGACGCCGCGCGCTTCCAAATGCGCCGCTGATGTTTTGACGTGACCGACCATTTCAGACAGACCCATCAAGTGCATGTCGCGGTTGTAGCGCGACTTGAACCAACCATCGGTGATCTTGTCGTTGTCGGAAATCGCCGTCATAATCTCTTGCACGTCTGCACCATCTTCGGTGTAGAGGGCAGGGCGGATCACAAGCGGCAATACGCGCGTTGTGGCGCACAGACCGGTTGCGATCTGATTGACACGACCCCAATACGGCGTGTTGATCGGCACAAGCGGTGCGTAGACGTGTTCACTCTGCTTGCGGCAGCGCTTGGCGATGTTCTCAATGTCGGGATGCTCAAGCACAGATGCGCCATCACCCAGCACGACCACAAGATCATCGGTCAACTCGGCAAAGAAATCGTCAAAGCTGAGTTTGGGAACGTAATAGAACCGCTGCTCACTGCTGGCGAGCGTCAACAGGCGGAAAACAATCTTCACACCTGTGTCGTTGCGCGGATAGACCGTCAGGAAGTATTCCCGCGGCATATGCTTTTTCTTCTCGCCCTTGGCTGGGCGCCAGGTTGCATCATCTGTCAGGCGCAGACGACAACCAATAATCGGACGCAGCCCAGCTTTCTTGGCGGCGTTACTGAAATCAATCAAAGCGGTGACGCTCATTGTATCTGTAAGACCAACAACACCCGCTCCGATCGCTTTCGCACCGGAGACGAGTTTGCCTATGGTCAGAATGCTCTCGCCGATGGAGAAGTCAGAGCGCGCTGCAAGAATGGGGTTCATTACAAATACCCCATCTGATTACCGACGACGATCAGGAGAACGACGGCTAAAACATAAAGCCACGTCCGCATTATCACCACAAATATCGCAACAAGTCCTAAAGTCGCGAGTGACGCCAGAAGAATAGAAAAGGCGAACAAGAGCGCAAAGAAATAGGCGAAGAACTCACCAACTTTTCCGACAAGATTAAGCATTCGCATTCTCCTTCAGAGAGATAAGACCATCATTACTTATGACAGCGCCCACATGTGTAAGCGCGTAAATGGCGACACGCGCATAAATTCTCGCGGTCTCGGGCTGCAATTTCAAATGCGAGACATAGGCCATCGTCAGTGTCTCGCGGTCGATCGGACGTTTGAGCCGAAGCAGAAGGTGACAGGCCACGCGCAACGTCGGCATCGTCTTGTCAAACGGGTTTTCGCCACGCTGTAACTTGCCAACAACGTCGAAGTTGCCATTGTCCAGCTTGTCCAACAAATTCTGAACGCGCTGCGGCAGGCGAAAGGCGGGACGATCTTCGACAACCTCGGGTGCTTTCAAGACAGGTTTGAAAGCAGGCTCCGCAATGCCAAACTTTGCCCGAAGTAACTGCGCATTGTGCAGCGCGACAGGACCGCAATTGCCCATGAAGCTACATGATTTACAGGTCAGCTCCGCCTTTTGAAACGCGATTGCTGATCCGAAACAGCCCGGCGCGTAGTTTGGAATGATACTGCTCACTTGTTCATCCTTTTAGTGACCTTCTCGATCTCCTTGAAGATTTTCGTGCGCTCGGTGCGCGTTGCACCCATGACGCCAAAAACATGAGAGGCCATCAAGCTGCGCGACACGGAATAGGTAATGTCCATTGACCGGGCATGTTCCGCTTTTGCATCAAGACGTCTCAACTCCTCAAGGATCTCCTCTGGCGGGTTTGCGATCATCGTAACGAATGACCGAGCCCGTGGTGTTAGGCGACTGCACACCAAATCGAGATGCTGAGACTTGGCGATATGCTCGACGGGATCGACGGCGTCGGTGTCAGCGATAATATCACCAAGAGAACCAGCATCATCGCCTTCAGATCCTTTGGTTTGCGCATCCAAAGACAAGGCGGTGATTTCGCTGTGAACCTTTTCGAACTGGTTCAGAACATGCCGGTTAATGTGCAATTTCATACCGCGCATCAGGTATGTCGAAAACTTGACGCCTTGCTCTGGGTCGAAATTGTCACGCGCGATACACCAAGCACACCATAGCTCCTGCTCGATGTCAGAAAACTGGGCAGTTTTTGCACCCAAGCTCCTCAATCTACGCATAACTTTGTGAGCGAACCACAGCACAAGGCGGCGGCTCGCTTCTGGATCGGCATGATTGCTCACTCTGGAAAAATCCTGCTCATGTATTCAACAGCTGCCCGGCGGTTCACGCGCGACAGGCGGTTTGCGTAAGACAACTCAAGTCCGGTTGAGAACTTGCCGCCGAGGGAGCCGGCGATAATACAAGCACCGATCAACTCGCGCGGCGAGACAGGCATGTCAACTTTGCCCTCTGCGAACATACGGCGCATTTCGTTGCCGAACTTCACAACCTTCGCAGCGTCACTGCGCGGCACACCGGTCTTAGCAACGAGAATTGTCTCCTCGATCTTCGGATCGAGATATTTGACTTCGTCCACAATGCGGAAGCGTGAGTAGTTTGCAGCGTTCTGGATCAACGTGCCTTGATAGAGGCCAGTTTCGTCACCAATGCCGTTTGTGTTGCCGGTTGCGCAGATGCGGAACTCAGGATGCGGAATGATCTTGCGCAACGCAGGAGGTGCATCTTTAATCAACAAGGGCTCGCCTTCGAGAACTGACTGATACACGGCAGTTACAGATGGCATCGCGAAGTCATATTCATCTGCGCAATACACCCATCCATTGATCATTGCTGTTGGCAATGGGCCAAGCTGAAACTCGGTCGCGCCGTCACGCACTGTCCACTGCCCGAGAATTTCGCTCTCCTGCATGTTGATGGTGTGCTGAACGCGCAAGAACGGACGCTTTGTGCGCGCTGCGACCTGCTGCAACACTGACGTCTTACCAGTGCCGTGCATGCCCCAGAGATAAACCGGAAGGTTCAGCTCCATGCCGATGATGACCTTCTTGACGAGGTCAATGTCGAACACATACGCATGATCGACCTGCGGCATATAAAGCAGAGAGTCGGTGTCGTGACCGGTGAACATCTTGATGTTGATCGGATTGCCTTTTGCGTTGCGCGCAGCGGGCGCATTGCCAAGATCGAACACGTCATGAAACGGCGCTTGTGAAAAGGTGAAAGACTTACCAGAGGACACAAGCGTATCCTGACCAGCTTTTGCATTTGCGACGGCTTCGCGCATTTCTTTTTCCTTTTTGGCAAGTGCGTTCTTTGCCGTCTCGGAGAGCAGCGATGCGTCAGGATATTCCTGCTGATAGCGGTCAATCGTCCAGTCTGGGTGATTGCGCTTGATATGCGATTGCACGGAGTGAACGCGCACGTTGTCGATGTGGCACAATACCCGATCGTCCGTCGCGGTTGCGGCGTTTGCTTGGTCAGTCATTTTGATTTCCCTCTAAGATCAAACATGTTTCGCGACATGCTTTATACTTCACACATTACTTACTTTTTGAGCGGGGTGCAATTGGGAAGTAACTCCCCAATTACTTATTTTCTTAACCCAGAAGTGCTTTAATTTCGGACATGACCTGTGTTGGCAGATCATCCAGGTTGCTCAAGATCACATGGTTCTTGTAGAACTTGGAGACGTTGCGATCCTTGATACCAATGCCGATACACTCGATGCCGATCTTCTCCAGATCCTCGACAACAGAGCGCAAGTGCGGACCTGCGTTGCTTGCGCCAGACGGGGCGCCATCAGACAGAACCAGAATGACTTTGCGCTTCTCCTGACGGCGCATCAGACGCTCGGCTGCAATCTGCAGGGACTCGCCGTCTACGTTTGTGTTCAGTCCTCGCTGAGCATTCATCATATAGGCGAAACGCTTCTTGATCACCGTATTCACGCGCTCGTCGAAGGACTTGTAGATCGGCATAATCAGAGGAACTGTGCGGTGAAAACCGACACTTCCAGTTTTCATTTCATCCATGACGGTAGAGCGCTCTTTTTTCGGTATGTCGCCCCAGTCACCTGTTGTGAAGCCAATGGCCTCGTTTGGAATGTTCACCCGGTCGAGTGTGCGCACAAGCGCATAGGTCGCGATGGCAGCGAGATAGAACTTTTCGCCATACATCGAGCCGGAGTTGTCAAACAACAGCGAAACGGCGGTGTTTTTCGACGTATGCTCCTGCTTCTGAGTGAAGACACGCGGATCGCCCATCGGAACACGATACAGAGACGCCGCATGCAACTTGCCACTGCGGTGCCCAGGGATACGAACGACATGGTTTTGAGACGCCATGATGCGCTCGATGTCCTTCTGCATCCGACCTGCCATCTGATCAGTCTTTTCCTCCATCTCCGGTATCCAAAGATCGTTGATGTTCTCCGGCGGCTTGACCGGCTCGATCCGGTCAAACTCGCGTGTGAAGACGGTGTAATCAGACCGCGACATGACGTCCTGCGCGTCTGTTGAAATCAGCGCTGCCATGCTGGACGACAGATCGACAGACGCGAAGGCATCATCATCGAAGTCAAACAGTGACTTACCTGATCCAGCGCCCACGCCACCGCCATCGCCGTCCTCGTCCGAGGTGTCCTGGCCATGCTCTACGTCACCATCCACATCGGTGACGGCTTTGACCTCGACTAAGTCGCCGTCTGCATCTTCGGCATCGTCCGTATCCCCACTGGCGTCGCTGTCTGACCCTTCGGTGTCGCCAAGATCGCCACTATCGGTATCTTCTTCGACATCTCCATCATCGCTGTCGGAGCCACCATCGCTTTCGTCCCCAGCGTCAGCGTCACCGTCATCTTCGCCGCTGTCTTCATCGGTGTCCTCTGTCTCTCCGTCGGCGTCTGTGCCTTCGGCCTCATCTGTATCACCTTGCTCACTGTCTTCGTCCTCTTCGTCAGATGTGCCGGTATCGCCGGACTCGCCGTCTTCACTGTCATTCTCGGTGTCTTCATCCGAGTCCTCTTCATCGTCAGAAGATGCGCCGCCGGAAGCGTCTTGATCGTCGCTCTCCTCGTCTTCATCTGCCTCGGACTCGGAGTGATCACGCTCACCATCGCCATCGCCTTCGCCAGCTTCTTGATCGGGCTTGTCCTGGGACTCGCCGCTATCATCGCTGTCGTCGGTGTCGCTATCGTCACTGTCTTGCTGTGGCGGTGGCGGGGGAGGTGTCTGCTGCTGTGGAGGTTCAGGCGGATAAAGAATTGCCTCGAGTTCCTTGGCGAGCACAAGTGTCTGCGCGGTTGTTGTCGCGGTCTTGATGTCCGCGAGGAACTTTGGCGATAGCTTCTTCATCATTTCATCAACCACCGGATTGCTCCAGTGATCGTGATCGTCCATCCAATCCTGCATCTCGGTGTGACCGGAAAGAGCGCGCATCGCCGGAACAAGAATGTATTGAAACTTTTCCTTGTCGTCTGCGGCTTTTGCAATCGCCTCGTCAGAGACCTTGATCAGGAAGTGCTTACGGACGTTTGAAAGGTTGCGCGCAGAGCCAGGGAAGACTTTGACCATCTCCTTCTCAATCATCGTATCCTCTACGATGTTGTGCAGACCATGCAGACGATTGTCCTCCATCGAACCGGGCTTGTGACCAGTTTGAGTGGAGAAGTCGGTGAAAAGAACATGCGCAACTTCGTGGTCAATGAAACCGTGAATCGCTAGAATAAACTCAGGTGAGGCGTTGTCCGAGATGTTCGGAATATTGACAATCTCGGGCTTTTTCGTATGGGCGTTTGCACGCACATACGCCTGACTTCCGCGCTGCGTTACACGCAAACCTTGCCCACTTAGCAGTGGAACCAGCTTGGTGATTACCTCGCGTAATTCTATGATTTCACGGTTCATTTGCGCACTCCGTTACGTTATCGCGTTGCGTTATGTAATATCTGACTTACTTTTCATAATACGACAAAACGCTACGGTCTTCAAAAGGATAGAAGAGGGTTGTTTCACCCCACGCCGCCAGCGCGACTAAAACAGAAACGCCATCAAGGCTTCCCCATTTTAGATCCGCACCGGCGATAGAGAACGTATCAGTCACGGTCATTTTTGCGACCAACTCACATCCAGCGTCATAAGAAATCTTTTCGACGCGACCGCGATTATCCATGTTTATTCTTTCAATAAAGGACTGTCGCGGCTTTTCAGGCAGCGACATTTGATTTCGCTTAGGAGCTAAAAAGGGTGAAAAGCTCCTTCTCCATATTTTCAGTCAGTTCTGGGTCTTTTCCGCCAGTTGCGCTTCGGATCACCTCTAGGATGTTCTTTTCAGACTTGCTCAGCGCGCTACCGGAAAACGAAAGGATCATGCGCACCGTGTCTTCGGAATAGAACTGCTCAATGGCAAGACGGAACAGATACGCAGGATCGACGTCCAGTGCTTTAGCGAGTAGGGGAACCCTGTCAAGTGACAGTTTCACATCGCCTTGCTTGAGCATGGATAGGATGTTTGGATTAGGGAACCCGGCTTCTCGGGCAATCTCTTTTTGGAGCTTTGTGCCTTGAAGTTCCTTGATCCGGTCTCTTACGAAAACAGAGACCTTTGATAGTTCGT
>Ga0070748_1000628_pt1 | contig 16780 bp, 13 predicted proteins | sample VirMetDEL_Nov_12_FD_77015 | JGI IMG/M metagenome (GOLD analysis project Ga0070748, IMG submission 77015) | Aqueous microbial communities from the Delaware River and Bay under freshwater to marine salinity gradient to study organic matter... | ecosystem: Environmental > Aquatic > Marine > Coastal... | reverse complement strand
GAGTTTAGTTCTTTCTGTGCTAGAGAAAACGTTGTTGAATTCCGTGGTTCCACCGTCAACTTTATAACTAAACCTACCTTCTGTAGCGTCAGTAACCTCTTCCCATTTATTCGGCCTTACTGTAAACGTTTTACCCGAACCAATTAAATCGTTTGCGATTATGCCGTCATTGAGGATACTCTTTGAGGCATCTGATGGGCTTTGCCCTGACCGAAGCCTATTGAGTTTAGTTCTTTCTGTGCTAGAGAAAACGTTGTTGACTACCGTGGTTCCACCGTCAACTTTATAACTAAACCTACCTTCTGTAGCGTCAGTAACCTCCTCCCATTGATTAGGTTTTCTTGTAAAAGGTCTACTGAAATCAGCAGCAACTAGGTCATCAATAGAAATTTTATTATTACCAATTCTGGCATCGTCATAATTGGTCTCATCGGCAGAACCAAAGAACCCTACTACAATCCCGTCAATCTCATAGTTTTTACCTGATAACTGAGAGAAATCAAATCGCAACCTGTTTATTGTTTGTGAGTCATACCAGTCACCCACATCTCGCATATCAAAAACCAGATATTGCCATTCGTTTTGCACGTAAGTGACTGGAGTTTCAAGAAAGTTAGCCCCAGTAAAAGAATGATCGTCATTTGAATAGTAAATCTGAAACGGAGTTGTGTGTGTCAAAGTAGTAGTTCGTATTCTTACGCGAATAGCATAACTTTCATTACCCTTGATTGTTAAACCACTAGGCGATGTCAGATTTGGGTCAGTGTTGGTAGTAGTAAGTTTTATAACTCCCTTCTGAACAACTACATCTGAGCAACCAACAGTGATAAAATCTTGTAACGTATTGTTGCCGAAACCCCATCGCTGACCTTCTATCCCAACAATTGCGTCAGCAGTTACACCATCAGGTCCAGTTTCGCCAGTCTCACCAATTAAGTTCTTAACAAATACCCATGTGTGAGGGGATACATCAGTTTTCTTATATACGTTACTACCATCTGATAATATAAAATCACCAACAACACCTATAACCCAATTCGCAGAATCACCTGTTTCTGAATACCAAGTATTACCATCATCACCATCTGTTACATTTAATGACTCTAAGAAAGCAGCTTCATCCTGATTACCATTTGCAGCAGACCATATTTCAAAAGCTGATAAACCATCTACACCTTTTATTTCTACTCTAACACTGTCTATTAATAACGATTTACCAGATGAGCTAGTGTCAGCCACAATTATAATATAATCGGCACCACCTGTTGCTGGCTCTGGGACGATGTATTCTAAAGAATACTTATTCCAATCACTTGTGGGAGTGTGATTTGTAAACCCACTATTACCAACCTCATTGGTACTATATGCTATTGCAAACTCAGCACTAGGGTTATCTGCTGGTGCTTTTGCGTAAATTGAGAATACAACCGTATTTCCAACAAAAGAAAGTGCTAAGTCTTCAGGTATCGTAAGATAAAATGACGTACCGTTCCCCGATGAATTAGCGACATTACCCACTGCCCCAGTTAGGTAATATGCATAAGTCCCACTGAAATTATCAGTAGACAAAACTTTAGTACCGTTATGTACCACAAGTTTGGATTGGGAAGCAGAGGTTTCAAATTGTTGCAGGTATGCTGCCGAAGCTCCGTCAGCGCCCGTTACACCGTCTTTAGCTTTAGACAATGAAAATACTTTGGTCAGTGTAGGATAATCAGTCCTAGTGGCGGTAAAAGTCACTGTTCCGCTATCTACTGTCAAATTAGTGACGGTAAATGTAGAGCCAGATAAACCACCTTCAACTCCCGAACTGGCAGATGCACTAAGTGTGTATGAAGATGTGTCGTCAACTTTACCTACAAGTATTGTTATTTTTGAAGACACATCAGAATAATCACCACCTGCTCCAGCACTGTCCGTAGAAATTGTACGTGAATCACTGTTTAGTCCTGCTGTGATACCATCCCCTATGGTTACTCCGCTTACAGGTTGAATATAATAATCGAATATTGTGGGGTCAGTAATGTTGGGTGTAGGTACAGCTCTATTGCCTAGTATTCCGAAATAAGTTTTATCTGAAGGATCAAGAGATATGTTTGTTCCAACATTGTCATCAGCGTATACATACCAAATGTAAGTGGTTTTTTCTACACCATTCACATTTACATATACCCAATCACCAACACCATTCGCGGTAACTGCTCGATACCCAATAACGTATTCAACATCAGGGATCACACCACTTATTGTTTTAGCAATTGTTGTACCGCCTGCAACAATAGTTGCGTCCTCATTGGTGGCCCATTGCCATTCGTATGTAAATTTATTAGAAGCTAATGCTGGTGGTGAAACCGTTATAAACCCAGCTTTTGAAGTCACAGAGGCAGTTGCAGTAGGTGTAACAGGTGCGGCAATAGTCAACGTAATTTGCGTAGTATCGCCTTCCAAATTAATACCGTAAGGCACGATGTTAGCACTGTATGACTGAATAGTAGGGTTAGTAATAAGTAAAGGTGATTGTGAAACTCTCTGGTTAGATTGTACCAGCACGTTTTCGGTGTCGTATATTTCCACGGCATACCATAGAACTCTCGAATCCTCTAATTCATTCCATCGTAAATAGAAATCGCCATTTTCTTGGTATAACTCAAAACCTGTAACAGTAGGTATTGTTAACGTGATCGGTGGTTTAGCAAACGCTACAGGTGTAGGCACAACATCTGGGTCAGGCACATAAAAAGCATCATCATAAGCAACACAGTTTAAAACTGTTTCACCATCACCTTCGGACACTTCACTTACTCGCCAGTATGAATTACTTTCTGCCATAATTTCAGATGTGTGTTGTATGACATCACCTGTTTCAAATAACCAACCAATAGCGCCCACAGGCAATTCCATTGTTCTAGGTTGTCTTGATATTCTAGCGTCAACCATTGCCCAGTATAGTGCTTGTTCAAGCTCGGATACATATTCTAAGGACTCACTACTAAAATTAGGGATACCTCCATCTTCTGCTAACCAAGCGGTATGTATGGTTGAACCCGACTCAGGGAACGTAGCTTCCACATCTACTTCAACCACATCACCATACGGAATATTAAAGTCACCAAAAAAGTCAAACCCATCACCGAATCCTGCACCTACTTGCGAACCCTCGCTTTGATCCTGAACTAACTGCTTAACCGTATAGGTCAGGCTATTTAATCGCTCTGTGAAATCACCCGACTCATATTGGGTTTCACCTTCTAGATCATGCTCATTAAACGCCCATACAGATGCACTTTTAGTTTCCACTCGCACATTGAATTGACCGTAATAATCAGAAGTATACAATCTGGTACCTTCCATCCATACGTTCATGTTATCAACGATAGGATTACCCGTATCAATTTGCACATCTATCAAAATAGAGTTAATACCTGCGTTACCTATTGAGTCAGGTATTTGGTCGAAGTGATTTGCCAACTCTATAATATTAGCATTGGTAACGGGTATGCTACGTTGGCCAGCCCCATACTCAACAGAGCGTAAATAATCTGCGTATTGTAATGCTGGGTTTCTTGAGAATAATGTTGTTGATTCTGATATTGCACCAAGTCTTGGGTCATATACTTTAGCGCCTCGAACTGGCACAGTTATTTTAGGTGGGGTAGTTAGCCAATCATCTCTGTTTCTATTTTTAACAAATAACAGTGTAAGACCTTCACCTCTCATCCCAACTAATCTGTTTTTCTCGGCTAGATCCATACCTTCAAACCAGAAGCTTAAATCACCATTATTTTCTTCATCCAATAGTGATGATGCGCTTGCATCTGCAGGCGTTCTCACCCGACATGACCATCCACCCACATCGCGTGAAGTGTTTGTCACCACACGTATGTCAGAACTATCATCATCTAATCTTATATTGTTTACATCGACAAATTCACATTCACCAATACTTATCGCATAGATGAACGTGGTAAAATAATGACGATAGGACGTATGTGATTTGCGGTGTTTAAGCAGTAGTATTGGTACCAACTCAGCATTCTTATATCCGTATATTTTTGGTAAGGCTGGTGGTTTTATTTCTTGGTCAATTGTGCCGTTAAAATTAGCAGTATATTTATCTTTTTGCTCATCCGTAAATACAGTTGGACTATGCCTCATTATTAGGTCATTGGGGTACCTTTGTCTGTGACTAGAATCAACGGCATACCAACCGTTATCCGATGTCAACGCACCTAACACTGAGTCTATTACCAGTGTTACAACCCTATCGTCAACGCCTCCACTGAACGAATGACTTAGCCCCCATGCAGTACGGACAGGTATAAGAAAACCTTCAAGCACAATACCATCTTGCATGATGCATCGGTTTATAGATGATGCTTTGTTAATATACCTTTGGGTTTTTATAGCGGCAATGACATCAGGGTCAGTAACAGAAAAGGACAACTCTAATTTATCAGAACCAGTAGAGCCTTTACGACTGATACCGTCAATTTCAACAATATTGTGATCAGGTGTGTAAGTGTTATCACCCAAAGTAATAGAGGTATGGTAATCAGTGTGATAAAGAATATGATCATCCCCCGCCCCATAAGCGTCACCCAGATTAATTGTGATGAGGTTTGCATAAGTGAAATTACCAGATGTTAAAGCGTCTTTTACTACCTGTGGTGCGTTTATCATATTCTTTCAACAGCCTTTAATACTAGTTGCATATCTTGATTGTTTGATGCCTCCATAGACACCTCGATCACACCGTCAGATTCCAAATACCATGTAACATTGTTTGTAATGACAGTGGTGGCGTTAGTTAATGCCAACCTGATCCGAGATGTCAACTCTACATTCTGTGAGCCAGTTTGTAAAAGCGTATCTGTTGCAACTTCATATACTTTTGTGTCATTCGGCATTTGTATATAATCACCAGACAAAAGCTGCCAAATACCTGTCGATGTCAAAGATATTATGTCTGTGTTTGCCGACTGTGCCCCACTAACCTTAACCTGAGATGCGGGGATTGTACCTTGCGAATAACTTAAACGTGGATGCACAAATAACAACGTATCATCAACAGCCCTCGACAACTTAGCCTTAATACCCCTACCCTGAGTCATTGGCATATCATTGGTAACTAACTCGAATTCATAACGATGTACCCCTGTGTTGCGTTTAGAGCGTTTTAAACCCACACTATCGGACACATACATTAATCTGTTTTCGGTTATTGAACATTCAGCCCAAGGGAAGCCTGCATTGTTGGATATATTAAGCAAAACGTTTACCTCTATTTTTACTACCTCTCGTAACCGAATCATACACCATTGTGTCTAATACTTTATTAGGTTTTTTAAGGGATCTTGCTACGGCTCTGGCTATTGCTTCTGGTGATACATTACCACTTGATGTAATGTTAAACGTATTGTTACCACCACCGCCACTCATAATTTTAGCAGTATCTTCACGACCAGTAACCCTAGTTCCACCAGACTTACCTTTTACAAGCATTCCATCAACCAATTCGTCACCGTACTCAGATACAATACCCATTTGATTCTGAGGTATCACACCACCTTTATCAAACGCACCAGCGAATCCTACAGCGGCTGCTGTCTGTGCAGTACCAAAAGCGGTAAACGCTGCCGCAGCAGCAGGGGCCAACACTGGGCCAACAATAGGTATAGCGGCAGTAGACGCAGCCGCATTTAGCGCACCAAGTGCAGTTTCAGCCGCACCCCTACCACCCACATTCAACACATAGACAGCTTTGATAGCCGCCATTTCAACTGTTTTTGCAGCTAACGTGGCTTCAACCTTAGTGGCTTCAGCCGCCACATGCGCACCTACTTCTTTTGTTTTTAAACCAGTATCCAATGTGGAGAATAATAAACGTTGTATACCCATTTGCACTAAGGCAGATATACCTGCTGCGGCAACTGACTTAAATGTATTTTTAAATGCATCGCCCAAATTATCGGCATTTACTATCGCATTACCTATACCGCTTGACAGGTTCTCTATCGTGCCTTCCAGCATATCAGCAGATATTTTTTCAAAGTCCATTGACGCAGTTTTAATGCCTTCAAGATATTGTTCCCACGCAGTACCAGATATTGCAAGTCTGTCACTTTCGTAATTTCTTTCTAATGCTTCAAGTTCAGTTTTGTGGCCTTTCAACAATTCCTTTTCTTCTTCATATTGTGAGCGCAACTGATCTAACTTACCTTGGTCAGTAAGACTTGCACGTAAACTTAATAATTTCTTTTCTTCTTCCAGTTGTTCATTTAAAGCAAAGTCTGTTATTTCCTTCTTATCAGCCAAGTACTCTTTTTGCAAAGCGAGTAATGCTGTGGTGTTACCTTCAAGTAACTTTTGTTCTTCAGCATACTGGGCATCAAGCTGTGACGTGTCTCCAATATTAAGACTGGCAAGCAAGCTATTAAGCTGTCTTTGTGCTGCCGCTCGTTCATTTAAACCTTTAGTAACCAGTGCTTCTTTTTTAGCAGTGTCAGCTAATGCTTTAGTTTTCTGAGATAATATCTCTGCTGCCAACTGATCAGCTTCAATTGATTCTGCTGCGGCAATTAATTTGTCGTAATCAGCCTCAGTAGAATCTATAACGGATTTCTTGAGACCGTCAGTAGCAAATTTTGCTAACACTTTACTTTTGGTGCCCTTCAATATCTCGGATGTTGACAATCCCGATTCTTCAGCCGACTTTTTAACACTAGCAATAAGGCTTTCATTAGCTTTCGTGTTGGCCAATACCTCGGAAGCTTGCTTTTTTAAAGCCGCGAGTCTCTTATCGTTTTCTATTTTTAATTCTTTTGCCATTTCAACATTTTTAGCATCAGCAATTAATTTATTATATGATGCTTTGGTTGATGCTATCTGCTGTGCTATGTCAAGAGCGTTTCCTTTACTTCTACTTAAAATAGCAAGTTTTTCTACTTTTTCAGCTTCCAATACTTGCACAGTAGTCATGTTTAATGCGGCTGCGCGGTCTTTGGCATCCTTAGTTATTTGTTTATTTTCATCATTATGTTTTTTTAAAGTATCAGTACTAATGCCCACGGCAGAATTGTAAGTTCTAATATTCTGTTCGGATTTACCCATTTCGGATGCTAAATTCTGCATTTCTGCTATACGTTTATTTTGCGCAAGACGACTTTTTACTTGAGACTTTTCATAATCTTTTTCAGATAAAGTAGTCACTATTGTTTGGTTGTTTACACCAGCAGAGCCTTTTTTCAGTTTATCTTGTTCTGCTTCGTATTCTTTAAATGAACGAATTAACTTGGCTTTTTGTGCAACTTCTTCGGCCACCACTTTGAACCTTTTCTGGGCAAGTTTGATATTATCTTCTTCGGCAGATGCAAGCACAGACGCTTGCTCTTTAGTCAGACCTGTAGCACTTGCCAACTCTTTTAAGCTTTCAGTCAATGCCTTAATTTTTTTATCACCGTCGAATAATGCAGGTAATAATAGGCTACCCATCATACCCGCAAACGCTATTCCAGCACCTACGATTGCACCAGTTGGTCCGAACCCAGCAGCAAGTTGTGACCCCTGCTGTGAGAAGATTGTCATGGCGTTAGTACCCATCTGCATTTGTACCGCGACATCTTGCATTTGGTAACCAAAGTTCTGCATTTGACCACGCATTCCACGGAATGACTTTTGTACAGTTGCCCCTGCCGCTCGCTGCAATTGGTAGGCTTTAACTAACTGTAATGTACGTTTCTTTTGAGTTAATGTAGCAGTTGAACCAAGACGATATAAAGCGTTTAACTGTTCCTGCTGGTTAGCTGTTCTACCCACTCTTGATGATAGTAGTTTAAATTCTCTTGATAAATCGTTGTAATTTTTCTCGGCCTTTTGAGATTCACTACTAGCTTGTTTCAATACTTGCTGGTTCTGAGACATTGCGTCACGTTGTAACTGATATGCTTTTACTAATTCAACGGTCGCTTTTTTCTGAGATAACGTTGCTGTCGGTCCCAATTTATATATGGCGTTTAACTGTTCCTGCTGGTTAGCTGTTCTACCCACCTTAGATGATAATAATTTATATTCATTACCCAATGAGTTAAAAGCCATTTCTGTCTTTTTCGCGTCTTTGAAGCCTTGACGCATTGACGCAGCTAATGATTTGGTTGTGTTTAAAGTCGTACTTACGTCAGCCTTGAATTTTGTACCTAAAGATTTACCTAATTTGTCAAATGATGCGGCAGCTTTTTTACTATCCTGCTCCATTGAAGTCATAGTGACGCTCATTTTTTTAGCGCCAGTAGTCGCACCTTGCGTATTAAAATCGACTGTATAAGTTATCGTTCTCATTTGTGACATTAGCTTAATACTCTTTTCAGATTGGTGATAGATTCTTCGACGGACACGTCTTCTTCGACGTACTTTATTGTATGCTTATCGTTATTATCGTCAATCGAAAAAAAAGCCGACCAATATTCAAGTTCAGAGTCAGGCCAACTCATTACCTCAAACACAGGACGGCTTAGATGATTACAAATACGTTTTATCAATAGTAGCGATGGGCTACTCAGTATCTCTTTTTTTTTGCCTTCAACCCGCTAGTTAATGGATTAATTTCTAAATAAGCATCCACTAATAACGAGCTTTCTTCATAAGACATTTCATTATAGATACGTTCTGCACCATCATCATCAGGGAATAGCAATTCGCCTTCTGTATTTTTGAGTACCGATGCAAGGGCACAGCAGTTAAGCATTTGCCCTTGTTCATGATCAGGTAATTTATTATCAACTACCTTACTGATTAAGCTAAACCGCCTAGCTGTTTGACCTACAGTAGCTTTATCAATCAGGTAAGATTCAACAACCTTACCTTTCTCATCTTGAATATCTACTTTGATTTGTTTTTCCATATTATGCGCTCGCTGGATCAGTCCATGTTACATCAGTGTTTTGTTTGGCATTGACGGTAAACATCAACCATTCTTCACCAGTTGGTTCATCCATCTCAAAACCTAATGTTTTAATGTTGAATACCGCAACAGTACCAGTACCCGTAGCATCAGGTTTATCTGGAAACTCAATCTTGATAAGCATACTTTGATTTAATTTGGCAGCGTCACGGAAAGCTTTCTGATCAGTATCTGAACCAATATATTGACCTTTAATACTCTTATCAGGGGCATCTTGTAACCCAGCACCGTATGTTTTATTGGTGTTAGATAGCGTGGTAGTTTCTTTTGCTTCTGACATTAAACCAACACCACCGATATTCGTGATTTTAGGAATAACAGTGTAAGCAGGTGTATCTAAATTTAAACTAAAACTAACAATCGTTCCAGCAGCTAACTTTGCTTCATTTGACATAATTTAACCCTCGTAGGTTTGTAGATCTATTGTTGAACGGTAAAAGCCTTGGTCAATATCTGACTGGGGATCACTATTCCTGTAAATGACAAATATCCGCTGGAATTCATCAGTAGCTGTATTATCAATCGTTTCTATCTCATTTACAAGTGTTGCCATGTCTGTTGAATTCTCACAAATTAACGATAACCTCCATGTGCAATACTTATTCGTCTTACTACCGTCAAGAATCCGACTAAAAGCATGTGTTATGTCAACAAAGCTGATGGCGGGAAGGGTTACCCCTTCTGGCACAAAGTCACGATATACATCACATGAAGCAATAGCACTAAGTAGAGAATAAAACTTTTCATCATTCATAATTTACTAATCTCTTTGTCCATGTGGGCGACTAATATGGGTGTTATTTTCTGACTGTTAGCATCCCAAGCTGAACTTAAAAACGGTATAGGTGCAGAACCCTTATGCATCATACCACCCTGTTTACCTTTAGCTGGTCGGCCTCTTGGGCTTTTTTCAGTTGGTAACTGTTCCAATTTCACACCAGACGCTAGTGAATGGGGTCTAATTCCATGTTCGTACATATATGCCAATACAGGCGCAGGCAAACGTCTTTTTGTACTGGCGGTTTTACGCGACATATCGTAAATACCGACCGAACCGTACACATGGTCGTCACTACCTATGGTGGCCGTATGTGATATGGATTCAACCATTACACCTGTCATATAACCTTTATTAAACATCATTGTAGTGTTAGATCTCATCGCAGAAGCAATGGGTAACAATGAGTTGTCAACACCTTTTTGGATACTTGTAGGTAAATCTTGAGCAAGGTTCTCCCAGTCACGTATTATGTCTTGGAAACCAGTAGCAGTTAGTTTAGCTTTAACAGACATTTACACTTCCCTTTCGGCAGTGATTATCATCTGTAAATTATCATCAGAAGGTCTAATACTTTCAACCGAATATAATTCACCTTTCCAGTCTAAGAAATGTTTGTGCAATAGTCGGGAATCATGTCGGGCAATGATTGATACATACTCTTTACTGAGGTTTACACCAGCCTTAATCAACTCAGAGCCACTCAATACTTGCACGTTACCTCTGATATCAAATATACGTGTAGAAACCTTGGTTAAGCGCCCTGTGGAGTCTTTGACGTTATCCATCGACTTAACAGTCAGTTTGTGTTTCAACCTACCAGCACTGATCATACAATTTCAAGCTTAGTAGTCTTTAATAAGTTTAAAGCACTCATAGGTAACTCACTCATCTTGTCACCCGAAGCACTTTCACGATTGGCATATAAATCTGCGACCATAATCTTACAAGCTTGTTTAACCATGTAAGGTACATCATCTGAAGGGTACCCAGCATTAAATACAACAGTCACATTGGCATAAGGGTCAACACTTGTATCTGCGAGTGTTAATACTTCTGAATATTCATTAAATTCGTATGTAACTAATTCAGAACCAGCCATAACCGAAATAATCGAATTGACGGGTGAGTAAGGTAAGTAGATAGACGCTTCATTCGCTACAAATTGACCGGTTACTAAACACTTACTAAATAAACGATTAGTCGCACGTTCGCACATGTCAGACGCAGCCTGTATTAGTGTGATTATGTAATTATCGTCATCATTGAAGTCTACAATGTTTAACTGATTTTTAGCCTCATCCAAGGTTAATATTTTTAACGGTTCAAGGCGTGTGAATTTGGTAAACATTGTAATCCTCTTATAAAAAAGGCCAGTGGTGTGAACCACCAGCCTTATTACATTTGCAGGGGCTAATTATGCACCAGCAGCAGTAGTTGCAGCACCTATGATAATAGCATCATTTTTACCTACAATTTCAAAGTATTCTTTATTTACTTTGACGATGGTAGAACCATCACTTGTGTAGGGGTCCAAAAGGATATAATCAATATCACCAGCACTAATATAAAACGCAGAATCCAACTTACCAAACATAAGGAAAGGTGCATTAGCTGCGCTAAAGTTAGGCATATAATCGTCTAAAACTACAGGGTAACCGTTGATAGACATTGGTTGACCCATATAACCAGCAGTAAATACAGGATTGTCGTTAGCATCACGTAATTTTTTGAACTTACCCAATGTAACTCTATTCATGTACCATTTAGCACCAGCTAGATAAGCTGTTGGTAATGCTGTTTCAAAGTCAATCAACCAATCAACAATTGCTTTATCTGTAGCAGGAAGTCCACCAGAAACACCAGTACCGATAGCAGGGTAGAAGTCTGGGTTACGTGCGCCAGTACCAACTGTAGGTTTAAATGACTCACCTGTAGTATTGGTAAGATCTAATCGGTTACTAGACAAGATACCACGCATGTTTTTGCTGTTACCATTACCGAATAAGATTTGGTTAACAACATAACGGCCAACTTCATCATCCAACAAGCGTAACAATTGACCGTAAAGGTCTAAGTCGCTACCACTCATGGCTTCGTCAGTTATACGAGGTTTAGCATTGATTTTAGCTATTTGGTTAACTACTTCTGCGTAACTTTGTACTTCAGTTTCAGAAATGGCAGTACCAGCAACGTTTTCAATACCTTGTTGTACAGAAGGGTAAGATATCAACACTTCTTCACGTAGGCTACGAGGCATGTTGCGCATACCAACAGCACCCATAATCGGGTAAGCTTCACGCGCACGTTCAGTTACTTCACGAGATAGAACTTGGTCAATAGACTCCAAACCAACACCAGTTCCAGTAAGGTTCAAAGCAGCCTTAACATGGTCAACAACAAACGACTTAAAACGCCCAGTGTCTTTACCTGACTCATCTTTAGCACGAATAAACGAACCAATAGCCGTTTTAACAGCAGTTTTAAGTTGCAAGTCTTGTGCTTTAGTATCCAAAACCAACTGTGGCTTGTTACCTTTAACTTCAAGATCAGCAATTTCGTTCTTTAACTCTGAAATGTCAGCAGCAAATTTAGCTTTTTGAGCTTCACCTAGTTGCTTTTCAGATTTAAGTTCAGTGGCAATTGTGGCAATTTCTAATTCAATAGAAACATTTTTGACACTCAATTTTTCGTAATTTTCTTGTGCTTTCGCAAGCAATTGTTCGAGATCCATAATAGGACTCCTGTAAAAAGTTAATAAAAATAAGTAATGTTAGTCACTGTATCTCACAGTCTTTTCACAGTATCCCACTGTTAGTTGAACATAGAGTATTTTTTAAGTGAAATTAAGTCAAGTGATGATTTTGCACTTGGCTTATATACCGAGCATATCTTCATTGCTTGCTTTCGAGATAAACCACCTTCACGCAACAAGCGTTCTATTTCTCTGACTGTAGGGAATTCACCTTCGTCAAAGTGTGATTTTATACTCTGTAAAGTAGATTCATCATTACAAGCAAAGTTGACAAAAGATATTTCTTTAACATCTATTTCGTGTAATTCATTTACTTGTTTTTCTCGGTTCATCTTTTCTTCAATAACGTTATAGCCGATAGAAAACTTATTGATAGCATCGTCTTTAGCCAAAACATACAAATCAGACCCTGCTGCGGTCTTAGACAATTTACCTTCAAAGAATAAACCTTTACTATCTTCTTCTATTCTGTGTATTTTACCTACAGGCATAGAATAGGCATCATGTGACCACAACAAAGAAGGTGTGGTACCGTTAGCCTTATGGTTGTTAATACTCTTGGTATAACAACCATCCATAGCCACATCCAATGCTTTATCTACTACATTTTTTACATTACCGTAAGCAGTGAATGACATATCATCCCCTTGACTTTTAAACTGGCAATCCATAAATAATTTATTCATCAGTTTCTACCTCTGTGTTTGCGGGTTTTTCATTTGCGGTATTTTCCCGCTCCAAAGCTGCTGCTTGTAATTTGGGTATGTCGGTTAATAAACCGAAGGTTAGATTGTTTGTATCAATTGCAAACACATCACCACCGTCAACGTTGTCACGTCCTAAATCTTCACGACCCTCATTCAAACTTATTAAACCAGTTTTGATTTCAGCGGCAATGGACTCAGCCTGAGATTTACGATCACCCCTTGTATATTGTCGTACATCTATCTCCACAATAAGACTTGTGGGTAGTATATTATTTAATGCGTTTTCAAACTTAGTTATCAACGGGACTAAAGAGTCACGCAAATAAGATTTATTATTTTCTTCAAGACTATTATATTTTTGAGCTTCAACCACACCCACACGCGAAGGTGGCACTCTAAACACACCACAGATTTGTATTCGACTGAATACCCGTTGTTTAATTAATTCGCTATCAGCAGGGGATAACCCCATAGCTTGATACTTTAATCCGTTTTCCAACACAGCAGTCTTACCAGAATTACCAGCACCGCCATGTGTCTTGCCCCATTCATCTTTTAATCGCTGTATAGCTGCACCATCTTTAAATATGGCATCTGTGGTAAGCACACCAGATGGTCTTGCACCTTTCTCCATTAAACTCGCTATGTGTTTCTCTTGGCTTACAGCTACGCCTATTGTCATTGCCGCAGCAGATATGGGCGATAAACCTTCGTACCCATTTAAGCTGTTTAATTTGATGTGAATAAGACTGTTACCAGCAAACTCAATTTTAGGTTTACCGTCATTAGTAGAATACGTGTAATATACTTTCCCGTTGGTATCCATTGCTGGACGGATATTAGTTTGAAACCTAAACGGTATTAATTGAGCAATATTACCAAATTTATTTAGTACAGGTAGCATGTAAAAATTACCATGCAATTCCATATTTGTTACGTACATTTCCAGCAAGTCTTGAGTGGTCATGTAATCATTAGGTTTCATTGAGAAAATACGATGTTCTCTTGACCCACGTTCTAATTTTTTACCACTACGTTTAACCAATAATGGTAACTGACCCAAGGATTCAGCTTTGTCACGAATGCACGTATAAACAATATCTGTGTCAATAGCTGTAACGGGTGTGACATTTACACCAGCATGTGTATTATTACTCCCAAACATAGGTATACCAAACTCATTCTCATATTTACTAAGTAAACCTTTAGTCTCCACCAATTCAGACTTTACGGATTTAGATGTAAACCAATTTGAAGGATTAATGTTTATACGCATAAAAGTTCTCTGGTTTCATAAGGGTTCACATCCGCTGGTTCTTGCAACGTGGCGCAAGAAACAGCAATAATTGTAGCGACTAATGGATCAATTTTGTCCGTCTTATCGTTTTCACGGACTACTTTAACATTATTTTGTTCAGTAAATTTGGCTATAGCACATGTGCAAGCAAATTCAAATAGTAAATCATTGTATCTGAATGTGGCCTCTTTAATCAATCCCTCTAATTTTTTAGCGGGTTCTGACATATTACCTGTGCCTTGTGAAACAGATACCATAGGAAAGTTATTACTTTCAATTAAATCTTCTGATATCTCTTTCATGTGCCAAGGGTCATAACCTAGCATTTCAACGTCAAAATACTTAAACGCCCATTTTATAATATCTTTAACTTGTTCATCACGTATTGTACTAGTATCCACCAATATTAACACACCTGTATCAACAGCCTTGCGATATATTTGTTTTAGGTGGTCTGTGGCTTCTTCCATTGTTTTTTTGGGTAGAAGATGCACGTAGAAGCAATCAGCCCCATACATCTCATTTGGGAACAATAAACATAACGAAGTAAGATCGTGAACTCTGGATCTATCAATTCCACCAAAACATTTTTGCCCACCGTAATCACCTACAACCTGATCAAACTTGCACTCAGCAACTTCATCCATGTTGAGCCATTTGTCGTAACCAGATACAAACAAATTTAAGTGTTTGGTCAGAAAGTTTATTTTTTCCTCGCTGGATAATTTAGCTTCGATACACCTATCTCGCATATAATCTAAACGAGGTTGGTACCCTATAGCAGGGTTAGCTTTTATCCATACGTCTTCGTCATCCCATTTATCACCTTTGTCCACCTCGTAGATGGCGTAGAAGTATGCATCTTGTTCAATCACTCCCGACAACACAGATTTACCTGCTTTGTTTAAGTCAGTACATATTCCATCAAGCACAGTTCCGGCAGTAGTGATAGTGAACATTAGTCCTTCTGGTTGCGCACCAAAAGCAGATACCATTACCCCATATAGATTTCGATCTTTGATTGCATGGCATTCATCCAGATTTGCTACAAGCGGGTTTTTCCCATCCAACGTGTTACTGTCCGATGCCAATGGCATAAAATGACCCTCTTTGCTAGGCATCAGTATGTCATGCGTTCTCGCCTCAAATATTGTTTGCAGTCGAGGGGATAACTTGATCATAGTATGAGCAGCGGACCATAGCTCTTTGGCTTGGTCTTTCTTAGTGGCTACCGAATATGCTCTTGGTTTAAAATAACCGGACTTGTACATGTAATACAATGTCAGTCCACCAGCTAATGTAGACTTGCCATTTTTCCGGCCAACTTGAATGTACGCATACTTGTATTTACGCAACCCCGTAGCTGTAACTTTCCATGCAACCAGACAACAGACTATAAATATCTGCCAAGACAGTAACGCAGTAGGTTTCCCCACCTCCTTACCATCAGTGATTGGGATGAATTTAAACCACAACACAACTGACTTAGCTGCTTCCACATCAAAGTAGACATCTGTCCTATTTAAGTCAGCTAAGTGACGTTCACACGCCTTGCGTATCCACTGGCCAGCTTTAATGTGACCATTGACTACATCATGAGCATACTTATGACACCACCTGTAATCCTGATCACCTTGTACTAGATGATCAAAGGCGTACTTACTGTCTGCTTTTATTGGCATAAATATTTACACATCATCAAAACCATCATCCGAGTTATTACCCGCTGATAATACCTTACCTCGGCTGGTGGGTGTCATTTTAAATTCTTTTAAGTAGAACCGTACAGCAGCTTGAGCGTCTTTCAACACGTCCAATGCAGGATTACGTTTTAAAACCATCTTACGGTCACCTTGGTATTCCATGTTCATACCATTATTAGCAATCGAATAGTTGCAATCATCTACCAATGCCATGTTAAACGCCAACATACCTAGCCCGTAAGTATCAACGGATTGTATAACCGTTCCGTTGTCCTTTATCTGGTCGTACATTGATTGATAATAAAATATCTGTAATTCTGTTATTATAAAATTCGGGTATGCATCCCGTATACCAAATTTTGTTCGGTCAACTATAGTTCTCGCATATCTTTCTTCGGTTACATCGAATTCGTCAGTATATTGTTCTGTTGCCTTAGATAGTGTTGGCAATGCAGGTGAACCCATTATCATTCCTCGTCATTTCATGTGTGTTTTTACCATTTTAACCTCATAAAACGATTTTACAATACGCCATTTTGTCATATTGTGTGTATACCTAAACAGCCAATTCACGTACAAAAGAG
>Ga0070748_1000627_pt1 | contig 16786 bp, 11 predicted proteins | sample VirMetDEL_Nov_12_FD_77015 | JGI IMG/M metagenome (GOLD analysis project Ga0070748, IMG submission 77015) | Aqueous microbial communities from the Delaware River and Bay under freshwater to marine salinity gradient to study organic matter... | ecosystem: Environmental > Aquatic > Marine > Coastal... | reverse complement strand
CGCTAATTCGCTCTAATCACTTAGTACGACAAAGCTCATAGGTCTCATTCAATTGCCGCCGCCGTGCAATTCCAATGATTTAGGGTATAACAATTACATTCATTCAATGAGCGTTGAGCAGCCATCTCAGATGGCTTTGCTACCCTCTTATTAGGCTCACGCTCACTCCATACTATTTCCTTAGTTAACGAAGGCAATGTAATCACTTTCATTATTTGATCACCACAGCCTGCTACAAATCAATACGATGTTAATCGGCTTATTGCCAAATATTGCCGAACTACTTTTCAAAACAAATGGGCACTCTCGTAAGTTAAATTTGACAAAGCTTTAGCTCTCACTTAACTTATGTCTTATATAAGACAACTATTTAGTCACTCAGGAATAATTCTATGTCTAGCAGTTCGAAAAGCATACCTAAAGTTGGCTTCGGCCTATGGAAAGTTGCCAAAGAAACGTGCGCAGATGCTGTTTATAACGCCATAAAGGCAGGGTATCGCCATTTAGACAGTGCCAGCGACTATGGTAACGAAGTGCAGGTAGGCCACGGTATACAGCGAGCAATAACTGATGGTTTGTGTCGTCGAGATGAGCTGTGGATCACCTCTAAGTTATGGAATACTTACCACAAAAAAGAACACGTACAACCGGCAATTGAACGCAGTCTTAAGGATCTGCAACTCGATTATCTAGACTTATATTTAATCCACTTTCCTATTGCTCAACCCTATGTGGATTTTGCTGAACGTTATCCACCAGAGTGGATATTCGATACCTCGGCAACTGAACCGCGCATGGAAACTGCACCAATTCCGCTTTACGAAACATGGGCAGCCATGGAATCGTTGGTCGACTTAGGCTTAACTCACAATATTGGCGTGTGTAACTACAATACTGGTTTGTTAAACGACTTAATGTCATATGCCAAAATTAAGCCTGCTGTTTTGCAAGTTGAATCTCACCCTTATTTAACTCAGCAACGTTTAATGCAATTGGCACGCGACTATGAAATCGAGGTTACCGCTTTTTCACCGCTTGGGGCACTGTCTTATCTAGAGTTAGATATGGCGGGTGCCAAAGAGTCGGTGCTTGAACAAGCAGTTGTCAAAGAGGCAGCTAAACGCCACAACAAGACACCCGCTCAAATTGTATTGCGTTGGGGAGTGCAACGCGGTAATGCGATTATTCCTAAAACTTCACGACCACAACGATTAGTCGAAAACCTAGCAATCTTCAATTTTGAGTTGTCACAAACAGAAATGAAGGCCATTGATGCCTTAAACTGTGATCGGCGTTTTAACGATCCTGGAGAATTCTGTGCAGTCGCGTTCAACAAATTCTATCCTATTTACGATTGAGGTAAATCATGGCTACACAAGCAATTCAATATATCGACGTTGCCAAGCAACTTAACTGTGGCGACTCTGTTTTTCCAAGTGTCGTGGTAAACGATGGCAGTGTTAATTCCTTAGAAGAGTGTAATAACTGGATTAAACAGCACCTTGGTGAACTTGAAGCAAAGTTACGTGAATCTGGGGCAATCTTGTTCCGCGGCTTTCCAGTTCATTCAGCAGAAAGTTTTGATGATTTTTCTAAAGCTTTTGGCTATCCCAATTTTACATACAAAGAATCATTGTCGAATGCGGTACGAATAAACTTTACAAAACGAGTTTTTACGGCCAATGAAGCGCCTAAGGAAGTCGAAATCTTTTTACATCATGAAATGGCTCAAACCCCCATTTCGCCGAGTAAATTATTTTTTTTCTGTAAAGCAGCTGCAGACCAAGGTGGCGCCACTCCACTGTGTCGCTCGGATATGTTATTTGCTGAATTTGCCCGCCAACAACCCGATTGGGCTGAGCAATTTATAACAAAAGGCTTAAAATATACAACCTATATGCCAGCTGAGAATGATGCTAACTCTGGACAGGGTCGAAGCTGGAAAAGCACACTTAACGTTGATGATAAGGCAGCAGCTGAGACTAAATTGAAAGAATTAGGCTACAGCTGGTCGTGGTTAGATGACGGTAACTTACTCGCCACCACGCCAGTATTACCTGCAGTCATTGATATCGGTCAGGGACAAAAAGTATTCTACAACCAATTGATTGCTGCATTTATGGGGTGGAATGGTGTGAGAGAAAACCCGGCCAAAGCGATAACTTTTGGTGATGGTAGCCATATTCCAGTTGCAGCCCTGCAGCTGATGGTCAGCCTATCTGAAGACTATACTTTTGACATACCTTGGCAAGATGGCGATGTCGCTTTAGTAGATAATTATATTGCTATGCACGGTCGTCGCCCCTATTCAGGAGAGCGCAAACGTCAAGTGTTAGTTGTCTTAGCGATGGGCTGAGGTTGGTGCCGCTCGTTTCTCTGCAAATCAGGTGTTAATGTGAAAAAACTGAAAATATTGGCACCTGGTATAGTTGTCGCTACCATTACCGGCTTAGCCGCTCTTTTTTTGTCAGAGCATTATAATGTGCCGGTTATGCTCTTTGCCTTATTGCTTGGCATTGCCCTGTCCTTTTTATATGAAGATACAAAATGTAAAAAAGGGATCGAATTCACGGCTTGCCACATATTACGCGTGGGTGTGGCATTGCTCGGTTTGCGCATTGCCTTTGGCGATTTGATCTCTTTGGGTTGGCAAACGGCCGTGCTGTTAATGGTCGCGATCATTAGTACGATCTTGTTAGGTATTGTGGTTGCTAAAGCCTTTGGTCTAAGTAAGAGCTTTGGGGTACTAAGTGGTGGTGCTGTAGGTATATGCGGAGCATCCGCTGCCATGGCCATATCTGCCGTATTACCCGACAGCCCCGAAAAAGAAAATGATACAATTTTAACTATAATTAGCGTTACCGCCCTGTCGACAATCGCCATGGTACTCTACCCTATCATTGCAGACCTGCTCGCACTTGATCCCACAAACACCAGTATTTTTTTAGGCGGCACTATTCACGATGTTGCCCAAGTAGTTGGCGCAGGCTATTCGGTGTCAGAACAAACCGGTGATCTCGCCACCCTTACTAAACTTGTGCGTGTGGCTTACTTAATGCCCGTCGTATTATGTATTTTATTTGTGATTAAGTTAAATGTTAATAAATACAGGGGCACAGAAGAGCTGATTAGTAAATCTCCTGGTGTACCCGGCTTTTTGATTGGTTTTGTATTGTTGATGACACTGAATAGTGTTGTAGAACTGCCCCCCTTAATTATCAGCGGCGCTAATGAATTATCGCGTTTTGCCTTAATGGTGGCCATTACTGCCATCGGTATGAAATCAAATTTGCGCCGTCTACTTACTGTTGGCATTAAACCAATCTTACTATTAGTGATTGAAACGCTGTGGATTGCAGGTCTTATTCTATTGAGCTTGCCTTATTTAGCTTGAGCGTCGAGCAAAATACAATCACCTACCCTGAATTATCTTTGCAAACAATGACTTATTAAATACGTCTATACCCTTTATCCCTGAAACTGCAGCGTTGTTGGCTGCACTCACCCCAATCACTTAGTACGCTACTAGCGAAAGCCAAAAGCATTTGAAACACAGGAAAATAGCTAGCTTCGACCAGCGAGTCACGAGTCAGAACATTTATGTAGACTGTTTTTATACCCAAAATCATTGGAATTGCAGCTAGACGGTAAAGGAACTCAGCCCCATGAGCTTAGCCGTAATGCTCGCAGCTAAAAAAAAAGGCGCCTTGCGGCGCCTACAGGATCACACTACACACACACTTAAAACTTAACTTTGAATTGCACCCCAAAGTAACGGTCTGCATCACGGGGGATTTGATAACGGAAACCATCACCAGAATAAGTTGTGATATAACTTTCATCAGTCAGGTTTTTACCAATCAAGGTAATACGGTAAGCATCGTCACTAAAGGAAAAGGCAACACTGGCATTTAACATCCCATAGTCAGGCAGTAAAGCTTCTGGATTAGTGGTTGGGGTAGAACCTGGCGCACCTGCAAATATTTCATCAGTATAAACGTAAGAGCTATTCAGAATGACGTTCATGTCACTAAGCTCCCAAGTATACTCCCCCACTATCGAATATTTTAAATCCGGTGAAAAGGGTAAATCTGCGCCTGAGCGGCCGTCACAGTTGGTATCATTCACTGGACATAAGAACTCATCAACTTCAGCATCGACACTGGCAAAACCACCAGATAAGGTGAAGTGTTCGTTAACTTGCCACAATAAATCAGCTTCAATACCTTGAGTAATAACCGAGCCAGCATTGGTTAATCGAGTAATCGTTACGCCATTCAACTGTTCTGAGTTATTCGCTTGAAAACCATCAATTTCTGTACGAAAAATAGCTGCGCTAAAAATTACCGCTCGATTGGCGTACTTATAACCTAATTCGTAAGCATCTGAAGATTCTTTACCGATTGGCAAGGTATCGTTGGCATTCATATTGTAAAAGACGTTAAACGCTGGCCCTTTATAACCTTGTGAATAAGTGGCATACACCATGCTTTGCTCAGTTAAATCAAACTGTAGACCAACCTTAGCGGACACATTCGTTTCGTCGGTATTGCCATCATAATCAGTCATTGTATTACGTACACCGATACCACCACGATTGTATTGATCGTTGTTGTAACGGTTATGTTCAAAACTCACTTCATCATCGGTGTAGCGTACGCCAAAAAGTAAACGGAAATCGTCGCTGATATGATATTTCCCATCAGCAAAGAGTGCCCAGTTGTTAAATTCTGTATTCATGTATGCGGTAGCACTGACGATGTCATTACGATTACAAGAAAGTAAGTTATCCGCAATAAATTGATTTGCGTCGCTTGTAGTGGGTGAAACTTGCCCCAGAGCATTAGTTAAATAACTTTGGATCGTCGTGGTTAAATCACCAGAACAACTCGCATCACGAGTAAAATTACGCTCTGATTGCTGTTGCCACCAAAATAATCCTACTTGATAGTCAAGTGCATTACCGATAGGAGAGGCAATACGGAATTCTTGCGAGGTTTGTTTCCAGTTTTGAATTCCGGTATCGTGCAGCAAAAAGGTGCCTGTGGTTATTGGTTGAGTGCCACCAATAGAGGTAAAGTCACCTTCTCTTAACTCGGTATTATCCCAACTACGAAAAGCGGTAATTGAGGTAAACTCATGAGTGCCTATGGGTTTATCAATTTGCATTGAAAAGCCAGTAGTCTCGTCTATGGTGCGGGTTTCAAAATCATGGTCAATTTTACGTTGCTCAGTGTCAAAATCTGCTGAGCCAGAACTATTTGGCAGGGCCGCGGAATTAGGATGACGACCACTAGGTGTTAGTTCTAAATCGGCACAGCAATTATCATTCGATTTCATGTTTTCAAAAATAAATAACATGTCCGTATCGCCAGCAGCTTCAACATTCAGCATCGCCCTGACACCTTCCTTGTCGTAGCCATTGGTCATTTCATTAGTATGTACGTTTTTTATATAGCCATCATACTGTGATTTCAACACGGTCAAACTGCCTGCAACATTGTCAGCCAACTCGCCCGACACCGCCGTTTTTAAACGATATTCATTACCTTGATACAAGCTAATCTCGGCATTGCCTTCAAAACCATAACTAGGACGTTTAGTAGTGATATTGACTACCCCCGCAGAGGCATTTTTACCAAACAACGTACCTTGTGGCCCGCGTAATACTTCAATACGTGATAAATCATAGAGGTCTAAAAATGCTTGGCCGGAACGGCCTAATACAACACCGTCAACCACAGTAGAAACACTCGGCTCTGCCGCCACACTAAAAGAAATAGTACCTATACCACGTATGGTAATCGCTGAATTTCGATTGGTATTACCCTTACGGAAACTGACGGAAGGGACCAATGCTTGTAAACCTTCAATATTGGCGGCAAATGCGGCGTTGATTTGATCTTCACGCAAAACCGATACAGCTAGAGGAACTTCATTTAAGTTTTCAACCCGCTTCTGTGCCGTAACAGTGATGGTTTCTAATAATCCTTTATCTTCTTTGAATTCTTCTTGCGCTATAGCCACAGAACTCAACGCCATACAACCAGAAATGGCTAACGCAGCGCTTATGCCTTTATTTAATTTACTTAATGTGAATCGCATAGTGTACTCCAGACAGTAGTGTCTTTTTGTGGTCTCTATTGTTATCCCAAGCGTTGTAAACATCTCTAATGAGCGAGTGATTACCTATTTTTTATTTGACTTAGATATACAGAATTTTTGACTGCTATCTTTTGTCTTATATAAGACAAAAGATAAATTAACCAATTTGTAAATTAATTGCAATTATTTTGTTAACTTAATTTAATGTTTATAAATTGAACATTTTGACGAGGAGGAAAGATCGGCTTTTAGTCTTATTTTGTAGTGGTACATTGGGCTACAGCATGGTCTAGCGAATTTAACCAGTGATTACCAAAACGCTTAGCAAACCACGGGCGCATATTACGACTGGCATCAACAAATGCTTGTTTCTCAGTGACGCTAGGCCGGTAAATGGTGCCGCCCGCTTGCTCAAATATATGATACGAATTCGCTTCTTGATCTTTTACATATTGGTTAGCTGCCTTAACTTGCAAGGCAAAGCCATCTAATACAATAGTTTGAATATCGGGTGGCAAGGCTTGCCATACTGGCTCTGAGAACCACCACAAAGTCGCCATATACGAGTGCCCATCTAATATAATATATTTGAGATGCTCTTCTAATTTAGCGCCAATGATATCTTGAATTCCATTTTTACTGCCTTCTACCACACCAGTCGCCAAAGCCGTGTAGAGTTCAGCCCATGAAATAGGTGTCGGATTAGCCCCCAGTTGTCTGACGAGTTCCTGCTGAATATCGGCAGGGGTGGTGCGAATTTTTTGGCCACGTAAATCTGTTGGCGAATGAATTGGCTTTTTGGTGGTGGCAAAATTACGCCAACCGCCAGTATTCGATACACCGAGTAAACGTAAATTTAAACCTTGGGCTAAAACTGCATTACGCACCTCATCCATTAGCGGACCAGACAACACACATTCGGCTTGTACATCATTGGTAAACACATAAGGCAAATCTATCACTTGAGCCGGACTGAAAAAATTACCCGTGCCGCCAGCAGTACTAGGAAATATTTCTAATACCCCTTTCTGTAAATTGCCCACACATTCTGGCACACCACCACAAAACTGGCCTGAAGGATAAAGTTGTACTTCTACCCTACCCTGGCTCGTTTGCTCTACATAGTTTTTTAACGCTAGCAGACCAATGTAATCTTCATCTTGAGTCGACGCTTGAATCGCGGCTTTAATGGTAAATTCAGCACGCTGAGTGCTGCTATTAAATATACCGACGGTGCACACAAGTGCTACTAGGGCATACAGCGACAGCAGAACCTTGCGTTTCATCGGCATATTAAGCAAATCCAAACCAGCGTGGCAAGGTCATTGTCAGCACAGGAAAATAAGTAATTAAAAAGATAACCAAGGCCTCAACTGCTAAAAAAGGCAACATTTCAATGGCGATGTTTTCGGTTTTTTCGCCGGACACAGATGCCGCTACAAAGAGCACTAAACCCATGGGCGGCGTCGCTAAGCCAACAGTTAGGTTAACGCACATGATCACAGCAAAGTGCAAAGGGTCGATACCCAGAGTTATAAATATCGGTGCTAACACAGGTCCCAAAATCAAAATGGCCGGGCCTGCATCTAAAAACATACCAATAGCAAATAAAAACAGGTTAATTATCAATAGCAATAACAATACATTGTCGGTCAACCCAATAATATTTTGCGCCATCAAATCCGCCATGCCCGACACGGTTATAATCCACGCAAAGGTTACAGCAGAGCCTACCAGTAATAAGATAGTGCCAGCTTGGATAGCAGAGTTAACAAAGATACTGGGTAAAGTATTTACTTTTAACGTTTTGGTAAAAAATAAAGTAATAACCAAGGCATAACCTGCTGCTACGGCAGCAGCTTCGGTAGGCGTAAACACCCCCAAGACGATGCCACCCAACAAAATAACCGGGGTTAATAAAGGTAAAAAAGAGCCTTTTAAAGCACTTCCGCGTTCATGCCAAGTGGCTTTGGCATTGGCTACTGGGTAATTACGTTTTTTTGCGATGCGGCTGGTAACCATCATCAAACCAATGCAAATCATAATGCCTGGCACGATACCCGCTAAAAACATGCCCGCCACTGAGACATTCATAATAAATGCATATAGGATCATGATCCCAGAAGGTGGAATAATGGGCCCAATCACTGACGATGCGGCAGTAATTGCCGCAGCAAACCGACGACTATAGCCATTTTGTTCCATGGCAGGGATAAGCATTTTCCCCAAGGCTGAGGTATCTGCTACTGCAGAACCCGATAAGCCTGCAAATAACACCGAAGATAGAATATTAACCTGGGCAAGGCCACCACGATAATGGCCAATTAAGGTTTGACTAAATCTGACTATTGACTGAGTAATGCCACCTTGATTCATTAACTCACCAGCTAAAATAAAAAACGGTACTGCCATCAGGGGAAACGAATTCATGCCTGAATATAAGCGGGTTAACAAGGCGGAAAAAAACACTTCATTACCATCTATCAATAAGCTCACGCCAGGTCCAATAAGTAAGGCAAATACCACAGGCGTGCCAGCCGTAAGTAATAATATAAATACCCAAAAATAACTTAACGACATCTTAGCTCTCGCTCATATTGGATGATGGCAAGATGCCTTGCACTTGCTCTAGGAGTTTTTCCACTGCAACAAGGCAAATAGAACCAAAGGCAAAGGGAGTACATAAATAGAAATAAGCGAGTTTTATCGGCACTGATGAAGCATAGATCTGCACCCCACCGGCGACAAAATCCACACTTTGCAAAAAGAACAGACTACTGACCAGTAGCACTAACAAAGAAATAGCGATCTGGCTAAGATGATAAAGACCACGAGGTAAGGCTTCTGCAAACATATCAATGCTGACATTTAGGTTTTCACGATAGGCCCAAGGGGCGACTAAACACGCCGTCCAAACCATGCAAAATTTTGCCAGTTCTTCAGTCCAGCCCAATGAATTATTTAAACCGTAACGAAACACAACTTGGGCGATGATCATCAACAACATCAATGCCAATAATCCGCCTGCAATATTTTTTGCGAAAGTACTAATAACAAAATTTAGTTTAGCTAGCGGTATTTGGATTAAGCTTAACAACAGAAGATGCTCCAATGCAGTTGCAGTATCTTCATACCTAGCCACGCCAATAATGACTGATGACAGGTTGCCCGCCAAGTTCAGCCGTGTTCTCGACATCTGGACCTATTGGCAAATCATGCCCCTGCTTAACAAACACTGCAATGTCGTTCAAGCCCAGAGTAAGTTGATGAATGCATCCGCCCTGAAAAATGGTCTTGTCGGTGAAACGTTGCCATTCACCTGATGGTAAATAAAATTCAACTTTGCCCCCCGGTTGCACACAAGGAACCACTAATAAACTATCACCAAACATAAATTGTAATTCAAACCCCCTGCTTAAGCGATCGTCAGGAAATGCCAATGCCATAGCACGCATTACCGGCAAACCCGTTTCACTGGCTTGTTGCATGGTTTGATAGAGGTAAGGTAACAACTGATAGCGTAATTTCAACGCTAGATTTACCGCTTCTTCTGCCTCTGCACCGTAACTCCAAGGTTCGCGCTGGCCAATACCATGCAAGCGCATGTGCGCTGAAAACACCGCGGTTTGTGACCACCGAACAAATAATTCCGGATCGCGTTTATCCTTATAAAAGCCGCCCACATCGGTAGCAAAATAAGGTGCACCCGACATGCCCCAAGAAAGAGCACCACGAATACTTCCAACTAAGCCACCCCAGTCAGCCTGAGGATCACCACCCCATTGGCTGGGATACTGCTGTGACCCAATCCACGCCGCTCGACTAAATAAAAACGCTCCAGACTGACAATATTTTTTCGCTGCTTGATAAACACAACGGTTGTATAAAAGGCTATAGATATTGTGTAAACGCATGCCCGAGTCACCGTTGGACGCCAGCATATTGTCATCTTCTACCTGCTCGCCAAAATCGGCCTTGATCATGTCGATGCCAAGTTCAAATAAGGGTTTGTGTGACTCTAACCAGAAATTGAAAGCATCGGGATGGGTGAAATCAACAATCCCAGATTCGGGTAATGGGGTGAGCACTTCTGCAAATGCGCTCATATCCCATTGGTAACGATAGGCTTGGCCCGTTCGTTTGTCCTTTAATAACCAGCCTTTAGCCGCCATTTTGGCAAACAGAGGATTTGCCACTGACACCAAAGGATATTCCCAAATACAGATCTTAAAATTTTGCGCTTTTAACTGAGCTATGACAGCCGCCGGATCGCTGTAACGTTTGGGATCCCATTCAAAGGCAAATCGTGTATCAGTGTCTTGCCATGCACGGCCATCTAGAGTAATCACATCACAAGGCATGTTATGAGCGCGCACTGCCTTAGCCGTCGCCAATAATTCAGGTACATCGCGATAATAAGCTTTTGATAAAATAACCCCCAAACTCCAAAATGGCGGCACCGGTGCCTTGCCAGTGAGCTGAGTATAACGTTCAATAATGTGCTGAGGTTGCTCACCACGCAAAATGAATAAGTCCAACTCATCATCTTCAACTAAAATACTGTAACCACGATTTGACCATGGTGCATAACCTACCGCATGTGTTACTGGTGATGGTGTATGGACAAGAGCTCCCCATCCGTTTGGGCTCCAGCAGAATGGCGTATTTTTATAGGAAATCTCCGCATTAACCCCGAGGGCATCGTGATTAAATGAGCGCAGTAACTGACCACGTTTATTTAAACCCGCCCATTTTTCACCCAGACCATAAACAGGCTCTTCCGGCGCTAAATCTAGACTAAATAACCAACCTTGTGGCACTTTTGCCATGGGGGGTAAACGATATTGACGCACAAAATGTCCATCATTAGGGGTTCTTTGAACCAGTTTGTCATCAAAATATAAGCTAAAGGCAAAGGGTGTCGTTTGACATTTGAACTGCCATTGACCACTTTTAATGACCCAATACTGATCCTCTTGAGAAACACGACAAGGTAAACTAGCAGGCAAGGTTTGTAACATTTCATAATGATTATTTGAGGCATTCCCAATTCGTAAGCGCAGACCAATGTCATAAAAACTAAGACTCATCTGCCCCTCAGATGTCGGTATATTCACGCAATTGTCAACGCTATCAAAAGTAGGTTTGCCACTTAATTCAAGTTGTTTAACGACATTCCAATTTGGCGCTGTGCAATCAAGCATATTTACAAACCTTTTAATAATGATAACGCTGAAAGTATAGAAATAATCTGTTGTGCTAAAAAGAATGGCCACATTCAGCCAACACTCTTATATAAGACACAAGTTATAGTAATGTAAATTTTTTGTCAACGCACTTAATCAGAGAAACAAACTCTGGGGTTATATCCATTCAGATCAAAATCCAAAAGGGTTATTGTATAAGACTTGATAAAAAACTATCCTCTTAACTAAATATTTGGCGGTTTAATGAAAAGTAACAGTTAACTATGAATGAAACGCGTTTTGACAATAAACTCAGTAGCACAGGACCGGTTTTTAAACCTTTGTATAAACAGGTTGAAGAACACGTTAAACAGTTGATTGTAGAACAACGTTGGAAACCAGCAGAAATGCTGCCCAATGAATTTCAGTTGGCGGCAGAAATGAATGTCAGCCAAGGCACAATTCGTAAAGCCCTCAATAGTTTGACCGACAATAAGATCTTAATACGCAAGCAGGGGGTGGGAACCTTTGTTTCTGAAGATACAGCACAAAACAGTTTATTTCGTTTTTTCCCGATTATAGCAGATGGTAAAAGCCCAGAACTTCCAAAGGCGGAGTTATTGTCCATAGAAGTGCATATGCCTACACCGATGATTGCTGCAGCCTTAGAGCTGTCAAGCAAAGACAAGATAATTGAGATGCGCAGAAGACGTATTTTAAATAACGAATACTGCATTGCCGAATCTATTTATTTGCCATACTCACACTTTAAAAATTTGCTCAACATGAGTGATATTCCACACACCCTCTACCATTTTTATCAAACCCATTTCAATTTTACGGTGCACAGCACTAAAGACGCGATTAAAGCTGATATTGCCAATGCAAGTGACGTGGAGCTACTCAAAGCAACACTGGGTGACCCTATTCTGAGCGTACAGCGCACCACCCGCGCTCTCAATGGTAAAGCGATGGAGTTTAGAATAAGTCGCTGTCGCTCCGATAAATACCACTACCTAGTGGAATTGAATTAAGTGGCAAAAGTTGGAGAAAGTGACGAGCTACGAGCAAAAGCAAAAATGTAGGCCCGCCTTCAGGCGGGAAAAAACATCAAGCTAAGCGCAAGCACTTGAACCATAGATATCAAAGAGGGTTAATAATAATTCACTTTCTTAACTCTCTTGGGTTTGGCAGTAGATAAATAAATGTCATGTACCAATTTGAAATCTAATTCCAATTCCGTAGCGTAAGTGTCCTCACCCACTGGATAGCTTTTGACAACTTTAGCGCCGCGGATCACACCTTGTACCGAGCTACTCAATCGCGCATCTTCTATAACCAAACTAGACAAAGCTTGTTCACCGTCAATCTTCTGACCAAAAACCTGTTCAGCCAACTCACGATAAGCGTCTAATTTAGAGGCTTTTACCGCCATTAACATTTTGGTTGAACTGTCCGTACCTCGTTGCGCCGATATTGGCGCATAACCAACTGCTGATATAATGGGGTAACTTTCTGGCTCAATAACTTCCCATTCAACTTGCTTAGTGAATAAACTTGAACACGACAGCGCCAGCAAAGACAGGGTGACAACGCTCAATTTTTGATAATAATTCATGGTGTTTCCACTTTGGTAGAAGTTAACTTTATTGCAAACTAGTGTTTATTAAGTTCAGCCACTGCCAAAAAACTGGCAAGCCTAATTAAGAGATCTACGTTTGGTCTGCAATATCTATACCTGATAACCACAAAACCAATAAAGTAAGCCCTATAATCGGCCTTTTTAGGCTTATATAACAACATCACCTAATAAAGGTATAGTTTGTGCTTAATCAAATGTTCTAGATAGAATAATCAAACGCTGTTAACGAGAACCACATGTTTAATATTAGCCAACTCAAATTAACTGTTACTTTAGCGAGCTTATTATTTAGCCTCACGTCACATGCAATTTGGTATGAAAGCAGCGGTCAAGCCGTAATACACAACGGCAATAAGCAACAAGCTCGGCAACAAGCAACCCAAGAAGCAGTTAAACAAGCCTTATTATTTGCTGGGGCATCCATTAGCAGTGTGCAACATTTAACGAATGGCCTATTGTCAAATGACAGCATAGAAATACGTAGCTCAGGAGAAGTTGATAACATTGAGCTGATTGATGAAGTTTATGATGGCGATATCATCACCGTCAGCATACGGGCTGATATATTTTCGCAAAAACTCCAATGTCGAGCGGCAGACTATCAAAAGTCCATCGTCACAACTTGGTATCCCATCAAACACCGGCAACAAGCGGCCGTGGGTAATTTATTTGATTTTGGCCAGCACGTAGCACTGAATTTTCAACAGCAATTTAATCAACATGCTAAAGGTGCTCAGGTCTACAAACTCGAGCCCTATTACCTAAGCCTCCAACAAGGTGCGCCTGTCGCCATTGAGCTAGCCAAAAAGTCCAATGCCCAATTTGTGCTACTAGCTGAAATCACCGAATTTTCGGCCCTGCAAAATGCCAGTAATGCTTTAACATTTTGGAAAAGTCCTAGTGTTAACCGCGATTTTACTTTGTCCACGGCGGTTTACGATGGTAATACCGGTGAGCAAGTTTTTAAGAAAAGTCAAAGTATGAGCGCCAATTGGGAGTTTGATATGCACGAGAGTGTTGACCCCAGTAGTTCACGTATTTGGCGTTCAGAATTTGGTCAACAACTCACCTCTTTACTACAAGAGTTAAGCAATGAAATTGATAAAACCCTAAGTTGCTTACCCGCCTATGGGCGCGTGTTATACGTGGGTAATGAACAAATTAGTATTAACTTAGGCAAACAAGATGGTTTGCGTAAAGGTGACCAACTAACTCTCTTTCAAATGAGTCAGTTTTTTGATCCCATGGGTAAACTCCATCAACAATATCAATTGCATCCAGAAACAGTGACCGTCACCCAAGTATTCACCCACACAGCCAATATTGCTTCGTTTTCCGGAGCGCCTTTGGCTAATATTCAAGCAAATGATTTTGTTGCACGCAGGTAAGGGTTTTAATCAACCAGAGGCTAAGACATAATAGCGACGCAAAAATCTGCGTCCCTGTAGTTTAATGGATAAAACGAGCCCCTCCTAAGGGCTAGATCCAAGTTCGATTCTTGGTGGGGATACCATGTGCAAAATCATCATTTATCTCAGTTAATCTAAAACCATCCAACCCCTTGTAAATAAAGGCTTTCAGCCTTAGTCGTGAATTAAATTTCAACATAGAGTGAATTTATGTCGATAGTATCGGCATAACAAAGTGCTTATGTATAGAAAACACAAAAATCTATACACGAATTAATAATTTGTATAGATATTGCAATTTTTTATAAATGTCATGGGGCGCATGTATATACCCAAAATCAATGGAATTGCATGGAAGTGCTAACTCCCAAGTCAAACAGCACCATTTCTAAGCTGCCTGTGTGGGTTCAACACCAAGATACATAGGCTTCTTCTTAATCAATGGATATATCGTCCGTTTAAATTGCATGAGCCGATTAACACCTGCTATTCGGCTCACAATATGAGCCGAATACTGCCTACTAATCGGCCCATTTACTAATTTGAAATGGCAATGAAGCCAGTCGAGCTGATGATTACGTATTTGATGCAAATGATCTAAACCTTTTTCATCCAATAAGAACTAGAACGATCCCCAGAACTAAGGTGTTTATAGCAATGATCTATAAGAGGTAGAGTAATCAAAATTTTTACTCTACCTCTTTAGATTTAGCTTGAGATTAAGGGCAACTACCTAAAGACCAAGACAGATTATCAGTGGAATGAAGAGTATTGAGGCCGTAAGTTGAGCCAGCCAGTGCTTCATTTGATCCTTGAGCAAAATAGTTTGGCGCATAGGGATTACCTGAACTATAAGCTCGTCCTGCAGTTTTATGGTAGTAGTTATAAGTACTGTGTTCGACACAGGTTTCACTGCCACCACCAGAACCGCCACCGCTTCCTCCTCCCGTACCACCACCAGTGCCGCTGCAAGCTTGTACTGGTCCGGTGCAGGATGCATCGTTATCCTGCCACACACATTGACTTGCTCCTGCGCTTACTTCAAACAGCTTAAAAGCTGATGTGCTGTATTCCAAATAACAGTTGGCATAGTTAGTATAATTTAGGCGCCCTGCATTGATATGTTGGGTCAATGTGGCAGTTTGGCCCGCATCAATAGTAAACGAAATACTATCGTTGCTGGTTTGGCTTGTTTGATCAGTCGCTGTCACTGTTGCTGTATTACTGCCACCTGGCAGGCTACATTGGGTGGCGGAATAGCTAGTTTGCGCAACCACTGCTGATACGCTGGCGTTGGCAAAGGCAATAGAAACTGCTGCCAAGTCATCATTGATATCGACCACATTGCCACTCACAGTGGCGCACTGACCTGAGACACTCACCAAAATATTACTCAGTACTGGGGCCGCCGGAGCGGGAGGCGGTCCCACTCGAATAGAGCTATTGTAAGGCGCTGAATCTTTACCTTCATTGTCGGTAGCTAAAACACTGACTTGATACAAGTCATTGACTAAGGCAACACTGGTAAGCACAAAATTTCCTGCCCCATCAACTGAACTAGTGCCACTGTTTAGACTGCCATTTACCCCTGCAAAACTCGCGCTAACCTGAGCCACAGAGCCTTCAACATCTTGCGCATTGCCACTTACAACTATTTGACTGCCTGACACGCTTAATTGAATGTTACTCAGTACTGGGCCTGCGTTGCGATCAACACGTTGATTATTGGTTGCAAAATATTGGCCCAAATATTCGGTGTAATTAATACTGCTGCCGCTAATATAAGAGCCACTGGCGCCTTGACCACCAGACCAAGCATGATCAACTCCATTGAACCACAATTTTGATACACGACCGTTTTGCCATAATGTTTCGTCGCCAGTACGCCCCGCACCTTCACTGATAGTATTACTGCCAGGTAATTCGCTCACACCATACACAGCAGCCATGCCTTGAGCATTTTGCGTGTTGTAACACAGGTTTACTGTCGAATCCTGATCTCCTTGGGCAATAGAAGCTATTTGACTGGAAAAATGGCTGGAGTAACTCCCAGCATATTGCTGACAACGGCTTTGTACGTCTGCTGATTCACATGGACCGAGGGCCCCGTTTGAACTTGTCCCTATGCTTGGTCCAGCACTGATCCCCATGCCCGCAAAAACATCAGGAGCCAGACATGCTGTGGTATTAGCAAAGGCGGCACCAGAAGATAGACCCGCGATGTAAACCTGATTTGGATCGATTTGACGGTTGCTGTCGTTAGTGAGCACGGTGGCCAAGGAAATCAAATTTTTATAATCGCCACTGTTGCGGGATTTAGTCCCTTGCCAATAAGACCAGCAACTATAACCGGCTTTATTCATGGCATCTGGCACTGCGATCACCATGCCGTGGTTTTCGGCTGCTGACTCGAGCTTAGCCGTTAGATAGGCATCAACAGATTG